>JGI24695J34938_10000794_pt1 | contig 29386 bp, 29 predicted proteins | sample TergutCo191P3_FD_34938 | JGI IMG/M metagenome (IMG submission 34938)
GCAAGCTGGGCGCAAAAAAATTTATACCACTCTTTTCTATCTTCCGGCGGACTTTGAATCATAAAGACACCAAACTCGCCGCAAAAAACAGGAACGTCATTCTTATCAGAGAATTCCTTCGCTTTGTCAATAGTTTCACATAACTTTGTCAATTTTGAATCCACAGCGTAATATTTAAGCGCTTCTTCTACCCACGTGCCCTTAAATGATTCGTGTATTTGCGGCTCATAATTATCCCGCGCCGGAAAAGAAAGCAAAGAGAGCGGAGCCAAAGACGGTTTATTCCATGTCGCTCCCTGATGTGTAAAAATATGAGGATCGTAAAAATGAAAAGTGTAAATAATTTTCTTGTCTGTATACACAGGAAGTTTTGTCATTTTTTCTATCGAATTATAATTTGTGCCTCCGGCGATAATCAGGCGTTCTTTGTCGATTTTTCTTATCTCTTTTATCGTTTTTTCCTGGATATCGCTCCATTTTTTATCCGCTATTCCATGAGGCTCGTTTAATATTTCATAAATTATAAAAGAACTAGCTTTCTTAAAGTGCTTTGCGATCTGCTTCCAGACAGGAATTAAAATTTTATCTATTTTACTGTCTGTGGCGTCAACAGGATGAAAAGAATGATTATCAAGAATCAGATAAATTTGATGCTTTTGCGCCCAGCCTGTAACAATGTCAAGATATTTTAATAAACCGCTTTCAAGCGTATATTTTTTATCAATCGTATAATCATGAAACCTGACAGGGAGACGAACTACATCCGCTCCAAGGCTTTTAACATTTATAAAATCCTGTTCATTAAATTTCTCAAAATTAATATCCTTAAAACTGCGGGTTTCAAACCATTTTGTAAAATTTACGCCTTTTGTAAATGGAATTTTAACGCTCATAAAAACCTCTTTTTACCGAATAAATCAGTATACAATGATTCACGATTAAATGATAGAATATATACATGAAAGTTTTTTATAAAAACCCTATTCTAAGCGGTTTTTACCCTGACCCGTCAATCTGCAGGGTTAAGGATGATTATTACCTTGTTACATCAACATTCGCCTATTTTCCAGGCATACCGGTATTCCACTCAAAAGACCTTGTAAACTGGAAACAAATTGGAAACGCTATAGACCGTCCAGGTCAATTGTGTTATGACGGCAATCAAATTTCGCAAGGGCTATTCGCTCCCACTATCCGCCATCATAACGGAATTTTTTATATAGTTTGCACACTTATAAAAAACGGCGGCAATTTTCTGATAACGGCGAAAGACCCAAAGGGACCCTGGTCTGATCCTGTCTGGCTAAAAGAAGCGGACGGCATCGATCCTTCAATCTTCTTTGACGATGACGGTAAAGTGTGGTACTGCGGAACTCACCCCGCTCCTGAAGGAGAGGCATATTCCGGCAATTATGAAATATTTATAAGAGAGATGGATCTATCAAACATCGAAAAAAATAAAAGTCTTTTTACAGGCGATAATATCGGCATCTGGAGAGGCGCTCTTCGTGACGTTATCTGGCCTGAAGGACCGCATATTTATAAAATCGGAAACTGGTATTACCTCCTGCACGCGGAAGGCGGAACAGGTCTTGATCACGCTGTCTGTATCGCAAGGGCGAAAGATATTAAAGGACCGTGGCAGGGAAAGAAAAGTAATCCTATTTTAACACACAGGCATCTTGGAAAGAGAGCGAGAATCATCAATGTAGGACACGCAGACCTTTTTGACGATACGCGCGGTAACTGGCACATGGTTCTTCTCGCCTCGCGTCAGGATGAAGGGGTATGCCCTCTTGGAAGGGAAACGTTTATGGTTCCGTTATACTGGGATGATGAATGGCCGTTTATAGCCGCAGATTCCGGCATGATAGATAACGAAGTAGAAATTGAAGTTGATTCCATTTACGAAGACGCTCTGGAAGATTTTACAGGAGAGTGTTTAACAGAAAAAGTCTGCGATTATTTTAACGGGAAACTTCCAATTAACTGGCTTACTCTTAGGATGCCTGTAAACGAAAAAGACATCGCGTTTTCTTTAACTTCCAGAAACGAAGTTTTGCGTCTCTTTACAAAAAAAGCGACAATGAGAGACAAAGAACATCCGTCTTTCGCAGGAAGAAGAATACGTCACAGCGCGTGGGAATTTTCCGCGGAGTTTGAGTTTAATCCAAAAGCGCAAAATGAAGCCGCCGGAATAATTTTACTGCAAAGCGAAGACTATCAATACAGACTGGAAATATTTTTATCATCTTCCAATAATCAGACTCTAAGGCTTATAAAAGCCGCGGGCAAAGAGGACGAAATTATAAACCTTACAGAGCTTCATTCTCCTCCCAAAAGAATTGTCTTAAAAGCAAATTGTATAGACATGAAACTTGCTTTTTTTTATGAGGTTGACAATAAACACATGATTACATTGGCGGACGATTTGGACGCGCGAATCTTAAGCACCGAATACGCGGGAGGGTTTGTCGGCGCTCTTGCAGGCGTTTTTGCAACCGGCAATGGAATAGATACAGACAACCACGCCGATGTTATTTGGGCTGAATACAGGGAAATAGAATGAAAGAATTAATATTATCGCCTTTTGTAAGCGATGGAATGATAATACAAAGAGACGCTCCTTTTCCGGTTTGGAGTAAAATAAAAATAACTATTTCCTTTTTGGGAAAAACATACGAAGCGAATCAAAAAGACGGCAAATGGCTCGTAACGCTTGATCCTGTAAAATCAGGCGGGCCTTTTGAAATGAAAATTAAACTTGATAAAAAAACAATTAAAATAAAAGACATTTATTCAGGTGATGTTTGGCTTTGCTCGGGGCAGAGCAACATGGAACTTATGATGCAGCGCCTTCGTGACAATTACAGCGAAGAATGGGACTGCTTCAAAAATAAAAACAAAAAAGAAAAATCAGGTAGTAGCTCTTCGTTAATAATAAGACAGTTTAAGGCGGCGCAGGAGTTTGATTTTTCCTGCGAAAGAGATGACTTAACAAGCGGCTCATGGCTTTGCGCTTCCAAAGAAAACCTTCATGAATTTTCAGGAACCGCCTGGTTTTTCGCAAGAAAAATGTTTGAAAAATACGGCGTTCCAATCGGGCTTGTAATGACGGCATGGGGCGGCACGCCGATTGAGTCATGGATGAGCGAAGAAGCGCTTTTGGAATTTCCGCAAAAAATAGCCGAAGGCAGACTTTACGCTTCCAAAGCAAAAAGAGACGAAATTACAGCCAGCGTATCCAAAGCAATTAATGACTGGGAAAATGAAGTAAAGCGGCTGGATTTGGGTATCGCACAAAAATGGGAAAATATGGATACAGACATTTCATCATGGAAAGAAATAAACCTTCCCGGTGATTTTTCTGATTTCGCGCAAAACGATCATGATCTTGATAATTTTTGCGGTGTTATCTGGCTATCGAAGGATTTTGAAATATTAAATAAGTCATCCTGTAAAAACGCGAAAGTATGGCTTGGCACAATAGTTGACGCCGATTCAGTTTATTTAAACGGAGCCTATATTGGAAGCACCGGTTACCGTTATCCGCCGCGCAAGTATGCAGCTTCCAAATTATTAAAAAACGGAAAAAACAGAATCGTAATAAGAGTTACATGCAATAACGGGCAAGGCGGCGTAACAAAAGACAAACCGTTTAATATTTTTTCTGATAACGAAACTGTGGAATTAAAAGGCGCGTGGAAATATAAAATCGGATTTAAGGCAGATACCCGCCCGGGTGAGTTTTTCTTTCAGCGTATGGCGATGGGTAATTTTAACGCGATGATATATCCGCTTCTTAAATATCCCTTAAAGGGTGTTCTTTGGTATCAGGGAGAATCCAATGATTCAAATGCGAATGAATACGCAAAGCTCCTTAAACTTATGATTGAGGATTGGCGTAAAAAATACAGCAGAATGTCGAATAACATTCTCCCTTTCATTCTTGTACAGCTCCCTATCTGGAAAGAAGCGTCAGACAACAATGAAGAGCACCATTGGGCAATACTGAGGGAGGCGCAGATGCAGGCGCTCTCTCTTGACAAGACAGCTATCGCCGCCGCTTTGGATCTGGGGGAATGGAATGACCTTCATCCGCTTAACAAAAAAGATGTTGGATACCGTTTATTTCTTGCGGCAGATAAAACAATATTCAAAGAGGAAAATACCTCCCCGGGTCCTATGGTTGTAAAACATGAAATAAAAAATAATAAAATAGAAATTTATTTTAACAATTGCGGCGGCGGGTTAATTCAATCGTGTCCTTTCGTTACTGTTATTTGTGAAAATGAGCGGTTTCGCCTGCCTGTAACCATTAGCGAAAAAGATTGTATTATTATTGATGTGTCAAAAGCAGGGAACATTAAAACAATACTGTACGCGTGGGCGGATAATCCGCGGGACAGACAGTTATTTAACAGCGACGGTCTTCCCGCGCTGCCTTTTAAACTTGAAATTAAACCGGAGTAAATGATGTTCGACGCAGCGAAAACAAAAGAAGCATTAATCAAATGGATACGCGATTACTTTGAGGAAAACGGCAAGGGTTGTAACGCTGTTGTCGGCATTTCTGGCGGTAAAGACAGCTCCGTCACAGCGGCGTTATGCGTAATGGCGCTTGGAGCCGAAAGGGTTTACGGCGTTTTAATGCCGCAGGGCGAGCAGCATGATATAAATTACTCGCAGGATCTTGCGGCGCACTTAAAAATAAAACACACAGTTATAAATATAAAAGAAACTGTTGACTCTCTTGTTTCAAAAATTAATGAAAACGGCGTTTCTTTAAACAGACAGGCTCTTATAAATATCCCTGCGAGAATCAGAATGACTGCGTTATACGCCGTTTCTGCCGCCGTAAACGGAAGGGTCGCCAATACATGTAACCTTAGCGAAGATTGGGTTGGTTATTCCACAAAATACGGCGACAGCGCGGGTGATTTTAGTCCGCTTTCCAGTCTGACAGTAACCGAGGTAAAAGCTCTTGGGAGGGAAATTTCGCTTCCGCTCAAGTTTGTACAAAAGGTGCCGGAAGACGGGCTTTCAGGTAAAAGCGACGAAGAGAACCTGGGCTTTTCTTATGATGTTTTGGACAGGTACATTAGGGAGGGGATATGCGAAAATGCAGAGGTAAAGGCTAAAATTGACAGGCTTCACGAGATAAATTTGCATAAATTAAGCCTAATGCCCTGTTTTACACTTGACAAGTACCTATAAATTGTATGAAAATTGATATTATAAGCCATAAAAACGGCTTTTCTATAAAAATTCCACGCGAAGGAGATAGAATATGGTAAAACGAATCATTATTGCGGCTTTACTGGCTTGTCTGGTTCTCGGCACAGCGGCTGCCCAGAGAGAAACTGCGAGAACGCATATTAACGCAGGGCAGGATCACATGAGGAATCAGAGGTATGCTGAGGCTGTCGCGTCATTCGAAGCGGCTATCAGACTTGAACCAAGAAACAGAAACGCAGGGGATCTTCTAAGGCAAGCGCAGGAAAGAAGAATGACTCAGACATTCAATCAGGCGCAGACATTGCATCAGGAAGGCAACCTTACAGAAGCCATTGTACAATACAATCTGGCGGTCAGGTATGCTCCTCCCGGTCATAATAATATACGAATGATTCAAAATCGCAGGGACGAAGCTCAAAGAACCCTCACGGAAAATGAGCAAAATGCACAGGAACAATCCGCGCGCGAAAGAACAGAAACGTCCCGTCAAATTGTACATAAAGCGAATGAGAATTTTATAGCTGGTCAATATGCTTTTGCAATCGCGGATTATGAAAGCGCGATTAATATCGGCGGATTAACAAACGCCGAAACAACAGAAGTAAACCGTCTTATAGCGGAAGCGAAAGATATCCAGGAAAAAATGGAATCCTTCAACCGCCCGCTTCGTGACGATGATTTTGACGTTTTGCAAAACCGCGACGCTTCAATCACAATTGTAAAATTTCTTGCTTCGCAGACAAAAACAGTAAGTATCGGCGGAACCAATCATGTTGTAAATTACGGAATTACCAACGTAACAATCCCCGGCACCCTTCACGGACAGAGAGTCACAATTATCCAGAGGGAAGCGTTTAGAAACATGGGTCTTGTAACAGTAGTAATTCCCAATACAGTAACGGAAATCGGTATTGGCGCGTTTGCCGGGAACAGACTGGAAAGAGTTACTTTTGGAACCGCTTTAAGATTCATAAGAGGCGGCACTCCTGTAGGCCGCGCCGAGGTAACAGAACCGGGCGCATTCGAAGGCAATCCTCATATAACAAGCGTTGTTCTCCCGGACACACTGGTAGAAATAGGCGCCAGAGCTTTTAAAGACTGCGGTATAGTTAATTTAACTCTCGGAAGAGCTGTAGCGCATATCGGCGAAAGCGCATTCAGAAACAACAAGATAACAAATATCGCTCTTCCTCCTGCAATCAGACGTATTCAGCGTTTCGCATTTAACACAAATCAGCTTACAAGCCTTAATATTCCAAACGGCATTCAGCAGATTTGGGATGACGCTTTTACAAACAATCCAATGACAGCCATTGTTCTTCCGGCGTCACTTTCACCGATGTTCCAGGGTCAGCCGTCTATCGGCGTAGACCATGAATTATACGGCCCCAATGTTCCTTCATTCCCGGATTCAGTTACGCGCGTAACATTTCCCGCAGGTATGCAGGACAGAAACCTAAACGGCTTTCATGTCAGCCTTCGCAACTTTTATATAAGTCAGGGAAGAAGAGCAGGTCTTTATGTAAAATCAGATACTGCTGATATCTGGTCAAGGCAGTAGTATCTTGGAACCAATAATTCTTGCCTCCAGTTCATTTCGGAGGCAGGAATATTTTAAAATGATGGGCATACCATTTAATGTTATGCCCGCAAAAATTGACGAGAGCCTTCCTGAGCACGCAGACCCCGAAAGGTTTACGCGTGAGCTTTCCATCAAAAAAGTAGAAAAAGTAATAAACGAAATGAGAAACCGCCCGCCCAAATGGATATGCGGCGCTGATACTGTCATCGCGACAAATGATAAAATATTCGGAAAACCAAAAAACCTCGAAGACGCCGCCGCTACATTAAGAGAGCTTTCCGGCAGAGAGCATAAGGCTGTAACATCAGTCGCTCTTTACAATGTAAAGGAAAGCAAAATGGATACAATTACGGCGAGCTGTTCCTTATTTTTCGCCCCTCTTTCTGATAAAGAAATCGAATGGTATCTTGATACAAATGAATGGCAGGGAGTCGCCGGCGCTTACCGCCTGCAGGGACTTGCAAGCTGTTTTATTTACAAGATTGAAGGCTCCCCTACTACCGTGGTGGGCTTGCCATTACGCGAGTTTTATGTCATGCTGAGAGATAACGGCTACCCATACGGCGCTTGAGCGTCAGGGCAGACGAATTTCCGCCCAGCACTTAATTTATCTGACTTGGATGTACTTTTCCATTCCTTCAATTGCTTCAGAAAAATTAAGTGCTGGGACGAGATATAATGAAGGGTAGATTTGCCGCACTCGGTAAATCTGTGTTTAGGAGGAAAACTTGGCTGTTGTAACAATGAAAAATCTTCTGGAATCAGGAGTACATTTCGGCCATCAGGTGAAACGCTGGGATCCAAGAATGAAGAAGTACATCTTCGCGGAGAGGAACGGCATTCACATCATCGATCTGCAAAAAACGATTCAATCAATCAAGGACGCTTACGAAGCGGTACGCAAAACAGTAGCGGCAGGAAAAACCGTTCTTTTTGTAGGAACCAAAAAACAGGCTCAGCAGGCTGTTCAAAAAGAAGCCGAAAGATGCGGCATGTTTTTCATAAACAACCGCTGGCTTGGCGGCATGTTAACAAACTTTGTAACCATCAAAAAATCGCTTCTCAGATTAAAAAAACTCGAAAAAATGGAAGTAGACGGCACTTTTGAGAACCTTACCAAAAAAGAAATTTCAGGTCTTGGAAAAGAACGCATCAAACTTCAGAAGAACCTGGGCGGCATAAAAGAAATGAAAGAGCTTCCCGGCATTCTTTTCATTATCGATACAAGAAAAGAAGCTATCGCTGTCGCAGAAGCGCAAAGACAGGGAATCCCAATCGTAGCTGTTGTTGACACAAACTGTAACCCGGACGGCATCGACTACCCCATCCCCGGCAATGACGACGCCATTAGGGCCATTACCCTCTTTACCCAGATCATCGCGAACGCCGTTGTGGAAGCTGATAACGAAGTCGGACTAAAAATTATCGAAACACTCGGCGATGAGGATGAAGATATGGAAGGTCTTTTAACCGACGCAAGCATGAAGGAAGAAGACAGGGAAATCGATATCGAAAAATACACAACCGAAGAAGCGTACAGGGCCGCCAAAGCGGACGAAGAAGTCGTTGAGGAAGAAGAAGACACAGGCACCCAGATTCGCGTTGATGTAGATAAAGTATACGAATAATTAATAAATCAAGGAGAAAAAAATGGCTGATATATCCGCTGGCGATGTTAAAAAACTTCGCGATAAAACGGGAGCAGGTCCCATGGAATGCAAGAACGCTCTTGTTTCCACTAACGGCGACTTTGCCGCCGCAGAAAAAATATTAAAAGAAAAAGGCCTTGCCGCTTTGGAAAAACGCGTAGGACGCGCCACCAACGAAGGCAAAGTTTTCGTAAAAACCAAAGACGATGGTCAGGCTGCGGTTCTTGTAGAAATGAACGCCGAGACAGACTTCGTCGCAAGAAATCCCGACTTTGTCGCGCTTGGCGGCGTTATAGCTGACAAGGCTCTCGCAGGAAACATCACAAGCCCCAACGATGAGCTTAGCGGCATGGTTCAGGAGCTCGCGACAAAGATCAGGGAGAACATGGGTCTTAAAAGACTTTGCCTTGTTAAAGCGGCGTCAAATGAATATCTTGTTCAGTATATTCATGGCGACGGGAATATCGGCGTAGTTGTAAAATGCGAATCCGACAAACCGGAAATCTTTAAGAATGAGGATGTTAAATCTTTTATCTTCTCTCTCGCCCTTCATATCGCAGCCTTTAATCCTATCGCAATCGATCGCTCAAAAGTTGATCAGGCATGGGTTAAAGAACAGGAAGGCATTTTCAAAGTTCAGATGGAACAGGATGAAAAACTTAAAGGAAAACCTGAAAAAGTGCTTGAAGGTATTTTACAGGGCAAGGTTACAAAGTATTTAAGCGAAATCTGTCTTATGGAACAGGGTTATGTAAAAGATGAAAAATTGACTGTCGCCAAAGCGATTGAAGAATGCGCAAAAAAAGCGGGAGCCAAACTTACCCTTTCTGATTATGTTTATTACAGAGTAGGCGCCGAATGACGCAGGAAGTAATATCCTCAAACGAAGAGCGGATGAAAAAAACAGCGGCAAGCCTTAAAGAAGGTTTTGCCTCTCTTAGAACAGGGCGCGCGTCNGCGTCTCTTTTTGACAGAATAAAAGTTGACGCTTACGGCGAAAAATCGCCGTTAAANCAGGTCGCGAATATTTCTGTTCCGGAAGCGCGCCTGATCGTAATTCAGCCGTGGGATAAAAACCTTATCACCGAGATTGAAAAATCGATCCGTTCTTCCGAGTTATCCTTAAACCCTTCCAACGACGGCAAGGTAATACGCATTTCTATTCCGCCTCTTACAGAAGAGAGACGAAAAGAGCTAGTTAAACTCGCCAAGAATAACGCCGAGCAGTCAAGGGTAGCTATCCGCAACATACGCCGTGACGGCAATGAAGAATTAAAGAAGCTCCTTAAAGACACGAAAATAACGGAAGACGACGAGTCAAAAGGAGCCGACGAGCTTCAAAAACTTACAGACAGCTATATCGGACAGGTAAATAAAATACTGGAAGAGAAAGAAAAAGAGATAATGGAAGTTTAACTGATGGAAGTTGTTCCTGTAACAGGACATGTTCCTGTACATGTCGGCATTATAATGGACGGAAACGGACGATGGGCACAAAAAAAAGGGCTTGTCCGTACGCAGGGACACCTTGAAGGGTTAAAAACAGCGAAAAAAATAGTCAAAGCGGCAAGTGATCTTGGAATTAAATATTTAACCCTTTACGCTTTTTCTACAGAAAACTGGAAAAGAGCTGCAGAAGAAGTCGGTTTTATAATGGGACTTGTTAAACAGTACCTGCGCGCGGAATTCGAGTTCAGTAAACAAAATCGTATCCGTACGCGTTTTACAGGAGACTTACAAGGGCTTCCGCCTGATATTCAAAAAGAGATAACAGATTCAATCGCAGATACAAAAGATTTTAGCGGAATGCAGGTCGTTCTTGCCATCAATTACGGAGGCAGGGATGAAATAGTAAGAGCCGTACGAAGGATTCAAAAAGAAGGTAAATCAGCCGGGGATATAAGCGAGAAAGATATTAGTTTATATTTAGATAATCCTGATATTCCCGATCCTGATTTAATTATAAGAAGCGCAGGAGAATACAGGACAAGTAATTTTCTGTTGTGGGAAGGTGCCTATTCAGAATTGCATATTTCTGATAAAATGTGGCCAGACTGGGAAAAAGAAGATTTGGAAGCGGCAATCGCTGATTTTCAAAAAAGAGACAGACGTTACGGCGGAGTAAAATGAGAAAGATAATTGAACGTTTATTAATTTTTTTTATAGGAACCCCTGCAATCATCATTCTTGTTATCTTTCTTCCCTGGTATAATAACCTCGCATTAAACATTGCCGCGATTTTCTTCTCTGCGATGGGCGCTGTAGAACTCTCAAGTATGCTGGAAAAAAAGGGAATCCGAATATCAAAAATAGAAAGCTTCATCCTGGGCGCGCTTGCTCCGTTTGCGATTACTCTGCATGTTAGTTTCGATCTTCCCTTTTGGCTGGTTTCTGCAATTATAATGTCAGGCGCGCTTTATTCATTGCTTTCCGGCGTTTTTTCCAAATTATCAGAAATTGAAAATTGCGCAAATAAAATAATCGGAGCCTTCTCCCTTCTTATTTACCCGGGCTTTTTTATGTACTGGCTTATAAAAATGAACATCTGGAATAACAGTTATGCGATTCTGCTCTTTCTCCTTATAACGGTTTCGAGCGATTCTGTCGCCTGGTTTTTTGGAACATTATTCGGAAAAAATAACCGCGGCATAATTGCTGTAAGCCCCAATAAAAGCATGATTGGCTTTATGGGTGGTATAATAGGACCTATGCTTATTACAGCCGCCGCTGTATTCATTGCTTATCCTGACAATATAAATATATTTCCAGCCAATGCTTTCCTGGATACGCCTCTTTTAAACAAACTAGTCATTGTATTAATTTTTGGTTTATTCACGGGAACTGCCGCCATATTGGGCGACCTTGCGGAATCGGCGATTAAAAGAAGCTGCGATTGTAAGGACTCTGGAAATTTCATGCTTGGAAGAGGCGGTGTTCTTGATTCAATTGATTCAATAGCCGCGGCGGCTCCTGTTTTCTACATGATCTATAATTATCTATTTTTTACCTGAACATGCAATGCTGTTCCCCTCTTATGAAAAAACGAATTGCTGTCCTTGGAGCTACAGGTTCCATTGGTAAAAGTTCCATTGATATTATTTTACGCGATAAAAAAAATTTTGATGTTGTCCTCCTTTCCTCCCATTGTAAATCGGAAGAACTTGAAAAGCTCTCTATTATTTTTCCGTCCGCGAAAAAGGTTTTAACAGGCGGCAGTAACGGAAAGGAAAATCTTTTATCCGCTATTAAAGATATTAAACCTGATATAACAATAAACGGTATTTCTGGAGCCGCAGGTCTTATGCCTTCTATAGCCGCCATTGAGTCAGGTTCCCATCTTGCTCTCGCCAACAAGGAAACAATTGTCATGGCAGGGAAATATGTCTTATCTTTGGCAAAGGAAAAAAAAATAAATATTATTCCTGTTGATTCTGAACATTCGGCTGTTTTTCATTTACTGGAAAAAGAAGTGCAAGATAAGAAAAATGAAAAAACAAGCGAGATTATTTTAACGGCTTCAGGTGGACCGTTTAGAAATTACACTTTACAGGAAATGGAAAACGTGACAGCCAAGGATGCGCTTTCTCATCCTACATGGAATATGGGACCTAAAATTACCATTGATTCAGCTACAATGGCGAATAAAGGACTTGAAGTTATCGAGGCTTGTGTTTTATTTAATATGCCTTCCTCTAAAATCAAAGTCGTGATTCATCCGCAAAGTATCGTACACTCAATGATTCGCCTTTGTAATGGAGTAATCTACGCGCAAATGTCAAAACCCGATATGCGCCATCCCATTCATGACGCTTTATACTGGCCTGTAACAACGCCTTCTTCACTTGAACCTATCAGCTTTGAAAACCTTACGCTTGAATTTTTTAAACCTGATATGGAAAAATTCCCGATGCTTAAACTGGCTTTTGAAGCGGCGAAATCGGACGCATTATATCCATGCGCCTATAATGCCGCTAACGAAGTAGCTGCTGCCGCTTTCCTTGAACAAAAAATCAAATTTACAGACATTGCAAAAATAACAGAAAGAGTGCTTCAAAATGACTGGTCGGGAAGCAATATGAATATTGAAACAGTCCTTAATGCCGATAAAGAAGCCAGAATTAAAGCAAACGCATTTATTTAATTTCCCGCAGTTTATTTTTTTTTAAGGGTATGGTAGTATATAACATGGTATTAATAAATATTTTACTTGGTTTAGTTGGTCTTGGTATTGTTGTTTTCTTTCATGAACTTGGGCATTTTCTCGCGGCTCGATTTGTCGGTATAAATGTAGAAGCGTTTTCCATTGGATGGGGAAAGCCCGTCCTTAAAAAAAAGATTGGTAATGTTGAATACCGTCTTGGAATGTTTCCGATCGGCGGCTACTGCAAAATGCAGGGAGAAAGCGATTACAGCAATGAAGCGTGGGAAAATATAGAGAAAGGTATTAAACCGGAGGCGGGATCATATCTTGCCGCAAGCCCCGCAAGACGTATACTGGTTTCGTTTGCAGGTCCTTTCTTTAATTTGGTTTTCGCAGTTCTTCTTCTTTCTTTTCTCTGGGGAATTGGGTTTGAGGTCACTACCCTCTCCAATAAAATAATACTTGCGTCAGATTTGGATATGAGTCAGGTTAATCCTTCGGATATAGCCGGACTTAAAACAGGCGATCGTATTGTCATGATTGACGGAAAAGAGGTTACCTATTTTCATGAAATACACGAAAACATAGCCTTAAACCCGGAAAGAACTTTAATTTTAACTGTAGAAAGAGACGGCAGGTTCCTCGATCTTGATATAACTCCAGAGCTTGTAAAATCAACGGGAGCCGGAAGAATCGGTATTATTACATGGACTGAACCTGTAATTGATATTGTAATGGAAGGAAGCCCGGCGTATAACGCAGGTTTAAGACAGGGTGATATTGTTAAAAGCGTCAACGGAGAAGAAATCCGCCATAATGTTGATTTCTCAAGAATAAGATCAGAAAATCCCGGCTCTCTCCTTCTTGAATATTATCGAAACGGCGTAATCGGACAAGCCGAGTTTACAGGCGAAGATGCCGAAGGAGAGCTTGGATTTTCGTGGGAAGTTATCCGCTACCGCACTCCCTCCCTTTCCATACCTGCCGCGATTGTAAAAGGCGTACAGGAAGGCTATAAAACACTTGTAAGATCCATAACAAGCCTTCGTCTTTTATTTATGGGAATTGATCTTACCAAGGCAGTTTCTGGTCCTGTAAGAATTACATACATGATGGGGGATGTCGCGACTTCAGGCTTCGGACAGGGGTTTGGGATCGGGCTTCGTTCAATTGTAAGTTTTATTGCGTTAATTTCTATCGCGCTTTGCGTAATGAATCTTTTACCCCTGCCCGTTCTTGACGGAGGAATGATGATTCTTTTCTTTGTAGAAATGATCCGAAGAAAGCCTATTCCTCCTAAAGCGATCGCGGTTTTTCAAACCTGCGGCATGGTAATAATTTTCGCTCTTATGATTTTCGCGTTATTCGGCGATGTAATGTTTTTTGCCGGCAGGTAATTTAGCTTTTTGTTTTTTATAATCCTGCGTTTAGAAAGTTTTTAAAACCATAAATTGGAGGTATTATCATGAAAAAAAATATTAATTGCTTATGCGGAACCAATGTAGAAATTGAATACAATGAAGAGATTGACATCGATAAAAACCCGGATATTCTTAAAGAAATTTTTAACGGCACTTTTATGAATTACAAGTGCGGCTTTTGCGGGAAAAAACACAAACCTGAATATAAAATCACAATAATCTGGAACGCGAAAAATTTAACAATGGAAGTTCTCCCGGAACTAGACAGGGGCGAGTTCTACAGAAATAAAAAAGAAAATTTAAATCTGGAAACAGTTATCGGCTTCCCGGAAATGGCTGACAGGCTTTCTATAATTAATGATGACCTTGAACCCGTTGTAATAGAAACAATTAAATCATTTCTGCTTGCAAAAGCCGCAGAAACTTACCCTGACAAGGAAATAAACGCATGGTATCACTGTCTTGGTCCCGACGGCGTTGAGTTCCATCTTGAAGGAATAAGGCATGATGAAGTCGCCGTTATGAGAATCCCTATGGACATGTATACAAAATCTCTGGATGATTATAAAAAACGTCCAAAAAACGATATGTTTACAGCTCTTAGGGTGCGTTCATATATGTCGGTTCAGAATATCCTGCGTCCTGACGCTTTAAAATGAGAATTAACAGTAAAAAATAATATTTTAATCGTGCGCAGGATTTTTCTTAACTTTCTTGATCGCCTGTTCTACCGCAAATCTGACACTGTCGGCATAAGTCTGCTCGGTCATTGCCTGGGACGCGTATAATGTTCCAAGTATCGAAAAACGGTATAAAGGCTTAACTGAATTAAGTGCGATTGCCGCAATGTCTACAACACACTCATTGCAGCGGCACATGTTAGAAGGTCCATTTTTTAGCTGATCTTCCATCTCGCGGATTACAAGGTTCTCCGCTTCATTTTTTAATAAGTTAAAATCATAATCATCAATAAATGCCATAATCCCCCCATATAAATTAATATTAACAATAAATTTGTTTTTTTGCAAGTTCAATTCATAGCAATTTACCCGTAAAACCGATTAGTCGCCTGAATGTTCTTTGGCAAGAGGAGCAAATCTCGCGTATTTGGAAACAAGCTGCAGTTTAACCTCGCCCGTAGGACCGTTTCTCTGCTTCGCGACTATAAGATCCGTCGGAATTGTATCGACAGGAGCCGGTTTTTCCTCTTCCTTGTCATTTTTATTTTTTTTGGGTAATGGTCTATTAAGGAATAATACAAGATCAGCGTCCTGCTCGATTGAACCTGAATCCCTTAAATTGGCGAGCGTTGGAACTTCAAACTGCGCGTCACGGTTAAGCTGGCAGAGAACAACAACAGGTATATGCAATTCCCTCGCAAGGCTCTTTAGGGATCGTGAAATTTCGGAGATCTGCTCAAACCTCTGCACCCTGCTATTTTCCGATCCTATAAGACCCAGATAATCAATAAAGATAATTTCTACCTGCTGCTGCGAACGAAGTTTTCTCGCCTGGGAGCGAAGGCTTAAAAGGTTCATGTTAGGCACGTCTACAATATAAAAAGGAGCTTCATACATCAAGCCCATTACGTCAATTATTTTTTTATAATCGCCCGAACTTAAAAAACCGCTCCTTAAATTCTGTGCGTTAACCATAGCTTCGCTGCTTATAAGACGATGAACAAGCGCGATCTCTGACATTTCCAAAGAGAAAAACGCTGTAGGCACTTTTTGATGAAAAGCGATATTTGACGCCATATTAAGCGCGAGAGCTGTTTTTCCTACAGAAGGTCTCGCTCCAATAATGATAAATTCTTCACGCTGAAATCCCGATGTCATCTGATCCAGTTTTTCAAAACCGGATGAAATGCCTGTTATTGGATTTTTGGATTTCATTACGGTGTCAAGAATGTAAATCGCTTCCTTTAGCACTTCGCCGATTTTTCTTGATGAAGTTATCTGCCTGTTGTCGCTTAACTCGAATATGCTTCTTTGCACTTCTTCCAATAACTCATTTGACTCTTTGGATTCATCGTAAGCGCTTACCCCAATTTGCGAAGCGACTTTTAGAAGGGAGCGGCGAAGTGAATAATTTTTTACCATCTGCGCATAGTAATCAATATTCGCGCTGGAAGGAATTACTGTTGTAAGGCTGGAAACATAAGAAGCGCCCCCTGCTTCATCGAGTTTACCCATCTGTTTTAATTCCTGAACAACAGTTTGGATATCGGGACGTAAGCCTTTGGCGTCAAGACTCATGATAGCGTCATATACGCGTGTGTTCGCTCTCGAATAAAAATCATCAGGACGAAGATGATTCTGGATTGCCGCAGTTACAGCTTCGTTATCAGTAAGAAGACTGCCAAGAGCGGCTTGCTCCAGCTCATCATCGTGAGGAGGTGTTTTATCTCTAAGAGACTGCGCCATACTTTATACAGTTGGCTTTTTTATTCTGCCGCGCTGCTGGAAGCCGAAGAATTCTCAGGCGGTGTCTGGTCTTGTGACGCTTGCGCATCGGACGCTGCTTGCGACGCCTGCGTATCGGACGCGTTATCTCTTCTGCCCTCATCCCTTCTGCCGCGCTTTGGAGCGGGTTTTGAAGAAGAGCTTTCTGTTTTTATTTCCTGCGCGATAATTGTAATAGAAAATTCCGCAGACTGGTTTTCGTAAAGTTTAATTACAGCTTTATATTTTCCAACGCTCTTAAATCCGTTTCCGGCAAGCTCAATTCTTTTGCGCTCGATCTGAAATCCTATCTTGCTTAATTCGTCCGCAATAGTCTGGTTTGTAACAGCGCCGTATAATTTACCGTTAGCGCCGGCGGGCATTGTAAGTGAAAGCTCAAGCGCGTCAAGTTTTTCTTTAAGGCTCCTCGCGTCAAGACGTTTTTGCTCTTTACGCGCTTCTATTTCCGCTCTGCGTCCTTCGATAATTTTAATGACACGCGGAGTATAAGGAAGAGCGATTCCTCTGGGGAATAGATAATTTCTCGCATAGCCTTTAGCTACTTCCTTTACATCGCCTTCTTCTCCAAGGGTCGCAAGATCCTTGTTTAAAATAACTTTCATACCAAGCTCCTTCGAAACTTTGTTTCGAGACTATCCCGAAAAGTTATACGGGATATCTAAAAAAATGTAAGCCGCCAAAAAAGCAGCTTTTGTTTGACCGTTTACAAAAACAGTCATGCCTCGGAGTAGAGGCAAAAGATAAGGAACTGCGTCTAAAAGGTTTCAATTTCCTTATTGAACCGCGTTCTTTATTTAAAACGGGCGCTCATTCTTATTCGAATAGGCACCCAATTTTCCACAACACCAAGTATCAAAACAGCCGCAGCCGCGATAGTCCCGGCAGGGCTTATCATGGTAACAGTAAATAAAATATATAAAGCAGCCCTAAAGCCTGTGCTCTTACGGGAAACTAAATACATCAATATGCCAAACCCCTGAACCATAAAAATAATACCAAAAATAACAAAAACATTCCATGCCATGATTTCGAGGATTTCAGCTTTAAATGAACTAGCCGCGACAATAGTTGAAAGAGCGCCCAAAAAAATCCAAATTGTATTGGGCGGAGCGAAGAATGAAATTAAACCTCCGCTTTTTCTTTGTCTTTTTATCATCCCGAAAACGCTTAAAGCAACATGACGGTTAATAAAAAATAGAAACAGCATTGAAACAACAGCGCCGCCTCTTAACAATATATTTTTGGATGTTTGAATAAGTTCCTGCGCATTTACTGTCTCTTCAAACATTTGAGCGGAAATTTTTTCAAACACGTCAAAGAATACGGAATCCGATCGGTTTATAAGTATCATAAAAAATATAGCGCCCGCGATCGATGAAATAACAAAACGGTAAATGGTTCTTATATTCTTTCCGCCCATAATCCATGAAAAACCAAAAAATATTACGGAATAAAATAAAAGCGTCATCCATAAACTGTCCCTGGCTTCCATATCGCCTGAGTACATAAAAAATGTTAAAGCAAAATTGGCAGCGGCTGCCGTAATAAAAGTAAGCACAAATGAGCCTGTAAGTAAAACAGCTAAACCTAAAGGAGCGAGGAAAAAGAAAGAAAGAAATCCGGCCCTTAAAAAAACAACGCTTATGATACTGCAAATAACTATCGTAAGAATTGAGTTTTTATTAACCTGAATATCGAAAGGATTACTCTGCCCTTCCGTTACAAGATTTGCTTCCGCTAGTGGTTTCGCTTCCGCCGCGGCGCTTTCTTCTTCCTCGATCATAAAATATTATTCAGCTACATAAGGAAGGAGCGCGATACTTCTTGCCTGTTTAATGGCGAGGGCGAGCGCTCTTTGATGTTTCGCGCAGGTTCCGGTAATGCGGCGGGGAAGTATTTTTCCCCTTTCTGTAATAAAACGCCTTAATGTATCCGCTTCTTTGTAATCGATTTTCATTTTTTGCGCGCAGAACTTGCATATTTTTTTCTTAAAGAAAACTTTTCCGCCTTTGCCGCCCCGTCCGCGATCGTCACCGTCGCGATCATCCATCTGCATATCCATTCCTCTGTCTCTGTCATGGCGGGAATGGTTATCATTATCAAAATATTTATCATCGGACATAATAGAACTCCTTGTTACTTGAATTAAAATTAAAATGGAATATCGTCAGTAAAACCGTCGTCTTTTGACGAGCTGTACGACTGAGGCTCTTCGCGCGATGCTTCCCTTGAAGAATTATTGCCGCCGCTTTGGCGATCGCCTGATGAAGATCCTCCGCCAAGCAATTGCAGATAATTGGCGATTATCTCAATTTTTGAACGGTTTTGTCCGTCCTGCTGCCAGCGATCCTGTCTTAGCTCGCCGTCAACACCTACCATCTTGCCTTTGATAAGGTATGGATGCAGAGATTCTCCCTGCCTTCCCCATACTACGATGTCAAAGAAATTGGCTTCGTCTTCCCACTGGTCACCGTTTTTTTTGCGGCGGTTTACAGCGATAGAGAATTTGCAGACTGCCTGTCCGCCGGATGTATATTTTAACTCCGCTTCTCTTGTAAGACGTCCAATCAGAACCACATGATTTAAATCAGCCATGGCTCTCCCCTATTCCCCAATCCGTACGAACAGGTATTTTAGAAGGTTTGTGTTTAGCTTAAAGATACGATCAAGAGCTGTGATTTTCGCGGGGTCTGCTTTAATTGTCAAAAGAACATATCTTCCGCGTTTTCTTTTTTTAACTTCATAGGCGAGGTCACGATCACCAAGTTCATCGGTTTTTTCGACTTCGACTCCGTTTGATTTCAGGTCGGAAAACATGTTATCCCGTCCTGCCTTGTTTTGGTCTTCTTCCATCGGAAAAATAACCGTAAGTTCATATCGGCGCATAGTTCCTCCTTATGGCCATATGTTCAGCGTATTTAACGCTGAAAAAGAGGTTTTGCTTAAAATAGATATTAAGCTTGAGTAATTGTAGCAAAAATGGGGATTAATGCCAAGAGGGGGAAGTAATAATAAAAATTGAGGAATTTCCAGAAAGCCGATATTTTTAATTCCTGATTGTTTAATTAATAAAGGCTTTTGAGAAACTTTAAGTTTTTCAAAAAAGCTTAATTTACATTTCGCGCAAGCCTAAAGCCAATTCGTTCGTTGCCGGCTCCAGGCGGAAAGAAATTCCTGTAGGCGGATCTAAGCGCGTTTTCTTCATTTATCCACGAACCGCCTCTTATAACCCTCGCGGAGCCTGTCTCTGGTCCTTTTGGGTCATTTATATCATCGCGTCTGTAAATTCCATACCAGTCCCAGCACCATTCAAATACATTTCCATGCATGTCAAAAATACCCCACCTGTTTGGAGGGTATCTTCCTACAGGTGATGTAATGCCGAGGTTCTCGTTAAAGTTAGCCTGATTTTGCGTAATTTTTTTTCCTGTATTAAAGGGTGATTTTCTCCCAGCGCGGCAGGCGTATTCCCATTCAGCTTCCGTTGGAAGACGATAACCGCTTGCGTTTCTGTCAAAAGTAATATTTGCGCCGTCAAACCCGTAAACAGGTATTAAACCTTCGCTCATGCTCAGCCTGTTACAGTATTCAATCGCGTAAATCCAGCTTATATTTTCTATCGGCAATAAGTCTCCGGGGAACTGTGCGGGATTTATATCCATTAACTCTTCAAATTCTTTTTGCGTAACTTCGAATTTGCCAATGTAAAAAGAAGAGACAGTTACAGTTCTTTGCATTTCATCGATATCGCGATCTTGCTCATTGTCACGGCTGCCCATAGAAAATTTACCGCCTTTTACAAAGATCATTTTTCCGCTGTCCTGCTGCGCGCAGGAAAAAAGCAAAAATGCGATAATAAAAATAATAATGGATTTTTTCATCCTAACTCCAATCACCTACAAATAATATCTCAGGTTCCAGAATAAAGCCAGTTTTTTCTTTAACTTTTAACGCTATATCATCAGTAAGAGCACGTATATCTTTTGCACAGGCTTTGCCTGTATTAATAATTATATTACCATGAAAAGGCGCGACTTTCGCTCCGCCTATTTGAGCTCCTTTTAAGCCAAGCCCGTCAATTATCTCGCCTGTGCTTTTTCCAAAATCACGGTTATTCTTAAAAATAGAGCCGGCGCATGGAAACTCATAATGTCCTTTTTCATAGCGGTCTTCCCTGTTTTTATCCATCTCAAGCAATATTTTTTCTTTTTCGCCTTTTTTTAAATGAAAAGCCGCGCTAATTATAATGCAGTCCATTTCCTGAAAAGGGCTTTTTTTATATCCAAATCCCATATCGGGTTTTATTTCGATTTTTTCTATCGTGTATTCATTTTGATTTTTCTTATGGATCACTTCCACCCATTTTAATACATCAGCCATTTCTTTATCGTAACAGCGGGCGTTCATCCATACAGCGCCGCCTATTGTTCCCGGCATTCCCGCGAGAAACTCAAGCCCTGTAAGGCTTGCCGCTGCCGCAGTGTCAACGGCTTCATCAATTGTAGTTCCGCTTTTTAGAATGAAATCACCGTCTTGCGCAAACAACGACCAGACGCTCTCCCCTGTCCATCCGCCCATATCAAGCACGATGCCTCTAATCCCCTTGTCAGAGACTACAATATTGGCACCTGAGCCTAATATAAAAACAGGTATATTTTCTTCTTCACAGCGGGTTAATAAATTGACGCAAAATGATGTATAACCCTCACCGTCCGGGCAAAGCCAGCAGTCGGCTTTTCCTCCAACCTTAAATGTTGTGTGATCTTTCATGTGTTCGTTATAGCGTACCGCAACTTCGCACTGAGTATCACTTATACATTTTTCTACAATTTCTTTAATTTTTTTATCGCTCATTATTCCGGTATCTCTATATTTAAATTTTCAGCAATACGTCTTGCCTTTCTTGCGATGCTTTCGTTTCTATCTTTTGCGAGCGTAATTATTTCTTCGCGAAGACTGCTTAAACCATTGTTAGCCGCCATATCAAGCCCATACAGTTTTTCCATTACTGTGCCTGTCTGCATGAAACGGCGCGCTATATTTTCAAGATCTGATCTGTTGTTTTCCGCTACTGTTTCTCCTACAACCCTTAATAAACCGTTATATAGTGCTGTCTGGTTTCTGGTTTTCGCTTCATCGAGCTCGGCTATAAGCCGCTGGAAATGCGTTCCTCTTGAGCTTTTCATAAGCATATCAGCCGCGAGGATTCGCACCCTGTCCGTATTTCTCCTTTCAAAAAAGAGACTTTCAAGAACTTCATTTGCTTCGCTGTTTGCAATGGCGCCAAGAGCGCGGATTGCCTCATCTTTAACATTCGGAACTTCATCCCTTTCCGCGCGGAACTTAAGGAACGGAACCGCAGCTGCGAGTTTTCTGTCCCGCGCTGCCTGAGCGGAGGCAATGCGTGTCCTGAAAAATGAATCCCTAAAGCCGTCTAGGATCGCGTTATCTACTGTTTCCCCCGTAAAGGGACCTAAAGCGCCGATAGCCGCAGCCCTTACATTTGGATCGTTGGTTCCAACGCATGAAAGAATAGCGGCAAGCCCTTCTTCGCTTCCTATGCTGGAAAGAGCGCCTAACGCGGCAATACGAAGCGGAACGCGCTCGTCTGTATTGGAAGCGATTTCCGTAAGAAGCGGAATTCCGACAGTTGATTTTGTAAATCCGATGGCGTTTAACAGTATGCTCCGGTTATCGTTTCCAGGTTCTCTGTCCTCATAAAAATCAACAAGGAACTCAGCAGTCTGGTCTGCAAGACTTTTGTTATCAGAAGAAGCAAGGGCGATCGCCCGAAAACCAACAGTTAAGAAACGTCTTTCTTCGGTATCCAAAAGTTCCCTGATAACAGGAACCGCAGCCTGCGCCTTTATCCTTCCAAGATACTCCATTGCGGAAAGAACAGTTTCATTTGTCTCGTCTTCGCGCTCACTTATCGCTTTCATCGCGCGCTCTTCAAGCCCCGCTTTTTCGCGTTCGCCGAAAAATCCAAAAACACCTGTAAGTATTCTTTGATTTCTCGATCCTTGAATCAAGGCTATAAGATCATTGTCAAGATAATCAGCGTTCTCGGTTCTTAGAGTTTGTATTAAAGCTGCTATCTCTGTTTCAGTGCCGAATTGAATAACCTCGCGCCTTGAAGCCTCGGTACTCTGCTGCGCGTGAACAGAAAATGAAAGAAAAAATAAAAATAAAGTTAACCATAAAAAAACGCGAAAACTTTTAGTAAAATTCCTCATTCCTTATTCCTCATTTCCTGTCTCTTTTCCCTCGTTAAACTTAAATAAAAATTCCTTCTTATATTCCAAAAACCTTCCATGCTCAATGGCGTTACGGCAATTCTCTACCAGTTTATTGATAAAATACAAATTATGATAGCTCGCAAGCATGCAATAAAGAATCTCCTTTGTCTTAAAAAGGTGTCGAAGGTACGCTCTTGAGTATGATTTACATACTTTACAATCACACTCTTTATCTATCGGCGAAAAATCCCTGCTGTTTTCTTTCTTTTTTAGGGAAAATGTGCCATTATGGGTATAAACCCTGCCGTTTCTGGCTTCTCTTGTTAAAATAACGCAGTCAAACATATCGATTCCATGCTCAATAGCGCTTAAAATATAGTCTGGTGTGCCTATTCCCATTACATAGCGCGGTTTGTCCTGCGGTAAAAGAGCAGATGTCTGTGCAAGGGTTTCATAAAAAAGCGAAGAAGGCTCTCCAACAGAAAGCCCGCCTATCGCTATACCTGGAGTGCCGCTTTGAGCGCAAAATTCGGCGCTTTGCCTGCGTAAATCCGGAAAGAAATTTCCCTGAACAATACTAAAAAGGCTTCCTTTATATCCATCATGAACTGCTTTTTCCCATGTTGATTTCGCTCTTTTTAGCCAGTCGTTTGTAATAATGAGCGCTTTTTCCGCTTCTTTTCTTGCCGCTCCGTAATGGGAACAATAATCAAGCTGCATTTGAATATCGCTTCCAAGAGCCGTTTGGATTTCTACTGCTTTTTCCGGGCTTAAAAAGTGCCTGGAGCCGTCAATGTGAGACTGAAACCACGCTCCTTCCGGTTTTATTTTTCTTAAAGCCGAAAGCGAAAAAATCTGAAACCCGCCTGAATCCGTTAAAATATTTCTTTCCCAATTTATAAATTTATGAAGTCCGCCCGCTTCCCTTACAATTTCCTCGCCGGGTCTTAAATATAAATGATACGTGTTGGAGAGAATCAGGGAATAGCCAATTTCTTTTATATCATCTACAGTTAACGCTTTTACAGTTCCGTTTGTTCCGACAGGCATAAAAACAGGCGTTTTTACTTCCCCATGAGGAAGATGCAAAATACCGTTTCTCGCTTTTGAATTATTGTCATTACAGGTAATCTCAAACCGCATTATGTTTTCGCGCTCCGTATTAAAAGTACGCCGATTATAATGAAAATGCATACCGGAAACCATGCTCCGACAAACGGATGAATATAATCCAATCCTGCCATAGTCATGCTAAGCATTTCGGCAATATAATAAACAACAGCCGCGACAAGACTTGTAAAAAGACTCATCAATAAAATATTTTTTCTGAATCTTCCGCCCATTGATACGGAAAGCATCATTACAACAAATGAAGTCGCAGAGAATGAATACCTGTGATAATAATCTGTCATCGCGGCATAATATGGAAGTCCTGAAGCGCGGAGATCTTTTATAAGAAGTTTAGCGTCCTTTGCGGGAAGTTCCTGAAAAATTACCGAGCTTCTTCTGAATATATCAGGGTGTTCGTCATAATCAACAGTTATATGCAAAGGACGCACGCGTAAAATCTCGCTTTCGTCATATTGATAGATCACCGCGTTTCTAAACTCCCAGTGCGTTTCTTCCCACTTTGCGGAAGGCGCTCTTATCTGCGATAAAAATTCGCCTTTTTCATTCATCTCTACTATATTAACGCCGTTAATTACTAGCCTGTCAAAATCAAAATAATCTACTGAATATATAACGCGTCCTTCTTTTGCCTTAATTACAATATCAGAATTGGTTTCTGTAATATGCTGATTAAGCGCAATTCTTGACAGCATGTTCTTTGTTTTTAATGTCGGTATGACAATTACATCATCAAGAAAAAACGATAAAATAGAAACTGTTAAACCTACAACCAGAAGAGAAATGCTGAATCGCCAAAACGGGATTCCTGTGGAAAATATGCTTGTAAGCTCATTTTTTGCGTAGAGATCTCCCAGCGTATATGCCGCCGCAAAAAGAAGCGATATCGGAAGAGCGTATGACACGCTTTTGGGAATAAAATGCAGCGTTATCTGTAATATCGTGGAGATAGGCACTTCGTTATTCATATAACGAACCAGATTCGCAAACAAATCGATTAATAAAAGCAGAAAAACGAACATGGATATCGCGATAAAAAATATCGGAAAAAACTGGCGCAGGAGGTATTTATCAAGAATCATGAATCTGTTCATTTACGCACCTTAACTACAGCCAAAGCGACGCCGATTGCAAGGCAAATAAAATTGGGAAGCCACATTGACCAAAACGGGGGCGTATTTATGCGAAGTCCCATCGCCTGTCCCAGAAAAAGCATACACCAGTAAAGAACTGCGATTAGATTTCCAAAAATAAAACCGACTGTCTGACCGCTTTTTTTCGCCATAAGCCCCAGAGAAACTGCGAGAAACACAAAGAAAAACGCGCCGAAGGGAACTGCGAACTTTCTGTATAATTCAATAACATGTGTCGTATAATTTCTGTCATTTTGAATATTTTTGATTGCTGTAAGCTCTCTTTGCATGTTGGAAACATTGGTGTTTCTTCTGTTCCATCCGTCAGAAGCAGGTCCTGTTCTTAGTATATTTTCAAGGTTTAACGCCTGGTTTAAAAGCCTTATTCTTCTGTCCTCTTCGCGAACTGATAAATCATATCTTTTATGTAAAACAGCGGTTCTTACATCACGTGAACTCATTTCCCTTGGAGTAATCGCAACTGCCGCCTGGATAATATCTTCGTTGGAAACCCAGTACTGCAGATGTTCCGTTGTAGCGTAATCATAATCTTCTCTTGAGATTTCCTTGGAAGACTGAACAAATGCGTTCTCAAGTTCAAGGCTCAAACCCTCTTTGCCTCCGTCTTTTAACTCGGCTTTTTTTGCCATTATAATACGGCGCTCTCCGTCCTGTGTTTTATCAAGAATTAATAGATTTTCTATCGTATTTCCCGTAACGCCGCCTGTTATAATTACAGTATTCCTGAATCTTTTTACGGAATTACCGGCAAGTTCAAGAGCCGGAGTGGAAACAAGTATCTGTCTCCACAGTTTGTTAAACTGTACAGTCCCTGCGGGAAGAAGAACATCGTTTGTAAAAAATGAAAGAATGGAAATTATTATCCCCAATGTTATCGCCGGAAAAAAAACATTTTTATAAGATAAACCAGAGGAAAGCATAACCAGAATTTCATTATCTGACGTAAGCCTTCCTACAGTCATAAGAGTTCCTACAAGACTTGCAAAAGGAGCCGACATTGCAATTACTGTAGGCAAAGAAAAAAGAATCAAAAGCGTTACCAGATGAAACGGAACCCTTTTTTCCAAAACATCTTTTGCCATTAAAAGAATTTGATTTACAAAGAAAATAAAAAAGAAAAATAAAAAACAGATAAAGAAAGCAAAAAGCATTTCCTGAAATACATATTTAAAAATTGTGGGAGAAACAATACGTCTGGTTTCCATTTTTAAACCCCGGTCGATCCGAATCCCGATTCAGCGCGCGCGCTTTGCGATAAAGAATCAGCCTCTAAAACCTTTACCCTGCAAACGGGAGCTATAACAAGCTGCGCTATTCTGTCACCGTCTTTAATTATCGCGTTCTGTGCGCCTAAATTAACAAGAATTATCTCAAGCTCTCCCCTGTAATCGCTGTCTATGGTTCCCGGAGAGTTTAATACCGTAATGCCTAGTTTAGCCGCAAGTCCTGATCTTGGACGCACCTGTCCCTCAAACCCTTGAGGAATTTCCATTTTTAAACCTGTCGGTATTTTTTCCCTTCCAAGAGGAGGTATAGATAAATCATTTTTTAAAAAGGCGCGCAGGTCCATTCCGGCTGCTCCCTCGCTTTCATAACGCGGGAGCGTTACGCGGGGATCAGTTTTGAGAATCTTTAAAAGCGCTTCTCCCAAACTGTCCCCCGTAAATTACCTTCGATTACTGTTCCTTGATCTGTCTTCATTGGAAGCGCCGTCCGGATCAATTGCGTCAATATATGAAAGGTTAAGTCTTCCCTGCTTGTCAATCTCGAGAAGTTTTACAGAAATTTGCTGACCTTCCTTTAAAACATCCGTAACCTGCGCGATTCTCTGTCTTGAAAGTTTACTTATATGTACAAGACCTTCCTTGCCGGGAAGTATTTCTACAAACGCGCCGAAATCCATTATACGTTTAACTGTTCCGTTATAAATTTTGTCAATTTCAGGATCGCACGCAATACCAACTACAGCGGCTCTGGCGTCCTGCGCGTCTTTTGTATTTTTGCCGAAAATCGTAACTGTGCCGTCATCCTCTGTATTGATTTTAACGGAATATTGTTCACATAACGCTTTTACATTTTTTCCACCGGGACCTATAAGAGCTCCGATCTTGTCAATATCGATTCTTAAGGTAACGATCTTTGGAGCGTATTCGCTTATTTCCTCTACAGGTTTGGAAAGACACTGGTTCATAATATTAAGAATATGAAGCCTTCCCCTCTTTGCCTGATCAAGGGCTTTTCTCATGATTTCCGGGCTTACGCCTGCGATTTTAATATCCATCTGAAAACCGGTAATGCCGTCGGCAGTTCCCGCTACCTTAAAGTCCATATCGCCCAGGTGGTCTTCTTCTCCGAGAATGTCAGATAACACGGCGAATTTGTCGCCTGGACCCGCTTTCCCTTCCGTGATTAAACCCATTGCGATACCGGCAACCGGTTTTTTCATTGGAACGCCTGCGTGAAGCATGGCAAGAGTGCCGCCGCATACAGACGCCATTGAAGAAGAGCCGTTGGATTCCATTATTTCTGACACAACTCTTATTGTGTACGGGAATTCTTCTTTTGACGGAATCATCGCTTTTAACGAACGAAGAGCAAGGTGCCCGTGTCCGATTTCACGCCGTCCAGTTCCTGTTCTTCCGACTTCGCCTACGGAATACGGAGGGAAATTATAATGAAGCATAAAATTTTCCCTCTTGTCGCCTTCGATATCGTCAAATATCTGCTCGTCAAAAACAGTGCCCAAAGTAGTGACACATAATGCCTGTGTTTCGCCTCTTGTAAAAAGAGCGCTTCCGTGCGTGCGCGGCAGAATCGCAGTTTCGCATGTAATGCTTCTTATATCCTCAAGTCCCCGTCCGTCTACTCGCTTTCCGTCTTTCAAAATTGAGGAGCGAAGTATTTCGTACTGCATGTCTTCGAATAAAGCGTCAAAAAGTTTCTTTTGTTTTTCATCTTCAAGCTGAGAAGCGTACTGGCTTGTAAGCTCGTTTATAACAGCTTTAATTCCGTCGCGTCTTTCGTGTTTGCCGGGAAGGAAACATGCAGCCTGCAGTTTCGGGAAAGCGGCTGAACGTATGGCGTCTTTATTTTCGAGAGAATATGAAAGCGTTGTAAGCGGAAGTTTTTCCTTGCCGGAAAGCTCGCGTAGTTTTTCCTGAAGTCCGCAGAATTCTTTAATCACAACATGAGCTTTATCAAGCGCCTGAATCATAAGCTCTTCGCTTACTTCCTTTGCGCCGCCTTCTACCATCGTTATGCCGTCTTTGGTTCCCGCTACAACAATTTCCATTGTTGATTTTTCTATCTGCTCATAAGTTGGATTAACAATCAGCTCGCCGTTAACCTGACAGACACGCACTCCCGCTACAGGGCCGTTATACGGAATGTCCGAAATATGAACGGCGGCGGAAGAAGCGATTATAGCCAGCATATCTGGAGGATTCACCTGATCTGTTGATAAAGTGGTCGGGATTAATTGAATCTCACGCCCGAAACTTTTTTCAAAGAGCGGACGCATCGGTCTGTCGATTAGACGGGAAACAAGAATTTCCTTGTCTTTGGGACGGCTTTCCCTTTTAATAAAACCGCCGGGGATTTTTCCCGCGGCATAATATTTTTCGTTGTAATCGACTGTAAGAGGCACATAATCAAGCCCCTCAAGCGATTCTTTTGATGAACATACGGTAGCGATTACCGCAGAGCCTGCGTATTGAGCGAAAACAGAGCCATTGGCCTGTTTCGCGATCCTGCCGGTTTCCAGGGTTAATTCCTTTCCGGCTACCATTAGTGTTACTTTTTGCATCATAATTATTTACGCAATCCCAGTTCTTTTATCAGCTTGCGATAACCTTCCAGGTTTGTCCTTTGAATATACTTTAACATTCTGCGTCTTTTTCCGACCAGAATTAAAAGTCCCCGCTGTCCTGATTTGTCCTTCTTGAACTGTTTGCAATGCTCTGTAAGCTGATTGATGCGTTCAGTGAGCAGCGCTATCTGAACTTCCGTCGCGCCTGTGTCTTTATCGTTTTTTCCGAATTTGGTAACGATTTTTGCCGCGCTTTCTTTGTCTAAAGCCATGAATATCTCCTGTTTAAACCCTATTGTCTGTCTAAATAATGGCATAAATCGAAGAAAGTGTCAATATATAAAAAAATACGGGGGTTTCTCTGGCGTTAAGTCAGATATAAGCGCAATTTACCCATTACTTCATCGAAATTTAACGGTTTTCCTATGTGGCTGTCCATGCCGGCTTCTATACATTTGTCAATATCATCACGAAAAACATTCGCTGTCATGGCGACAATCGGAACAGGCTTGCGGTTTTCCTGGCTTGTACTTAAACTTTTTTCTATCGCGCGGATTTTTC
>JGI24695J34938_10000796_pt1 | contig 29311 bp, 20 predicted proteins | sample TergutCo191P3_FD_34938 | JGI IMG/M metagenome (IMG submission 34938)
CCGTAACCTGCGGTTATCCAGTCGTTATTGTCACCCTTCCTTGTGTAGGAACCGCCTGTACCTCTTCCGTAGTTTTGAATAAACCATGAACTGACTATTTCTGTTGATACCCAGTAATATCTGTTACGATCTCCGTTACCGGCAGCAGAGCTTTCATCCCTGAAGTAGAACTTTCCAAAGCGGGCATCAACCTGGTCAACGCCGTCCTTTAGAGGGAAGGCGGGAACAGTAGGTATTCCGTTAATTCTGTTTGTACCGAACAATATAATCGGAGTATTGTTATTTGCTACAGTCACAGTTGACATATTAAGCATTACTACTGTTCTGAAAACGCCTTCATAACCTCTCGGCGAGATTACAGTGTTAGAACTTCCATGATCTATTCTTGTTTCCGCTATCACATAGTTCTTGCTTGCTTCAAAGTTGGTATATGTGAAACTTGCCGAATGATTTTGCGCCGTACCGCCTTGTAAGTCTCTCTCAATAGCGAATAATTCCGTATATGTAGCATCCTTGTTAAAAGATCTAAATCCGTAAAAACGACCTGTTAACGCGTTAGCGGTATTAGCTAAACCGCCGACTGTCTGCTGCAAGTCCATAAAATGAAGCATCAGGTTGTAAACATTATTATGATCGTTTCTAAAAATCAAATTTGGACGTATCCATCTGCCTGTAGTCAATACCGAATTAATTGTTACAGTATCACCGTAATTTTGGCCATTTGCCGCCGTAGCTGTATTGGCGGCAGCTTGTGTTGCATACAATCTGAAAGTGTTATCTCCTGTAACACGCAGCCAACGATCTTCAGTTCCGATTCTGACCTGGAAGACCCTACCTGTGGCTCCAAGATTATGTCCGTTGGAAGTGTATTCGTTAGTATTACCGGTAGTAGCTCTTGCAGCATTAGTAATAGTAGCTAAAGGTCCGCCCCAGTTAATGTTGTTGCCTGCTGTTATGGCATTGTCCGCAAAAGTTTCTGAATTGGCAATTCCACCCCACGCTCCTGTAACGCTGCTCAAATTAGCCTGAGTACCTTCACGGGTACCAAAGAATATTCTTCCGCCGGGAGTCTCTGTAGTAATTACATAGTTGATTGTATTAAACGCGGTAATTGCTCCGTTAAATCCTGTCGCGGCATAAGTACTATTTTGCCTCGGTCCGGATAAATCCGCGCCCGCTCTCGCGTCATAACTCTTTCTGTCTACGCGGATTACAGGGCGCTGCGCTCCTGCGGACATGAACCAGTAATCATCATGCGCGCTTACCGCTGCTGGATTTCCTGCCGCATCCGAAAAAGTTCCTGCAGGATAATACAAAGTCCATTGTAAACCGGGAAGCAATGGTTCAGGAAGCGTTATCGTTACCGTATTGCCGCTTACTGCAACATTACTTGCTGTTACGGCAAACTCCTGCCATCTCCATTTTGCGTTTGTAAATGCCGCGCGGATATCTCTAACAATTAGCTCTGTTCCGCTGGTGCCGTCCGCGAAAAGATTAGGAATGTTATACCGAAGCACCCACTTTGTCTCAAGATCCGGTATCATAAAGTTACTTCCTGCAGCTCCCTCTTCATTTCTTGGTCCCGGAGCGTTTGTACCCGGTCTTGTAATAGTCGCGCCTGTATTTGTATCCAGAGTACCGGTATTACCGTAATTGCCTGTATATCCCATACCCCGCGTTAAACCATGAGTCATTCTTTGATACGGACCAACAGGTAGAGCTGTTTGCAAACTTACGGCAGGTTCGCTTAAATTAGTGCTTCCAATTAAATCTTCTCTGCGTTTATTCGCGGTTACCTGAGTCGCTCCGCTGCCTTCTGTTACTAGATTACTAAAAATATCCGCAAAACCGGAGACATAAGTTCTGCCGGCTCCGCCGGTTGCGTATCTTATTTCAAATCCTTGCGTATCATTTATAATCTGACCATTAGCGTCAATTTCTACATAATGGCCGTTATGTTCCATAACAGCAGGGATCGCATAAGTACCATAAGGTCTTATTGTAATTGTACCGTTTCCTTTCTGTACGGGTTTGTTAAATGTAAGAGTAATTGTTCTGTTGTTAGCTGAAACTGATGAAGAAACATCACCTGTCCTTCCGTGCGCATTTTCTGGTGTTGCGCTTACAACAACAGGAGCTATGGTACTTACAATAACGGAAGAAATCGCGTATGTTATATAATAAGCGGTATTGGTTCCTAAAGCCGGCATATTAACCCGCCATGGAGAAGCTGTTGTAGGTGTTATACTTGCAGTAGCAGGACCTGCAGTTCCAAAACTGTCCGTAAGACCGCTCATATTAACAGCAGTTATTCTTAACCCGCTTAACATATCTTTATTAATGAATGGGTTAATACCAGAAGTTCCAACCCATGCGAAAGTAATCGTACTTGTTCCGCTGCCGCCTGTCGCTCTTAATTCAATCGAGTTAGCTGCTGTTCCGCTTCCTGTTGATGTTCTGTCCTGCAATGTAATGGTAACATTTTCGGCGCTTGTAATATACACTGTATCAGCAAAACTCATTTCAAAATCAAGTCTTTGTCCGATTCTGTACGTGCCATTTCCCTGTGTCGCTGTAATGCCTAAAAGACGCGGGAAGTTCGCGTTTACTACTATTTGCCTTGTTCTTTCTGTTCCGTTATTTCCGGCCCTGTCTACATAACGCACTCGTACATCATGAGAGCCGTTTCCTATTTGAGTTGGAGGTGTATCCGCGTAAGCTGTCCATGAAAGTCCGCCGTTAGTTGAATATTCCCTTACGTCTTCCCATGCAGCCAGTGTTGCTGTCGATACCGGTACTGTAAGAACGGGCGCATAATTAAAGTTTGGACCTGCGTTCTGTAACGCAATGTTTCCGTTACCCAGAGTTGCGTTAGGAGCCGCAGGTATCGCTTTTTTAACATAAATACGCGTGCCTGCCGGAAGATGACTCGATACGTTAGCAGACTGAACCGTGTTTCCTACATCGTCTTCAATCGTTCCATGCCCTGCCGTTGTTACAAGACTTATCTGAACAATTTCACCATCGTAATGAGTATCCGCTATTGGAAGACTGAACACTAACGCGTTAGAACCTAAAGGTCTTGTATACATAAAAGTCGATGCCGGATTAGGATTGCCTAAAGCATTAAACGGACCTCTTAACACACCTGGAGGCGCTCCGTTTGGATTTTCCCGTATATAATATTCTAACCTCGGCTCTATAGAAGAAGACCTGATTGCCTTGTTGTCAGATATAAGCGTTATAGTCAGAGTTTCGCCGCTTCTAAAGTAATATTCGGCGCCGGTGTATGCTGCTTTTCCGCCGACGCTGGCTGAACTAATAACAGGACGCACTGCATCCAGTCTTATATCTTTTTCATGCTCCGCTCTTCCTGTAGGGTTCTGCAAAGAACCTACACTGTTTGTCCATGTGTGCATCGTTGACGTTCCTGTTATATAACCGGGAACGAACGCAGGCCCATCACGTAAAGTATCTGTGATAACAGAGCCGTTAAGTTTTATAGGACGGTTTGTTTCATCTGCAAGGCTTCCAAAGCCGACCATTGAAGGCGGCTGTCCTCCGGCTGGAGGATCAAACATTGTTTCAAGTCTGCCGCTTGCAATCAATGCAGCGCCGCCATGTCCTCTGTTTGGGCAAGGGTTTGCAGGATCATCATTGCATGTTAAGGTAGCGCCGCTTGGAACAGTAAATCTAAACCGAAGCGACATTGTAGACCCTGTTATGGGTTCTGCCTCGATCTGCTGAAGGTGATAATCACCGTTTGTCAGCGGATAACGAATATTCAGAAGCGGTCTTGTATTTCCTGCGGTTACGCTAATTTGCCCTGTAAAGTTTGCCTGTAAAATAATTTCATGGCCTATGCCATAAGTGCCGTTCTGCGTTGTTGTTGTTATGCTCTCCAGCATCGCAGTATTCGTTATGGCTATGGTACGCTGAATACGCGCGACATTTCCGAGAGTATCGGTCGCTTCAAAAAGGAAAACCCTTTGCGTTTCATCGGGATATCTTTCCGCAAAGACCATTGCCCTGTCAACAAGATGCATGGGATTTCTTCCCATGGTTCTTTCCTGACCTTCGTAAGTAATATCCGTCATTGTTATACTTTGAACCGCAAGGTCTCCGCTTCTTTCTGCCGCTATCCAGTACTTTAAAATGGTTTCTCTTGGATACGCCTGAAACGGATTAGTTCTTAAATTTTCGAGAGGATTAAAAGCTCCCTTAATAATATTGTATAATGCATCAGCGTTATTGTAAGTATTTAAAGCTGTATAATATTCGGGACCCACTACGCCGGCTACCATAAAATTATTAACATTTGGTATACCTGCCGGCAAATTTTCATTAAGTACTCTTCCCGTAATATCATATACCGCCAAATCAGGAGGTGTGTGATTTCCCAAAAGACGCATCTGACGGAAAACTTGGTGTCCCATATTATCTTCCGCGTAAAAAATAAAAAGTTTTGTATCGTTTTCCAGCGTATAATTTCCTTCGCCGTCAATGGAATGGAAATCTTTCCATGTTGTATTCGTTGGAGGATTATCAGAATTTGTTACGCTATTTCCCAAAATGCTGAATTCGCGCTGGAACGGCTGTTTACGAAAACCATTATTGCTGCCTGCAGGTATTTCTTCATGTTCATTGCTTATAAAAGTTATTGGTATATTGGGATAATCCGAAAAATCAAAGTTCCAGTGTTGTACGCCGTTAAGAGCATTAAAACCCGCAGGATAGTTCTCTGCTAATGCTGTTTGAACCGCAGTGATATAATTGTCGGCTCCTCCCTGCATTCTGGCAGGTATCCATGCCATTCTGAATCTTACTACGCCGTTATTTCCGGTAGCGTTATATCTTCCGTTTTCTCGCAGGGTATAACCTTTAATTGTAAAATTTTCTCCGCCTGTTAAAGACGGGAAAGTATTTTCTTCCGGAGAGCCTGCCTGCACATCAAGTACGATTACAGGAGCGTTTTCGTCTACTACGTCGATACTCCAGTGTCTCATCCTGATTCTTGATTTATAAGTATCATTATTTCCGCTGTACGACGCAGGATGCGGAGAAAGTTTTCTGTCTGAGGTAATCGTGAATAACACAAACTCGCCGTAGTCTACTTCTTCATTTCCTGTTTGTAAATAAATTAATCTGTCATTAAGAGATCTTCCTTCTATAAGGTCTGTTATTTTATTCATATCAGAGCCGTCGTTTTTTCTGTCCAGTCTCCAGTTATAAACAGGCAGATTCTGATTTCTTATTCTGTCGTAAAGAAAATCCAGTCTTTCTTCGTTTGTTGAACCTGAAATTTTTACACCGCCGGGAGCTATATCTCTATCGCCGTCCCATTGTTCCTTTGTAAGAAGTCCCGCGTATGCATAAAAGAGCTGATCATCATCAAAAAATTCAACAGGCAGCGTTCCGCCTTTGGAAACAACTGTTCCGACTCTTGGATCAAGTATACCTTTTGGCACGTCGGCTCTTTCCCAAAGAACAAAGTAACCTTCTTCCTCTATAATCGTAATGCCTTCATTATGGCTTAAGTCAAGCGCATGTATCGCGACGCGGAAATAATAACGCTCTCCGTTTACCCTGTAATTGTTTGTGTACCCGGGCCATCTTGTTTCGCCTGCGGCAAGAATTGCTTCTTCATCTATTTTCCAGCGCGGAGAAAATGCTGATGAATCACCGAGTCTTTCAAGCTCCAATAAAGGATCATTGATATCTTTATTTGCATCATAAATATTAAGTTTAATTATATGCACTCTTGTTTCGTTCTCTTCAACTTTTCCGTGTATTTCGAATACGCCGTTTTGATATCTGTTAACATTTCCAATCTGTTCACCATACGGATCTGTGCTTTCAAGACCATGAAGCACGCCGTAATTTTCAAGTTCCGCTCTTCTCATGCTTGTGCGCTGTATCCACATATCCTGTGTAACAGGAGGACCTGTATCGACAACAAGCGTAACCGCCTTGAATGATTCATCGCCGGAGTTTCCGGCTCTGTCATACGCGACAATTTCCGCCATTATTCTTTCGCCGTTTTGATCATCGCTGAATTCCAGTTCAATAGACCAGTTCCATGTTTTATATCCATCCGCAGTTAATCCCACATATACAAGCTCTGCTGTAAATATAGTTTCCTGACTCTGGGCATCGCGCATTATAACTTCTCGTACTTCAATGTTGTCTTTAACCTGACCAAAAAGCACTGCGCCGTTTCGTACATAATAAGGAGTAGGAACAGGATCCATACTTAAAACCGGAGGTTCAAAGTCAACAAGATCTCCCATTCCCATAGGCAGGTCGCAAGTCGTTAAAAATAACAATGCTCCCGACAGAATAATTAAAATTGGAGTAAAAATAATTTTATTCTTTGCCATAAGTAGTCTCCTCTATAAAAAAATCACACTAACATAACTGAATCAGTGACAGACACGGTGTCTGTCACTGATTATATTCTAGAAAATATACATCCTAAGTCCCATGATCATCTTTGGCATTATGATATCAAAAATGGTTGCTTCAACATCCGTTGGAACAAACCACAATTGACCTTCTGTAAATAAACTGAACGTTCTAAAACTTGTTCTCCTTGGTATCGTTACACGCGGGAATTCAATCTGGAAAATTAAAGCGCTCAAGAATGTCATCGAACCGCTTTGCGTATAACCTTCCTGCGTAAAGTCAAATAATGAAAAGTTTGCGCCGATTGCAAATGTTGCAGATAACCATTCAAAATCAGGACCCAGGAAAGAACCAAAAGGCAGCTGATAAACGCTTGCGAGTATTTTAAGCCCGAGAACATGACCGCCGTAACGTATCTGCGACTGACCGCCTATGGGAGGATCTCCTCCAAGCAAACGCCATGTATCTTCGTTTTGGAATCCGTACTGGAACTGTATTTTAACGTTGTCGTCAAAGAAACTTAATCCAAAACCAACATCCATGAACGTAGCGCCGCCTGCGAAGAATGTCGGGAAGAAATCAGGCGCTGCAATTCTCAGGAACGGAGGAATTGTCGCTTCAAAATACAATCCCTGTAAAAAGCCCGGTACTTCGTACGAATTTTTGTCGCCGATACGAAGGTGGTATGTAAGGCTTACAAGTTCAACATCGTCAGTCGCGGATGCCGAGAATGCGATTTCCGTGTTGTATCTGCCGCCGACTTCAGGGGTGATTAAGCGAATAACAGGGGCTGTTTTATCAACCTGTACAAGCATTCTGGAAAGCGCAATTGCACCGTCGCGGAATGTTGACCTGATTACGATGTAATGCATGCCTTCAGCCATGTCTCCGGTTTCCAGACGGAAGCGGTAATCAACTTCCCTGTTTTGCCTTCCCTGTGTGCGTGTGAATGTTCTTCCGTTATCAAAGCTGATTTCCGTATAATCCAAAGAGCGCGATTGCAGTTCCGCTCTTCTTTCGCGCGTTGTAGCCCTGTCGGCAAGTTCCGCCTGTTCTTCCTCGGTTAGCGTATAACCGGCTCTGCCGAAAATGTACGGCCTGTCGTAGGCAAAATCGCCGAATGTAAAGCTGTCTATTGTTACCCACGGACCTGCCGCCTGATAATCAACATTGTACGCGCGCGACGTCACCTGTGCGCCGCCTCCGAAATTACTGTGGATTGTAACTACGTTTGTTCCGCCCTGTAAATATTCGCTGTTTAAATTAAAGCGGTAAAAACCGTTATCATCAACTTCTGTTGTCTGTGTATCAGTTCCGTTAATTCTTATTGTTACGCTTCCCGCCCTGTCAGCGCCTCCTGCGTAACCGTAAAGATTAAACTCTCCGCTTACTTCTTCGTTTTCGAGCGGATATAAAATCTCTATAAAGTTTCTGTACGTAGTCCGCGCAAGCTCAAAGTTTCTTGATGTGCGCGTAACGTTACCTGCCCTGTCTGTCGCGATAATCGCAACATTGTAAAGTCCGTCAGCCTGACCCGACAAATCAAGCGTTTCCCTTATTATCATATTGGCGGGAAGTTCACGGCTTCTTAAAGGAGCCGCAATTGTCTGCCCGTCCAGACCGCGAAGCTGAATGTTTACAGTCTGGAGATTGGGATCAATTGCTCTTCCCAATATTGATAACTGACCGACAGACATTGAACCGTCTCCCGGGCTGTCTATGGTAACGTCAGGATTTGTATTGTCAATGTTTATCATGCTTGCATATGTCGCAGGAATTTCGTATCTGTCAGTTACGCGGATAAATACAACGTGCGCGCCGTCTTTAATTACCCTTGTGTTAAACTGATATGTCCATGCTACAGTTTCCGCAGGCGTTCCGAAATTTCCGCGTACAACATTAAACGTATTTCCGTTATCAAGAGAAATCGCAACTTCCCTTATGCCGTTTCTGTCGGAAGAAGTGCCGCGAATTTCAATGGAATCCCGCAGAACTGTGTCATACGCGGGATATATCACAGACGCGGCAGGTTCAGAAAGGGAAACGCGGAAATTTCTTACAACCGGCTGGCTTCTTACGCCGTAAATGTCTTCCGCAATAACGGTAACAGAATGTTCGTTATCTGTCATGCTGGAAAGAGGCACAGGGATCGAAAAACTGTTTTGCGTTTCCAGTGTTATCCACTGCCCCTGATCAATTCTGTATTGGATATTTTTGATTCCGTCATCGTCATACATAACGCCCGAAACAATAAAATCCGATGTAATTACTTCGTTTTCTTCGGGAAGAATAATCTGAACTACAGGAACGTCCATTTCCTGATCGATTGTAAACGGCCATGCCGATACTTCCGATGAATTTCCGGCCTTGTCCGTAAAGACAAAACGCATTGTAGAATCAAGCGGCATCTGAAGGGAATCCATAAGCACTTCCTGGAATCTCGGGCTGTAGTTGCCGAACCATTCGTCCGCGTTAAATATTTCCCTTGTAATCGCAGGCGCACCGGTTCTTGCCGGCCTTGTATACCTTATTGTGCTTAACGTTCCCTGTTCTTCGATTGCAAAGCCCATACGGATTGTGCCGTTTACCCTTGCTCCTTCGTTAGGTGCAATAATTGCCGCCTGCGGAGCCTGGGTATCTTTCTGCACTGTAAATCCCGCGGTAGATATTTTACCGGCTTCGTTTAACGCTCTTATTAAAATGTTTATGGAACCGTCTTCTGCCTGCGATAAATCGATTGTTTTGTTGTAATCGGTATTCATGTTGGCTCTAAGCGCTGTAGTTTCCGCCGCTGTAAGGAAGTCTGTCCATGTTGTTCCCATGTCAAGCGAATATTCAACTGCAAGCACCCTGTTTCTTCCCGAAACGTTAAACCTTATCGGGGTACTTGTTCTTACCCACACGTGTTCCGTGACATTGGAAAGAGTCACAGTAGGACCGTTAAAATCAGAAATAATTCTTATGGGAGGCAGTGAACGCGTTTCGTCTTCGGATCTTAAGTTAAGGGTTAAAGGCCCGATATCGCCTTCAGCCAATGCTCTTACAACTACCTGTCCTGCGGCGTTGATGTCCGCGTTTACGCTGTTTGCGCCGGTTCCCGTGACAGTTACGCCGATTAACGGCATTGAACTTATGCCCATCAAAACTTCTTCTTCCGAGTTAAGTGCAATTCGTCCGTCTGCAAGGGCGTTTTCTCTTACCCATGTAAATTCAAATCCCGCTTCCAGACTTGTATCGTGCCTGTTAAAGAAAATATATTCGTTATGAATAATTTCCCTTTCCTGGCGATCAACTCCCCTAAGCTGAATCCTGTTTAACCCTATCGAAAGATTATCGGGAACAGGCACAGTCGCTGTAAATAAATTTCCGGATCCTGCAAGTCTTACAGGAACCGCGGCTGCCTGTCCAAAGGCGACAGACGCGCTTGCCAAAGGTGTAACGGTGCGAATTTCAATCTGCATTGTAATTCTTTCAACGCCGGTCTGCGCTCCTGTGCGCGTATTAATAATGGGATTGGTTCTTAAAGTCATACCGGTAGTAAATGTTTCCGGCGGTCTTGTTCCCGACGTAAATGATCTAATTTGCATAACGGCAGGAGACGGAGGAACTATTAAATTTCTTACAATCAGTCTGTCGCCTTCTACGCCTGTTATGTCTTTTGCCCATACTTCAAGTATATTGTTGCCTTCCGGCATCGATGGAATTATAAACTGGAAATTACCTGTGCATGGTATTTCTACCGCAATGCCTGAGTTTATCGCATAAAAAACTGACGCTACGCCGTCATCGTCTCTTGCGTTTCCCTTAACCACGATGTCTCTTCCGTTTATTACGCCTGTCACAGGAGTTGTCAGGGTAACGACCGGTTTATCGGCGTTTTGATCAACCCTGTATCTTCTTCTTGCAGTTGTTACGTTACCCGAAACATCTTCGGCGCGGATTTCGATATCGATCGAGTTAATTCTTTGCTGATGCCCTCTTAAATCAACGCTGGCAGACCACCATTGATTTCCCGGAAGCAGTTCAAACTCGCCTTCGCCGAATGTTCCCGCTTTCCATCTTACGGAAGTTAATCCTACAGAATGCGAAGCGTAACCTGCTATATTAAAAAGACCGTTTACAACTGTATCAGGCGAAGGATAAACAATTCCTACGTCCGGACCTGTGTTGTTTACAAATAAAAGATGGGCGGCAGTTCCAACAGAACCGTTGGAATCGCGTGACTGAAACCAGATAACAGCCTGACCGTCGTCAAGCGTTCTTGTATTAATATTTATGTCCCAGGTGTACTCGCCTGTTCTTCTGTCCAAAGATGTCCGCACCGGTGTATATCTGTTTCCGCCGTCAACAGAATAACCAAAACCGCTTATACCGTTACCGTCGCTTGTAGTGCCTCTCATGCGGATATTTCCGGAAACAAGAGCGCCGACTTCATGGCTCTGGATTATGATGTCAGGTTTTTTTCTGTCTAAATTAAAATGAACTGTGGCTCTTCTGTGGTGTCTTGGATTAACGCTTCTGCCGTTCATGTACGTTTCTGCAATACCGGAAAGACCTGTAATGTCGGTAGCCCAGGCTGTGATCGTATAAAAACCGTCAGTCCATATCTCTTCGTTTGTAGTATCCAGAAAATACGACCAGTGATCCGACCCCTGAGCCTGAACTCTAAGGAGTTCTTCGCCCCTGCCGTCATTACCCCGGTTAATCACAAATTCGACTTTTTCGATTCCGTCGTCGTCGAGCGCAATGCCGACAATGTTTAAATTGCCCTGAACACGCATTCCGGGCATCGGATTAATAAAATTGACCTGGGGAAGGTCACTCGCAGGATCAATATTGATATTATCAGGACCCGCGCGTGAAATATTGCCGGCTCTGTCTGTTGCTTCCAGGTAGTAATTCCACCGCCCCGGTCTTCGTTCGGATGTATCAATGGTGTCGGTAAAACCGGACGGATCACCCGCAGTTCTGGTTTCGTTACCATCCCTGTTGCCTCCCGCCCAAACAATGCCCGAGAAAAAAAACACTGCTAAAACTGAGAAAAATGCCAGTCTTTTCGCCATAACACCTCCATAACCATGTCCCGCTATGATGATAAGGTCTAAAAAACTGTTAGACATGATTTACAAAAAATCGTAATCAGTATATAGTAATTATAATTCCACATATTGCATAAAGCAAGAAAAATTTAAAAAAAAAGGAGAAAAAATGCAGCCATTATCAGCAATAAAAGGGCGATCCTTGGTCGAGCCTGAAGATTTTACCCTCGACGAAATGGATTATTTATTTCAACTTGCTGAGAAAATCGAGAAAAATGATAAATTCCTTCGCGAGAGCTGCCGCGGGAAGCTTTTAGCCACACTTTTTTTTGAGCCAAGTACACGAACCCGCCTTAGTTTTGAGGCTGCCATGCTCCGATTAAGCGGAAACTGCCTTGGTTTTGCCGATTCCAGTTCAAGTTCAGCCGCCAAAGGAGAGAGTTTAGCCGATACAGTGCGTATGGCAGCCAGTTATGCCGACGCAATCGTCATGCGAAACCCAAAAGAGGGCGCTGCTTTACTCGCCTCCCGATACTCAACAGTACCTGTAATCAACGCAGGAGACGGCGGGCATCATCACCCTACCCAGACATTAACAGACCTTTTAACAATCAAGCGTTTACGCAAAAACATCGACAATTTTACAATTGGCTTCTGCGGCGATCTAAAGTTCGGGCGCACAGTTCATTCACTTGCAAAGGCTCTGGCACGTCACAATAACGTCAATATGATATTTATATCGCCAAAAGAGCTGATTTTACCGGAATATATAAAAAGTTTGCTAAAAAAACAAAAAATAAACTTCGAAGAAAGAGAAAATCTTGAACAGTCAATGAACGAACTGGATGTTCTTTACATGACCCGCGTTCAAAAAGAGCGGTTTTTTAACGAAGACGATTACATCAGATTAAAAGACACGTATGTTCTAAACAGTGATAAAATGGCGCTGGGCAAAGATAAACTGATAGTATTGCATCCTCTGCCCCGTGTCAATGAAATCTCTGTAGAGGTCGATTCTGACCCAAGAGCCGCCTATTTTGCCCAGGCCAAATACGGAATGTATGTACGAATGTCGCTATTAGCTTCAATATTAGGGGTTGTGTAAAAGCTTCCTTAAGGAGGAACCATGCTTAACATTGACGAAATAAAAGACGGTATAGTTATAGACCACATTAAGGCAGGACTTGGAATCCGTATTTACAACTGGCTTGGTCTTGATAAAGTTCCGTTTACAATCGCCTTTGTCGCAAATGCCAACTCTTCATCCAGCGGGAAAAAAGACATCATCAAAATCGACAATACGATTTCCATCAATCTTGACGCCCTTGGTTTAATCGATCCAAATATTACGGTTAATATAATTAAAAACGAAAAAGTAAAAAATAAGATAAAACTCCAACTGCCCGAAAAGGTAGAAAACATATTAATCTGTAAAAACCCAAGGTGCATAAGCTCAACAGAAAAATACCTTACTCATGTGTTTCACCTTGAAGACGCGCAGCTTAGAACTTACAGATGCGAGTATTGTGACGAGATAATCAGCGCAGGAGATTTTAAATGAACATGGACAAATTATATGAAAAAGTAGCAGAAAAAGGTCATGTATGCGTCGGTCTTGATACCTGCATCGACTTTGTGCCGCAGGCGGAAAGACAAAAATACGCAAACGATGCGCAGGCGGTTTTGGCTTACAATAAAGCGCTAATCGACGCTACTTTTGATGTTTGCGCGTGTTTTAAGGTGCAAATTGCATATTACGAAGAAATGGGTCTTGAGGGATTAAACGCTTACATTAAAACGCTTGAATATATACGTTCCAAAGGCGCGCTTGCAATCGCCGACATTAAACGCGGCGATATTGCCGACACAGCCCTGCGCTACGCAAAAGCGCATTTAACAGGCGAGTTTGCCGCAGATTTTGTAACGTTAATGCCGTACATGGGTTTAGATTCATTGGATCCGTGGTTAAAGGAAGCGCATGCCAATGGCAAGGGCGCGTTTGTTCTTATGAGGACAAGTAACCCTGGCATGAGAGACTTTCAGTACCTTGACGTTGGCGGCCGCCGTTTATATAACGTTGTCGGCGGCCGCATGTCGTCACTCGCGCAGCAGTACATGGGAAAAAACGGCTACGGAATGTTCGGCGTAGTGGTTGGCTGTACGGAAAAAGATGAGGCAAAACAAATAAGAAAGGATCATCCTGACCTTTTCTTCCTTATCCCGGGTTACGGCGCCCAGGGCGGCAGTGCGGAAAATGTTGCTCTATTATTACGTGACAGTAACGGCGGAGTTGTCAATGCTTCCCGTTCCATAATATCTGCATGGAAGAATAACGAAAAAGAAGCCGATAATATTATAGCCGCAAATGCAGCGCGATGTGCTACAATGAAGATGCGGGATGATATACTGGAGGCTATCGGTAATGATAAACGGTGTTGAATGTGAGCTTTTAAGTAAGACTTCCATTAACGATGAATATTTTGTTCTCCAATTTAACTGGGAACATACGGCTCCAAAAGCGGGTCAGTTTTACATGCTCAAAACATTACGTACATCTGTTTTCCTGCCGCGTCCAATTAGTATTTTTGAATTTAACGCTGAACAAAAGCTTCTAAAATTTTTAATCGTAAAACGCGGTACCGGAACCATTGAATTATCGCAGCTTAATGTAGGCGAAAAAGTTTTATTGATAGGCCCGCTTGGAAACTCATGGTCTGAATTTTTGCCCGAAAGCGGAAAAGCTGCCCTTGTAGGAGGCAGCGCGGGAATCGCTCCGTTTTCTGCTCTCGTTGCAGAAGACCCTCTTTATCATTTTCATGTTTATGCGGGTTTCAGGCAGGGCTTCCGCGAAAAAGAAGTGGAAGATTCTGTTTTAGGTTCTGCGGTAAAAGCGGTAAAAGTAATCGTAGCGGCAGAAGACGGCAGAAATGCGCTAATCGGTAAAATTGTAGACTTTATAATCGAACCCGAAAAGTTTGACGTTATATTTGGATGCGGTCCCATGCCGATGTTAAAAGCATTAAAGAAAATTTGCGAAGCAAAAAAAATACCCTGCTATTTGTCATTGGAAAGCAGATTTGCCTGCGGTGTCGGCGCGTGCCTCGGCTGTACAATTAACACAACGCACGGCAATAAACGCTGCTGTAAGGAAGGACCGATTTTTCCGTCAACAGAGGTAATATTCGATGAGTGAATTTAACGTAAATATAGCTGTAGAAATAGCGGGGGTAAAATTCAGAAACCCTGTTATTGCAGCCTCCGGCACGTTTGGAAACGGAAGCGATTATTCAGACCTTTTTGACATATCCCTTCTTGGCGGAATCTGCACCAAGGGTTTAACAATGGTTCCGCGTAAAGGCAATAAAGGCATACGTATCTGGGAAACTCCCTCAGGACTTTTAAACTCGATAGGTTTGGAAAATATCGGAATAGCAAGTTTTATCGAAAAGGATCTTCCCGCTCTTCGCGAAAGAGGTCCTGTTATAATCGCAAATCTTTCCGGGGCAGAATCTGTAGAATACGTCGCAGGCGCTGAACTTTTGGATAAATCTTCTGTCGATATTATAGAATTAAATATTTCCTGCCCCAATGTCAAGGTAGGCGGCATGGCTTTTGGTCTTGATCCTGGAACTGCCGCAGCTCTTGTATCTGCGGTAAGGCGCGTGTGCCGTTCCAAACCGCTCATGGTTAAACTTTCACCTAACGCTCCCAACCTTAAAATGGTTGCTCTCTCATGCGCAAAAGCGGGAGCTGACGCCCTTTCCCTTATAAATACAATTAAGGCGATGGCATTTGATATTGTTAACAGAAAACCTGTTTTTGACAATATGACAGCGGGGCTTTCTGGCCCTGCGGTAAAACCAATCGCGCTTCGCATGGTGTGGGAATTATTGGATGCCCTGGAGGACGAAAAATTAAAAATTCCTGTTGTCGGTCTTGGCGGTATATCCAATGCAAGCGACGCAATCGAATTCTTCATGGCAGGAGCGACTGCGATTCAGGTAGGTTCTGCAACTTTTAAAAATCCCAACGCAATGCTTGAAATCATTGACGGAATGCAGCGATACATGGTATTAAACAGGGTAAACAGTTTATCGGAATTATCAGTCAGGGGTCAGTACAGGAGTCATTGATGGAAAAGGCAGTTAATCTTTTACGCGAATCGGGAGCCATGCTGGAAGGTCATTTTCTTTTAAGTTCCGGCAGGCACTCTGACAAATATTTTCAATGCGCAAAATTGTTGCAGCATCCTGACATGGCAAAAGAAGTTTTTGAAATACCGGTTCAAAAAATAAAGGAAGATATAAAAAACGGTAAATTAAAAGTTGATATCGTCGTAGGACCTGCAATGGGCGGAATCATCGCCGCATGGGAAGCCGCGCGCCAGCTTTGCTTAAGCGCAATTTTTACAGAAAGGGACGACTCAGGCGTCATGACACTAAGGCGCGGCTTTGAACTCGAAAAGGGACAAAACATTTTAATAGTCGAAGACGTAGTAACAACCGGAAAATCGTCACTTGAATGTGCCGCTGCCCTTGAAGCTGCAGGCGGTAAAGTTACGGCGCTTGCCTGCGTTGTAGACAGACGCGCGGAAGGCGCAGAAGAAATGCCCTGGCCTTTTTACCCTGCCGTAAAATTACAAGCCGGTAACTGGGATGTGTCACAGTGCGATTTATGCAGGCAGGGAATCCCTGCCGTAAAACCCGGCTCCAGAAAAAATATTTAACATGAAGGTATCCTTATATACCACAATATTTGAAAACGAAGATTTAATTGCTGTTAATAAATCATCAGGGATTTCTGTCGGCGGAGATCGATGGGATGAATCAAAAGAAAGACTTGATAAATTAATGGAACGCGATTTAAAAATACCAAAGGTTTTTACAGTTCACAGAATTGATAAAGAGACGTCCGGACTTGTTGTGTTTGCAAAAAACAGGGAAATGCATCGCTCTCTATCCATCGCTTTTGAAAATCGCAAGGTTTCCAAATTGTATATCGCGATTGTTCACGGACGTCCTTCATGGAAAGAAACGGTATGCGACCTCTCTCTTGTTCCAAACGGCAACAAAAAGCACATGACAATTATCGATAAATTCCGCGGCAAGGAATCGTTAACCTGCTTTAAACATATGGTTAACGCAGGCAATTACAGCGTATTGGAAGCAAGACCGGAAACAGGAAGGATTCATCAGATAAGGGTACATGCCGCAGCTCTTGGTTATTCTGTAGTCTGCGATGAATTATACGGAAAACTGTCGCCTGTAAAACTATCGTCATTTAAACGCGGCTGGAGAGGCGACCCGCACGAAGAGCGCCCTCTTTTATCACGTCTTGGCCTTCACGCGCTTGAATTAACCCTGCCTGACGGACAAGTCCTGACTGCGCCGTTACCCAAAGACATGTCAAGCCTTATAAAGCAAATGGAAAAAAGCAGATAACCAAAGGTTTTGCTGCTCTGTCTGTAAGCAATCTGTCGTTATTTTTATTCTTTTATATGCTAGTCTTTTTTGAACGTAACCTGAGGAATTACCACCGCAGATTTTATCGCAGCCTTGTTCTCTGCCTTGATTGCGTCGTATACTTCCTGCCTGAAAACTTTTACTTTTTTTGGAGCGTCTATGCCAATACGCACCTGATCGCCGCGAATCTCTATGATTGAAATTTTTATATCATCGCCTATTATAACTTTTTCATCAACTTTTCTTGATAGTATAAGCATCAGGAGGCTCCGTTCATTTCGGTCACTATGTCATGCCTTGTCTTCCATTTTGTATCTGATAAAATTGCCTGCATGCATGTCATATTTGTTTTGTTTATAATTACAGGTCCCTGAAGATTCGCAGTCATGGGACTTCCATCCTGGGGAATCGTAACTATAACAAAAATTAACGCGTTATCCGGCGAATTGATTCCAATTTCCGAAAGTTCTTCATTGGTTACATTTAACTCATAGTCTTTTCTAAAAAGAAAGGGATTTATTAATATGAATGCAATTTCTTTTTCTTCCAAAGACTGAAGCCAGTAAAAAGGCTCATGTTCAGAATCGTCAAAAAGCACATATTCCGTGTAGTCTTCAAAACCAAAAAGACCCAAAGGTATTTTAACTTTTTGATTTTCATCTAATTCAATCGTGCCAAAAGCCTTGGTGTCAACCTTCATCATAAACTCCTTATTCTGCCTTTTGCTTTATGCTTCTTACCTTAGAAAATTTAAAAGAGACGGCGGCAATAATTTTGCGGCAGTCGATAAAATTGCCTGCTGCGCATATTGTAAGCTCTTTAACTGAGTCGCTGTAGAAGCCAAATCAAGTCCAATTTCCCTGTCAAGCATTCTTGTCACATTTGGAATCTGATTTTGAATCCTCGTCCACGCGACTTCCGCGCGTTCATAACGGCTGGAAACATCCGCAAGTCTGTAAGTAATATTATTGATCGCAAGATCCATTCCCGCAATACCCTGACTGCCTATAAAATCCTGATCTCCTCTTAACATTCCGTCCCTTAAACGTATAACCATGTCAAAAACTGAACCGCCCGAAACCCTTGCGCCGGGATCCCAATTGGGCGCATTATTTTCCATGTTACCGCGAATAATTCCAAGATCGCGAAGAACTGCAGGGCCGCCTGTTTTGTCTTCCGCGCGGATTAAATGCGCAGTTGTTCCTTCCAGAACAAGACCCCTTGAATCAATATCGATAAACGCGCGGACAGGAGCCGCCGAGTCATTAATTTTTGCGACAATTGCAGGAAGCGTATCTCCTACAGCTACGTTTATTTCAACGCCGTCGATAAAAAATGATCCGTTTTCCTGAACCCTGTAATCTGTCGCGTCTACTGTTGAAAATATGGTCATTTTTTCCGCCCAGAACGCTTCTCCGCCGCCTATATCCAAATCAAGAAACATGTTGTCTCCGATTTCGACTCTGCGTGACGCGCCGGCTCCGCGGTACTCAACGCCTGTTATCATTGTTTCGTCTCCGCCGTCTACCCTGCCGTGAACAATTCTAAAAGGCTCCGTAAAAACTTTATCGCCTGCAAAAGCCTGTTTTGTATCGACGCCTGTAGCATTGGAAATTGAAACAAGCTCGTTTAAAAGCTCATTTACTTCAGCTGCCATTAGTCTTAAATCATCTCTTGTATAAGTGCCGTTTGCAGCCTGAACGGAAAGTTCCCTTATTCTTTGCATTACTTCTGTTGTTGAATATAAATAATCATGCGTATTATTATAATGATCTTTTGCGTACTGCGCGTTTTCTTCAAAACGGTTAAGACGCGCAAGATACGAGTCGTATCTTACAGAATGTGCAGCAGCGACAGGATCGTCTCTTAAACGCTGAAGCCTTGTATTTGAGCCTATCTGTCTTTCAACATTGTTTAAATTGCTTTCTACCCTTCTAAGATAAAAATTCATGTCCGAAACCGGCATGTTAGTTGAAACTCTTGTCATATATCCTCCTCTTTATCTGTTTACTTAAACGCCCATGCGGTTGATTAATGTTTCAAGCATGTTGTTAACTGTTGTAATGTAGCGGGCAGCAGCTTCATAACCTTTCTGAAAACGAATCATATTTGCAAGTTCTTCATCAAGATTTACGCCGGAGTTTGATTCTCTCATGTCCCTTAACTGCTTCATCATTTTATTCATTGTAATAAGGTTTCTTTCTGATTGTTCGCCGAGTAATCCTATATTTCCGACAGTATTTGCAAAATAATCATCCAGTGTCGCATGACGTCCTATCATTGCCTGGCTGTTTCTGATGGAAGCGATAGCTGCTGCAGCGTCTCCGTTGCCGGGATTGGCAGGGCGTCCGTTTTCGCCGAAGCCCGCGGCAACAGACGAAACATCCCTGAAAAGATCGGGGTTTACGCGAAGCCAACCCGAAGGATTAGCGACAGGAGAAACTGCGTAATCCTGCGCGCCGCCTCTTAAACTTGTAACCGCATCCGCGCGATCCCAGCTAAACGCTCCTTCCGCTCCCGATCCGTTTAAAATCCCCGCGTATCCAGCCAAAAAATGCCCTGAGTCTTCGATATGTCTGATAACAAAATCCGGGTTTACCCTGCGTCCGTCAATTAACTCTGCAGGCGTTCCTTTTAACTGAAGCTGCCCTTCCCTGTTAAGGCGCGCTACAACTTCAGCTCCTGAATTATTTATGCGCGTAACAATGTCGCTTACTGTATCTGTAGGATAATAGGGAACTTCCACAATTCTGTCAGAAGCGGAAAGTCTTATGGTGCCTTCAAGACCGACCTGAGCCTGGGACTCAAGGGTATTTTGTCCGTTAATTCTGTAAATATATGTTGAATCAAAGATACCGTCGCCTGAACGATCATAATTTCCGTTTACGTTTGTAACATAAGGGTATTCACTGAAGAAATTAATGCCTGTTCTTCCGTTAGCGCCGTATGCATTGCTGTGAATTTCATTTACAAGATCGGAAAAATTCATCGCCATGCTGTCAAGATTTTGAATCTCTTCCTCTATTGTCACATCACGTATTTCAAAAAGAGCGCCAAGCTCTCCCCTTGAAAAATTCATTTGGCTGCCTGTATCACGCCAAAAAACGTATGCAAAACTTTCAGCGTCTTCATTTTTTCTTAAATCAAACTGACGCGCAATCTGTCCCTGAACAAGAACGTGTCCTGATGTATGAACCATAAACTCGTCAGGATCCTGCTGCGTAACAGTTATGTCTATTATTTTTGAAAGTTCATCAACCAGTAAATCGCGTCTGTCCATAAGATCATTTGGATTGTCACCCTGTCCTTTAATGCGCTGAATATCTCCGTTAAGGGTGGCAATCTGGCGCGTAATATCGTTTACTCTGCTTACGTTCATTTCGATATGCGCGTTTGCCTGAAGCTGCAATGTATTTAACCCCTGATAATGGGCGTTAATGCCGTCAATTAAAGTTCTTCCCCTTTCCAGAACAGCGATACGAAATTCATTGTCGGCTGCGTTATGCGAAAGTTCCTGCCATGCGTCCCAAAATGTGTCCATTTTGCTTCTCATTGAATTAAAACCTGTCTCCATGTAGAGACTTTCCATATCGCTTATATATTTATCTCTTACTTCCCAGTAACCTTCGCCGTTAGCGTTCATGATTATTCGTCTGTCCAAAAGCTGATCGCGCACGCGTTCAATACGTTCAACGCCAACGCCCTGCCCCATTTGCCCTGGAGTTTCAGCCCGGTTAAGCGCAGGCATAAAAATGGGTTCAACTGCCGAAAACTCAACTCTCTGGCGGGAGTATCCGGGCGTATTCATATTGTTTATATTATGACCAACCGTATTTAAAGCAGTCTGGTGAGCCTGAACGCCCCTTCTTCCTATTTCCAATCCCATGAATGTAGATGTCATGTTTTTCTCCTAATTAAAAACTTCGGTTAAGAACCATGCTGCTCATATCGTGTGAAAAATGGGTTCCGTCTTTTGTATACATTTTTCCGCCCCGTTCTACAAAAGCGAGATCAAAAAAATCATTCAGCGTTGATTTCATTCCGTTTATGTACGAAAGAAGAGCATCGTTTGCCATTCGTAATTTTATTGATTCCATTTTTAAACTGCGGTATATTGATGTAAGATCATTTCTTTGATTTTCGGGAAGCAGCGCAACCAGGGCGTAAAAGTGGCCTTTTGCGTCCAGTGTTTCAGAAAAGCTCTGCTGATGAACAAGGGTTTTAAATACCGAAAATAGCTGTTCACGTTCTGATTCAAGATTCGTAAGCCTGCTTTCTATAGCGTTCATTGAACTTAAATTATCCTCAAAAAGCCCCCAATCCCGGTCTGTGACTGCAATACGTATTTTTTCCTGGATAAAAACCGCGTTCTGAACAAGCTCAAATTCCTGTAACAGTATATCCCTGCATTTCTCATAGATCATTACAACACCTCTCCTCTTTATATTTCGGCGTATTATTAAGGAGGGTTTAGCCCAAAACGTTTGGTAGCAGCTATGGTAGCAGGTTAGGTAGCAGCTAAAGTAGCAGCTAAAGTAGCAACTTAGGTAGCAGCTTAAGTAGCAGCTTAGGCAGATTTTGAAATTAAGAGGATATTCTTTCCATTGGACCGCCAGTATTCAACCGTGTCCATGATTCTTTTAACAAGATATATGCCAAGACCGCCTATATTGCGCTTTAAAATGTCTTTTTCCAGATTGGGTTCTTTTTGAACAAGCGGATTATATGGTTTTCCCGTGTCTTCAAAACGTATAAAAGTCTTATCTTCACCATAAATTGAGACTGATACTTTACCGCCTTTTTCATCGTACGCATATTTTACGATATTTACAAATATTTCTTCTACAGCCACATTAATTTCATTAATTGATATTGACGAATAACCGTATTTTTCCAGTTCAGTATTAATAAATTTAAATAATTCATCAAGTTTTGATATATCCGCTTCTATTCGAATCTCTTTATTATCGATCATTTTTAAACAGAGCATTGTTATGTCGTCCGCCTGCTCTGCTCCGTTAGAAAAATTATCAACGTCGTTTTTTACCGCAAGTAAGATATCTTTTGGCGAGTGCAGACGGCAGTTTTTAAGCGTATCCATAAGTTTTTCTTCGCCGAATATTTCCTTTTTTTCGTTCATTGCTTCCGTTACGCCGTCAGTGTACATATATAAAATATCACCCTTTTCGAGGGTTATTTCATATTGATTATACTTTGCGTTTTCCATAAAACCCAAAACAAGACATGGTTCGTTTTTTATGTATTCAAACCTTCCGTTTCTTCTTACAATCGGCGGATTGTGACCTGCGTTTATATAGCTGAACTTCCCTGTAGGAATATTCAATATGCCGACAATCGCAGTAACAAACATTGAACTTTCGTTATTTTCGCAGAGTTTTTCGTTAACAGAACCGATAACGTCAAACGGATTTTTCTTTGCGCATGAAGCCGCGGCATCACATACTGCGGCGGCGGTACACGCTTCTTTAATTATCGTTTTTGCGACTACCATGTATAATGCCGACGGAATGCCTTTTCCCGAAACGTCCGCAATCACAAGAGCGATATTGTCCCTGTCCACGAAGAAAAAATCGTAAAAATCCCCTCCTACGTTTCTTGCCGCAGACATGGACGCAAATAAATCAATTTCGTTTCTATCAGGGAATGCAGGAAAAACATTCGGGAGCATACTGCACTGAATTTTATTCGCGACCTCAAGCTCTGTGCTTATGCGTTTCTTTTCTTCACGCTCCTTCGCATTTTCTTCTATTGATTGTTTAAGATCGCCTGTTACCTTATTAAAAGTACTTGCAAGAATTCCAAGTTCATCCCTCGATTTTACATTTATTTTTGCGTCAAGGTTCCCAAGTGCAATCCGGGAAACATCGTTTGTAAGTCTTTTAATGGGTTTATTTACAAATTTAAAAATAAAAAGGTACGCGTTTAAAAGCGTAAGTATTAAAGTTACAGCGATTATTATTGAATATCTTCTGTTTCGCCTGTCTACTTCTTCAAATATTTCTTTTTCCGGTATCTGAATCGTTAAATACCAGCCGTTATCCATATAGCGGCCGAATGTTAAATAGTTAATGCCGTTTAACGTAAAGGACGATGCTTTTATGTCAAAAGAAAGGCTTTTTATTGAATCGCCTGTGTTAATATTTATATGCGCGCCTGAAATTATATAATCCTGATCAGGTACGCTTAATAAAACAAAACTGTTTCGCGTAGGTCTTATTTCCATTAATTCCCTTATGATACCGTCAATTTCCCAGTCAATTGTAGAAATTGCAACTAACTTTCCTTCTTCATCAAAAATTCCAGACCCTGCGGTTGTCATCAAACTGAAAGTGCCTGAATCATCAACATAAGGTTTTGTCCAAACTACCTGATACGGTTCTTCTAATTTTTCCTTTATTTCCAGATACCAGTTTTTATTGTGATAATCATATTCGTCCATAAAAAATGTTTCGTCCATTTGTACGCTGTTTTCTTTTTTATCATGGAAAGCGTAAAAACCCGCGCGAAGCTGGTTTGAGTTATACGCATACGGTTCATACCAGTAGCCGCCGCCGACTGCAAATATAAAACTTTTTGTAAATTCCAAAACCAGCCTTTCGCTTGGATTGCCGACAGCCAATTCAAAACCGACATTGCTTCCAAGAACATAAAATATCGCGGCGCGTTCAAGTCCTGCTATGACTTTATTAACTTTTTCAGTTTCATATTCTACAAGGCGTTCTATTCCGTCAAGACGCAGTTTTTTTAAATCCGCAGTTGTAACAATGGAATAAATAATAAACGCGGTGGAAATCAACCCAAGAAAAATAAAGACAATGGAAATTATCTTGGTTCTTATGGAGACGATTTTCATCAGGAAACAAGCATTTCCTTAAGAGCAGCCATTCCTAAAACATTTTTTACTATTTCTGAAGGACTCTCTATTTTGAATGAACCCAAAGTTTCTGATAATTGTTTGTATGTTTTTAATATGATTCTGATCCCGACTGAACTTAGATATTCAACCATCGCCATGTTAAGTACTATATTATTCTGCCCGTCTTTTAACGCTTTGTCAAGCTTATTTTCCAGTACCGCCGCGCTGTTTGCGTCGATTCTGCCCCTTGCTTTAAGCCTGCATATATCTCCATCAACATCCTGGGTAATCTCAAGATTCTCATCCAACATCGGTTTCTCCGTTAATTACTATATGACAGCAATTGTATCAAAAAAATCGATAAAAAACAAGTGATATTTATTATAATATGGACAAAATGTTTATAAAAAATTATAATTTTGTATAATATAATTCAATGCAGAAGCCTTATGATCTTTTGGAAAGCCTTTTAAACAGTTTAATACTTATTAAAATGTGTTAAAAGATATTTGGAGTACTTTAATGATTCACGACCTGGATGTCATCCTTTGTGAAGGTGAAAGCTATACTATCGAGTTCAAGGAAACAGCCGATAAATCTCTTCCATCTGAAGTCTGCGCCTTTGCAAATGCTTCCGGCGGACAAATTTTTATTGGCGTAAACGACAAAGGGGATATAATCGGCACAGATACAAGCAACATTGCCCGTTCACGTATTCAGGACACTATAAACAAACTTGACCCTCCGCTAAAAGTAAATATTGAGGTTCATGAAAAAATAATAGTATTGTCGGTTCCAGAAGGAAAGCAAAAACCCTATTCCTGTCCTTCAGGGTTTTATTTGCGATCAGGTCCAAATTCTCAGAAACTGGAACGAAACAGTATCATTGAGTTTTTTCAGACAGAAAGCAAGGTTCGATATGATACTATTGTTTGTGATGACTTTCCAATTACTGAATTATTCAACGAAACTGCATACAAGAATTTTATAAAACAGGCAAATATCAGCAATGTACTTAATCGGGAAGCTATTCTTAAAAACCTGAATTGCGCAGCTATTTCAGGAGGAAGGCTTTGCTTCACTAATGCTGGTGCTTTATTTTTCAGAAAAAATGATGAAGACGTATTTTTTCGCCATGCACAAATAGTATGCGCTCTTTTTAAAGGTACTGACAAAACATACATTCTGGATGCCAAGGAACTAAACGGTAATATCATCAGTAATATTGATGATGCAATTATTTTCCTTAAAAAACATCTTCGTGTTACTTTTAAAATAAATGGTTTACAGCGCGAGAATATTTTAGAACTTCCGGAGGATGCGCTTCGCGAAGCAATTGTAAATGCTGTATGTCACAGAGATTACTTTGAAAATGGCGCAAGAGTAATGGTCGAAATCTACAGCGACCGTGTGGACATTGTAAATCCTGGTGGTGTGTGTAAAGGTATAAATCAGGAGAATTTCGGAAAAGTCAGTATTACCCGTAATTCCATTATCGCCAGTATGCTTTATAGAATTGGCTATATTGAGCAAATGGGAACTGGTATTATACGCATGAAAAAAGCTGCAAAAGAGGCCAATATACCAGAGCCTGAATTTATACTTACTGACTTTTTTGTTACATCTTTTAAAAGGGCTGTAGAAGATATTCCAATCGGCCGTCAATCGGCAAAAACAGGCGATTGGCAAGCGATTGACAAGCGATTGGCAAGCGATTGGGGTACTATTGAAACAAATGAAAAAAAACATATAATCATAGGTTTTTTAAATGAACACCAAAAAGTAACAGTTTCTGATATTTCAACTTTCTTGAAATTGAGTAAACCTCGAACAAGAGCCATCCTGCAGGAAATGTCAAATGACGGAATTATCGAAAAAATTGGTAATAACAGATATGCTTATTATGTACTTAAGCAATAATTTCCATGATTAATGAACAATTCTGCGTCCGGCAGGACTCGAACCTGCTACCACCAGATTCGAAGTTCTCCCTAGAACCAATCTTAAAAGATTTCCATGTATCTCTTATGATCATAATATAGTAGAAAAATCGATTTGTCAATACCATGATCACAAAAGATTGACAAAGAAAACAGTAGCTTATCTGAAAAACAATGAATTTTTCTCACTTTTTTTCTCATTTTTCAGCAGTTTCCAGCCCTTACTGCCCTTTGAAACGATATGTCACCTTTAAGAGAAAACGATAGTTTTAATGACGAATTTAAAGAAATATCTAATAATTCTCTCTTATCCGGGATTTACGCCTATCTCGACATTTCAGGCGGTGTTGACGGTTATAGGGGTGCATGAAAGAAGCTGTAAAAGAAGCAAATGTGCCAAAACTTGAATTTAACCTAGAAGGTCTTATTTTATCAATTTATAGGTAAAACATCCCAAAGCTCAATGTTGTAGAATTAAGTGAAGGTCGCTATATTGTCTTTTTCTGACTTATCATTTTTCTTGTCATTATTAAATGTTACATGTTTGTCAAGCTCATAGTACTGGACATGCCCGTCACGAACATTTATCCCCAGAGATATTTTACCATATGTTATGTTTTTTACTTCTTGAATTAAAACATTATAAATTTCACTTGGAATTTCATCCATAATCAGCCCTCCTTCATTGGGAAAAAATTTTTATTTAAATATTGTATCAGATCGGATTCACATACTATTATTATACGCCCTACTCTTCTATAACCTATGGCTCCTTTTTTTATTAGTCTGCGTACAGTTACTTGGGAGACCCTCAACTTTTCAGCGACTTCACAAATTTTATAAATATTCATATCAATTCCTTTTTTTTAATTATTTTGAAATAACCATCTACATGATAAAATTATATAATCATTGTTTTAAGAACTCAATGTAAAAAGGATATTTTTAAAGAAATATTTCTCCAACTTTTCCACTACACTAACAAATTTAATTTAAATTAAAATACGAAAGGAATCATTATTTATTAACCTATGCAAATATATTATCTACTCTCATACTTCTGGTTTTTATTGATTCAAGAATTTGCCATATATGGCAAATTAATTTTGTATGGCAAGATAAAGAGTGTCAAATTTTGGACGCAAGTATCGTACAGTTGAGAGTTGCGTGTCACAAAATCATTATTTCGTCACGATTTTTTTATTTTTCTTCTTCTAATTCCTTATGTTATATAGAATAGCCTATTGTGACAAAATTTTAAGGATTTTAGTGCTTTTTCATTGTAAATATCGAACAGATAAGACTTGCGTGTCACAAAGCAAATATTCATTTTATTAATAAATTATATCCATCTCTTTATTTTCAACTTATGTTCATTAAATATTTACCTCTAAGAAGCACGAGAAGCACCTTAGAATCAATCAAAAAATGAAAATGGGGGGCGCAACAGGCTGTACGCGCTTGCTACAGCCTGCCTGTAGCAAGATTATCGTTATCCAGCGCGATATAGAGAAAAATGAATAGCCTGTTAACTGAGTTTGTCAGTCCTATCCAAGAGAGCGCGGCTTCTTAAAGTGCTTAGGGTAAGCCTTGTGCAAAGCCGCCTCTATGCTCTGCTCCTCAAAGTAATAGTCGATGTTTAAGCGCGGAATATCGGTTAGATCGGGAAGAATTAAATAACCCCATTCGGAATTATTCAGGTCCCCCTCTAAAATGACATAGCCAAACAACACATCCTTTTTATCGTATTCACAAATAAAAATATCTGTCGAGCCATAGAAATAATGAAAGATGGCTGGGTGTTCATCCATGCTGTCCGTTTCGCCCATATCTGGACATTTTTTAAGTTGGCTTTCTAGACGTTCTAAGCAGTCCTGATAAGCAAGCATATGCTGTTTGGTCACATATAATTGGTCTTTTGGAATCAGCGCGGCAACCTCGGCAGGGATCGGTTTGGGTAAAGGCTCTTCTGTATTAATCATGTATTTTCCTCCATTTTTTTCATAAACATTTAAAACCTATTGATTTATTAACAACTGTGAAACAATTATCAGTTTCTTCCTTGCAAAGATCCTTTACATCATCAAATGAAGTATCATTTTTAATAATCTTTTTTATGTCCAGTTTCCTTGAAATATTTTCAATTTGCGCACCTGTAAGATCATAATTTACTGTAATATATTGAAGTTCATCTTCATTAAGCTGGGGAAGCATGTTTTTAAGTATTTTTACTCTTGTATTTCTGTCAGGTTTGTCAAATATAATCTTATATAAAAACCTTCTCTCAAATGCATGATCAAAATTAGATATTATATTAGTGGTTGCAATCATGATACCTTGAAAATTCTCAAGTGATTCAAGCAAAATGGTTTGAGTCCTGTTTTCATCCAGACTGGAAACCTGATTAAAAGTACAGCTTAGATCTATTCTCCTTGAGAAAAATGAATCGGCTTCATTTAGAAACAAAATAGGATAGGTTTTAGAATTCTTGACAACTTTATTATAACTTTCAAATATATCTTTTACTTTACAAGCGGCAACCCCAATATATCCTGAAGAAATTTGTGTTGCGTCATATTTAACAATATTTCTTTGACAAATACGGGCTATTTGAAGAACAGTTTCTGTCTTGCCCACTCCCGCGCTTCCTGCAAGAATACAGATAAAACCCTGTCTTTGACTTTTTTGTTTAAATTGCTTCATCAGTTTGTCGAATTGTTCATGAGAAAAAATTTTTAAAAGTTCATTTATTTCTTTTTCATTTTTTGGAGTATAATACATATCTTTCTTTACTATTTCTCTGTGATAGATGATTTCTATATTATTTTTGTTTTTTTCATAATCCGGGTCTTTACTAACAGAATATGAACTGTCTGTAGGTTTAAAAAGTCGTTTTATTTCATCATCATCATAGTTATTTGAATCAGTAATAATGTCAGATATTTTCTCCAATTTATCATCATCCGGTATCCTTGAAGTAAAAAGAGGCTCTAATATGACATCTTCATGTTGCATATATAAATCTTCAGGAATGTCGTACCACATTTTTTTTCTTGTATCAGGTTTTAATGTCTTTTTGCATTCTTTTAAAAGATAAGTTCTTGAATGTATAACAGGTAATTTTATTTTGTTCTTTAAATCAATGTTTCTATTAGGTATATATTTCTTATTGTGATAATGTATATAAAGAGGATTAGATATTGTATTTTGGAAATCTTCTATAAGAAATAATACAGAATTTTTATTAAAAATGTTTTGGCTGTAATACTTCTTTATCTTTGTTATAAATATTGATATTATCATTTTTATATAAGTACCATATATTTCCAAATCAGATGAGGATAATGTTATATATAAAGATTTAGTCTTATTCATTACAAAATCCTTGATACAAAAATCACTTTGAGAACTGATACTTTTTAGATTATAATTTTGAAAGAAACTTAACAATGATAATGCTTTATGATAAACAGTTTCTATCATATTCTGAGCCTGTCCGATTTAATGTGTAAATGACAGAATATCATCAGAACGGAACCCGTTCTTTTCCAAATTCGATGGCGAGTTGATTTAACGCCCGTCCCCAAT
>JGI24695J34938_10000799_pt1 | contig 29267 bp, 22 predicted proteins | sample TergutCo191P3_FD_34938 | JGI IMG/M metagenome (IMG submission 34938)
GTCAGAGTGCCACCCTAGCCCTTCTGAAATCGATTTTATGGCATTTGCATGCTCTTTGACCGTCTTTCTCGCCTCATAATGCTCTGCAATAACATAGACAGTTCCGTCAAAGTCCGCCGCATACCAATGCACAGAAGTCGGATTGTTGAGTCCCGGGTCAATTGAAATATTATCAAACCATTCTTTCGGAACCTCAAACGGCTCAATGACATGAATTCGTTCATTGAATTCCGAATAAACTAGTCCTTTTGAAGATGAAAAATTCCCATAACGCCTTGCCTCAATTTCTTCATGGGACATGGCTTTGGTAATTTTCTCCACCTCTCTTTTATCAAGCCACGGATTATCCGCCCACTCCATGTGAATATGCCAAACATCATCGTCACCATCCTCGTTAAGATAAATTTTGTTATAGACAAAAGTCAGTCCCAATAAAGGTGTCATCGTTCCAAAGATGTCACCGCACCGATCAATTACTCTCATTCTGCACTCATCATAAATGTCTTTTGGAGGCTCTTCATCGAACCAAACAAAATCAAGAGATGCTCCAGCGAACTTGTCTCTGTCCATCTCACACGACTTGAATCCAATTTTACTAGTCCCTCCAAAAATATTTTTGATGAGAATATAGTCAATAACTCCGCCCTTCGGAGAAGACGCCCGTCCACTTTGCATGACAATATCCTCAATCCATTCGGGGTTGATGTAGTGCAAAATTTTTGCTTGAGCAACATCGCGTTGAACTTGAGTTGAAAGCGAAACAACCCAGCCAGCAACATTATCACGGTTTTTGCGAAAAGGGTGATTTCCTCTCGCCATATAAACCGCTTCCGCCGCACCACACTCCGTTTTTCCACTTCGATTTCCACCAAACACCCAACGATTTCGTTTTTGACTTTTGTGAAATTCAAGTTGTTTAGCGTGAATTTTCTCTGGGTCAGAATTATAGTAGAAAAGATTATTATTTTTTCGAAATTGCTTTATATCATTCTCAATCGTCAGAATTTTTTTGATTAAACTGCTGTTTTTCATATTTTTTTAAACCAAATATTAATTTCATCTAAAATTCTAGTATTTTAAAAATTTCATCATTTTCTCTCATTATTCAACAATGATGTCTACATTTTTCACCATTGGCAATAATATAATTGAATTGAGATTATCAATTGACAAGGGTCTTCGACCCTCTTGACGCTGAATACGAGTGCAAGCAGAACCCGACAAACCAGTCGAAGACTGTTGACAAGGGGTCTTCGACCCGTTTGATGCTGAATGTGAATGCAAGCAGAACCCGACAAATCAGTCGAAGACTGTTAACACGCATCTTTGATGCCTTTGTTGAGATTGTTCCGTGTAGTAGCAGTTTCCAACAAAACTGTTGAAAACAGTTGACAAGGGTCTTCGACCCTCTTGACGCTGAACGCGAATACGAGTAAAATCCGACAAAGCAGTCGAAGACTGTTGACAATTTAATGATTAACTTCAATGTTACGTCAAATTGTCAATTCTCAACTATTATTATGAAAAAAATTCTTTCGCTCATATTTTTAATTGTTTTTGTTCTTTCAGCAATGGGGCTCGTCCCCATGACAACTTCAACGAGTCCTTTAACTTTTGCAAGACTCACAAGCAACGCTCCATTTTTTCGCGAACAAAATAACAACTCAAAAATGACTACTTTGCCAGAAACATATTTTGTTGTGCTTTTGGGCAATGCGCAAGAAAACGGATTTATCCGCATTAGTTATCTTGATATCACGGGCTATGTTCTTATTGATGACATTGAAGTTGTCGACTTTGAGCCAAGACCTCGCCATCATAGCGCAACTTTCACAACAACACAGTTTTATGACAATTATGTCAACTTGCGAGAAGCGCCAAACCAAAGCAGTTCGAGTGTTGCCCAGATTGCAATCGGCGAAGAGTTGTTTTTCTATGGCACTATTGAAGGAAGTTCAATCGTTGGAAACTCTCAATGGTTTTTCGTTCGCTATGAAAATGCAAGTGGCGATATTTTTCATGGATATCTTCATTATCATCACGGAAATGCAAGCGAAATCTTGCCAAACGACTATGAAATAGTTCCACCAAACACAAATCAAAATCCGCCAATCTTTCCGGGAAACGAATACCCCTCAAATGTTTTTATCGCAATCGCCGTCATAATGCTTTCAATCCCTGCCGTCATTGTCATGTTCCTCTTGTTCAAAAAAAGAAAACCAGTTTCCAGAGAAACGAGAAGTTTTTAGATTTTTTTAGTTTGGTGTTTGGAGTATGATATTAAGGCAAATTCAACAAGCCTTCCACCTGTTCGTATTTTTTTAGTTTGGTGTTTGGAGTTAAGTTCAAATTAAACTTATCATTAAACTTCACACTCCACCCCCCCCAAAAAAACTCCACACTAAATTCTAACAAGTCCTCGATATTCCCTTTCCAGCCTGTCTTCATCGAACCTTAGATCAATCAAGACGCATTCTGCTTTTTTAATTAGTTTGTCAAACCTTCGAAGCATTGTGCTTTTGTTAATTCCTCTCTCTCTTGCAATTTCGGACAGAAATTCGCGCTTGCTTAAAACTGTTTGAAAAAGCTCCTTTTCATCCTCTGAAAAAGACTTCATGATTTCATCAAACATGACTTTCAAATTGCAAAGCCGAATTTTCTTTGAAAGAAGTTCCAAAATCTTGTCGCAAACATCAACCGTCTCGCTCACCATGTCTTTGGTGTGCCTCTCAATTTGACGACGAAGTCCCACTTCAGCATCTTCCAAAGACGACTGAATTTTATAAATTGCAATTACCCAGTTTTTCATAATATCTAGATTGAAGAATGTAGAATGCTGATGCAGAATAGTTCTTAGATTAATTCAAAAAAAATAATTTCAACAAATATTCTGCATTCAGCATTCTGAATCCTACATAGCTATTATACCACATTAAAAGAGACACCTGTCTGTCACATTTAAAAAAAGTTGCGTCCGATAACGAGACAGTTTTTCAAGAAAAATTGCCACATTATGTCAATGTGGCAATTTTTGTGCTATTTTATTAATTTTTATGTCTCGTTATAGCCCTTATTCCAACTATAACATGATTTACTCTTTCATTAGATATTGAAGTCGAAGTAATAATTCCAACAACATTAACCCCCAATAGCGATTGTGTTCCAGATATCATTACTCCCTTTTTCTGTTTCTACCACTTAATCAATACTAAAAGGGCCACTCTTACTTCTTTATTGTGTTTTGTTTTAAAGCATAATTTTCGCTCTCGACGACATATCTTTTTTTATCTTTTCTTTTCTTTTCTTCAATTGCGATTTCAAAAAGGCCATTTAGAATATCAACAAATGTCATAGCAGGAAAGAGATAATTTGAGAATGATCCCGGAATTGTGTTTATTTCATTGACAAAAATTTCACCATCCTCGCTTTTCAAAAAGTCAACCCTTGCAACTCCTGAACAACCAAGAGCGATAAATGCCCTTTTTGCCATATCTTTTATTTTGGCTGTTTCTTCCTCGCTGATTTTTGCTGGAAATTCTCTTTTTGATCCAGCATTTTTTGAATTATACTTGTCGTCAAAAGTCAAAAACTCATTCCATGAAATCGGCTTTTCAATTTCACTGACTATAATATCATCTGACAAATGATTAGCTGGCAAGATTGATTTTTCAGAACCAATCTCTGAAATCAAGCTCCCGAATGCCGAGGTTGAAGAACAAAAAACACCGATTGGTGGAAAAAAAGAATCCACGACATCTTGCTTCTCCTCTTGATCTTCCACTTTTTCATTTTTTTCTTCGCTCTTTTTCTCCCCTCCCAAACTACTTCCAATCACTGCACAATTATATTCTGAAAAGTTCGTTAGTGCCCTTTCAACAAGAACTCTATCGTCAAATGCGAATGCAATATCAAGAGCTGTCTTCAACTCTTCCTCGTTTTTGGCAATGCTTATGCCAATAGACGAGCCGAGATTTGAAGGCTTTATTATTAATGCAGAATTTAAAACGCCGAATTCTGAATGATTGTCAATTTTTTTTTCAGAACTCAATAAGTCGTCTTTATCTTTATTCTGCATTCTGCATTCAAGTCTCTGTATTAAACTATAACTCTCAACAACATTAAGTCCAGCATCAACAAACATTTTCTTCATTGTTATTTTGTCCATTGAGTTCGCACTCGCCCTAACTCCACTCCCAGTGTAAGGAATTCCAGACATTTCAAGAAGACCTTGAAGAGTCCCATCTTCGCCGAAAGTGCCATGAGTTGCAACAAGTGCAACATCAACTTTGAATAATTTTTTTCCATTTTCGGAAAATAAAAAAGGAGAAGATGGACGAAAATGCACCTCTTTTCCTTTGATTTTATTTTTATCTTTGAACGCCGAAATATTGTCAAAACTTTTGCTCGACAAAAATTTTCCTTGTTCAGTTATGTAGATTGGCAAAACTTTGTGAAAAGTTTTTTTGAGCGCATTAAACGCTTCAAATGCCGTGATGATGCTAATATTGTGTTCCGGACTTTTTGAGCCAAAAAGCAGTGCAATATTGAGAGATTTCGTCGTTCTATTCATAATACTACTTTTATATGCTCAGTTCTACAAAAAAGTGAAAACATTTGAATATGGAATGTTTAATATTGAATATGTGCTGTCAAATTTATTTTTTATCCTTAACTATTCAATATTCTAAAATATTCAATCAATACTTAACAACCGCCCCAACAAACCTATCTTGCGTTTCTCTCAATTCTTCAATTGTCTTGTCAACTTCTTGAAATGTTGTTTCTTTTGTGATTATCCCTTTGACATTAACACTTTTATTTGCAAGCAAATTGATTGCGCTGACAAGAGAGCGAAAACCATCTGGAACCCCATGAATACTCAATGATTTTTCAATAATAACATTAAAGTTTTTCGATGGAATATTAACATCCCCACCCTCTTCGCTTTTTCCAACTGAACCAAAAACACATCTTGCTCCCCGTTGAACATATTTTAAAACACGCAAGAAATGAGCATCATGATAAGATGTTATAATTGCATATTCCGCCATTCTTCCACCAGTCGATTTCAAAATTTTTGCGCTAACATTGTCTTCAACACTATTAATTGCATAATACACTCCGTCCTCGCTCGCTTTTTTGAGCCTCTCCGCTCTTGGGTCAATCAAAATTGGAACTGCTTGATAATAAAGTGCAAGTTGCGCACAAATTATTCCCTCACAATTTGCGCCAACGATGACAATATGTTCTCCTTTTTTGACCTTCAATTTCGCAAAAACATTGAGAGCATGAGCTATATATTCAATAAAAACCGCATCGTTGTCCGAAACATTTTCTGGAAGTCTAACGAGTTGTCTTTCTGAAAGATTAACAAAATCACTCAAAACCCCATCCGTGTTTTCAGACAAAACTTTCAAGTTTGAGCAAAGATGTTCATTGTCATTGTTGCACTCAAAGCAATCCTTGCAAACAAAGTACGGACTAATAAGAACCCTATCACCACGAGAAAAACTCGTGACACTCTCATGCGTCTCACTAATCATCCCAACACCCAACCTTCCAATACCCTTCGGCTCGGTTTGCTCAGATTCAAATGCCAAAATATCACTGTGAGTAATGAGCGAATAATTAAGCTTAACCTTAACTTGCCCCTCTCCAAGTGGCTTTGACTTAATTTCATTCAAGATCATTTCCTCTTTCGAAACAACTTTCCATGCTTTCATAATAATATTATGACAAATGCAGTTAAGTTTGTCAAGCATCTTTGATGCTCTTGTTGAATATTGCTTTAACTAGTATTGCCCGTCAAAAGAGTCGAAGGCCCCTTCAACAGTCTTCGACTGGTTTGTCGGGTTTTGCGTAGTATTTGCACTCTCCGTGAAGAGAATCAAGACCCTTGTCAAGCATCTTCGATGCTTTTGTCGGAGATTGCTATTATTAGGAACATCCTCACAAGGGGTCGAAGACCCTTGTTAACAGTCTTCGACTGTTCTGTCGGGTTCTGCATATATTTGCACTCTCCGTCAAGAGGGTCGAAGACCCTTGTTAACAGCTTTCTGCTGTTCTGCTGAGCTTGTTATTCGCGTTCAGTGTCAAAAGAGTCAAAGACCCCTGTCAAGAATCTTAGATGCTTTTGTGAGAAATTTATTTTACTAGAAATTCTCCGTCAAGAGAGTTCAAAGACCCTTGTCAAGTAATAATGGATGCAATCCAAATAAAAAATAATGAAGCGAACTCTTAATTCACTTCATTTAAAAATCAAACTAAATTCAACTTTTTCATTAGTTCTTGGGTTGCGCTTGGGATATTTTTTAGTTTGTATTCCATTCCAAGTTTTTGCCACTTGTTGACACCAAGGGTGTGGTATGGAAGAAGCTCTACTCTCTCTGCGCCTTTGGCTAGTTCTTTGAATTTTTTGACTTGTTCTATGCTATCTGTCAAAGTTGGAACTATGACTTGACGAGCGTAGAACGCTTTTTGGGTTGTTTTGAGGTATTCGAGCATTGCAATCATGTTTGTTATTGGCTGACTTGTCAATTCAAAATACTTGTCTGCATCAGTGTGCTTGATGTCAAACAAGACGATGTCGACTTCGTTCAAGACTTCTTTGACCGTGTCGCTTAGTTTCACCGCCCCCGATGTGTCAATACAAACATGGAATCCTTCTTTTTTCAGCGCTCGAATGAGTTTTAATGCTCCTTCTGCCTGCATAAGTGGCTCGCCTCCCGAAAGCGTGATTCCACCGTCTTCACCATGATAAACTCTGAATTTTTCACAAAACTCCACCACTTCATTAATCGAATATTCTTTTCCACCTTTAGTGCAAATCATGTCGGGATTGTGACAATACAAACACTTAATAGGACAGCCTTGAAAAAACACGACTGTCCTTAAGCCCGGGCCATCATGCGCCCCGAGGGTTTCAAATGAGTGAATACGAATTTTCATAAATAGTGAATAGTAATAGTGAATAGTGAGTAGTGAACAGTGAATACTGATTGTCAAACTTCTAATTATCTTCCCAAAATACGACAAAATAATTTTACAACCGTTATTCACTATTCACTGTCTATTATTCACTAAAAAAACGTTCTGTCCAAAACTTCTTCTCTGTGTTTGCTGCTCAAGACTCCGAATCTAACCGCATATCCAGAAACTCTGACTGTCAAGTTTGGATATTCTTTTGGCGCTTCGTGAGCTTTTTGCAATTCCTCTTTTTTGTGCATGTTGACATTTAAGTGGAATCCACCGTTTTTGAAATAGCCATCAAGCAATGTTGCAATATTTGAAAAAACTGTCTTTTCTTCTTTTCCAAGGCTTTGTGGAGAGATTGAGAAAGTGTTCGAAATTCCATCGCGACAGAATTCATAGCTCAATTTTGCAACCGAGTTCAATGACGCAACAGCACCATGTTTTTCACGGTTGTGATATGGGTTCGCACCCGGCGCAAATGGTTGGCCAAGTTTTCTTCCGCAAGGAGTGTTTCCTGTCAATTTTCCATAAACAACATTTGAAGTTATGGTGAGCAAACTCAAAGTGTGAGTCGCGTCACGGTGACATGGAGTTTTCTTCAAAGAATTATAGAAATACTCAACAACTTCTTGAGCGATTTTGTCGACTTTGTTGTCGTCATTTCCAAAAGTTGGGAAATCTCCATCAACAGCATAATCAACAACTATTCCTTTTTCGTCAGTTTTTGGAGTCACTTTTGCAAATTTGATTGCGCTCAAGCTGTCCGCAAGAACCGAGATTCCTGCAATACCAAATGCCATCAGTCTTTCAACTTTCGCGTCATGGAATGACATTTGAACATTTTCATACGCATATTTATCGTGCATGTAGTGAATGATGTTCATCGTGTTGACATATTGCTCACACAAGTAGTCAACACTTTTGAGGAAATGTTTTTGGACTTTTTTGAAATCCAAAGTTCCGTCTTCTTTGAGCATGACTTTGTAGTCTGGGATTTCTGGAAGAATTTGTTCTCCCGTAAGTTCGTCTTTTCCTCCATTGAGACAAAGAAGAAGAAGTTTTGCGATGTTGCAACGCGCCCCAAAATATTGCATTTGTTTTCCAAGAGTCATCGCACTAACGCAACAAGCAATACCATAATCGTCAGTAAAAATTCCTCTCATCAAGTCGTCGTTTTCATATTGAATGCTTGAAGTGTCATGAGAAACTTTCGCACAATACAATTTGAATTTTTCTGGAAGATTATTGCTCCAAAGAACCGTCATGTTCGGCTCTGGCGCAGTTTCAAGGTTGTAGAGCGTGTGCATAAATCTGAATGATGTTTTGGTGACCATCGTTCTTCCATCAAGCCCCATTCCGCCGATTGCTTCTGTCACCCATGTTGGGTCTCCCGCAAACAAATCATTATAAGCTGGGGTTCTGAGGTGTCTTGCCATTCTCAATTTCAAGACAAATTGGTCAATCAACTCTTGCGCGCTCTCTTCGGTCAAAGTTCCGTTTTTGATGTCGCGCTCAATGTAGATATCAAAAAAAGTTGAAACTCTTCCCAAACTCATCGCAGCACCATTTGATTCTTTGATTGAGCCAAGATACGCAAAGTATGTCCATTGAATAGCTTCTTTTGCATTTGTTGCTGGATTTGAAATGTCATATCCGTAAAGTTTCGCCATGTCTTTCAACTTGCTAAGAAAATCAATCTGACCTTGAAGTTCTTCTCTTAGGCGAATCTTCTCATTAGTCATGTGTCCGCCTAGTTCGTCTTTTTCTCTTTTTTTGTCAATAAGAAGTTTGTCCGCTCCATAAAGAGCAAGACGACGATAATCCCCGATGATTCTTCCTCTGCCATAAGCATCAGGAAGACCCGTGATAACGCCATTTTTTCTGAGTTTTTTCATCTCTGGTGTGTAGGCTTTGAAAACTCCGCAGTTATGAGTTGTTGCATATTTGAACTGCTCTTCAACAAGTTCGCCAACTTTGTAGCCATACGCTTCCGCGCCCTCTCTCGCCATTTTGATTCCACCGAATGGATTGAGTCCCCTTTTGAGAGGTTCATCTGTTTGAAATCCAACGATGACCTCGTTTTCTTTGTCCATATAACCCGCTGGATGAGACATAACGCTAATGACTCTGTCCGCATCAAGGTTGTAGACTCCGCCACGCTTCTTTTCTTCAACAAGAAGTTCAAGAAACTTGTCGCGGAGAATTGCTGTCTTTTGGCTCGGCCCAACTAAAAATTCATGACCGCCTTTATATGGCTCATAGTTTTTGACGATAAACTCTCTAACGTCAACATTAGTTTTCCATTTCGTTCCTTTGAACTCTTCCCAAATTTGTGTAGTGTTTTTCTCTTGCATAAAATGCTCCTTTTTGATTGAATATCTAATATTCAATATTAATTAGTAGTTTAATATTTTCAACCCTTTCATCACCCTCACGAGGAAACTTGCGACGAAATACGACGCCAAAACTGTTGCCATGAGGAAGAACAAGTGGTTTAGTCTAAAATGTTCTGTGCTGACTCCGAACATCGGTGGCAAAACTGCGACACCGAATATGATGAGAAGGGCACAGCCGACAATGAGAATGCTTCGCCAAATGTCGAATGGCTCACAAACCTTGACAAGCATCATAAACCCGGCAAAAGTCATTGCAAGAACGACCATGGTTGAATAAAGTGCGTTCGATGCGGCGAGTTCCGCTTCCATTATTGCTTGGGCTAGTTGCTCTGGAGTGAGTCCTGCATAATTATAGATTTGATAATATGGAACTGTGATGTCCCCCGCTCCGCCAAGAGCGAAGAAAGTGAACGCAGCCATCGTCGCAAAAACCATCGTAATCCCCCCGGGAACGCTTCGCCCGATGACGTTTGAGAGAAAGTTTCCTTTGATGAGGTTGTGGTTCGGCTGAAGTGCGAGAACAAATGAGGGTATTGCTATTATGAAAAACTCCAAAAGCAGCATTTGATTTGTTCTGAACGGATAGCTTCTTAGATATGGCGCAACATCTGGAAGCACTGCTGGAACGATTAGGAAAATAATCGAGAGCAATATTGCCATCAATGTTTTCATCAAAAACAGTGAAGACGCTTTTTGAATATTGTTGACAACTCTCCTTCCTTCTTTAACAACATCGGGCATCGCAGCAAAAGATGAATCTCGAAGAACCAAGTGCGCAACGTTTCTCGCAGCATCCGCACCCGACGCGAGAGCGACCGAGCAGTCTGCTTCGCGCATTGCAAGAATATCATTAACACCATCACCCGTCATCGCAACAGTTCTTCCTTGAGACTTCAATGAACTGACAATGATTTGTTTTTGTTCTGGTGAAACACGACCAAAGACGGTGTATTTTCCCGCGGCTTCCAAAACCTCTTGTTGAGAAAGTCCTTGACATGAAATATAAAGTTCCGCATTCCTAACGCCAACACGTTTGGCAACTTCGCTGACAGTGATTGGATTATCCCCCGAGATGACTTTGATATCAACATCGTTGTCTTTGAACCATTTAATAGTGTCATATGCCGTGTCTCTGATGTGGTCTTCAATAATGATTAAATAAAGTGGACGCCGAATAGATGGCAACTTGTCGCCAACAATCGGCGATGGCGAGTGCGCAACAACCAAGACCCTATGTCCTTCTGATGCCGCTTCCCCAACAATCTTTTCAATTCGAACACCCATTTCTTTAAGAACATATTCCGGAGCGCCGAACATAAAAGTGCCTTTGCCCTCAAATGTGACCGCCGTCATTTTCCTAGATGAAGAAAATGGCAAAAAATTTGATGCACGCAAAACACGAGAATAACCGAAATGGTTCGCAAGTGCCATTGCTGTTTGATTATTGTCGCCCGTTGCTGTCAACATTGAGCCAACAATTTCAGCAGCGGTGTGTTCAATTTTGTCACTACCTTTGATGTCAATAACTTTTTTGACATTCATAGAGCCATCTGTTATTGTTCCTGTTTTGTCTAAACACAAAGTGTCGACACGAGCAAGCATCTCAATGCAATAAAGATCTTGGACTGTTGTTTTCTTCTTTGATAATCGAATGACTGAAACTGATAATGCAATACTCGTCAAAAGAAACATCCCAGCTGGAAGCATTCCGACAACCGCACCTGAAACTTGGAAAATGTTTTCCGCCCAGCCGTTCCAGTCAGTTCCCATGTTGGTTGCATTTATCCAAACCATGATGCCTGTTATTGGAACAATGAAAATCGAAATTATTCGAATAATCAATCGAACAGAATGCATGAGTTGCGATTTTGGCTTTTTGTAGCGCTTAGCGTGAGATGAAAGAGTTTCAACATAATTCGCCGCTCCAACTTTCGTGACTCTCATATAGCAGTTTCCACTTGTGACAAAACTTCCAGAATAGAGTTCCGATTTTGCGATTTTTTTGACAGTGTCACTCTCCCCTGTGAGCAAGGCTTCATTTACCTCGACTTCACCGCTAAGAACTTCACCATCTGAAGGAATTTGTTTCCCTGTTTCTAGAACTAATATGTCATCAAGAACAACCTCTCCAACGGGAATAGCAATCCTTTCGCCATTTCTAATTGCAATCGCAGTCGGAGCTGTGACAAGCTTCATTTTCTCGACCATCATTTTGGACTTGATTTCCGTCACAATTCCAATTGTGATGTTGGCGAGTATGATAAGAAGAAAAACTAGTTGAGTGAGTTCAAAGTCTTCATGACCCGAAAAAACAATGAGTGCGGCGGCGACCGCAAAAATCATTATGTTAAAAAATGTGAAAATATTTGAAAAGAAAATTGAACTATACGACTTTCCATGCTTGATTTTGTTTTGATTAACAAACCCCTCTTGCCTTCTTTGCTCAACTTGAGCATCATTAAGCCCTGTCGTTTCACTCGCTTCAAATCTTTGAGCAGAAGCAAAATCAATACTAATTCCCTTTGTCTTTCTTTTTCCTCTCCCTCCCGATCTCATCATCGACTTTGGAAGCATTGACCCATCTATTGTTTTAGAAGATGAAATAAAACTTCTTTCAAAGGAAGTTTCATCATCTCTTTCTTCAAAAATCTTTCTGTCGAAACGCATAACTTCATCATGCATGTCATCAGTGTTATTAGTGTCTTTTGTTGTGACACGTGGCAATTTCTTCAAGCGCTGTGTCGTTCGTTTTATTGCAATCTCTTCTTTTTCTCCAGTCGTTCTTTCATAACCCACCGAGTCATAACTAATCGTTGGCGGAATTGGCACAGATTCAATGTTGTCAAGAATCTGCGCTTTTAATTGTGCTTTCTGTTCACGCCCTTTTTTAATTTTTTCCTTAGCTTCTTTATCCATGTGTCACTATTAACTCTTGTCATGTCAAAAAAATAGTTTCTTCTTCTCAAACACAACAAAAGCATTTCAATTACCACCAATTAGTATACCCATCTTTAACTCTATTGTCAAGCCTTTAAACCGCTTTTTTGAGTTTTGATTAAAATGCAAGCAATATAATGTTTCCCCACAATTTATTTCTTCAAGTTTCCAAGAAGCAATATTTCAAAAAACCTATAGGAAAAAATGTCTCATCCACTCTAGCAAATATTAATATTTTGTCAACACTAATTCACCCAAAGTAATATCAAGGTTTTTTGATATCACAATCAGCACATCAACATCGGGGACATTTGTTCCATTCTCAAGATGAGCAACTTTCCTTTGAAAATAATTGAATTCAATCAACAATTTTTTTGGATTTTGCCACTCTGAATATGTAGTTTTTTTTATTTGCAACAAAATAATTCATGCTACTTTCAATTAAAGCATCTCTCTCTTTTTTCTTTAAACTATATTTCCTCATTTTCAAGCAAATAGTCAACACTAACATCATATAGCTTTGAGAGTTTAATCAAATTTTCATATTCTGGTCTTGATTTTCCAGACTCATATTTGTTATATGAAGATTGTCTGACTCCAATTTTTTCAGCAACAAACGCTTGAGTATATCCACTCTGCTTTCTTAACTCTTTTATTGTTTTTTCAAAATTCATTTTTTATTACCTCTTTTTACTTGACATTATACTCCTATTGGCTATATAATGTAAAAATATAGCCAATAGGAGTTGAAAAATGAAAAAAGAAATCTGCAAAAAGTGCGAACATTATTCCGCCTACTACAAAAAACACATCTGTTCCTTTTCTCCATTGAGACATGGAACTTGCTCACTTCACAAAAAATCTATTGAAGAATTTGAAACTTGCAAAAACTTCAAATGCAACAAATCAAAAGAAAAAAGAAAAGGCGAGTTCTTGTTAACCCGCCTTGAAAACTGCCTTCTAGACATCCACCTCATCTCACAAATACTCAAAGAAAATTCCGCAACAACTGAACTTGAGAACGACACTTGTTGCTAGCCAAAAATTTTATGACTGAAAACGGACAGCTTAATGTCAAATCAATTCCAAGTCATCAGCTATTAATTATCAATTGTAAATTTTAAAAATATTAACCGAAAAGTTGTAAGCGAAGAATATTTTTCCTCATTTTTATGCTCTAGACACTAAACAACAAGCAAGCATAGCTTGGAAGTGGCCAATGTTTTTTTGCGACTATTTTTTCTAGTGAATCGACTGTTTCTCTCAAAACATTCATTGCCGAGAGAATATTTTTTTCATAGAACCTCGCTTGTTCAGCCATCGTTCTTTCTTTTTTACTTTCGTCTATTTTCTTTTCAAGCGATTGCAAATTTTTCAACATCTCACTTGCAAGAGAAGAAATTTTCTTCAAAAGATAATTTTCCAATTCACACGAGAAATCACCCTCTAATGTTTTTTTGTTCTTCAAGGTTTTTGATATTTCTTTTTGATATGCAATGACAGCTGGGATAATTTGACTGCTGACAATATCCACCATTGTCAAAGCTTCAATGTGAATCGTTTTAACATAAGCTTCTGTCAAAATCTCAAACCTTGCATGCAACTCATCCTTTGAAAAAACTTGGTGAGAAACAAAAAGTTTCTCATTTTTTTCTAATATCAACGTTGGAAGTGCTTCGGCTGTGCTTTTTAGATTGAGTAGCCCTCTCTTCTTTGCTTCCGCTTCCCATTCTTTTGAATAGTTATTTCCTCCATAAACGACTCTTTTGTGAAGGGAATACTCTCTTTTGATGAGTTCAGCAAGAGTATTTTTTAAATCTTTCGCATTTTCTAATTCGTTCGCAAACGCTCTTAAAGATGCGGCGACAGCGGTGTTAAGGACAATGTTTGGACCAGCAACCGAAAAAGTTGAACCAACCATTCTAAACTCAAATTTATTTCCAGTGAAAGCAAATGGACTGGTCCTATTTCTGTCGGTTGTGTCAGCAGCAAACCTTGGCAGTTGAGTGACCCCTATTTCAATTTTGTGTTCCTTTTTGAGGTAATCCTTTCCTTTTTCAATTGCGTCCATAACAGCGGCCAATTCATCACCCAAAAACATTGAAATTATCGCAGGAGGCGCCTCATTCGCTCCGAGCCTGTGGTCGTTTGATGCACTCGCCGAAGAAACTCTCAACAAATCTTGATAGTCGTCAACCGCCTTAATAACCGCAACAAGGAAAAGCAAGAACTGAGCATTCTCATGAGGAGTTTCTCCCGGCTCAAGAAGATTTCCACCCTTGTTAGTTGAGAGCGACCAATTGTTGTGTTTTCCAGATCCATTAACACCTTGAAATGGTTTTTCATGCAATAAACACATCAAGCCATGTCTGTCTGCAACATTTTTCAGCATCTCCATGACAAGTTGGTTATGGTCAGTTGCGATGTTTGAAATAGTGAAAAGTGGCGCAAATTCATATTGAGCGGGCGCAACTTCATTGTGTTTTGTTTTTGCATGAACTCCCAATTTCCAAAGCTCTGTGTCCAGCTCATGCATGAAAGCCATAATTTTTGGCTTAATGTTGCCATAATAATGGTCATCCAAATCTTGACCTTTGGGAGGACGAGCCCCAAAAAGTGTTCTACCCGTGATAGTCAAATCTGGTCGCATTTTTGCGAATTCTTTGTCAATCAAAAAATATTCTTGCTCCACCCCAACTGTTGGAACAACCCTTTGAACATCTTCTTTTCCGAAAAGGGCGAGTATTCTTCTCGCTTCAAAATCAAGAGTGTCCATTGAACGGAGTAATGGTGTTTTCTTGTCAAGAGCATGACCAGAATACGAACAAAAAGCAGTTGGTATGCAAAGAGTTCCATCTTTGACAAAAGCATAGCTCGTTGTGTCCCAAATTGTGTAGCCCCTTGCTTCAAAGGTGCATCTTAGCCCCCCTGACGGAAAACTTGATGCATCGCTTTCACCTTTGACAAGTTCCTTTCCCGAAAACTCCATAATAACTCTGCCATCACTTCTGCGAGAGATGAAACTGTCGTGTTTTTGAGCTGTCACACCCGTCATCGGTTGAAACCAATGCGAATAATGAGTCGCCCCCTTTGAAACCGCCCACTCTTTCATGGCGTTCGCAACAATTCCTGCAATCTCAAACGGGACTGCCTTCCCTTTTTGCATAGTGTGACGAAGCGACAAGTAAACATCTCTGGGAAGTCTCTCTCTCATCACTTCATCAGTGAAAACATGGGTTGCAAAAAGTTCTGTTATACTCAAAGTTGTTTTTGTTGACATATTCTTTCTCCTTAATTAAAAAATTACAAATCACAACCCACAAATCACCAAGAAAGTAAAACTTAGTTTTATCATCATTTTTAATTTGCAGATTGTAATTTGTAATCTAGTTTGCTTTTTAATTTTTAAATTGTTAGTTGAGTTTATTTCAGACTTGCCTTCACAAATCCCAAGAACAATGGGTGAGGCCTGTTTGGGCGTGACTTGAATTCTGGATGGAATTGGACAGCTAGGAAAAACTTTTTATTTGAAATCTCGATTGCTTCAACCAAGTTTCCATCTGGCGAAAGTCCCGAAATAACCATTCCTTTTTGTGTCAAATTTTCTAGATATTTGTTGTTAACTTCTTGCTTGTGACGATGTCTTTCGCCGACTTCACTCTCGCCATAGATTTTTTGTAAAAGTGTGTTTGGTTTTATTACACAACGATACTCTCCAACCCTTCCTTTTTCACAAGATTCCACAACATCAATAACAGGGTGTTCAGTTTTTGCGAATTCAGTTGAATGAGCGTTTTGAAGTCCACAGACATTTCTTGCAAATTCAATAATTGCAGTTTGCATTCCAAGACCAATTCCAAAATATGGAACATCTTTTTCTCTTGCATACTTCGCCGCGAAAATTTTACCCTCAACTCCACGTTCTCCAAATCCAGTTGGAACAATAATTCCCGACAGTCCTTTGAGTTCAGTCACAACATTCTTTTCATTAAGTTTTTCCGAATCAATCCACTTAATGTCTATGTGAACACCATGTTCAAATCCCGCATGATTCAAACTCTCAACAACTGACAAATAAGCATCATGAAGCTGAACATACTTTCCAACCAGTCCAATTACAATTCTTTTTTTGCGAGTAGCAACTTTTTTTGTCATGTTTGTCCAGTCTGTTAAATCTGGTGGAGTGTCACATTTCAAGCCAAGTAGTTTGCAAACTGCTTCATCAAAATTGCTTTCATGAAGTGCAAGTGGCACTTCATAAAGCGTTGAGAGAGTGACGTTTCCAATAACGTGTTCTTTCTGGACATTGCAAAACAGTGCGATCTTGTCTTTCTCTTTTTGCGAGAGTGGCTCGTCCGTTCTTGTTATAATAATATTCGGAGAAATGCCCATTCCTTGAAGTTGCTTGACAGAATGTTGAACTGGTTTCGTTTTGTGTTCGTCCGACGCTTTCAAATATGGCACGAGTGCAACATGAACAAAAACACAGTTTTCTTTCCCTTGCTCAATTGATATTTGACGAATTGATTCCAGAAATGGTTGACTTTCAATATCCCCAGTCGTTCCGCCAATTTCAACAATCATGACTTCCGCTCCGCTTTTTTTAGCACCAGCATAGACAAAGTCTTTTATTTCATTTGTGATATGAGGGACAACTTGAACAGTCCCTCCACCATAACCACCTTCACGCTCACGAGAAAGAACATTCCAATAAACTCGCCCACTAGTCAACGACGAAAGTTGCGTCAAACTCTCATCAATAAACCTCTCATAGTGCCCCAAATCCAAATCAGTCTCCGCGCCATCATCTGTCACAAAAACTTCTCCATGTTCATATGGATTCATCATTCCGGGGTCAACATTCATGTAGGGGTCGAGTTTCTGCGCAGCGACTTTGATGCCACGTTGCTTTAGCAATCTCCCGAGTGATGCCGCGGTAATACCCTTTCCAAGCCCCGAGACAACACCTCCTGTCACAAACACAAATTTACATTCACACATTTTGTTCTTATCTCCTTTGTTTTTCTTTTCCAATGCACAATTCACAGTGCTAGATTTATTTTGCGATTGACAATTTGCAATTTGCAAATCGATGACAAACCACTCTTCTCCACAAGTTGCAAATCATAAATTGTCAACAGTCTTCGACTGGTTCGTCGGATTCTTCGTATATTTGCACTCTCCGTCAAACGGGTCAAAGACCCTTGTCAAGCATCTTCAATGCCTTTGTGAGAAATTTATTTTACTAGAAACTCCCCAACAAAGGGGTCGAAGACCCTTGTCTATTCTTAAAGTATTAATATTCGCTGTCTTCGTATGGCGTTGCTTCAAATCCTCTCGCTTGAAGTTTTCTGACTTTTCTGTCAAGCAATTTTTTTGAAACACTTTTAAACAACCTCGTTTCACCAAAGACTTTGACCATTGTTGGACTAATTCGATAATACATTTTGATAAATAGTCTTCCACTTTTTTTGTTAGCAAGTTTATAGTCACGATATCTTCTCAATGTCCAAACTTCCGGGCAATCATATGAGCCATAGATTGAGGTCGCTATGTAGCACCCTTTTGCTCCAGCAGCTGCAGGACCATTCGGCTTTTTTTCTGGAAATCTTCCCAAGTCTGCTCTCAATTTTTCAATTCCCTCTGCTTTTTCTTTTTCCAAATCCGCTTGACCTGTTTGACTGAATCTGATTGCATTATCCATATAAAGTGTGTAGTTATCGACCGCTCTGTTAATTGAATGAAGAACCAATTCTTTTTGTTCGATTCCAAAAACCAAACCTTTTTGATAGAATCTTGCAAAACTTAGCCACTGCATCGGCTCATGTCCACCAGCCAATTCCGACTGACAATAAAGCTCAACAACCGCATTAAAACCCTTGTCCGTCCCAATCACAACCGACTTTGGCCCAGAAGTGAAATAGGTTCTCTCCCAGTTTTGAGCAAGTGCCAACTTCGACTGCCATTCATGGTTCGCCGTCACAACTTGGACAACCTGTTGGGGTTGACCATTCGACACAACTGGCGAAGCCTGCTTGATTAATGCAAAACCACAAAAATCACAAAAGCTTTTAGTTGCCCCCTCATTGATTTCAATCATAGCCCCACAATTCGGGCAATTATTATTAATCATAATTCATTTTCTCCTTGTGACACAATAGTGTCAATTGATTTGTTTGTTTTATTCTGTTCTGATTTTTAAGCATAATATTTATCTTTATTCCACTTCTTGATATTAGTGTCAATAAATTCCCAAATATCATTATAGCCATCAGCATTATGAACAACACGCTCATGAAATGATTTGCGTCTTTGGTGCAAATTGCCACAAAATAACATCCGTTTGAGAATACTTTCAATCAACTAAACTATTTGCTTTCTAAAACAATCTGCTGTTATTCATAAAATAATCCTCTCTACTCCCACTCAATTGTCGCGGTTGGCTTACTAGTCACATCAAAGACAATTCTTGAAACTTGCTTTACTTCTGTTGTGATTCTTGAGATGATTTTTTTGAGCAGTGGATATGGGATTTCGACACATTCCGCCGTCATAAAATTGATTGTTTCGACTGCTCGAAGCGCAAGGACATAATCAAATGTTCTTTGCCCGTCTTTTACTCCAACCGATTTTGTTTGAGTCAATACCGCAAAATATTGCGATGGACGATTTTCCAACTTATCCAATTCTTCACGAAAAATTGCGTCTGCATCTCTTAGGGTTTCAAGTTTTTCAAAAGTGATTTCGCCCAAAACTCGAACCGCAAGCCCCGGACCCGGAAACGGTTGACGCATCACCAATGTTTTTGGAAGCCCTAGTTTCTCACCAACAATGCGAACTTCATCTTTATATAATCCTGCAAGTGGCTCAACAAGACCCATCTTCATGTCTTTTGGAAGTCCACCAACATTGTGGTGGCTTTTGATTGTTGCATGATTTTTGTCGCCACTTTCAACTATGTCAGGATAGATTGTTCCTTGAGCAAGGAACGGAATATCACCCAATTTTTTCGACTCTTCTTCAAAAACACGAACAAATTCAACACCAATAATTTTACGTTTTTTCTCTGGGTCGCTGACTCCTTTGACCGCTTCTAGGAATCGATTTTGAGCATTGACACGAATCAACTTCAAATCAAAATCTTTAAAAGCCTCTTCAATTTCATCTCCCTCGTTTTTACGCATAAACCCATGATCGACAAAAACGCAAATCAGCTGTCCCGGTATTGCTTTTGACAAAAGTGCCGCGCAAACTGATGAATCAACTCCGCCACTGAGTCCAAGCAAAACTTTCTCTTTTCCGACTTTATTTTTAATGTCAGAAATCTGTTCTTCAATATAATTTTCTAGATTTATTCTCATAAAAAAATTCTCCGACAATGCATAATGACACAATGCACAATTACTGTTGACCTAAACTTTTAAAAATCAATCTTCATTGTGCATTCTGAACTGTGAAATTATGGATTGTTAAAATAGTGCATTAATATCAATCAATTCAACAGTCTCTTCACTGTAGCCACTTGCAATGCTATAAATTAACGCCCTTGCTGTGTCGACACTTGTGACATAGGAAATTCCAAGTTGAACTGCTCTTCTTCTGACTTTAACGTCGTCTCTTGCGGGGTCTCTGCCTTTTTCACTTGTTGAAACAACATAAGCAACTTTTCCGCTTTCAAGCAAAGTGACAGTGTTGTCAGTCTTTGACTCTTTCGCTTTTTTAACGACTTTTGCAACATCAACTCCATTTTTTTGCAAAAATTTCGCCGTTCCACTTGTTGAATAGATTTCAAAACTTTCTTGTTGAAACTTTCTTGCGACAGCAATGATCGCGTCTTTGTCTGCATCACTCACCGTAATAAGAACTCCGCCTTTTTTCTTCATTTTGTAGCCCGCACCAAGAAGACCTTTGTAGAGCGCTTCTTCAAGAGTTCGCCCTAAGCCAAGAACCTCGCCCGTTGATTTCATTTCTGGCCCCAAAAGAGTATCAAGTCCTGTTAGTTTTTCAAAGCTAAAAACTGGAACTTTGACAGTGACGAAATCAGGGACTGGAGCAATGCCTTTGAGCGGTGTCAAGTCTCTCAATTTTTCTCCAAGGGAACATCTGACCGCAAGTTCGCACATGTCGATGCCCGTCACTTTTGAAATATACGGCACTGTTCTTGACGCACGAGGATTGACCTCAATGACATAAATTTCTCCTTCATAAAGAACATATTGAATGTTGACTAATCCTCGAACATCAAGGGCTTTGACTATTTTTTTGGTCAATGCCAAAACTCTGTCCGCAAGGATTTTTCCAACATTGATTGTTGGATAGACCGCAATACTATCTCCCGAGTGAACACCCGTCGCTTCAATTTGTTCCATGATTCCGGGAATCAAAACTTCTTCACCGTCACAAATTGCATCAACTTCAATCTCTCTTCCTTTCAAATATTTGTCGATGAGAACTGGCCCATTCAACTCTCTTCTCAAAATGATATCCATGTATTCAATAATGTCATCGTCATTGAACGCAATAATCATGTTCTGTCCACCCAAGACATACGACGGTCTCATCAAGACTGGATAGCCAAGTTTTCTCGCTTCTTTCAGCGCATCATTTTTTGTGAAGACACCAACACCATCTGGACGACGAATATTAAGCCCTTCAAGAAGTTTGTCGAACCTATCCCTATCTTCACAAATATCGATTGCATCGGCACTTGTTCCAAGTATTTTAACACCTCTGTCAGACAATCCTTTTGCAAGTTTTATTGCGGTTCCGCCACCAAACGCAACAACAACACCGATTGGCTTTTCAATGTTGATAATACTCATGACATCTTCAATGCAAAGTGGCTCAAAATAGAGCCTGTCTGCCGTGTCAAAATCAGTTGATAAAGTTTCTGGATTGTTGTTAATAACAATCGCATCATAGCCAAGTTTGCGAAGCGTCCAAACACAATGAACAGAAGCATAGTCAAATTCAATTCCTTGCCCGATTCGAATTGGCCCAGATCCCAAAACAACAACTTTTTCTTTCTTGCTGTTTTGAATAAACGGAAGCGCCTCGTTTTCTTCGCCATTTTCTATTGAATAAAAATATGCGGTTTTAGAATCAAACTCGCCAGCACAAGTGTCCACCATTTTGTAGACTAGTTTTGGGTTGTTTTCAACTTTTTTATCCTTGTTTTCACTCTTAATTATTCTGACAAGCGCATTCAAGAACCATCTGTCAATTTTTGTTATGTTGAAAATGTCTTCAACTGAAACCCCACGCTTCAACGCTTCATAGACAACAAACAATCTTTGGTCAGTTTTTTCGTTGAGCATTGCTCGAATTTCGCTGTCTTTCTTTTCAATGAGTCTCGGCGAGTCCAAGCCTTTCAATCCAAGCTCTGCTCCTCTGACCGCTTTAATTAGTGCGTTCTCAAAATTGTCCGACATCGCCATAACTTCGCCTGTCGCTTTCATTTGAGTTCCAAGCTTGTTTTCTGCATAGACAAATTTGTCAAACGGAAACTTTGGAAGCTTGACAACAACATAGTCAATCGCTGGCTCAAAACATGCTTTTGTCGTTTTTGTGACAGGATTTTCGATTTCATCAAGAGTGTAGCCGATTGCGATTTGAGTTGCAACTTTCGCAATTGGATATCCCGTTGCTTTTGACGCAAGAGCCGATGAGCGCGAAACTCTCGGGTTAACTTCAATAACCGCATATTCAAAACTGTCTGGATTGAGTGCAAGCTGGACATTACACCCGCCCTCAACTCCAAGAGCTTCAACAATGTTCAATGATGCACTTCGAAGCATTTGAAACTCTTTATCACCAAGCGTTAAGCATGGTGCAACAACAATGCTATCGCCCGTGTGAATCCCAACAGGGTCAACGTTCTCCATTGAACAAACAATAATTTTGTTGCCCATTTTGTCGCGAATAACCTCAAACTCGATTTCTTTCCAACCTGCAATCGACATTTCAATAAGACACTGCCCGATTGGAGACATTGCAATTCCTCCCGAGCAAATGTTCTTGAGTTCATCTTCGTTGAAAGCGAACCCACCGCCTGCTCCACCCATGGTGAATGCTGGACGCACGACAACTGGATAGCCTCTCTCTTTCGCAAACTTCACCGCTTCTTCAACAGTCGTAACTGTGACAGACGGAACGCAAGGTTGCTCGATTTTTTCCATCAAGTCCTTGAAAATTTGCCTGTCCTCCGCTCTGTCAATAGTCTCTGGAAGAGACCCCAACAAGCGAATACCATGCTCTTTCAAAAAGCCACTCTTCGCTAGTTGCATTGAAAGAGTTAGTCCGGTTTGACCTCCCAAACCAGAAAGAATACCATCTGGTTTTTCTTTCATCGCAATTCTTTTAACGGTCTCCAAAGTTAACGGCTCAATATAAATCTTGTCCGCAATGTTTTTGTCCGTCATGATGGTCGCAGGGTTTGAGTTTATCAAAACGATTTCAATACCATTTTGCTTGAGAACTCGACACGCTTGAGTGCCCGCATAGTCAAATTCAGCCGCTTGTCCAATAACAATTGGACCCGACCCAATAACCATTACTTTTTTAATCTTCTTATCATGTGGCATAATTTTAATGCTCCTTTGCGTCCATGACGCTTCTGTCATAGTCATCTTGTGAAAACAATTTCGTATCATAGTTGCATTTTGTTTTCAAGGTTGTTTGTCTACTTGTTTATATATCATGAAACTGACATATTTTTTTCATATTTTAATCTGGAAATCTTTAGAGTGTCGTCTTCTCTCTTGAACCATTAATGCTACCATATTGCATTTGAACCCAGACGATATATCGACGAAAAGCTCCGTCAACAACTCTCTCCACGCTCTGTGGAATTGTCATGCTTCTAAATCCAGTCGCCTCATAAAAATCCCTATATCTTATCTCCCTTGTTCATTCTGGAATATGGACATAATTCAAAAATTCCCTCAAGCGATGTCCCCATTAATGAAGCATCAACAGCAAAAACCTCACCAACATTCAACGGAAAGCGATTCGCAAACATCACGGCAATTGCTCCACCGGTTGAGTGTCCAGTAAAATTAAACTTAGTAACTTGTCCAAAATGATGAAGATAATCATAGGAAATCATGACAAGCATTATCGCAAGGTGATTATACATATATTCATGATACTTTTAACTTTCATCAACATCAAAGACGATTATGCTGTGTATGTAAGGGCTTTGAATTCGGTTGAACCATGGGGATTGTGGGTTAGAAGTGAACGCTTGGTTAGAGTTAAAGTTTGTGTAAGACTGTGGAGTTGCGTCTAGGCGATAAATGGAGAGTTCTGCTTCATTATGCTCGTTCAACTCCACTAAGAATCTAGAATAATCATATTGAAAAACATCATGCCTCTCGTTACTCCTGTCTCTTTGAACTGCATAAGGAGTTCCATCCGCAAAAGCATTGTATTTGTGCCCATAAGTGTTGTTGTTGTATCGTTTGCTAAGAAAGAATATTGATCTATTTTGCTTACATTATTAAGCACAACATAATTCTCCCCACCACTCTTCACTCGTCAATCTCAGCGTGCAACCTTAAAACCCCTTCACTGCTTATTGCTCTAGACCTTTCTTCAAGCAATATATTTCATTGCGATTTAGTCTGTAATAAATCAAATATTCACCATATACCCTCACCTCTTTTACTAATATTCAAAAGTCCGCAACCCATCATCGGCACTGTAAATATCACCGCCAAAATCGCTACTAATAAAGTTTTAAAACTCTTTTGTCATGTTTTTGCCTAGTTATTTTCCCATTCTTTCAACGAATCTGTCAAAGAGGAACATTGTGTCTTTTGGTCCTCCGTGAGCTTCGGGATGGAATTGGACTGAGAATGACTTTCCATAGTCAATTCCTTCGCATGAGTTGTCGTTAACGTTGACCATTGAGCAATTCGACGCGATGACTTCATAGCCGTGGTTTTGACTTGTTATAAAAACTTTGCCAGTTGAAAGTTCTTTGATTGGTTGATTTGTTGAGCGATGTCCAGATTTTAATTTTCTTGTTTTTAATCCGTTTGCAAGAGCAAGCAACAAGTGCCCCATGCAAATTCCAAAAATAGGAACATTCGATTTGACAAGTTTTTTAATCATTTTCACAACTGACTCGTTTGTTTTATCATTTGGTTCTCCCGGCCCGGGGGAAAGCAAAATACCATCGGGAGCAAACTCTAAAATCTCTTCCGCAGTCGCATTGAATGGAAACTTCTTGACAAAGCATCCTCTTTCAATGAGAGCCTTTTCAACTGCGCGTTTTGTTCCAAAGTCGATTAGTGCAACTTTTTTCAAGTTTTTGTTTTGGCATTCCACACGAAGTGCGTCTTGCATTGAAACTGCTTCTGTTGCTCCTTTGATGACAAATTGCCTCGCATCTTCAACATCGACTTTAGTTGGTTCGCTGAACATTATTTTTGCGCCCATAACACCTTCATCGCGAATAATTTTCGAAAGCGCTCTCACATCAAAATCACAAATACCAGTGACTTTGTGCTTTTTGAGCATTGCTTCAATGTCACCTTGACTTCTAAAGTTTGAAGGATTTTTGCAAGGATGTTTGATGACAACTCCCTTTGCCCAAGATTTTCCACTCTCAAAATCTTCTTCGTTGACTCCAGCCCCGCCAACAAGAGGGAAAGTCATTGTGACAATTTGCCCAAAATAACTCGGGTCCGTCAAGGTTTCAACAGCGCCTGTCATCGCTGTTGTGAAAACAATTTCTCCCAAAACTTCACCATCATGCCCAAAGGACTTCCCTTTGAACACTCTTCCGTTTGCTAAAACCAAAAATGCGTCTTTCATATGTTTAATTGTTCCTCCAGTTTTCTCACATTCAAAAAAGGTGCGGAGCAATCCCAAAAATACATTTTGCAATGACTGACTGCATTTCTCATGCATACTCGAATCTCAAAATATGTTTTTTGGTGCTAATCCCATGCTTTTCTCGCAATATGAGCAAAAAAAAAGGTGTCCACTAGCCTAGGTATGCAACGACTAAGTTCGCGCTCACCATAACAAGTAGACACTCAATTTTCATGTGTTTAATAATACCACAAAACTTTTTTTTTGTCAAGAGATTTTTTGTAAGTTTTCAACAAAAAATTTTGATTTTTTGACAAAGAGATTTTTTGCAACCACAATTGTCAAGGGTTTTCGACCCCTTTGACGGAAAGTGCTATTACATGAAACAACCTCAATAAAGACATCAAAGACACTTGTCAACAGTTTTCAACTGTTCTGTCGGATTTTACTCGTATTCGCGTTCAGCGTCAAACGGGTCAAAGACCCTTGTCAACAGTTTTCAACAGTTTTGTTGGAAACTGCTACTACATGGAACAATCTCAACAAAGGCATCGAAGGTGCTTGACAAGGGTTTTCGATGCTCTTGTCGGAGAATTTTTAGTAAAAACAATCTCTCACAGAAGGGCTGAAAGCCCTTGTCAAGTATCTTCGATACTTTTGTGAGAAATTACTTTTACAAGAAATTCCTCGACAGAGGGGTCGAAGACCCTTGTCAACATCTTTAAAACTAGTTTCGTCTCTTTGACGCATCAATCGCTTTCATTCTTGAAATTCTCCAAAGTGATATGGTTAGCGCGAGTGCTACCGTCGCAATCGTTGCAAGCGCACCGAACAAGACTGAAAGGGGTTGAAAAGTCAAAACATTCAACCTTGTCACAAACTCCGCGCTCAATGCAATGTTCAAAAGCGGAATTCCTAAAAGCGCGAGAAGAGTTGCAAAAACCACGGACAGAACTGTTATTATCCCTCCCTCAAAGGCAAAGACTTTTGCCGTGTCCCGATTTTTCGCGCCCATTGTTCGGAGTATGCCAATATCGCTTTGCTTGCTGGTCACAGACGAAGAAATAAAATTAAAAACCAGCAACATCGCAAAAAAGAACAAAACCAATGAGCCCCATTGCAGAAGCGTTCCAATTAGCCCAAACACCATTTGCATTCCCCAAAGTTCCGCTCCCATGAATGTTAGCGCCAGCATTTGGTTGTCATAGACTGCTCTAATCGCCTGCAAATCCTCTCTCCTGCTTCCAGAAATAGTGGCAAACACAACGCCTGATTGCGAAAAATTTTGACGCATGAAATAAAAATGACAACAGCGAATAGTTAAAAGATGTGACCACACATTCATGGAGTTAAACCTTTTTCTTCCGTCCTCATCATCGTGAACATCTCTGAAGTCTGTTGAAAAAATTCCCGAAATACGAAACTCAATTCCAAAAAACACGAAATTCGCTCCAATCAAGTTTTTATTGAATTCTTCTTGAAGCCTCATCTCTTCCAACAAAGAAAGAGTGTCTCCTTCGGGAACGAAACTACTCAATGGAGCTAGTCTTCTGTTGTGAAAAGACGCTCCGCCATTTCGAAAGAAATTGTCCGCCATGTAGTCAGAGAGCAAGACTTCCAAAATTCTTTCGTTTTGAAATCGGGGAAACTCGCCACTCAACAACGTCGCACCAAAAAAGTCCGTCAAATTTTCGTCATTAAGTTCCGAATGCATTGGAATAACGCTGTTTATTGGGGTGCGCCAAACACTTCCCACCCCCCCACCATACAACGGAATATTCATTCCAGCAATGGGCATTGCAAGAAACGTCGGGTTGTCAATTTCGTCAAGAAGATAGTCAACCATGTAGCTGTGGAGCGGAATTGAAATCATGCTCACTTCCCCTGTGTTTGCATTCGTTGCATAACCTCTTCCTGTCAGAATTAAAGTGTTGATTCCATGCCTGTTCATCGTCGAAAGAACTGCACTTTCATAATCATATCGATTCATAAAATCCGCCAAGATAAAAACTGTGAGGGCAAGTGTCGTTAGAAGTATTGTGAAAATAAATCTGACTTTGCGAGCCTTGATTGAAGAAAGACACAATCTAAGAGCAACACCAAGTGGCATTTTACTCTTTTTTTTGACGAATTTTTGAGGAGTATATTCCGTTTCCGCTGAAATCTCTTCCAAAACTTCGTCCTCAAAATGCTCATTAATCTTTTTGAGATAATCCTTTTTTATTTCATCGAAATCGATTTCTTGTCTCTTTTTCTTGTCAGCAACAACTTTTCCGTATTCAAGGGAAATTATTCTGTCTCCGAAAATCCATGCACTTTCAATGTCATGGGTCACAACAATGACAAGCATCGTTTTCGACAATTCTTTGAATAGTTCAAATATTTGTTTTGATGTTTCGCTGTCGAGATTACCCGTTGGTTCATCCGCAAATAAAATTTTAGGATTTTTAATGAGGGCTCTTGCAACTGAAACGCGTTGTTTTTGTCCTCCACTCAATTCATAGACCTTTCTTTTTCCATGCTCATTAAGTCCAACCTTTTTCAAAACTTCTTCGACTTCATCATTAATCACGCTTTCATTTTGTAGCGTTTTTGAAAGTGCAACATTTTCCGCGACATCCAATTCATTCATTAGTCCAAAATCTTGAAAAACATAGCCAACATAAGAGTTGCGATATGCATCAAGGTCACTGTTTGACATCAAGGAAAACTCTCTGTCGAGAATCATGAATTCGCTTTCTTCTTTAGCATAATCATCACAAATGTCCATTCCGCTCAAAATATTAATCAACGTCGTCTTTCCACTTCCGCTTTTCCCACAAACAAAAACCAGCCCCGTATCTTTAAAAGAAGTCGAAACCCCATCAAGTGCCTTGACACTCGCTCCACTTAAAGTGGAATAGGTTTTTGAAATATTTTTGAGTTTTAGCATGGTTTTTTAATTTTAGAACGAAGAAATAACTCCCCTAAGTTTTTCACTTTGTTTAGCTCTTCACTCTACCTTGATTCCCTTCAAAACAAACACTACACATTTTCAACTTGCACTTTTGACAAGCTTCTCTTAGTCCATCAATGCTGATGTAGCCCAAGGAATCAGCTCCGACTTTTTGGGCAATTTCTGGAATTGTCATTTGGTTCGCAATCAGTTTATCTTCACTTTCAATATCTGTTCCATAGTTGCAATTAAAACAAAACGGTGGGGATGATATTCTCAAATGGACTTCTTTTGCTCCCGCTTTTCTGATTCCAGAAACAATTTTTGCAATTGTTGTTCCGCGAACAATGCTATCATCAACCAAAACAACTCTTTTTCCCGAAACACTTTCTTTGAGTGGATTTAATTTCAAGCGAACCGCTGTGTCTCGCTCACCTTGAGTTGGATAAATAAAACTTCTTCCAATATAACGATTTTTAACAAAACCAGACGCCAATGGAATTCCACTTCCTTGCGAAAATCCAATTGCCGCTTCTAGTCCAGAATCTGGAACCCCGCAAACAACGTCAGCATCAACTGGATGTTCTTTCGCCAAAACTTTCCCCATGTTGACACGCGATTCATAAACCGAGAGTCCTTCAATAACGCTGTCTGGACGAGCAAAATAAACATATTCAAAAATACACAACCCTAGTGGCGCACGACATTTTTGGCCTTTGTCGAGACGAAGTTTTTCAATAAGCTCACCACGGTTCATTTGGTGGATTATTTCACCCTTTTCAATAACAACAACATCCCCGGGTGCAACGTCAAAAAGAAAATCAAACCCTGTTGTCGAAAGAGCGCAACTCTCGGACGCAACTGCCATTCCAAATTCGCTTTTTCCAATGCAAAGAGGACGAAACCCATGTTTGTCGCGAATTGCAATCAACTTCTCATCTCCAACCATAATAATCAAAGAGAATGCACCTTGCAACAAGTCCGCCGCTTTCAAAACCCCTTTCATCAAATCTTTTTGTTTAACAATATGAAATGCAAAAAGTTTTGAAATAACTTCACTGTCACAACTAGCATTGAATTGAACTCCATAGCTTTTCAATTCTTCTTTTAATTGCTTTGCATTCGTCAAACTTCCGTTATTGGTGACCGCGATTCTTCCGGTCAAAAACTCCGTGACAAACGGAGCGATGTTAACGCTTGAACTT
>JGI24695J34938_10000801_pt1 | contig 29191 bp, 23 predicted proteins | sample TergutCo191P3_FD_34938 | JGI IMG/M metagenome (IMG submission 34938)
AAGCGAAGAAATAAAGTATTATATTTTAAAAGGAGTTTATATGGGATTGATTAAAGCGGCAATGGACGCTGTTGGAGGAAATCTTGCGGATCAATGGCTGGAATTTTTTGTCTGTGACAGCATGGACGCGGATGTGCTTGCCCTAAAGGGACAGAAAAAAATAAGTAAAAGAAGCAGCAATACCAAAGGAGAAGACAATATTATCTCTAATGGTTCCGGTCTTGTGGTAAACAAAGGGCAGGCCGCGATTATTGTTGACAATGGACGCATAATGGAATTTTGCGCTGAAGAAGGGCGTTATACTTATGATCAATCCAGCGAACCAAGTATTTTTCACGGGAGCCTTGGAAAAAATATTATCGGAACTTTAAAAAGCATGTGGGAGCGCGTTAAGTACAGCGGAAGCCCGGGAAAAGATCAAAGGGTTTATTATTTCAACACAAAAGAAATACTTGGCAATAAATACGGCACGCCTAATCCGATTCCTTATTTAGTGATTGATCCAAGCATCAATCTTCGCCTGACAATAAGTCTGAGGGCAAACGGGGAATATTCGTATAAGCTGACAGACCCCGCGCTATTTTACGCAAATGTCTGCGGCAATGTGGACAATAAATATACAAGAGACGCCATCGACAGTCAGCTTAAAAGTGAAATTGTTACCGTCTTAGGTCCTTCGCTTGCGAAACTTGGCGAGGGAATTGAATATCATCAGATATCGTTTCAAACTGTAAGGCTCGCGGAAATTTTAAATGAAGAGCTTAGTAAAAAATGGAGAGAGGGCCGCGGAATTGAAATTGTCAATTTTGGAATAACCTGCACGGCTTCTCCCGAAGATGAAGCGCGCATAAAACAACTGCAAACGACCGCGGTAATGAGAGATCCGACAATGGCAGCCGCAACGTTAGTAAACGCGCAAAGCGACGCAATGCGAAGCGCGGCGGAAAATCAAGGCGGCGCGATGGCTGGCTTTTTGGGTATGGGCATGGCGAATCAAGCGGGCGGTATGAATCCCCAGAGCTTGTTTCAAATGGGAGCGCAGCAGCAGCAGACACCGCCGCCTGCTCAGCCGGCTCAGCCTTCGCAGCAAGGATGGAACTGCCCTTGCGGTCATGCAGGCAACACAGGAAAGTTTTGCGCTGACTGCGGAAAGCCGGTTCCTGTTTCCAGTGAATGGACATGTCCCTGCGGTCATGCAGGTAACACAGGAAAGTTCTGCGCTGATTGCGGAAAGCCGGCTCCTGTTTCCAGTGAATGGACATGTTCCTGCGGTCATGCCGGAAACACAGGAAAATTCTGCGCTGAATGCGGGAAGTCCAGGCCGTAAAAATGGATATCAAAGAATATAAATGTCCAAACTGTAACGGAGTTGTCAAGTTCGACATTCAATCTCAGGGTATGAAGTGTCCGTACTGCGATACTGAGTTTGAAATTGAAGCGCTGGAAGAATATCAAAAAGAAACCGGGAAGCCCGTAAAAGATCAATTTGAATGGGACGAAAAAAATGCGCCCAAAAGCTGGGATGATAATGAACTTAATGATCTCACGCAGGCTTCCTGTCCTTCATGCGGCGCTGAACTTTTAGGCGATATGAATACCGCCGCGATGGTTTGTCCTAACTGCGGCAATTCGCAGATTGTGCTGAAACGCCTGACCGGATTATTAAAACCTAATTATATAATTCCGTTTAAGTATGACAAGAAAGCGGCAGTAGAAGCTTTAAAAAATTTTTACAAAGGCAAGCGTCTTTTACCTGACAGTTTTAAAGACGAGGAGCGCATCAACAGCATACAGGGCGTTTATCTTCCTTTCTGGCTTTTTGACGCGAAGGCTCACGGACATATTCGGTATAAAGCGACAAAGGTTAGACACTGGTTTGATTCTAATTATAATTATACTAAAACGGATCACTATTCAATTGTAAGAGACGGCAATCTGGAATTTCAAAAGATACCCGTAGATGGTTCTGAAAAAATGGATGACAGTTACATGGATTCTATCGAACCATTTGATTACTCGCAGATTAAAGATTTTGAAACGGCTTTTCTGTCAGGTCACATCGCTGAAAAGTACGATGTTGACGCTGACAAAAGCAAGGAAAGAGCAGCCAGAAGAATTAAAACGTCAGTGGAAAGTGAATTCGCGAAAACTGTTACAGGATATGTTACGGTTTTTAAAGAAAGTTCCGCAGTAGATGTTGAAGGCGCCAATGTCAGCTACGGTTTGTTTCCGGTTTGGATTCTCAACACCAGATACAATGATAATAACTACATGTTTTTAATGAATGGTCAGACAGGCCGTCTTGTCGGAGTACTTCCCGCTGAATCAAAGAAATGCTGGAAATACCGTTTTTTGTTTACCGGTATTTTTGGAGTATTTTTCACAGCGGTAATTCAGCTTATACGTTTATTTTTTTAGGAGTTATTTATGGATTTTTATGAAATAGTTCATGAATGGAAACTTGGTTTTGTTTTGGCGGCGTGGGTATTATCTTTTATAATTGGGTTAATAATTGTTCAAGTTTGGAAAGGCGGCATGAATACTGTCCGCCAGAAGAATCAAGCTTCCGCTTACATAGTAACTGACAGCCTAATGTTCAAAGAAAAAAAGGATCGATTTCTTTACAGCACAATTGCCAAGATTAGGCGGCCGAGCACATCTTCATCTTCAGGAAGCGCTCTTGCAAGATCGATGGGAAGAAGACGTTAGCGTGTTTAAAAAATTTACGCCTCTTGTTAAATACGCTTTTTTATGGTATAAGTATATATGGCAGTGACAAAAAGCGTAACAAAGAGATTCGGCATTTTAACAGCCGGGGGCGATTGTCCGGGGCTGAATGCCGCTATTCGCGGCGTATGCCGCGCGGCTCATGACAGATACGGTATGGAAATATATGGTATCGCCAACGGCTTTCGCGGTCTTATATATGAAGATACTAAAGTTTTAAAACCTGAAGATTTTACCGGTATTTTAACGCGCGGCGGGACCATTCTTGGATCAAGCAGAGAAAAACCTTTCGGCGCCGCCGATAAAGATGAAGTTGCAAGCGATAAAGTTTCCGCTGTTATGGAAACATATTCAAAACTTAAACTTGATTGTCTTGTTTTACTCGGCGGAAACGGAACCAACACAACAGGTTATAAATTCGCGCGCGAAGGATTAAACGTAGTTGGACTTCCCAAAACGATAGATAACGACATAGTCGGAACAGACAGAACTTTTGGTTTTCATTCCGCTCTTGCAATCGGCACAGAAGCGATTGACCGTCTTCATTCAACCGCGCAAAGTCACAGCCGCGTTATTGTTATCGAGCTTATGGGTCATAAGGCAGGATGGCTTGCTCTTTATGCCGGCGTTGCAGGCGGCGGAGACGTTATTCTTCTTCCTGAGATTCCCTACGATGTTCGGGAGATTGGAAAACATCTTGAGCAGCGCGCAAGAACAGGTAAAACTTTTTCTATCGTTGTTGTTGCCGAGGGAGCAATGTCAATCAAAGAATCTCAGATGGAAAAAAAAGAACGAAAGAAATACAGAAACGAAAACGGTCCTTCTGTAGCGTATCGCGTTGCGCGTGAAATTCAGGAAGAGACAGGCATGGAAACCCGCGCTACAGTTTTAGGCTATATGCAGCGCGGCGGTATTCCCAGTGCTTCAGATCGCGTTCTTGCGACAAGTCTCGGCACCGCGGCAGTTGAACTTCTCGCGAAAGGCAACTACGGGCGCATGGTCGCGCTCTCCGGCAACGATATCGATTCTGTCGACTTAAGCGTTCCTGAGGGTAAAGTAAAAAATGTTCCTATCAATCACTATATGTTAGATTCAGCCCGCGCTGTCGGCACATGTATCGGCATTGAATAACCGGATCGCGCCGGTTTCATTTTAATCCGCTTTTTAATAAAAAAGACGGGCAATTTGCGCCTGTCGCGCGGAAAACTTCATGAGACGGAAAACTCATCGACTTTATAGAAAAAATCTCACACGCCCTTGGAAAAACAGGATCCCATGTGATTTTGAAATACGCGCATTTCATGCAATTAGGCGGTCTTGAGGGAGGTTTTTTGCTGTTTAAAAACNGTTCACTCATCTAATAAGAATATACATTCACGGTAAAAATTTGTCGATAATGAAGCGGAGGAATGTACATCTTGCAGATTATTAATGATTTTAAACAAAAATTAGCCGCTGAGCCGTATTTTAAATTACGCACAATTGCTGTTTTATCAGCTATTTTTCTTGGCTTCTGCGGTCTTTGGCTGGGATTTTCCATTTTTTCCGCCTTTTCAGGGATAGGCATTTTCCCGGCAGGTCCCGGAATGTTTTTCATCAACTCCTTTGGAATTTTTTCAATTTTAATACCGGCGTATTTTGGTTACGCCGCTTTCATACTGGCTGATTCCGCCTGGCGCCCTGACAGAATTTTTTATTTAGGCGGAGCTGTTTTACCTTTTTTAACATTGGTTATCGGTTTTGCTTTTATTCGTGATTTTGAAGCGCGTTCAGCGGATATCGCGTTTTTGAAATTTTCCGGTAAAGCCGGATTTAGTTTACTTATTATTTCTCTAGCTGCGGCTGAAGTAATTGTTTTACAGCTGTTTAAAAATAAATTCTTTAATAAAGAAAAACAGGAATACCGCCAGCGTGCGGAAAAAAAATCCTGCGTCAGTTTGCCGCCTCCTGAAAATCTCAGTGAAAATATTATCGAGTTCGTTCCAATTGCCGCAGATAATAATTTCTTTAAGTGCGTTTACAAGGAACCTGTAAAAAGTGAATTAAATACAAATACGGTTAATAATTCCGCGGATAATGAAGCTGATATTGAAGAGTTAAGTTCTGACGAAGTCTATAATGATTATATTGATGAAGATGCTATTGAAGCGAACGAGTACGCTGAAGATTCTGATGAAACCGGCGATGTTGATGAAACAATTGACGTATCGCCGCATAACACAAGCGTTGAACGCCTGCTTGAAGAAGCCGAAGCCGCCGCTGCCGCTCACGGTGAACAGGTTCGCAAGAAAAACAAACAAGTTGGAAGCGCTCGTTATAAAAAGTATAGAATACCTGTTGATATTTTAAACGAATACCCGGACGGAGAATATTGGGTAATTGATCAAGCCACACGCGATGCCGCAATTGCGTTAAAAGAAACGCTTGAGGAGTTTAAGATTCAAGCTGAAGTTACCGGCATAAGAAAAGGGCCTGTAATCACGATGTTCGAGATTCTTCCCGCGCCGGGAGTCAAGCTTTCAAAAATAGTCGGTTTGCAGGACAACATCGCTCTTCGTCTTGCTGCGTCTTCTGTGCGTATCGTCGCTCCCATTCCCGGTAAACACGCTGTCGGCATTGAAGTTCCGAACGCAAAACGAAATATTGTATCATTCAGGGAAATAATCGAAGGAGAGCTTCAAAAATCTGATGAAAAAATGGGCATTCCGGTTGTTATGGGAAAAGATATTTCAGGCGAAGCGCAGACTGTAGACCTTGTGCAGATGCCTCATCTTTTGATCGCGGGCGCTACAGGTTCCGGAAAATCTGTTTGTGTAAACGCGATAATCCTATCGATACTGTATCAGCTTCATCCGAATGAATGCAGGCTGATGCTTATCGATCCAAAAATCGTTGAGTTGAAATTGTACAATGACATCCCTCATTTATTAACGCCTGTAATAACAGAGCCAAAAAAAGCGTTTCAGGCTCTTCAATACTGCATTTACGAAATGGAAAGACGTTACGCCTGCCTTGATAACATGGGAGTGCGTGATATTCGCAGTTATAACAGACGCATTAAAGAAAAAAATATTATGCAGGAACACATGCCGTACATCGTTGTAATTATTGATGAGTTCGCGGATTTAATGTCGACAACCGGAAAGGAACTTGAGTCAACTGTCGCAAGACTCGCCGCGATGAGCCGCGCTGTTGGCATTCACCTAGTGCTTGCGACGCAGCGTCCTTCGATTGATGTAATTACAGGTTTAATTAAAGCAAACATTCCAAGCCGCATCGCGTTCATGGTTGCGAGCAAAACGGACAGCCGCATCATCATCGACATGGTGGGTGCGGAAAAACTTTTGGGAAAGGGCGATATGCTGTATTCAGGAGTCGTTGATCCTTTTCCAATCCGTATGCAGGGTGCATTTGTTTCCGAGGAAGAAGTTGAAGCCGTGGTAGAACAGGTAAAATCATTTGGAGAGCCCGAGTATATTGATGATGAGATTTTCTTTGAAGAAGAAGATGAAGACGCCGGCGCATCGCTTTTTTCTGACGGCGGCGATCCTTTGTACGAAAAGGCTTTGGAAATTGTTTACCAGCAGGGCAAGGCAAGCGCAAGTTACATTCAACGCAGACTGAAGATAGGTTTTAACAGAGCAGCCCGTCTTATAGACGAAATGGAACATCACGGTGTTGTCGGTTCAGTGAACGGAAGCAAACCGCGGGAACTTTTACGCGGAAATGGTATCGCTTAAGTTAACGCGTGGAGGCGGATCCCCAGCAATTTATCAGCTCTCTCTTTTGCTTCAATTAAAAATTTTTCCGCAGTATAATCATTTATTATCTTGCTGTATTGAGCGTCTATTTCTAATGATAATGTTCCCTCGTAATTAAATTCATTTAGCTTTTCCATTATCCGTTCCCATTTTACTGAGCCGCTGAATGGAAGCATGTGCTGATCGCCTGTGCCGTCGTTGTCATGCAGATGCAAAGCGGCAAGTTTATGACCGTATTTTGAAAGGCAGTCTTTACCGGAAGTAAAACAATTTTCATGCCCTGAGTCATAACAGAATTTCAATTTGTCAGATTCAATGCTGTGAAAAAGATAATCAAGATGTTCAAGTGTATGAACGTTTTCTAGAGCAATATTAACATTGTTTTTTTCCGCTCTTTCGATGAGCCGCTTAAATCTATCAAGTCCCAGTTGATTAATATTAGGAGGATTTTCTCCGCTTGCAACATGCATCACTGCCGTTGAAATTTCGTGGTTTTTGCAATCATCAATATTTAAAAGAAATTTGTTTAAAAGTTCTTCTCCGCCGGAAGAATCCTCCCACAGTGCATTTATATTATTAAAATGAAGATGAATATTCTCGGTTTTCAAGCCATATTTTCTAGTAATTTCAGGCGTCGATTCTTTGTGTTTTTCTTCTTCTCCCCACCATATCATAACAGATTGAAACCCTGCGTCTTTTATTAATTTGATCCTTTCTTCGAATGGATATTTGTATCCAAACCAGGAGGAAATTCCTATTTGCGTGTTATGCGGTAACATTGAATAATTATAACATGTTTTTTAATTTTTCGCGTCTTTGAAGTGTATGCTTAAAGACGCCATAAGAGTGTGAGCATACACTTCAGAAATTATTAATGATTGGAAACAAATTCCTATGTGTCAATGCGTGGGGATCTTTGTGAAAGATTTTTTTAATAAAATTTTATCCTGGATAATAGCATCGAATATTATTAAACTGGTGTCGCAGTATTTATTTGAATGAGTATTAAAAATTGTAATTAATACCTGCTTGTTTCATTATTTCATTTGCTACATGCCGTATGTTTATTTTTCCATCAACAATAAAATTTTTATTATTTATTGGGCTGTGCCAAATATCGTGATCACCTTTGCCGTGGCGTACAAAAGAACAGCCATTATCATTTAATACTTGCCGGACTTTTTTTCATATTCTGCCATTAAACGAAAACCGCCTGCGGTTCCATTTTAAATGCTAAATAAATGTCGGTTTTTGGTAAATTATTAATTTCAAGCATCTCTGGTACAGCCAATTTTATGCGTTTGATCAGTACATCAAGAGATGCATCTTCCAGTATTATAGGGATTTCATCATTCTGAGCGTACCATTTCTGCGCTTCATCATCAAATGATAACATCACTGTATATTCATTCATATCTCGAATTATATCTTATTTTTCACTTTAATGCAAAGGCGCAAAAAATCTGACTTGTATGTTTTATAAATATATATATTATTAACTGCGGTTCTTTCTGTCTGCCGCTTTAACCGTTTATTCTTCCGGGTCTTCGCTCGGGACCTGAAATCTCAAAACAATAATCGCCGAGTTTTTCTATGCGGCGGATAAGATCGATATACAAAAGTTCCGCTTTAATGTTTCCGCCGGATTTGATGCGTTTGCGTCCGAGTTTTTGAAGTCTCTTCTGTCTTTTATCTATACTGTCTTCCATTTCTTTGGCGCGGTTTTGAAGTTCAATTGACGGATTGCGGCTTAACTGTTCCTCGAGCAGTTCAAGGAATTCTTCAACCTGTCCGACGTATGGAATTAGTTCATTCATATCTTTGTCTTTAAACGCGTATTTTTTAACGACGCTTTTTTCCAAAAGGCGGCTAATGCTGTAACATTCATCACTCATCGATTCAAGAGTGACTATAATTTGAATCAGATAAGTAATCCGCGTTTCCATACGGTAGCCGATATTCATTGAGGTGCATTCAATTAAAAAGCCGCTTAACGCGTCGCGCATTTCATCAATATACTCTTCCTTTTTCTGCAATTCATCGCAAAGCGCGGCGGTGATTTCTTCGTCCTTTTCATCCTTTTCTTCCTTTTCGTGCAGGTCGCGCAAAACGCTGCAAAAGCGGGAGAACATATAAGAGACATTGCCTGCCATGTCGCTGATTTCTTTTTCTGCGCGCATAATATTGAGTTCGTGAGAATTGGCGACAGGTGTGGAAAGATACGCGAACTTGTACTGTCCGTCTTTTTTATCCGCTTTTTTATCGCGGACAAGAAATGTCAGAAATTTTGCGTATTGATTTACAAAAGGAAGAAATAAAATAGTGTTCAAAACTTTATACATTGTATGAAGCATGGCAAGATGAAAACCAATCGCAAGGTTAACTATTATTTTTCCGTCAGCGTCATAAACAACAGCCGCCAATGGATCTCCGGGCACTATAATGTCAACAAGTTTTAATACAGGCATTAACAGCGGAATCGCCCAGCATGCCAGTATAATATTAAATAACACATGGCTCCACGCGGAGCGTTTTGCGTCAGTGGTTCCGCCGATAGATGCCAGTATGCCGTCTGTGGTTGTGCCGACATTCGCGCCAAGGATCATTCCGGCAGCCATTTCATAAGTTATTATGTTGCCGCCTGCCATTACTATAATCATTGCGACTGCGGCTGTAGATGAATTGATGATAAGCGTCATTACAAAACTTGTGCCGAAAGCGATGAGGACTGCTGTAAAACCCATGTCCTTAAAAGCTTCTATTGCGTTAGCGTTAAAATGAACGCTGCCTATTCCTTCGGAAAGATAATAAAGCCCCAAAAACAGGAAACCGAAACCGAATAAAAATTCACCGACGCTTTTATACTTCCAATTAATGGATTTCAAAATAAACCCAATGCCAATCGCGGGAACCGCAAGAGCGTCTATGCTGATTTTAAAACCGATAAGCGAGACTATCCATGCTGTCAGAGTTGTGCCGATGTTCGCGCCGAAAAGAACGCCTATTGACTGGACAAGAGAAAGAAGCCCCGCGTTTACAAAAGATACAACCATAACAGATACTGCCGAAGAAGACTGGACAATGGCTGTTACCAAAAAACCTGTTAACACGCCGACAAGGCGGTTGCTTGTCATAAAATTCAGCGCTTTTCGCATTCGTTCGCCGGCGCTTTTTTGCAGTCCGTCGCTCATCACCTTCATGCCGAAGAGGAACATGCACAGACCGCCTGTCATGGTCAGTAAAAGGGCTATAAGTGCCATAAAGCAAGTATACCACTTTGCTATCTTTAAAAATAGTGGTAAAAATGCTATAATATATCATGGACAATAATATAAAACCTTCTATAGAAAAGTTAATCGGCAACATTAAAAATTTAATTTCTGTTGACGCTAAAAAACTGGAATACATTATCGCAGCTCAGATCGCGGGCGGACATGTAATCCTTGCCGATTCACATGGTGTGGGAAAGACATCTCTCGCGAGAGCATTGGCGGGATCTATCCGCTGGCGGCCGGAGGATTTAGCTGTCATTGCCAATAACGCGAATAACAGTGATGTAAAAATGGAAGGTTTCTGCCGTATCCAGTGTACCGTAGATCTTCTTCCGCAGGACATTCTTGGTTTCAACCGTTTTATCGGTCATTCAGGCGAGATGATTTTTAACAAGGGTCCTGTCTTCGCGCACTTTGTTTTATGCGATGAAATCAATCTGCTTACTCCAAAAACCCAAGGGAGTTTTTTCCAGGTGATGGAAGAGCAAACTGTTACTATCGAAGGCAAGTTATTCCGTTTAAAAGATCCGTTCTTTATTATCGCTACGATGAACCTGAAGGGTGTTCATCTTTTTCCGCTTCCAACTCCTCAGCTTGATCGATTTATGATTCGGCTCTCGCTCGGTTATCCTTCAGCGGAAGATGAAACAGAAATTATAAACAGGCACGGCAAGATTGACGCGTGGGATAATTTCCAAAGCGTTATCGACAGCGCCGATTTAATCAGATGGAAAAAAATGGTAGACGAAGTTCAAATGCATCCCGATGTTACTTCATACATTGTAAACTGCGTTCGTTTTACAAGAATTCATCCCGATATTGAAACGCCCGCAAGTCCGCGATCCGGCGTCCGCATTTCAAGACTGGCGCGTTCGCTCGCGCTCTGCCGCGGCATGGATTACGTGTCTATTGATATCATAAAAGAAATTTTTATTCATGCAATGGCTCACCGTATTATTACACGGGATCCGAGTATTCCGCCTGAAGCTCCGCTGACAAGCATTTTAAATTCTGTGCCGGTAGAGCAAAAAAGAGAGTAAATGTGTCTGATCGCCAACCGCGTTTTCGGTTAGTTTTTACGCCCTTTGGCGGCGCTGTTTTAGCCGTTGCTATGGCTGGGTTGATCCGCGCGCTTCTTAACCGCAACGCTTACGAGATTGTAATCGCTTCGGCGGTTTTATTTTTAATGCTTATTCTCGGCATTCTAGGTTTTTGGAAATCTAAAAAATTAAAGTCGATGGAAACAGGATGGAAAACGCCTTCGCCCATGACCGCCTTCTCGGACGAAGAAACTTTTATTTCGGGACTTGCCGATTCTATTCCGCTTTTTTTCCGCCTTCATTTTTTTATTAAAGGCGTGTTTTTCCCGAACGGAGATAAAAACAGCTGCCGTGTAAAAGCGGAAACATCAGTTGCCCGCGGCGAAACTTCGGCGAATATTCCGTTTAATTTTCCAATGTCTGGAATTTTTCAGGGCGAAGGCTTTTGCAGGTTATGTGACATTTTCGGTTTTTTTTCTTTTTCCTGCGGAATGATGCCGCAAAGTAAAACTGTAAATGTCAGAAGCGCTCCGTGTTATGGAAAAAAGACGCAGATAAACGCTGTTACAGGCGCTGAAGATCAGCGTAACAAACCTGCTGCTGATGTTGAAAGATATTACATGAGGGAATATACGCCGGGGGATCGGTTCCGCGACATCAACTGGAAAAGTTCGGATAAAATTGATACTTTAATTACCCGCATATCTACTGACAATCAGGAAAAAGTCAGCAGAATCGAAATATATTTCAGGAACTTCGGACCTGTTTGCGCTGTTAAGACCGCGTTCGCGTCCATGGAGCCGTTGTGGTTATTGGACAGGGCAAAAGCGCGTCTTTCTTATTTTTTGCGAAACCTGATGGAGCAAAACTCTTCATTTATACTTGATGTCCGCGCCGCGAGAGGAAGCTGGGAAATTCAAAATATGGACGAGCTTGAATTATTTCTGGATGAGCTTGCGGAGCTTTCGTTTCTTCCGCTGCAAAATGAATCCGCATTAAATTCTTCGAATTCAGGGGATATATACATTTTTTCTACCGCCTGCGATACTGCGCTTCCCGGTTATATACTCGCGTGTAATCCGCGTCCTGTAACTTTGTTTCTTGTTCAGCCCGGGGACATAAAAAATACACCTGAAGAACAAAAAGCGAATATTGAAGTTTTAAAAAGCGATGATTTTCTGCAAAGAGGCTGTTCTGTGTCTTTCAGACGGTTTCGTAAGGGAATAAAATTTTTGGGCGCTCACGCAAATAGAGTTGAGATGTTTTACGCGGAGATAAAGGCATGAAAAAATCATTAATCGTTTTATTTTCATTGCGTTTATTTTTATATTTCAGCGTAATTATTTTAATTTTAATTCATCCTGGTATAGCCGTTTCTTTTGACAGCGTCGGCATTATTCAATGGTTTTTAGTTGTTCCGTTAATGGCAGGAATCGCGTTCATTCCAAATGATGTTTTTAAGCTGCATTACAGACGAATTGCAGCTATTGCGCTTTTGTTTATAGCTTCTATAATTTCCGGCGTCACCACTTTGGGCATGCTTCAATTTTTTGCCGTTGGTTTAGTCAGTTTTACTTTAACATGTATGCTCTTTGATCAATCAATTATGAGATCGCATACAAGATGGTCAAAAATTGCGGCAATCGAGCCTTTCTTTCTTGCGTATATATGTCTTCGCCTTCTTTCACTGTCGAGGTCAAACGAAGATATAGCCGGACAGAGTGAAATGCTTACGCAGTTTATTCTTATTTGGACAGCAGCGGTATTTTTATTGCACAGCGTTATTGTTTATCTTTGTTTATATCCCGAAGGATGCAGAAAAATTTGGAAAGAAGCGGCGGTATTTTTTTCCTCGGCTTTTGCAATATTGATCGTTTTACTTTTTGTTCTGCCTCCTGACTTTGTCCGCAATGCCGTAATTGAGAATCTCGCTCCCGAACGAATACCAAAAATGATTTCCAGAGAAAATAATGATAATGGAATTCCCGAGAGAGGAGACGGACGCAGAACGCTTCCGAACGGTGAAGGCGGAGGCAGAGGCGAACTGCGCGGTTTGTCAGAATATGATTGGCCCGGCATGGGAGGAGGAAGATCAGGTGAAAGACGCCAATACATGGTAATGATTGTCGCTTCTGAAACTGAGCCTGTTTATATGGCTGATGCCTTCCGGGGCAGTCTTGATCCGGTTCAAGGATTTATGCTGTCCCGTGATGAACCGCTTAACGATCTTGTGAACCAAAGATTTTTTGTTACATGGAAAGACAGCGCGCAGGAAACGGATCGCGGCAGGCGAAGGCAGGCTGTTTTTGCGCTTTCAACTTTGCAGCAAAAACATCTGCCGTACCGTCCTGTCGCGATTGATCCTGTAATATTAAACGAAAATTCCGGACCCCTCCGTTACATTCATCAAGTTGAATCAAATATGCATTCAGGCGATCCTTTGGAATTAGTAAACACATCTTCCCGCCGTTTTAATGACAAAGAAATTCTTGCGCTTTCCCACTACATGGAAGCGCCGCTTTCTGATAACGACAAAAAAAAGTTTGAAGAATATTTAAACAATGCTTTAAACGACTGGCTTATTAATAAAAATTCCATCATTCAAAACGACCGTTATCTGACAGGAATATTTTCAAACAGACAGAATCAATCAGGAACCAATCAATATATAGAAACAATTATCGCGCTCCTTGTCAGTTTTTCAATGTATCAATATGATATAAATCCCGATGACGATCATTCAATTGACGCTTTAAAAAACTTTCTTTTTAATTCCAATACAGGCGACTGTGTTGAGTTCTCTAACACTCTGGCTCTCCTTGGGCGGCTTGCGGGAATTCCTTCGCGTGTTGTAACAGGTTATCTTGCGGCGGAAGGACTTCAGACTCCTGCGCATTTACGCGGATTAAAAACTCTTCAAAGCCAAATTCCTGTGCTGCAGGATTTTCCGTTTGATCATTTATTTATGGTGACAAACATTCACAGACATTCATGGACGCAATTTTTTATTCCCAATTACGGCTGGCTGGATTTTGAATCAACATCATTTTCGCTGCCGCCAACGGGTATGGGTGATTTTAATAATTGGGATGTTGTAATTCCAATCCTTGATAAAGACAGAACTTTATCACAATTTAAAAAATTCCCGTGGCAGGCGGTCGGAAGAACCTCACTTGCTGTTTTAATTTTAGCGGTAATCTGCGCTTACATTCTTCTCTACGGACGCATGTTGATTTTATATATGGGTTCGAAAAAAGGCGGAAAAAGCGGAACGCGTTCGCTTTATCTTCTGCTTTTAGCGCGTCTTGCCGCAGATGGAAGACCGATAAAGCCTGCGTCAAAAACCGCGCATGAGTACAGGGAATTATTCGCCGAAGACTTAACACGGAAACACAAAGACCCTGAGGAATTTAATAATAATTTTATTAAATTCGCTGATATTTATTCGGAGATTCGATGGAAAGAATTTTCCGATCAATCTGAATTGGATAATCGTTTTGAAATGCTTAAAGCGGAATATAGAAATATCTTAAAGACAACTAAAAAGAAAGGATTACACCATTCTTTTAAACGCATCATAAATTTAAGGGGGTTAGCGTACCTATGAAATCCTCCGTGTTCTCTGCGCCTCTGCGCTTTTGTGTGAGCTTTATGGCAATGCTTTTATTAATTACGAGCTGTTCGCGTAACACTGACTGGGTGCAGTTCCGGGGAGAGGGAGGACGAGGCGTCAGCTCCTCGCGCATTACTCCGCCTTTGGGTCTGCGCTGGAAAATCAACCTTCAATCCGGCGATAAAATAATCCGCTCGCTCAACCCTCCTGTGGTGATAGGAGACACTATTTATTTCGGATCAGATGACTGTAATTTCTACGCGCTGGATGTAGAGAGCGGATACATGCGATGGGTGTTTAAAAGCGGCGCGGAGATCAATTCGATTCCGTATGCTGATAAAGAGCAGGTTTATTTCGGCTGTAAAGACGGAAAATTATACGCGCTGTCACGCGAAACCGGAAAAGTGAATTGGACTTTTCAAACAGCCAGCCAGATTAATTCTCAGGTACAACGCAACAAGGATTATATTATCTTTTTCGGAGATGCCGACAAAACATATTTTCTCTCTCCTGACGGCGTAGAACAATTTTCCATCGACAATCCGGGCTGGTACAATGTTACTTTCCTTGTAGATAATGACATATTGTACTGGGCTTTTGCTCCCGGAGTGCAGGGACCGTTTGATATCAATAAAAGAGAATTTTTATGGTTCCTTGATTACAGAGAAATGAACGCCATGTGGTATTCAGTTGCCGCTGTCCGCGGAGATTTACTGTACGTGGGAACAGCGGGAATTAACCGCACTTATGACAGCACTTATCTCGGTTATCATGCATATAACCGTCATACGGGAAAATTAGCATGGCGGGAATACAGGAATGGAATACTGAATCACAGAAATTTTGACGATGTTTGGGCTTACTTTCAGAGAAACCTGGATATCCTCGATTTTATGGCGCCGACTGTATGGAAAGATATGGTAATATTCACTGGCGGAGATCGCGCTGCCAGAGCTTTTGACGCGAACACAGGGGAGCTTCGCTGGGAAAAGTTATTCTCTACTCCGGTTAGTTCAACATCTACAATTGCTGACGGACGCGTTTATTTCGGGCTGCTCGGCGATGATTTTGATCCGCCGATGCTGGTTTGTATCTCCGCAAAAGACGGCTCGCTTCTTTGGCAGATGGAAACAGACGGATCGATTCTTTCCGCTCCTGTAATTGCCGGAAAAAAAGTCATATTCGGAACTGATAAAAGCGTCTTTTATGTGCTTGAACAGGTTTTTTAAATTTTATTAGAAATAAAAAAAACCGCCCCGAACCCCGAAGGACGGTTTAATTAAATAACCGGTTAATTATTTAGGAAGTTCGAAAGTTCCGTTGTGGAAAGCAATCGCTACTACTTCAATAAAAGCCGCAGGTGAACCTGAGTTTCTCTGAAGCAAGAGAGCTCCGGGGTTTTTGCTCAAACCAATTCTTACTCCTCTTGGTTTGTGAAGCATGCCTGAGAAACCGCCGATATTGAATTCTTTAAATACTGTGTTTCCGCCTGAATCCGCTCTCCAGTTTGCGTTTGTGTCATAAATCATTGACGCCATTCCCATACTGTCCGCCGCTAATAATTCAGCTCCGTCAGGACCATAATATTTTACTACAACTGTTACTCTTGTATATTTTGTAAGGTCTGGTAAATCAGAAGGGAATACAAGCATTACGTCTTCCCAGCTTTTTGTCAAGGGTTCCTGATTCTTTACGAAATTGCCGATAGGTGCGCCTAATTTATCCGGTCCGGTTGTTACCGCGTATAATGTCATTGTGCTGAGGTCTACAACATAAGCATCTCCGGATGCTCCGCCGCCGCCGCCACCACCGCCGCCGCCTGATGCGCATCCAGCGAATGCGAGCGCGATAATTGCAATAATTAAACCAAATTTCCTCATAGATTCTCTCCTTGCTAATGAATTTTATTAACAGGTGAAATAATCATCCTGCTAACGGTCATTTTATCCGAACTGGCATAATAAGTCAATCCTATTTTTTGATAAATTCAAGAAATTATTAAAAATGTGTATGAATATGTCACTTTTATTTTAACACCCTTTCGGCTTAATCAAATTGCGTAATAAAAAAGACCGGCTTGGCGCCGGTCTTTTTTTGTTTAGTTTAATTTACCTTTAATAAATTATCTTGGATAAAGTGAAGTTCTTTCGTTCAATACTTCCCGGGCGCCGGAATTCATCCAGTCTCTAATGCCATTGTCCCAGATCCTGTTAAAGTCCTGAGTTCTAGCTGTAACCGCGAGAGCAATCAAGTCATCCGCTTTTTCACGCAAGTCGCCGTCATACTGGTTAACTCTTGTTGTTGCCTGCCATGCCGCCGGTCCGCGCGCGCCGCGAACTGAAGTCTGGTATGCGGTTGAAATTACCTGCGGAGGAGTATTGCCGTAGCTGAATACTAATACTCTCGCATTGAGTTCATCGCTTCCCAGTTCGACGCCGTTCATCGGCATTGTTAAGTCGATATTGTTGGGTGAGTTTTGAATCCACGCGTGTCCGGCTGGAGTCGCGATTGTCTGAGGAATGCCGTTAACCATTCTATGATTTACGCCTTCCTGTCCAAGCTGCAGGAATTTATAATTTTCAGGTTTTGCGAGCCAGTTAAGATATTTTAAAGCCGCGTCTTTATTCGGTGAGAAATTCGGAACAAAAATGCGAAGGCCGGGTTTATCCATTACCTGTCTGTTGTTTGTAACCGCGATAGGAATATATTCAGCGCCTGGTACGTTTCTTCTGAGTTCTTCTGTGATGTTGATGTCAGGTCTATAAGGGAAGTCCCAGTTTTGGCAGAACGCGCCGACAACGCCGCTCTTTATCTGATTATAGAAAGCGTCAGCCGTTGTCATTAAAGGGAAATCCTTAAAAATGAGGCCTTCGTTGTACCATTTGTTCATTTCCTGAACGCCTCTCTTATATCCATTGTAATTGATGAACCTGTCCGCGATTTGATTTATCCATCGATCCCTGTCGCTCATGTTTGTCGGTATAAAGTGATGGATAAGATCCGCAAGACCCCAGCGGGCGTCGCTGTTTACGCCGAAGGGAACAACTCTTGTTCTGCCGACTCCGCCCGGATCTTTGTCGCGGAACGCTTTTAACGCTTCATAAAACTGGTTAAAGTTTGTAGGAACAGCCATTCCAAGTTTATCAAGCCAGTCTTTGCGGATAAAAACATTGCGCTGAGCAATCGCTACGCGGTAACTTGGTATCGAGAAAATTCGTCCTGTTCTTGGATCCGCGTCACGGAAAAGTAATTCTTTGCCGGGGAATGACGGATCTGCGCCGAGCAGTTTCTTTAAATCAGCCAGATATGTATCGACATACGGAGACAAATCCATAACGCCGCCGAGATCCCTGAAATTATTTATCATTCCAGTATTGTATGTGTAGCAAAGATCGGGAGCGCTGTTGGATGCCATCATGTTTGTAATATCATCGCCTTCTGACCAGCGTCCTACAGGAACAAATGTAACATCAATGTTAAGGTCCTGTTTTACTTTTGCCTGTATCCATCTTGTCCATTCGTTGTTGTGCGCTAATGATCTTCCGCCGTCTGAGCCGCGATCAAAAACCATTACAGTCAGTTTTCCGGTCGCAGCAAGAGGCGCGGCTGCCGGTGTGGCAGGTCTTCTTTGACCAAAAACCAGAGTTGCCGCCATTAACATAATGACTACAACCAATGAAAATTTTTTCATATCTTTCCTCCTGAAAAAAAATTATGATTTAAGCTTAAAAATAAACAGCTTTGTTTTTAAATAAGCTGATTTATTAAAGCTATAATCCTGAATCATACAACCGTCCGCAGGTAAAACGGTTATGTAAAATTAACCCTTTACAGCGCCTATGGTTACACCTGAAATAAAGTAGCGCTGCAGCCACGGGTATACAATTAAGATAGGTACGGTCGCGAACATAATCGCCGCGGCTTTAATCGCGTCTGTTGCTTTTGGTATATCGCTGCCTGCTGTCATTTCAACGGTAGTCGTATCTATTGACGTTGCCGCCTGAATAAGCTGCCACAATTTTAACTGGATCGGCGCCCATTGCCGTTCAGTGGTTAAATACATAAGCGCGTCAGAAAAACCGTTCCAGCGTCCTACCGCGTAGAACAGCGCGAGGGTCGCCAATACGGGAGCGGACAGCGGCAAGTATATTCGCACAAGTACGGTAAACGGATTCGCGCCGTCAATTTCCGCTGATTCGCGCAAACTGTCGGGAATGCCGTAAAAGAAACTGCGCAGAATTATCATGTAAAATACCGATAAACAGTTAGGAATTATCAAAACCAGCGGATTATTTAAAAGCCCGAGATCGTTCATTAATATGTAGTTCGGAATTGTTCCCGCGCTGAAATACATTGTAAAAATTATTATTGTATTTAATAGAACCTTTCCTCTGAGCTTGTCATACGTTAAAGGATACGCGCACAAAATTGTCATTGTAAGCGAAACAAGAGTGCATATAACAGTAAGCATCGCTGTCCACCACATTGACCATGTAAACGATTTATCTAAAAATACATATCTGTAATGTTCTAAAGTTATTCCGTATTTGAAGTTATTTCTTGTCGCTTCACGCGTTGCCATTATTTCCTTGAATTCTTCATCCGTCATCTCTTCAACCAGCATGGCTTCAACTGTTTCTTCATCAGAATAATCATATTCAGTGATAGGAGAGCTTAGTTCATCACCGTCATCAAAAACAAGAAGATTATCACTGCCGCTCGAAAGATCGAAACTGTCCAGGAATGAAAAATCAAAATCATCGTAATTTACCGGCGGAACGGGATCGTTATAAAAACTGCTTTCGTCATCCTGCGCCAATGAAAAATCATCGTCAATCTGATAATCATGGTAATCTTCAGTTTGATTTATCTGAGGCGCAGCCATGTTTGTTCTATTTATAACAGGAAGAAAAGAGACACGGCCGTTTATTACAGCGTCAGAACTGCTCAAAGACTGGGCGAGCAGGTTAATCATCGGCATAACACAGAGCGATATTACAAATACGCATATCAAAACAATAATGATGTCGCCGATTTTCGCTTCTTTCGTCCTGATCTTCATGACATCCTCCTACCAAATCCCGCGTTCGCCGAATCTTTTCGCCATAGTGTTAGCTGCAATAAGGAATATTACGCAGATCACAGACTGGAATAATCCAATTGCCGCTGTGTAGGCATATTGACCGGATACGATACCTTGACGGTAAACAAGAGTAGATAGAACGTCTGAAACATCTCTTACAATCGGATTTGCCATTACGAAAGGTCTGTCAAACTCAATTCCTAAAATACGCCCGATGTTCATTATTAATAAAACTATTATTGTCGCTTTAATTCCCGGAAGCGTAATGTGCCAAAGTTTCCGCCATCTGCCGGCTCCGTCAACTTCCGCCGCTTCATATAACTCAGGGTTAATGCTTGTAATCGCCGCCAGGTATATAATTGTGCCCCATCCCATTTCTTTCCATACGCCGAATGTAATGTAAGTCGCTACCCAATTGACGCTGTCCATTAGAAAATTGATGGGCTTTGTGCCGAAGTTATCCATTATAAAGATGTTAATCAAGCCTCCGTTTGTGGCTAAAAGTCTTGTCGCGATGCTTGATACAATAATCCACGATAAAAAGTGAGGCAGATATATAATTGTCTGAGTAACTCTCTTGAATTTTTTAAAAATCAGCTCGTTTAAAAGAAGGGCAAGTATAATCGGCATCGGAAAACCGACCAGCAGATCCAGGATATTCAGCATCAATGTGTTTCGCAGGGCAGACCAGAAATCATTTTTTCCGAAAGCGTTTTTAAACCAGTCAAAACCCACCCAATGGCTGCATCCGGTTTCATGACTGCCGTCTTCTCCCGGATGGCAATACCTGAAAAAATCGCAGACGTCATCATTACAGTTGTTTACATGCTCGCCTGTTATCATTCCGGGGCAGTAATCCTGGAAACCGCAGTGAATCGTATCGCAGCTTGGTATGTGAACGCCGGTTGTCTCTCCCTGGCATAAAACCTTCATGGGTTCTATTCTGGTCAGCGACTCACAATCAACTCTATGAATACCGGTTTTCATTCCGTCGCAGTAATCAAACTTGGGAGTCGCCCAAACGCCGTCTACCATGTTGTAGTTTTTGAAGGCGATTACGATATTTGTCATTGGGATATAGCGAAAAACGCCGAAAAACGCCAGCGGAAGCAGAAGCATCAGATAAAGCATCCATGTTCTTTTTATATACCCAAAAGGTTTGGGCTTTAACGCATTGGCTTGAACAATTTTTTCTTCCACTTTATGTTATCCTGATTGTATTATGGTATATTTTAAAAGGTGTCTTGTCAAGGTTTATAATTTATGTTGTATTACAGCAGGAGGCTGAAATGGAAAGACTGGTTTTTCCTGAGGATTTTCTTTGGGGCACCGCGACTGCCAGCTATCAGGTTGAGGGAGCGGCGTACGAAGACGGCAGGGGTGAATGTATCTGGGACACGTTTTCCCGTAAACCCGGCGCGGTTTATGCCGGAGAAAACGGCAATGTCGCCTGCGATCAGTATCACCGGTATAAAGAAGACGCCGCGCTTATGGCTGAACTTGGCTTTAAAAGTTACCGTTTTTCCATTGCCTGGCCGAGGATTCTCCCTGAAGGAAGGGGCAGGGTAAATCCTGAAGGAATCGCTTATTACCGCAGACTTTGCGATGAACTGCATAAAAATGGCATTCATACCTGCGCTACTATTTACCACTGGGATCTTCCGCAGACGCTGGAAGACGCAGGCGGCTGGCCTTCTAGGTCAATTCTGGACGCTTTTAAAGAATATGTTAAAATTTGCTACAAAGAACTCGGCGATTATGTTGATATGTGGATTACAATCAATGAGCCTTTGTGCGTCGCCTACCTTGGATACCTCTGGGGAATGCACGCGCCTGGTCAGCGTGATTTAAAAAAAGCGGTTGCGGCTGTACACCATGTGAACATGGCGCACGGCATCGCTGTCAGAGAGTACAGAAAAACAGGATTAAAAGCCCCGATTGGGATTACCTGGAATCCTGATACGCCTCGTCCCGCGACTTTAAGCGAGGCGGATAAAGCCGCGGCGGATCTTTCCAGGGCATTTGCCACAGAGATTTTCATGTTTCCCTGTCTTGGAAAAGGCTACCCTGAATCAATCAAAAAAAATTATCCTAACGCCATTCCGCTTCAGGACGGAGATCTTGAAGTAATCGCGCAGTCCATCGATTTTATCGGAGTTAATTTTTATAATGAGTCGGCTATTGCTTCTGACGAGAACGCGCAGTTTAAATATTCATCAAAGCCGTCGTGGCAGGATACTACAGGCATGAACTGGCCGATTACGCCAGGCGGTCTTGAGAGGCAGCTTTTGTGGATTGCGGAAATTTCAAAAGGAGCGTTCGGCATGAAGGAATTGCCGATTTATATTACAGAGAACGGATGCGCGTACGATGACACTGTAACATACGATAATAAAACTTCGCCTGACGGCAGGGTGCATGACAAAGAGAGGATCGAATATTTAAAACAGCATCTTGCGGTCTGCGCCGACGTGATTAAAAAAGGAGTGCCGTTAAAAGGCTATTATGTCTGGTCGTTACTCGACAATTTTGAATGGGCATGGGGTTACACAAAACGCTTCGGCATTATTCATGTTGATTTTAAAACATTGAAACGTACTCCCAAAGACAGCGCGTATTTTCTGCGTGATACGATTGCCGGTTACGGCGAGAAGTGATTGCAAAGGAGACAGAACGTCTCCTTTGCTTTCGATTTTATTTCAGCGCTCCGACAAAGCTGTAGTACGATTGTTTTGCTATACCGTTCGCGTTAAACAACAGAGGCTCTCCTTTTGCTCTCCAGCTCTTGTCATCAGTTACTCCCCATAACGATACGCGCTCAATAATGTCTGTGAAATCCAGATAGACTTCCATGTATTCGCCGTACTTCTTCGCCTGATCAGTGCGTCCGGCTGCTGTTATCGCTGCGCTGCTGCTGTATTGGTTCCATGTTTGAGACAGGACATCGAGTTCACTTACGGACACAATGATTTTTCTGCTTGAACCATTAAAAGTCATACTTTTAAACATATTTAAAGTTGCTCTTATCGCGCTTGCGTTTACACCCAGATTATGATGCTCCTGCATGCCGATGCCTTCGATCAGGAGCCTGTCTGCCGGCTCTCCTGCAGGTTTACTGCCGGCTGGTAAAGCTAAATATTGATTATTCACATCTACTACCATGTTTCGAATCATTGTTGCTTTGCCTACTTGATCTGTGTTGTAGTCGTTGTAGTATAAAATCGCGTCTGGATCAGCATGACGCGCCGCAAGGAAACCTTCATAAACAAAGTTTGCTCCTATAGATGACGCAAACCATGGATTATTGGTACGCATTGATGTTTTCCAATTCGCAGACGCGCTGACACCGTCAGGGAAAACTTCGTTCAATACATCCCATGAGTATATTTTCCCTTTAAAGTGTCCAACTACATCAGTAACATATTTCTTCATGTCAGCAAGAGTTACAGAGCTGGTCATCCAGTCTGCGTTTTGACTGTGCCAGAGAAGCGTATGTCCTACAACTTTAAAACCGGATGATATGGCGGCGTTAACCATGTTATCCGCTGTAGTATAATTGTACGTACCTTTGCTTGGCGCAATATAGCCGGGTTTCATGTTGTTTTCCGCGGTGAGCACATCAAAATGCCTGGTAAGAAACGGGTTTGTTACTTTTGATCCGGAAACATCGCCCGGATTAAAAATATTACCTATCATAAATTTTCCCGCAAATTGACTCTTCATCGGCGGGAGATTTAGTATAAAATTTTCATTTTCTGACAAATTCGCATCATCGCAGCCTAAAAATACTAAAATTACAAGTAAAAAGATACCAACTAACTTAATTTTCATTTTATCCTCCATAGATTATAATAAATGTAACACAAATTTCCGTATTCGTCAGGTATAAATTTTGCTGATTAATAAAAAACCCGCAGGTTTTAAGCCTGCAGGTCTTGGGATTAAATCTCAAATAGACGCTGTTCTTTACGCCGCATTGATTTGAATAGTTCTCTTCTGCGCCTCCGCGCGTTTTTTAATTTCCATGCTGAGAACGCCGTTTTTAAAACTGGCGTTTACAGCTTCGGGATCTGCGTTTTCAGGCAGTTTGAATGAACGTGTAAAAGAACTTGTTTTACGTTCGCGAAGAATGTATGTACCCTGTTTTTCATCGTTCTTTTTTTCTTCCTGCAAAGAGGAATCCTGCTTGGAAGTGATTGTTAAATTTGTTCCGTCAACATGGACATCGATGTTCTTGTCATCGAAGCCGGGGAGATCCATCGCCAAAACGTAGGCATTCTCAGTTTCCTGAATGTCTACTGCCGGCATTTGATTAATGTTTCCCGCTGCCGGAGCAAAAATTGAGTTTCCGAAGAATGACTCAAAGTACCTGTCAAAATCGAAGTGATTTAAATCACACAGCGCGTTTTGAATGGCGTTCGGGCGGAATACGTTTAGAGTTTTCATGGGTTTTTCCTTGTCCTACGGGATATGTAAACTTTTATTCATGAACCAACGGTTCCATGAAATTTGTTCCTTGCGGAAATATTAGTTCAACGAACCATCCCCCTTACGGCGGGTATTCCGCTAGTCCTCGCAGACGTGAATTTATTAGCAAAAACCGTGCCAAGCAGTATAAAAATGGATACCTTTTGGCATTATACAAGGTCTGTGAGGGTAAAAACCCCCTTAGCCTCGGGTTTCAACTCGGCTAAGGGGGTTTTTACCCTCACAGACCTCATAGAAATTCATCTGGTATCCATTTTTTTGATGATTTTTCAATGATTATGTTAAAAAATTCTCTATTAATAGAATATTGAATGAGTTTTTGGAAAAAATGACACAGGCGGTAGAATTTTTTGTAAATTTTGTGTCACTTTGATACAGAATTTGTTTTTTCAAGTTCAAATTTTGTGAATGTTATAATTGGCTGATGTACCGGGGTTTTATTTGTGTTAAATTCTATTATATTCGCGTAATGATCTTCACTGCTTGCCGATTTTATCGCAGTTAGAGATACTGTGCCAGAGTATTCAATATTCGCTACAGTGTTCCCGTAGCTTATGAATGATTTTTTTGATAGCTGTGTATAATACGGTTCAGGCACAGTTCCAAGATTATCTGCAAGAATAATATATAAAAAATCAAGATCAATATTTGATGAAAATGAATAATGTAAAGTGTAAATTTCGCCTTCAATTATTTTAGGATCAAAAAATCCCGGCGGGTGGAATAAAAATAGCCATCCCCACGGATCATGCTTTTTCATGGGTATTATCAGCGGTTTTTCTTCTGTTGCGTAAACAACCGGTAATATTTCAGTTTCATGTAACATTTCCGGCGCTGCCTGCGTTTGTGAAATTTTTGAAAAAATGAAATACGCGTTTAAAAAAATTGAAATTACAAGAACTGTTATTAAAATCGGAGCTTTCAATTTCCTTTTGGTTTTTATTAAAGACACATCGATTGTCTCCGCTGCGTCCGCGGTTATAACTGTGTCTGGATTTTCCTGTTCCGCATGATCAAGGTATTCCGCTTCGGATTCTGATTTTCCGTATTTTATAAAAAGTTCCTGAATGCCTTTAACATCCAATTTATGGTACAAACGGTTTCTGTGAAAGTCGACGGTAGCATATTTGATATTCAAACTATATGCTATTTCTTTCGCCGTTAATCCTTTTAGCAGCAAATCTAGTACTTCTTGTTCACGCGATGTCAATTTCTTTTGCATGATTGATAATTCTAGATAAAAATCCTTGCAAACTGCAATATAAATGCAGCGGTATATTGGGAATACTAAGTGTTTACATAGGTTTTTTATTCGTTAATTTTATGAATCCCAAGCAATCACTTAGTATGGGAAGAGACCTCTATTACCGTACCACCAGTATATGATATGCCGATGATCTGCCGGACACACCTATTTTTGGCAGCGCTGTTCGCCTGCCGTTGAGCCAGAAAACCGCTTCGTTATCATTTCCGGCAATGTATACATTGCTGCCCGAGACCGCGATTCCGCTCGCCCATGCCTTGTAATCTGATGATGCCTTTGGCAGCGCTGTCATCCTTCCATTGAGCCAGTATACGGGAACATCATCGTCGAATCCTGTTATATAAATATTGCTTCCCGAGACAATTATTCTGTCTGCCGCAGCTTCCTTGCCGCTTGCCGAGGGAAGAGCGTATCTTACGCCGTTCAGCCAGTATACAGCTTCATTGCCGTCCTGGCCGACTACGTAAACATTCTGCCCGGAAACTGTAATTCCTCTCGCTTTCGCGGAATTTTTGGTTTTTGGCAATTCTGTTCTTCTTCCGTTGAGCCAATAGACCGCGTTGGAACCATCACGTCCTGCGATATAGACATTCGAGCTTGAAATTAAAATGTCCCATGCGGAAGAATCATCGCTCCTGACATCAAGTTCGGTCAGCGTTCCATTCCTCCAGTACACCGCATAAAATTCGTCATAATCCGCGTCATCCCAATCCCAATATTCAACATATCCGGCGGCAATTACGTCAGAACCTGATGATGCAATCGCGTTTATGGTCGCTGAATCAAAATCGCCTATCGGAAGTTCAACGCGTCTCCCGTTAAGCCAGTACACAGGGAGACAATACTCGACGTCAAAATCCTCATAGTACTCATTTCCTGCGATATAAATATTTGATCCTGAAACAGTTGTTCCGACTGCCTCTGATGTGTATCCTTTCGCCGAAAGTGTATTTCTTACTCCGTCAATCCAATAAACCGCATTTCCGTTATCCTGACCTGCAACATAAACCCTCTGCGCGGAAACAGACACAAGACCGATTATTGAAATAAAGGCAGCCGCCAATAACGCTCTTTTCACATTATCCTCCAAAAATAAAATTTACAATTAAAAATTCTATAACGGATAACAATTATTTACAAGACTGAAAACCCCGTAATGTTTCATAAAATCATGTATCCCCCAAGTGTTTACATAGGTTTTTTCTTCTAAATTTATGCATTTCCCAAGTAATAACATAGTAGGAATTTAAATGAGCTATAAAGTATGTTTATTCAATAAGGAGTCGAATTGTGAGCAAAAATACATTAGGCATATGTGTTCTTTCCGGTTTATTAATTATATTTTTTTCCGGTTGCATCAGCGCAAAGGCGTATACTGTATCTCAGGAAAATAGTACCGGGCGAAGCATGGTGGTTGCTTCTGATGATTCAGTGATCAAGATTGGGAATATAGAAATAAAAACGGATTTTTTTGGACGGCAAAATTGTATTATTCCTACTGTCGCGGGGAAGCAAGTTGTATCTGTTACCATGAATTTGGAGCATACTGTTATGGAAGACAGTTCAAGCAGAACTTATGTGCCGTATAAAGCGGTATGGGGTACAGAATATGAATTCAAACCAGGAAAATCTTATAAAATTACAGTTAAAACAGTTAATCTTAGATACGATGGCATGAGACTGGTATCCAGTGACAGCAGAGTGCGTATAAGCGATGCTAGAAGACCCACTGTTTATTTTGAGGGAAATGATTTTATCACGATAGAAGAATATGGTTTCGCTCTTACCGGAGGATTAATTGGGTCTGTGTATATCGGACCTTATTTTAACCCGGGTGTAGAGATCCTTTTCTGGGATTACGGTCCGGGGTTAGGTTTAAATCTCGGTCCTAGTTTAGGATTACAGATGACTGCAGGTAAATTTGATATGAAGATAGGCGGAGAAGCCGGAGTAGGCGCCGGTATTTTTTATTCTCTCTCTCCCAAAGATCTTATGTCTTCCGCTAATTATTATTACAGCGCAATGATTGATTTATCGTTTAGTAAAATTACAATAGGCGCAGGTTATGGCATACTTAATCATTTCCCTTCCTATATAAACAGTGACGACGGTGAGTTCTGGCGTTCTTACCCATATGCTGAAATAAATTTAAAGCTTCCGTCCGGAAGTAATTGGGTAGGAGGGAATTCAGTAGGTGTATTTTGCAGGTATTTTTTCAATGACACAGGTGATTGGAATGGTAAATTTGCAGCAGGTTTAAGAGCAAACCTTTAAACAAAACAGTTTATTAATTTTAATTAATTTAGAAAAAAGGAGAAAGAAAATGAGGAGTGTTTTTTTAAAAAGTTTTAGAAAAGGTAAGTGTTTAATTTTTATCGGTATTATCATGCTATGTGTTCTAAATTCATGCGCATCATACCGGGGATCGGTTGACTATTCCGTTCCATTGTCAGAGCAAGCGGTTTTACAATTGCCGGGATCGCTTTCTGTAATTGGATTTAACGGTGAAGCTGTTGACTGGGGTTTAGTCGGCGGCGCTATCTTCGGCGGTAATTTGACTTTAATGATCCCTGAAGGACAGCACACGCTAATTTTTGATTATTACGAAATGGATGGATTTTTGTCCGCATATGCAGCCTCTCAATCTGGCAGAACAGGGTACTATACTGAAAAATCCGCTTCTAAGCTTGAAACCACAGGAACATTTGTTGCCGGAAATACTTATAAGGCGGAGATTAAACATTCCGGTAATTTGGTTATGGTTCAGATTACTGAAGTGAAAAAAGGAAAACCTAAAAATTCTTATATAGGTCCCGAACATCAGCAGGTATTAATGCTTGGTATGACCGCTACTTCGGTAATAGGCTTTGGTTATGCCGGCAGAAATGGTATTGTTATGGAGAACATAACAAGGATGGCTTGGAATGTTGAGTATGGAGGCGAAGTTGGATTCGCTCCTATTGGTGCGGATTTATTTGCAGGAACAAATTTAGAAATATATTTTAGTAAAAAAGGCAAATACGGTTTAGGTTTAGGCGGCGGAGTGGTTTGGAATATATCCGATCTGTATCCGTATGCAAGAATTGGAGTGCCTTTTGTTCTGGCTAACGGAGGAAAAATCTACATATACGGAACATATTATTTCACTGATATGTCTTTGCTGGGTAATGAATGGGAGTCTGAAAATTCCAGAAAATGGAGCATAGGATTGTCATGGTCTTTTTAAAATTTTTATAATTAACAAAAGAAGAAGTGATGGAAGAGGATAAATCCTGCTCTCTTGGTATAATCCCAAGTGTTTACATAGGTTTTTTCTTCTAAAAATTTGCATTTCCCAAGTATTAACATAGTAGGAATTTTATCAGCTAATAAGTAAATTTTTACCAGTTTAAATCTAATTTTACCAACAGGAGGGTAAAAATGAAAAAAGGTTTTTTGGGAATATTGGCTTTAACGTTAATATTTGGTATGGCGGTTATTGGCTGCGATGACGGCGATGGAGTATTTACATCATCGACAAATGAATCCATTGTTGGTAGTTGGATAAAAACAATAGATAGTAGCACTGCGAATTTAACTATTAATTCAAACAATACTTTGTTATTAATATTTAATTCTACACTTTTAGCTAATGGAACATGGGATGCAAATGAAATGATATTTATTAATGCTTCTGATCCCAGTAATACTTTAACAGTAACATATTCATTGTCACAAGACGGAGACCAATTAATATTAAATGGAGAAAATATAAATCTAATTGGAGGTAATAGTCCATGGACAAGAGATGAATAGATAAAATAACCTCTCGCATCTGTGCGTGCGGCTTCGTAGTAGGTTTTTCCTTCGTTTAACAAACGGTAACTGCAAAATGCCCTGTTCGGGCATTTTGGGTTTCGTTCGGCTAGGTCGCCTAAAGGCTCCCACGCCTCACTACACCACA
>JGI24695J34938_10000803_pt1 | contig 29159 bp, 21 predicted proteins | sample TergutCo191P3_FD_34938 | JGI IMG/M metagenome (IMG submission 34938)
CGTCGGGGACTGTGCATATCGGAAATTTCAGAGAAATTATTTCTGTGGAGCTTGTCGTGCGGGCGCTGCGCGATATAGGAAAAAATGTGCGTTTTATTTATTCATGGGATGATTATGATGTGTTCCGCAAAGTTCCCGCGAATATGCCGAAGCAGGATGAGTTAAAAGATTTACTGCGGCTGCCCATCACTATGATTCCTGATCCGCGGGACAGAGATTCAAATTACGCGCGTCATCACGAAATTGATGTTGAAAAAACCCTTCCCAAAGTGGGAATTTTCCCCGAATACATTTATCAGGCGGAGCGTTACCGCTCTTCGCGTTATGCGCAAGGCATCCGCAAAGCGCTTGAAAAACGTGATGAGCTAAAAATAACCCTTGATAAATTCCGCGATGAGGATCATAAGATTCAGGGCGAGTGGTGGCCTGTCAGCGTGTTCTGTGAAAAATGCAATAAGGACGATACTGTAATTGAAAGTTGGGACGGCGATTGGGGATTAAGCTATCAATGCAAGTTATGCGGCTGTCAGGAAAAACTGGATATCCGCAGCGCGAAAGGAATCAAGCTGTCATGGCGGATCGACTGGCCGATGCGCTGGGAATATGAAAAAGTTGATTTTGAGCCTGCCGGCAAGGATCATCACAGTCACGGCGGAAGTTTCGATACAGCGAAGCATATTTGCAAAGATGTGTACGGCTGGAATCCGCCCGTAACTTTCCGCTACGATTTTATCGGCACAAAAGGACTTCCCGGAAAAATGTCTTCATCGTCAGGCAACGTAATTACTCTTGAAGACGTGCTTAATATCTACACGCCTGAAGTTACGCGCTATTTATTTGCGGGAACAAGACCGGATACAGAGTTTAAAATTTCATTTGATCTTGACGTTATAAAAATTTACGAAGACTATGACAAAACGGAACGCATCGCGTGGAAAATCGAAAGCGCAAAAGATGACGCGGCATATCAAAAAGAGAAGCGCATTTATGAACTTTCTCAGGTCAGCGCCGATACATCGAAGCTTTTTGAAAGCGGAGCCGCGCCTTATCAGATTCCGTTCCGCCATTTGTGTAATTTGATTCAGATAGCGGACGGCGATACGGAAAAAGCGCTTAACGATTTAGCCGCCGGTGACAGCGCGCTGAAGCCGCAGCATCTTTCGGCTCTTACAGCAAGAGCCCAATGCGCAAAATACTGGATAGAAAACTGCGCCCCGGAAGAATTTCGTTTCCATCTGCTTCACGCGGGAGAAGCGCCGGGACGTCCGTTATCTGACACAGAGAAAAACGCAGTCCGTATTCTGCGCGAGGACGTTATCTGCAAGATTGAAGAATTCACCGATGACAAAACATGCGCCGCCGCGATTTACGCAGCCGCGGAAAAAGCGGGCGTTGACGGCAAGGCGCTTTTCTCAGCCGCGTATCAGGCGCTTATCGGCAAAGAGCAGGGTCCGCGGCTTGCAAGTTTTTTAAGATCGATAAACAAAGAAAGACTTTTGTCAATTCTAAGAGATTATTAAAATCAGGAATGAGAAAATCCTGACTGCTCATTCCTGATTATCATTATCCTTTTTTCTCCGTATATAAAACAGGCATCCCTCCCGGAAACTTGCGCCATCTGATTTTTTCTTCTAAAGACGGCACCTTAAAAAGCTTTACATTATTTTTGTTCAAGGTATCATCGGCGTTTTTAGGAATTTTATCATCAGTAAAAACGCCTGTAATATTTTCAAGACTCATTAAATTATAAGCGCCCCGCCGGAAAAATTTTTCCGATTCTGTTAAAATAAAAACTTTATTTGCTCTTTTGGCGATCTCGCGGGCTGTTTCAGCGCGAAGAAGATCTCTTCCCGTAAATCCCTGCTCAGGAAGAAAACCATTTGTCCCCAAAAAGAATTTGTCGGTAAAAACATTCTCCGCGCTTTTTATTGTCAGCGGTCCTACCAGAGTCTGCGATTCAGTTTGAAAAAAACCGCTTAACAGAATCAATTTTAATCCCGGCAGTTTGCTGATATAATTTTTTATAAAAATTGAATTGGTAATAATGGTCACATTTTTATTCGCAAGAACAACTTCTTCGGCAAGCATCGCGCAGCATGAACCGGATTCAATCAATAATGTTTCGCCTTCTTCGATTGTCTGCGCTGCCGCTCTAGCGATTTTTCTTTTAACCTGATGGCAAAATGCCATTCTTTTCGCCGTATCATCCGCGCCGTCAAGAGTTGCATATCCGTGAACACGGCAGATAATACCGCGCTCCTCAAGTTTATCCAAATCTCTCCGCAATGTTACCTGAGAGACATCCAGTAATTCCGCTAACAAATTAACTTTTATTTTCTTGTTACTTGTCATAATTTCCAGAATCTTGACAGATCTGTCATTCATTGAGTTCCTCCGAATAAACGATAAAACAACATTGAACTTGTTCGACAGCCAGATTAGCTATTAAACAATTTTATTATGAAAAAAATATGTTTATATTTATAAGATAAAAAATTTACAGAAATGGTCAAGAAAATTCGCACTATTTACAATAATTGCGAAATTCATGCAAATTTTCAGCATTGAGCTTTTCCCAAAACTTGGTTAGTTTTGGAAAAAGCTCTTGAAAAAGTGGTCTTCGAACCAAGGTTCGCGCCCACTTATTCATTTAAATCTAAGGTAGCTTTCCCAAAATCTGAAGTTTTGGGAAAGCCTCCATTATATGCCCTTTAAGTATTACTTCAAGTTTCGCTTAAGGTTTCACTTGAACAATTAAAAATTACAATTCCAGAGATTTACTTTGAATTTTAGCCGTGACATAAGAGGCGAACTCATCAAGTTTCATTGCGGGGAGCTGACGTCCGTCGCGAAGACGTATTGAAACAGCGCCTTCATCCATTTCACGCTGACCGGCGACAAGCATGTAGGGAATTTTCCGGTTTTGACAATTGCGGATTTTCGCGTTCATGCGTTCATCGCCTAACTCTGCCGTTACGCGCAAATTGCAAGTATCGCTTGTAAGCGCTTTTAACTGCTCCGCGGCTTTTTTCGCGTAATCATTAAAAACTTCCGATACCGGAATGACAGCCGCCTGCTCAGGCGCAATCCAGACAGGAAAAGCTCCGCCGAAATGCTCAATTAAAACGCCGAAGAAGCGTTCAAGGCTTCCGAAAAGAGCGCGGTGTATCATGTACGGGCGTTTGTGCTGCCCGTCAGTATCAACAAAAGTTAAATTAAAAAGTTCAGGTTCGTTAAAATCAAATTGAATAGTGGACATCTGCCATTCGCGTCCGATGGCGTCTTTTATTTTTATATCGATCTTAGGACCGTAAAAAGCGCCGCCGCCTTCGTCCATTTCGTAAGGAAGCCCTTCTGCGTCAATGGCTCTGCGAAGGCTTTCCAAAGCGTCATCCCATTTTTTTTGTTCGCCTACGCTGCCTTCCGGTTTTGTCGCAAGGTACGCTTTTATATCCTTAAAGCCGAAAACTTTCCATATACTCAAACTAAAGCGGAGCACTTCGCGGATTTCGCTTTCCATTTGTCCGGGCGTACAGATGATGTGCGCGTCATCCTGAGTAAAACCGCGGACGCGAAGAAGACCGTGCAAAACTCCGGAACGTTCGTATCGATACACTGTTCCAAGCTCTGCCCAGCGCAGAGGAAGATCTCTGTATGAATGACCTTTATTATTGTAGATCAATAAATGAAACGGGCAATTCATCGGTTTAATATAATAATTCTGATCATCAATTTTCATTGAGCTGTACATGTTATCTTTGTAAAAACCAAGATGACCTGATGTTTCCCAAAGCCAGCTTTTTCCGATGTGAGGAGTATATAAAATCTCGTAACCGTTTTTATAATGTTCTTTCCGCCAAAAATCTTCGAGAGCGACGCGCATTCTTCCGCCGCTGGGATGCCAATAAACTAAACCCGCGCCAGCTTCTTCATGAGTTGAAAATAAATCCATCTCCCTGCCGACACGGCGGTGATCTCTTTTTTCTACTTCTTCCAAAAACGCAAGATGCGCTTTCAGATCTTTTGGATTTTCCCACGCTGTTCCGTAAATGCGGGTGAGCATCGGACGTTTTTCATCGCCGCGCCAATAAGCGCCGGCTATACTTAGTAATTTAAAAGCGGCGGAATTGATCTCCCTTGTATTTGCGACATGAGGTCCTTTGCATAGATCGCTCCATTGAGCATCGCCCTTCGCGTCTCGGTTTTCGTATATGCTGATTTCTTCGCCTTCCGGCAATTCCTGAATCAGCTCTGTCTTAAAAGGTTCCATTGCAAATAACATCAGCGCGTCCTGCCGCGGTACTGTCATCCTGATAAAATCCTGACGGCTGTCGATGATTTTTTTCATCTCCGCTTCGATTGCGGACAGATCATCCGCCGTGACAGGGTTTGGCAGGAGAAAATCGTAATAAAAACCGTTCTCAATCGCAGGACCGATGGCGGTCTTTGATCCGGGAAAAAGTTTTACCACAGCCTGCGCCATGATGTGGCTTACCGAGTGGCGGATAGCCGCTAATTTTTGGTTAGCGGCGGATTTTTCGTTTTCTGACATAAAAAGAGAATAGCATAAATTTATTATTAAGTCTATTAAGCGGTGTCAGTCACCCACACCACATATAGCGTCTATCTTTAATACTGCCGCTGTGGGTAGTATAGGTGACTGACACCATAAAACCTTAAAACAATGGAGATTAGCGGGTTTTGGGCATAATCGGCGGGAAAAGTTGAATTTTTTTGAGGGAAAATTACATATTTGTTGACAATTAAGATAAACTGCGTTACTTTAGTTATTGTTATATATTTTTATGTTAAGTTGAAAGTGTAAGGGGTGGAGAATGTCCTTTTTAAAGAGAGCTGCCGTTTTTCTGGTTCTGGGAGGGTTCATGGGCGGCGGGCTTTTTGCGCAGGTTAATAATATGGGTCATTTTGACGGCAATCTTCTCAATCAAAAAATTGACGGGTTTATTAAAAGCGTTTCTACTCTTATTCCCAGCTCCGCTACTATGGGTAATACATGGTCTTATGTGCCGGGAAAGAAATTATGGTATGGTTTCGGGATGAACGGCAGTTTGGCTTTCAGAGATCGAAGGGATGACGGGAATATTTCCAAAGATATGAAAACTTTCGGCGCTGATAACCTCGATTTAACTACATTTCCCGATTTAATTCCTCTTTTGCCCGGGTTAACTCTTGACGCGAGATTCGGATTTAAACGGTTTGATATAGGCGTGACGGGTATGTGGCTTGATAATAATTCGCTGGCTGATAATTACGGCGCTACATTTCTCGGAGAGGGGAGCAGGTTCGCTTATCGTACTTTCGGCGCTGATGTAAGAGTCGCGGCTTTGCTGGAAAAAAAGTTTATTCCTAATATTACCGTGCAGGCTGGTTATTACTTTACATATCTTGGTTTTGGTTTCGAATCAGAATCGGAATATGTCGATATTAAATTTGTAAATGACACTATGCTGATAGGGGTTCAGGTAACATACGAGAAACTAGTGCCTTTTATCTCGCCGTTTCTCGGATTTAAAACGATTCTATATAAAACTCAATCAGCATACGAATGGCAGACTCAACGGCCTGTTATCATGAACGGGGTTCTGAATATTCCCGGCGTCAATTATACATCCGGTCCCAATGACACGAGGTTTTACACATACCTTCAGATTTACGGAGGCTTAGGAGTTTCTTTGGGACTGCCTCATCTTTTTACGGCGTCATTGGCGTATAACGTAATAACCAATCACTTCGCCGTTAATTTCGCGTTAAGAGCTATATTAGGGAATTAGGTAATCAACCGGCATTGCCGGATGAATGCGCCTTGTGGCGCATATAAATTTGTATTAAAGAGAGGGAACAATATGAAAAACTTGTTCAAAATGAAATGGGGAATCATGGCGCTGATTGTCGCCATGGCTTTTATGTTCGGCGCTTGTGAATTCGAGAAGGATGGCAAGGATGAGAATATTACTGGCGGTGATATTGACTATGAAAGTTACGATACATCCGCTGCGCTTCTTATTGACAACAACACAAGTATTAATTTAGTTGCATTTAAGGGAAGTTTAAATGAAGCTAACAAACTGGGCGGTATACCAGCCAATGCAAGAAGTCATGCTCTAAAAAGGAATCCGAGTCTTTTTACTAAAAATGAGGATTTTCCGTTAATAATTTTAACTTCAGAGCAATATTTGAATAACAAGGGTTCATTATCCTCTTTGACTAATACTCCTTTTACCAGAATATATGTTTTTTATAATCATGGAGGAGACCTCGTTCGTTATGATGTAAGTGATAGATTGGGCGGTGAGTATAAATTAGTTGTTCAAAATCCCACAAGCTATAATGTTGAACTTAGACTTGGAGGCATAGGCGGAGAAACTATTGGTTATGCGACAAATAGGATGATGGAAACAACTCTTTATCTTACTGAAGGCGATTTTTATATTTTCCCCATTTTCAAAAAATATAATTCCCAGCGTGATACTGTAGATTCATTGTATCCGAAATTTACTGGCGGTCCTTCTACCGGTTATGCGTTTTATCATCCTCTTGGAATGGGAGGAAACATAAAAGAAGCTACATTCAATCTACAAACTGCTGTAGGAACATTAAATTCTTCGAGTTCAACATCAGGCGTTGCATATATTACAGTTAATAATGTAACAAATCCAAGAGCTAGTATCTATGTTAAATTGGATGGTGTACAACAAAGAACTACAACAGGTGTAAGTTTATTTAACGATAGTAGAACATTCCAGATTTTAATGCCTAATGTTGGAGGAGGAAACGGAGCTTATGGCACAGAAATATTAGTAAGTGCTCTAATAGCTGGTCTTCCAACTAATGAAGCAACTGTAACAGATCAAGCAAGTAGCGATACTTTTTATATTGAAGCTGATAAATTATATGTAGTTAATGTAACAGGTAACTATACTAATGAACAATTAATAGCAAAAATAAAGACAGATGCAGGACAGGGCGGACCAACAATAATCAACCTTACTACTGAAAGCTGGCCTGAGGGACAATGGTAAAAAATAAATGCAGAGGCTTTTACCAGCCTCTGCATTTTTGGAATCGCTGATTGCAGATACATTTCAACAATCAGCGATTTATTTGATTTTGAGAATTCTGGGAATGATTATGAAAAAACATTTTATTTTTGCGGCTCTTGTTGCGTTATTTTTTGCCTCCTGCACAGGTTTTTTTGATTACGGTGAAGAAAAAATTACTTACCTTAATGAAGACGGGAAACCTGTTGACCAGCCTATAGGCGGGGGAGAAGGAGGAGGAACAGTCTTTGTATCAAATACAAAAATAATTTTTCATAATAAAGATCAAAACTGGAAAGTAGATGTTTTTGATTTACCTTCAAGAAACGGCTCTCCGCTTGTTACGCTTAACGCCGGTCAATCATCCGATCAAATTTCATGGTTCCCTGACAGTAATTTTTATTTTTATCTTACCTATTATATACTTCTGCGCGGCGTAGAGATTCCTTATATTCCGATAATAAACAAAGGTATGCTTCAGGATAGATATGATTATGTAAATGCTCAAATTTTTAAAGATCAAATAAACCCTATTAATATTACCAGCTTAGATGAACTTTTACCATTTAATCATATCCTTTTTCCCGAAGCATATCTTTTTATAAATAATCTTTATAATACTGCTATTCGGTTTGCAATTGGTTCAGGTATTCAAACTCCTATTAATGGATCTTCTTCATTAGTAAATCAGAATGGATTTGCTTTATATAAAATAAGTAATCCCGGTAATACTTCTGGATATAACATATTATTCGGCGCTCAAACTATAGATTTTAATACGAGCGAAAATTTCCCATCAGCCTTACAGGGCGGCTACTTCTACGAAGTGATAATAAGCGGATCCGGCGCTAACATGAATATTGAATTGTATGGTACGCCTGCGGCGATTACTGCGGGGAATTTGCCGTAGGTGTGTAATGGTGTCAGTCACCTACACCACCTGTAGCGGCGGTATTTGGGATAGACGCTATATGTGGGGTGGGTGGGTGTCACCGGTTGATAGTACGATATAACAACTAAAACTTTATTTTTTACCACTAACCACACGAACAGAGTTCCCATGGTGTCAGTCACCTATACTACATATAGCGGCGGTATTTGGGATAGACGCTATATGTGGGGTGGGTGACTGTCACCTTAAGCTTCTTGATGAGCGTAGTTTGAAATATTTTAAATTTTACCATAAACCAAACCTCCCACGAACCTATATAAAAAATCAATATTACTTTTGCTATACTGTAGTCTCAGACTTCTTGTTTTTTAATTATTTTATGTTATTATTTATTAGTGAGAATATTTAAAAATAAGTCTTTTCATCAGTTTACTAAAAGGGAAGGTATAGCTGACAATGAGTTGAAGGAAATTGTAAAACAACTAGAAAACGGTCAATATTATGCCGATTTAGGCGGTTCCGTTTATAAAATGGAACTTGCCAGAAAAGGCGAAGGGAAACATGGAGGATATAGGTCGATTGTTGTTTTCAAGAGCGAGTTTCGTACTTTCTTTATGTATGGTTTCCCTAAATCGAATAAAGACAATATAAGCGGCAAGGAATTAAGAGTTTTTAAGAGCAAAGCAAAAGATAATCTAGCTTTTACCGATGAATTGATTAGTTTGTATTTAAAGAACAAAATACTTATAGAAATTTTATAGGAGGAAGAAAAATGAAATATGAGAGTGAAATCCTTAAAGAAATGCATCAAGAAGCGATAGAAATGTATAAACTTGGTGGAATTTCAGAAGCAAGAATGCGTGAATATGACGAAATGTGCCTTGACCTTAAAACAGAAAAAAAATCTACTCCTGTTTATACCGATGATAATTCTGTAAATATTGAGTGTAAACATGCAACTGCTTGAATATTAATTCCGTTAGAAATTACCTTCTGAATAACGAGAAGTACTTTTACTACGAACTACGAACAGAGTTCCCATGGTGTCAGTCACCTACACCACCTGTAGCGGCGGTATTTGGGATAGACGCTATATGTGGGGTGGGTGACTGTCACCGTAAATATTACAAAAAAATTGCGAAAACACGCTAAATATTATATATTAGTAGAAGAGGTCGGGCAGCCGGGCTGATCGGTCTCTTCTTCCTTTTTTAGGTAATTACCAAGTTCTCAAAGGCGGTAGAATTATTAAGGAGGCTATCCATGGAAGGTCAAAATTTCAAAGAACGCAAGGAGACAGCGCTGCGCGCGGCGAGAGCGCAGGGGATCGTTGATGTCGTTCAGGTATCTTCCGATGACGGAATTAGCCTTGATACGCTGGAACTGGCTACAAGGCTGACAGAAAAACATGCGCCTGCTTTGTTTAAAAAGCTTGAGGAAAAACGTAAAGTTCATGATTCAACCTAGTTATTTTTATGACCTGCTGGACTGTCTGGCAGGTCAATTTTTTACTTCAAAATATGCCCAATGTATCGGCAATGACTTCGGTGTAAGTATCAGCTTAAACGCAAAAGAATATTTTTCAGTTGTTATTATCCCTGAAAAACTGGAAAATGATTTGGTTGTGCTCGGCGTATTGCTGGATGATTCCTACCATATCGCCTCAAGGAACGGTTTTACATTTGTAATATACATTGATATAGATAAAATAGCGGAAAAAAGCAATAACAACGATTTTATTAAAATAATTGAGATAATTATTTTCGGGCATGAAATATGTCATTTCACGACCTATTATGAGCTCTTCTTAAAAATGGGCGACAATACCGGAATTGAAACGCACAGTAATTTTAAACATGAAGTATCCGTCACAATGATGAGCGCGATAACAGAAGAAACAGACCCGACAAAACAGAACATCTTTGACGAGCATAATATTACTGATTTAATAAGAAATATGAGAAGGTTCCCCAATAAACATTTCACTAAAGGGAAAGCGTCAAAAATCGATTATATTAAGTTTTTTGACAAGTTTTTAGATCATTTACACTTTGATGATTTAGCTGATAATTTATAAAAGGTGTCAGTCACCTACACCACCTGCAGCGGCGGTATTTGGGATAGACGCTATATGTGGGGTGGGTGACTGACACCGTTTAGTGCTTCTCCAGTAAATATAAATATTCTTTTACGTGAATGCCGCGGGTATTTAAATTTCTGCTGCCTCTGAAGGTATTGTATTTTGTTTCCAGTACTTCGAGTTTTCCGAACTTTTTCAGCATACTTTTCATTTGATCAGTTGTTATAAAGCCTTCTGAGTTAAATGAAATTAACGCGAACTTCGCTTTAATATTTTCGATAAGATATGTTAGGGCGTTTAATGCGCGGTTTTCTTTATTATAAGAAGAACGATTCCAGTTTTCCGGAATGCCGGATATTTTACTGGTATTTTCCGGGTATTTATAATCAAGTATCAAATTTAACATAAAATAATTTGAACCGTACGGATGCTGATTATAAGGAGGATCTAAATACGCTATATCCACTTCAGGCAAGGTTGAAATTATTTTATTTGAATCATCGCTGCAAATAATTGTATCACAGTTAAAATTACTGAATACCGGAAACGGCAGTTTTATATCGCCTTTAATTCTGAATAATGCGTCTTTATTTTTTCCGCCGAATTGTCCGATGCCTGTTTCTTTATTTTTATAAAAACCTTTATATACTCCTGATGTGTTTACATGGATTGACGCTTCTGACAGCAAAGGCGCTAAAAAAAATTTTTGATAATTTTCCGGTATTTTTTCTATTAATTGTCTTACAGTATCTATAAACATCGCGTTTCTGCTTGTGTAAAATACGCGCTCATCAGGTTTTATATTATTATCATCTTCCGGCGCGTATAAATCAGAAATAATTCCTCTGATTAATTCATTTTTTGTTTTTGCGGTTAATTCCTGATAATATCCGCGTAAAGATAAAAAATCAATTTCATTTTCATTAGATAAATAACACTGATTAATTACACACGAATATTTTTCTAAATCATTTGCTATCAATAATTCGGAAAACTGTTTGAAATACCTCGCTGTAATGCCTGAACCGCTGAATACGTCGAACATTTTTATTTTATTTTTATTAAGTTTATTCTGTACTATTTTTATTCCATTTCCAATGAAACCAAGCAAAGAACGTTTATTGCCAATATAAGTAATAAGCTGCTGAGTAAGATATTCATTTTTTTCCAATATTGATGTATCAGTTTTTTTTTCCGGTAAAAACAATTTTTCGCTCATATTTCTATAATAATACCGTTTTTTTTTCCGGTAAATTAAAATATGTGGGATTTTGATTTTAAAACAAAAAAACCCCCCGGGAAAAGGAGGTGAGGAAACCCGGGGAGTTACTGATATATGGTCAGCTAAAAACGTGAGATGCCTGATTGTTAGATGATTACTTGCAAGCAGATCGTGGTTTTCATCTATTCCATATTATCAGTCTATTACTAACATAGTGAATTTTAGGCTCTGGGTCAAGTACTTTCTTGCTAAAAACAGTGTTTTATGACATACTTTGTGCATGAATAACGTACCTAAAACCTTTCATTCCGGCCACGGAATCTTTTATTTATTGTTTTTTTTATGCTTTATCTCCGGCGCGGCTGTATTAAAAACGGCTTCTTCGGTTATTTTACCGTTTATTATTGCCTTAATGCTTGCTTTTGTCATGTATCCGATGATAAAAGGGCTTGATAAAGTAAGATGTCCGCGTATTATTTCGATTCTTTTGGCGGTTTTAATAATAGCAGCCGGTATGTACTTGTTTGGAGTTGTAATTTTTACGTCAGGAAAGATGATAGTTGAGCAATATCCTCAATATGAAGGCAGAATCGCGGTGATTTACCACGGAATTGCCCAATTATTTGATCTTCCCAATGATGAAGCAGTTAGTCTTTGGCAAAATCTCTGGGATCAGGAGGCAATACGCACTTTTGTAAGAGATGTTACCATATCTTTTTCAAATACTTCACTCCATCTTGTGTCCTTTGCCGTTTTAACCGTTCTTTTTATGGTTTTTATATTGGCAGAAACCGGATATTTTAAGGATAAATTGAGAATTGCTTTTGAAAACCGAATGACGAAAATTGACCGTATCGCGAATGATATTATCGAGCAGGTAACGAAGTATCTTGGCGCGAAGTTTTTGTTTTCTCTTGCAAACGGTATTGTTTATGCTGTAGGTTTTTCTTTAGTCGGGCTGGAATTCGCGATTGTATGGGGAGTTATACAATTTCTTTTTAATTTTATTCCGACACTCGGCAGCATCGCGGCAGGCGTTGGAATATCGCTGTTCGCAATAATTCAATTCTGGCCTGAGCCGGGACCGATTATCATTGTCATCGCGATAATTCTTGTAGTAAATTTAATTCTTAGCAATATTTTAGATCCGAAAATAATCGGCGATCATGTCGGGTTATCTCCGCTGGTTATTCTTGTTTCGCTGTCGATCTGGGGTTATATCTGGGGGTTTGCCGGCATGGTTATCGCGGTTCCGATGACTGTTATCATTAAAATAATCTGCGAGAATGTTCCGATTATGGAACCATTATCAATTTTGTTTGGTTCGCGCAGATATGTTAACGCGAAAAAATCGGAGCTTGAAAAAGACGAAACTTAAACCATGACAGATACTGTTCCTTGTTATCCTGATTTTATTCCTTTGGACATCACGTTAAAGGAAGTTCTGCATCCGCGCCTTTCTCTGACTTATGACGGCGTTTCCGAATTTACGTTTTCCGGTTTGTATCTTTTCAGAAAAAAGTACAATTACCGCATTTCGCGTAACGGTCCTGACGGAGGTTTTATCGTTTCCGGAGAGCAGCCTTCTTCTGACGGAAAAAGCAAAACTTTTTTTATGACTCCGTGCAGCGCGCCTGACGCGGAAACTCTTAAAGCGTTATTTGCGGATCATGACTACTGGAAAAATATTTCTGACGCTGTCTTAAATCCTGTCATGGAAAAAATAAACGAGTACGGCATAACTATCGAAGAAGACAGGGATAATTTTGATTATCTTTATTACCGGAACGAGCTTGCGGAACTTGCAGGCAAGAAATTTCATAAAAAGAAAAACCATGTAAATAATTTTTTGCAGGCATATCCCGATCACGAACAAAAACCTATGACTAAAGCGCTGATTCCCGCCGCGTTTGAAATTCTTGAACAATGGCGGCATGACTCGTTAGCACGTAACGGAAACGAAGGGGACTATTACGCGTCAAAGGAAGCGCTTGATTTGTTTGACTCTCTTACATTGAAAGGCTCTGTTTTTTTTGTAAACGGAAAACCTGCCGCATTTTGTCTTGGAGAGAGCATCTCAAGAGGCAGGATGTTCGCAATTCATTTTGAAAAAGCAATTGAAGAATACAGAGGCATTTATCAATTTGTAAATCAGGCGTTTGCGGCGTCTTTGCCGCGCTTTTTTACTTTAATTAACAGAGAGCAGGATCTGGGCAGCGAAGGACTGCGTCAGGCGAAGATGACGTACCGCCCCTGCGATTTTGTAAAAAAATATAAAGGAATATTATGTATTTAACAGGGTTTCATGCAATTGAAGAGAGGATTAAATCCGCTAAAGAAAACGGTTTATCATGCGGACCGCTTCTTGTCGCGAAAGCGGGTCCCCGCGCGAAAGAAATTGTTACGCTTGCCGTCAATAACAAAATACGTCTTGAAAGAGTCGGAACATTCGATCTTGACGGCATCGCTCCCGATAACAAAGGCATCGCGCTACAGGTCGCGGATGCCGGAGGGCAGGCGGATATTAGTCTTGAAAGTTTCATTTCCAATTTAGGAGAACGCCGTGACGCGCTTGCGCTGATAATGGATGAAATTACAGACCCGCATAATTACGGCGCAATTCTCAGATGCTGCGATCAGTTCGCGGTTGATTTGGTTGTCAGCAGAAACCGCCGCAGCGCAAAACACGCGGAAGTAATTTCTAAAACATCGGCAGGCGCAGTATCATGGGTCGCGCAGGCGGAGACAGCCAATCTTGTCCGCGCGATGGAAGACTTAAAAGAAGCGGGTTTTTGGATTTACGGAGCCGATATGGACGGAGAGCCTGTTTACACGAAGGATCTCAGCGGAAGAACCGCGCTTGTTTTAGGAAGCGAAGGTTCAGGCATATCACGGCTGTTACGCGAAAGATGCGACGGCATTGTCGCGGTACCGTCAGCGGGCAGAATCGATTCTCTTAATGTGTCGGTAGCGGCGGGAATTCTGTTATACGAAGTGAGAAGGCAAAGAATAAAAAAGAAGTGAGATATCATCTCTAAAAACTTCAGTTTTTAGAGATGTAGGTATTAATTACTTTTATTTAGACGGTTTTATTTTTTCAAGCGTTATAAGCGCGTTCTCAAAATCAAAATCATTCATTTGCTGAATTATCTGATTTTTATAGATTTCATCCCCCGGTATCTGCCGCATTGCCTCTATCATCGACAGACATTCAGGGTTGCCCATTTTTAATAATGTTTCCAGCCGTTTAAATAATTCAATATCTGAATCAGAATAATTATAAACGATGTCCGGTTTATGTTCAAACGGAAGATATATCTGGCTGTCCGGCGTGAGATACGGCATTATCTCTTCGTATACTTGTAAAATCGCGGTAGTTAGTTCTTTTTCCAGCGTTTCAAGCTGCGCCGGAGTAACGTTGTTTTTTCCTTCTTTTAGATGGCGTTCCACATCATGCGCAGCCTGCTGCAGCGCGGTTCTGCCTATTTGACCGGCGTTGCTTTTTAAGCTGTGAACAAGACGGTGCGCGAGCTTTATATCATCTTCACCTAACGCTATTACAATTTCTTCAAATTTATTCTGATAGTTTTTTACAAAATATATTTTAAGATTTTTTATAAATTCCATTTCGTATGACGAGCTTATTACCACTTCTTCCGCTTTTTCTTCCTTATTTTTAACAGGCGTAAAATATTTCATCAGGCAGCGCCATAGTTCCTGTGACGTGAAAGGTTTGCCTACGCAGTCATGAAGGCCGCTTTTTACATAAGTTTCGCGGTCATCTGACATAATATTCGCTGTCATGGCTATAATCGGTATATTAAGATTTAATTTTCTGATATTTACAGACGCGTCCAATCCGTCCATAACAGGCATATGCATATCCATAAAAATTAAATCAAACTGCTTTTCGCCGCTTAACATCCGCCTGCGAACCATATCGTAGCCGACTCTTCCGTTCCATGCCACAACTGTTTTAAGACCGACGCGCGCAAGATGTTCGCAGATAACCTGCTGATTCATCGCGTTATCTTCACATAACAGAACTTCGCCTTCAAATACCGGTTTAACAATATCATCCAGCGCGACTTTATTGCCGGATATGACAGCATCCATATCATCAACAATATTAAATTTAAGGGTAAAATAAAATTTGCTGCCTACGCCCGGAGTGCTTTCTACGGAAAGTTTACCGCCCATAAGTTCGATTATGCTTTTTGTTATGGAAAGACCGAGTCCTGTGCCGCCGTATTTGCGCATTGTTCCGGATTCCGCCTGAGTAAACGGATCAAATATTTTTTCTATCTGTTCATGCGTCATTCCGATGCCGCTGTCTTTAACTTCAAAATACATTGATATAGCAGAGTCTGTTTTTTCGGATACTTCCGCATGAACTTTGATGGTTCCCGTATTTGTAAATTTTACGGCGTTAGATAAAAGATTAACAAATATCTGCCGCAGCCTTGTAGTGTCACCTAACAAATTTTTATTTACGCTGGGTTCGGCGTAAAAATACAGCATTACGCCTTTTTCTACGGCTTTGGGAAGGATTAACGTTCTGCAGCTTGCGAATATTTCATGAATATTAAACGGAATGTTATCAAGTTCCATTTTGCCGGATTCAACTTTGGAAATATCAAGAATAGCGTTGATTATCTGTAAAAGCCCTTCCGTATTTTCCAGTATTTTGCCGAGATATTCTCTGGTTCTGGGAGGAATATCATCATCCAACGCAAGCTCCGAAAACCCTAAAATGCTGTTCATGGGCGTTCTGATTTCGTGGCTCATATTCGCTAAAAAAACAGATTTTGCTTTATAAGCCGCCTGCGTCTCTTCCAGCAGTTTTTCCAGTTCCTGCTGCGATCTGTTCAGTTCCGCGGTGCGTTCCCGCACAAGCCTTTCCAGATTATTGCTGCGTTTTCTTTGAAATAAAACAAACATGAAAAAAAGCGCAAGCACAAGAGCTATCACGCCGATTAGCCACAGTATCTGTGTCTGAATTAAATTTGTATTGTGATAAGACGCCTCACTGCAGCCCGAAAAAATCATAAAGATCATAAATGTTAAAAAAAATATTATTTTACGCCGAGACATCATTGTTTCCTAACGAGTTCTTTAATCCTTGAATCGTTATCATAGCCGATTCAAATTCAAAATCTTCAATCTGCTGTATTAAAGCGTTCTTTAACGAATCATCGGCGGGAACCTCGCGCACTTTGTTAATAGATTTAAGGCTTTCGGTGTTGCCTTGCCTTAACATCTGCTCCAGAGCGTCAAGCAGTTCAAGCGCGGACTTTTTATCTATTACTATTTCACTGCCGTCTTTTTCCGAGGAAATTCCCGGCGGCTGATTAGCGCGGATAGCCGCGATTTGTTTTGTAAGCTGAGCGACTGCCGTTTTTAATTCTGTTTCTAAAGAAGCCAGAAGCTGAGGCGATACGTTGTTTTCATTTTTAAGCTGTAATTCTATATCAGCGGCGGTTTTCTGTAAATCGTTCATTCCAATCTGAGCGGAGTTGCTCTTTAAGGTATGCGCCAGCATATGCGCGGATTTAATATTGCCCTTTTCTATAGCTTCAATTATTTCATTATATTTATTACCGTTATTTTTTATATATAATTCTTTTAACGATAATTGAAAAACAGTTTCATTGTTATCCTGAAAATCTTCTTCGAGCTGCTCAGGTTTAGTCTCAAGCATATTAAAATATTTTAAGAGGCAATGCCACAATTCCTGGGAAGTAAACGGCTTGCTCAGACATTCCTGCATTCCGCTTTTTTGGTAAACATCCATGTCATCTGACATAATATTCGCAGTCATAGCGACAATTGGAATTCCTATATTCATATTGATGATAATCTGCGAGGCGTCAATGCCGTCCATAACAGGCATGTGTATATCCATTAGAATTAAATCAAATTGTTTTTCGCCTTTTTCCATTCTTTCTTTGATTAAATCTACGCCTTTCTTTCCGTTATCTACAACCACGGTTTTAAGACCGATGCGCGTAAGATGTTCGCGTATTACCAATTGATTCATTTCATTATCTTCGCATATCAGAACTTCGCCTTCAAATGCGGGCTTTTCAATTTCTTTAAGCGTATAATTTTTTTCGTAATCAGCTTCGTCAGCAATATTTATAGTAGAGAAAGTTAAATCAAAACAAAACTTGGTGCCGACGCCGGGAGTGCTTTCAACAGAAAGAGCTCCGCCCATTTTTTCTACAATGCTTCTTGTAATGGCAAGCCCCAATCCTGTGCCGCCGTACCTGCGCGTTATTCCGGTTTCCGCCTGCGTAAAAGGATCAAATATTTTTTGAATTTGCTCGGAAGTCATGCCTATACCGCTGTCTTTAATTTCAAAATGCATTGTGATGGAATTTTCATCAACATGAGCGATGTCAGAGAGCAGCTTTACCATGCCGGAATTCGCGAACTTAATTGAGTTGGTTAAAAGGTTTACAAATACCTGGCGCAATCTTGTAGGATCTCCCAAAGGTTTTCTGCCGATGGACGGTTCCGCGTAGAAATGCAGCATTATTCCTTTTTCTACCGCTTTCGGCATAACAAGAGATCTGCAGCTTGAGAATAATTCATGCAAATCAAAAGGAATATTTTCAAGCTCCATTTTACCGGATTCTATCTTAGAAATATCCAATATATCGTTGATGATCTGGAGCAGCCAGACCGCGTTTGCCTGAATTTTTGAAAGATAATCTCTTGTTTTTATAGAAGGTTCGCCGTCAAGCGCCAGCTCGGAAAAACCTACGATACTGTTCATCGGCGTGCGTATTTCGTGGCTCATATTCGCGAGAAAAACGGTTTTTGAGTAATTCGCCGCCCTTTCCGTTTCAAGCGCTTTTTCTAAATCATACAGTGATTTATTAAGCTCTTCGGTGCGTTCCGTAATCTGCCTTTCAAGTCTTTTTCCTTCGCTGCGGTTTCTTTGAAATAAAATAAAAAGCAGAACAAGCGTACAAAATGTCATAAATAAAAAGGATACCGGCAGCAGGACTGAAACGCCGGAGCCTGTTTGGGAGATGCTGCCGGGGTCTGACACAACATTGCAGCAGGTTAAAACCAATAATGATACAAGCGCCACATATAATAACTTCATCTATTTTTCCTTAATAACCTATTATAACATTATATTTTAATTATATCAAACAATAGTTTTAATAGGTTTTGCTATTTTTCTTTTATATTATTAAGGATGGAAAGCGCCGGTTCGAAATTAAAATCTTCGATTTGCTGTATAAATTTTTGTACTAAAAGGTCGTTTCCGGCTGCCGCCTTAAGCTGATATATATAGTTCAAACATTCAGGACTGCCCCTGATTAGCAAAGGTTCAAGTTTTCCTGACAACTCATGTAATACTTTTTCATCAAATTCCCCGAATTTGGTTCATTTTCACCTGTTTCTGCGTTATTTACGGCAGAATTCGGAGGATTTTCGGCAAGTTCTTTATCATCTGCGAAAGAGCCGCGTTTAATTCGTCATTGAGCGTTTTTAAGAACTTATCCGCAGTGAGGTTTTTGCCGTCTTACAGCAAATGTTCGGCATCTGCCGCGGCAGCCTGAAGTTTCTTCAGGTTTAACCGGGCTGCGCTGCAGCGCGGAAAAAGCGTCTTCCATTGTTTCATATTCAACACCAGAGAAAATGACCTATCCGTTCTTCTGACTGAATTAGTTCAGGCAACAATGCCGATTGGAATGCCTGTGTTAGCGATGATTTATATACCCGCGTTCTTCAACGGTATTAATTGCGTTTGTGTCTTGAATGAATAAAACAGGACACTAGTGATCGGCTTTATCCAATAGTGACGTACAGCGAAAAGAAGGTTAACCCTTCGCCGCAGGGAGTAAATGAATATTCAATTTTAGAGCTAATTCTGCGCGCTATCTCTATAAAACCGAGCCCTGCGCCCTTGCTTTCTGGATTATCATTATCCAGCTTCATCTGTTCTTTGAAATATTTCCTAAGTTCTTGTTTATTAAGCGTATTCAAATAGTCAATTCTGTTTTTAATAAGTTCAACGCTTGAGTTTTTCATAACGTTCCCGGTTTGAATAAAATAGACTTTGCCTTTTTTATTTTGAGAATCCTTTTCTTCAGGTTTGTTAAGCGCTCCTAAAATAAAAGTTCCTTTTGGAGTTACTGCCGGCTCTTCATCAATTCTTTCAAAATTTTCTTTCTCCGCCGAATACAGCAGTATATTGTTCATCTGTTCGATAAAAACAGAAAATACTTCCTGAGAAGTATTAAGGGGAATATTATCAAATTCCAGGCGTTTCTTCAGCGTTCCGGCTATCCCGCCTATGCCTTCCGACCAAAGCGGTCCTGAGTAAACAAGCGTTATTTTTTTATCGCTTAATAATTTGTGCCATTCAATCATATCGACAATCATAATTTTTCTCCATAAAGCTCTATTCGATTATCACAATATTAAAAATTATATTAGAAACTTCCTCCTTAAAATCCTCGCCGCATTCGATAACAATTTCATTCTTGCCTGCAGTTATCCAGTTAATAACAACTTTATTGTCATTAAGCGGGTATTTGTCCATCTTCATAATCAAATTAAGCAGAATCTTTACAGTTGAACTGTTAAAATAACTCATCTCGCAGTCAAAAGTAAATTTTCCGAAATTCGTTTGAAGATATTTTTCAAGCCAGATATCGATCTCTTTGTAAAAATTTATTACATCTTCATGAAAACTGCTGCCTTCCATTTTCATATAGTTGTTTTTTTCATCAATTAAAATATACGGAGTTGAAGTTGTCTGCTGTTTTTCCAGATAAAACGCCATTATCCTAACCTCTCTTATTATATTTTAATATAAATTCATAAAATTATCAATTAATATAATTATTGAGCGGTTTCAGGCGTTTATGGCTTTTACCGCGCATGTTCGTCATATTTCCTGAAAGTATATCTGTTGCGCCCGTTTTGTTTTGACATATACAGCGCGGTATCCGCGCATTTTATATAATCCACCGCATTATCTGTGTGTTTAACCATGACAGTTGTAACTCCTATTGAGACTGTAATGCGGTTTGAAACCTCGTTCTTTTCATGAGGAATGTTGCGATCGTAAATTTTTTGCTGTATTCTGTCCGCCGTGTAATGCGCGCCCTGCTCGCTTGTATACGGCAAAATAATAACAAATTCTTCGCCGCCGTACCGCGTGACATAATCATCTTTTCTTGTGACGCAGTTTATAAGCGTATCCGCTACGGCAATCAGACAGACATCGCCCTCGTTGTGCCCGTAAGTATCGTTGTATTTTTTAAAGTAGTCGATATCTATCATTAATACGCTGAGCACGCTGCCGGAGCGGGAAAGTTCTTTTATATTTTTTATTAACGTTTCATCAAGAAAACGCCTGTTGTAAATTCCGGTCAGCGGATCATGATGAACTTTATTTGCTAAATCCGCGTTTCTGATAAATAATTCGGAAGTATTTTTATCGGAAATTTTTGTAACGCGGCGGACATGCTTTAAGAGCTTCCCGTATTCATTGGCAAGCAATTCAAAAACATCCGGTTTTAACGGCGCGCCGTTACGGACATCAACGATATGAAGAAAAGCTTTTTCAAGAATATCCTGCTCTCTTTCAAATATATCCATATTTGTTTTCCTCTTTAAAACTTATACTTTTAACTTAAACGAGATTAATTCAAAGTCATCAACCTGCGATCCCGCGCCCCTGTGCGCTTCAAACGCTTTCCAGATTTTTTCCGAAATAACGGACTGGCTCTCATTATGGTTTTCCAAAATGATCTTCATAAATTTTTTATAACCGAAAGGCGCGGATTCTTCTCCGCCCGGCTGTTCGTACAATCCGTCAGAAGCGATATAGAATTTATTTTCCGTATTCGCAGGAATATTAACAGTTTTTATTTCTTCCCTGCTTTTTATTTTTCCTTCCCCGATATATATTTTCTGCCCTTTAATCTGCGTAACATTTTGTCCGTCGCAGACAAAGATATGAGTGCGGCTTGACGAAGAAGTTACATTCCCGTCTTTAGCGATAAACAGAACGGCAAGATCGCAGCCGTTTTTAATTGTCAGCTCTTTTGCTTCTGCGCTTTCTGTTTTTGCGTTTAACATAGCAGCTAATCTTTTTTCCAGCTCCCAGATAATATGCGCCGTATCTTTACAATTATTTTCCGCGACTGTAGCTTCAAACACAGACACAACAAGCATTGTTAATAAAGCGCCGGGAGTACCGTGGCCGGTGCAGTCGCACACGCAAAGAACGGTTCCTTCTTCAAAATTTTTAATCCAGTAAATATCGCCGCCGACAATGTCTCTTGGTTTCCAGATAATATTATAATCACAGAAAGCGTCTTTAAATAATTTATCGTCTGGAAGCAGATTCTTTTGTATCCTGCTTGCGTATTCAATGCCGGATAAAACAGCGTCTCTCGCGGCTTCCGCGCGGGCTGTCTCAATCTTAGATACATAAACAACAAAAACCAGAAAAATAACAATCATAAACGCGGCAAAAAGAAACGTCATCCCTGTTTTTAAGGAATCTAAAATTGTAAAACTTTGAACCGCGGTTATATACCAGTCAAGATCGTGAATCCTTCCAATAACCGCAACGCCTCTCCTTTCTTTAGTTTTAAAATATTTATTTCCGCCGGATTCAATCTCTTTCATTCCCGAAAGAATCTCCGCGCTGATTTGGCTTAATTCATCTTCTATCCTTACTTTATTTTGAACAAGCCGGATATCCTTCGCTCCGGTGATTTCTCCTGCGGAATTAAAAAAGTAGATGTCCGCGGTTCCGGAATAATTTTTGTTAATAGCGTCAATAAAATCCGACAAATTAATACCGGTGCCGACAATGCCAATCGCTTTTTTTTCATTGCTAAAAACAGGAGCGTTTATCCAGAGCTTTGTTACATTAAGTTCAGGATTAAAATTTATATTAAAATTGTATATTTCTGTTTCGTTAAGCGTCATGGAATACCAGTAATTATCAGGATTATCAGGATCGATTAAGTACGGCTCATAATTACCGGAATAAAAAATTTTATCCTTATCGTTTACCCAAAAAACAGAGTTCGCTGTAAACGCCCTGTGATACGCGGCAAATTCTTCAAAAGCCATTTTTTCCAGCTCCGGATCGTCAGGGTTAGAAAAATACCTTTTAATCAAAGGAGAGTCCGCCATCATAAGAGCGATAGCTATTTCGCTTTTTACATAAGCTTCAAGGCTGAGTATTTCAAACTCGACCGTTTTTAACAGCTCCTGACCGGCGCTATTAACCATTATCCGGCTCATTAAAATAATAAAAGAGGCGCTGCCAAGTAAAAAAATAAAAATAAATATAATAGAAGAATTTACGATAGTATCAATCCGGAGAGGAAGGGTTTTCCTCCTGCGAAAATTAGCCGCCATTTTTACCTCTGATTATATCATATACAATAAACACCTAAAAAGTAATAGAGGAAAAAATTGAGGCTTATAAAAATCAGGGATTTTCGTAACTTTTATACAAAAAGCGCCGTATTTTCTGCTGTGCGTTTTTCTCAAAAGTTTCTTTGCGTATGCAAAAATCGCTGATTTTTTTATAAACAGGCAGAGAACGATTTGTCTCTTCAACTTCTTTTTTTATAAGATTTGAGATAAAAGCGTCGTCATTTTCTTTGCCGGGATAATCAGCTTTTATTAATTCATAGTTGGGAACAATTACAGCGTAAATTATTTCGCTGCCCTGTGTTTTTCTGCCGACAACAAGCACTTCTCCGATTGTCCGCGAAGCTGAAAAATGCGATTCTACTTCTTCTGGATAAATATTTTTGCCGCCGGAACCTACGATAAGATTTTTTTTGCGTCCGCGGATGTAGACATAACCCAGATCATCCTGAAAACCAAGATCGCCCGTTAACAGCCAGCCGTCTTCCGTAATAACTTCTTTTGTGGCTTCTTCATTTTCGTAATAACCGAGCATTACAGAAGGCGATTTACACGCAATCTCGCCGATGCCGTCAGGACCGGGATCAAAAATCTTTACTTCGGTATAACTGATGGGAAGCCCCACAGACACATTATTTTTATGATGCGGAGTATTCACAGTAATAAGAGGAGAGTTCTCGCTCATGCCGTAACCGTGAACAATATTAAATCCAAGCGAGTCGAAAAAATCCGCAGTACTCGGACTTAAAGGACCGCCGCCCGCGACCATGATCCTTATTGAATGAAGGTTTGCTTTTTTTCTGATAAAGCGGAACACCTTTTGTCCGAATTTCGGATTTCCTTTTTTTGCCTGCGCAAGCGCGATAGACCGCAGAACATTAAGAGGAGCGCGGATAAAAGGAGAAAGTTTTTTATAACCCGCATCAATCGCCGCCATAACTTTGTCGTAGAGGAGCGGCACCGCGATAAGGAATGTAACGCCGCCGTCCTTGATGTCGTCTATTACTACCTTGCCGACAATTTTTTCCGCTATTACAACTGAAACGCCGACTGTAAACGGCGCGATAAAAGAACAGGTAGTGGGATATGTATGATGCAGCGGCAGAACATCCATAAAAATATCATCATCCAAAGGATCCAACATTCTAATCGCTCCGCTTGCATTTGCGATAATATTTTTGTGAGAAAGAGTTACGCCCTTCGCAAAACCGGTAGTTCCCGATGTAAATACAATAGAGCAGGGATGATTCGGAGAGATACTGTCAATCGGAGGCAGCGCCTGCCCGTCCGCGTCTTTGCCGAAATGATTATACTCTGTCTCCTGACCTTGTGAGGCATCTCCTGACGAAGCGTCTTCATCATGACTGACGCAGACAGACACTGTCATGGAAACACCGGAAGACGAAAGGCTTGCTGCGAAATCTTTTTTTCTTCCCGAATAGAAAAAACCTTTTGCTCTTGTGATTTTCATTATATTGAGGCATTCCTGTTCTGTCGCGAGAAAATCAACAGGTACGATGTAAATCCCCGCTATGACAGTTCCCATCCAGACAGCCATCCACTCGGGACGATTCTCCGACCACAGGACAACACGGTCGCCTTTAACAAGCCCTGCCGCAAGCAAGCCTCTCGCAATCCTGCGGCATTCATCGCGAAACCGGGAAAAAGTCCAGCGGGTAAATTCCCGCTGCTTTCCGGATCGGTAAAGAATCATGTCTTTATTCGTATATTGATTGGAAATACTTTCCAGCATTTGAGCAAAATTATCAAAAGGCTGATCAGGACGCGGCGAGACATAATCCTCATATTTTAACATAGAAATAAACCTCACTAATTTAATAGGTTGAGCCTTTTCCAAAACTTCAGTTTTTGGAAAAGCCTCGATTTATTATATAAAAATCGATAAATTTTGTCAAAATAAAAAGACGAATTTTGCAACTTTTTCAGGAAAAATGTGTCGGCAGGACACCGTGTCCTGTTATATTTCTACAGTCCCGTCATAAACCGTTACGCAGTCGCCTGTCATATACACGATTTCGTCAGAATAATTGATGAAAAGTTCGCCGCCGGGAAGCTGCGCTTTAATGTCTCTGCCCTTGTCGCAATGCCCGTTTAAGACAGCGGCTGTTACCGCGGCGCATGCTCCTGTTCCGCAGGCCTGCGTTTCGCCGCTGCCTCGTTCCCAAACGCGAATCTTTAAGTGGTTTTTGTCCATGATCTCTACAAACTCAACATTTATCCTGTCAGGAAAAACCGGATCGTTTTCGAATAACGGTCCGATTTTGCTTAGTTCTATAGTATCAACTCTGTCGCTGAAAACTACTGCATGAGGATTTCCAATCGAGACACAGGTTATTTCGTATTCGTTTCCTCCGATTGTTACCTTTCTTGCGATCACGCCGAATACGCCGGATACGTTTTCTCCGTCAAGATTTACAGGAATTTTTTCTGGAGATAATTGAGCACGCCCCATATTTACTTTTACTGATGATACTTTTCCGTTTCTTGTAGAAACTGTCAATTCTCTGATGCCGCTGCGCGTTTCAATGCGCATATCGCGTTTTTTTACAATGCCGTTATCGTAAAGATATTTCGCGACACAGCGGATTGAGTTTCCTGCCATAGCGCCTTCGCTGCCGTCAAGGTTGAATATCCTCATCCCTGCGTCAGCGGCGCTTGACGGTATAATCAGCACAACACCTTCTCCGCCGATGCCTTTATGCCTGTCAGATAACAGAGCGGAAAGCGATTCCGGCGAATTAATATTAAGATTAAAGCAATTAATATAGATATAATCATTTCCTGTGCCGTGCATTTTTGTAAACGGCAGTTCCACGCGGCTCGCTCTTAAATTATTAATGTCAACTAACTCTGTGTTTATTTCGCTGTAATCAGAAAGAAGCGAATCGGCAAGCGCGTTTGCCGTATCAATCGAAGTAAGGCACGGAACGCCGAGAGCGACAGCTTTTCTGCGGAGCTTAACATCGTCAAACGCGGGATCTCTTCCTTTTTCTGACGTTGAGATAATGTAACTAATCTTTCCGCCCGCGAGAAGCGTTTCCGTATTTACATTCGGATTGTCGCAGATTTTATCTATGGGCTCAACTGTAAAACCTTTTCTTTCAAGGAAACGCGCGGTTCCCCGCGTAGCGTAAAGAGAAAATTTAAGCTTTGTAAATTTCTGCGCCATGCCGATGATCTCTCCCTTGTCGCCGTCTTTAATTGTCATAAGCACGCCGCCTGATTTTTTCATTTTGTAACCCGCGGCGACAAGCCCTTTGTAAAGCGCTTCCTGAAGATTTTTTCCAAGCCCTAAAACTTCGCCCGTTGATTTCATTTCAGGACCAAGGTGCGTATCAAGCCCCGTAAGTTTTTCAAAAGAAAAGACAGGAACTTTTACCGCGACATAAGGAGGAATCTTCGCAATGCCGGATGCGCCGCCGAAATTCAGCGCGAAGCGGTCAGCATGGCTTCCCATGGAATCCGCTCCGTAACTAAGGTTCGCTAATTTTTCACCTATGCTTACTCTTGTCGCAAGCTCGCACATGGGAACGCCTGTCACCTTGCTGATATACGGAACTGTGCGGGACGCGCGCGGATTTACTTCGATAACGTAAATCTCGTTTTCGTATAACACATACTGAATATTGACAAGACCTCTGACATTAAGAGCCGTACAGATTTTTTTTGTAACATTAAAAATATTTTCAGATAACGCATCGTCAATATTCAGCGCGGGATAAACCGCGATACTGTCGCCTGAATGAACGCCGGTGCGCTCGATATGTTCCATTATGCCGGGAATGAGAACGTCATCTTCATCGCAAATCGCGTCTACTTCGATTTCACGTCCGCTTAAATATTTGTCGATTAAAACAGGATTATCATGCGTCTGGCGTAAAATAATTTCCATGTACTCTATGATGTCTTCGGGAGAGAAAGCGATGATCATATTCTGCCCGCCAAGCACATAAGACGGGCGCATAAGCACCGGATAGCCCAGTTTTTCAGCGGCGTCAAGCGCTAATTTGCAGCTTTGCTGTAAGTCCTCTTCCGGCATAACGCTGAAACCTTTCGGGCGTTTGATTTGCAGCTTTTCGAGTAACGCGTCAAAGCGTTCTCTGTCTTCGCAGATGTCGATGCTGTCCGCGGAAGTTCCGATTATTTTAACGCCGCGATCATGCAGTTTTTTTGTAAGTTTAATCGCGGTTCCGCCGCCGAACGCTACAATAACTCCGATTGGTTTTTCAATTTCGATAATGCTCATAACATCGTCAATGAAAAGCGGCTCGAAGTACAACCTGTCCGCCGTATCGAAGTCGGTGGATACTGTCTCAGGATTATTATTGATAACGATTACTTCATAGCCGATGCTTTTTAATGTCCACACGCAGTGAACGCAGGCATAATCAAATTCGATGCCCTGCCCTATTCTTATCGGACCTGAACCGAGAACAATTATCCGCTGTTTAACGCTTTTTTGTATAAACGGAATCGCTTCGTTTTCCTCTCCGTTTTGGATTGAATAAAAGTACGGCGTCTTCGCTTCGAATTCCGCCGCGCAGGTGTCTACCATTTTGTAGATTAGCGGGGAATTGAGCGCCGCGTTGTTTGTTTTTTCCGCTTTTTCTTCCATATTCATTTTACTTTGAGATATATTTAAAAGACAATTTAAAAACCATTTGTCTACTTTTGTTATGTGATATAAAGTATTGATATCCAAGCCGCGTTTAATCGCTTCATATAAAATAAAGAGGCGTTCGTCGGTTACGTACATTAACATTCTGCGGATTTCAGAATCGGTTTTTGACGCAAGTTTCGGCATTTCTAAATCTGTTAATCCTATTTCCGAGCCGCGCACCGCTTTTAAGAGAGCTTCCTCAAAAGTGTCGGCGATTGCCATTACTTCGCCTGTCGCTTTCATCTGCGTGCCGAGTTCTTTGCTGGCGTAGACAAATTTGTCGAACGGCCACTTTGGAAATTTTACGGCGACATAATCAAGAGCGGGTTCAAACGCGGCGTAAGTTGTGCCGGTTACCGCGTTGATAATTTCATCTAACGTATAGCCGATGGCGATTTTTACCGCGGCTTTCGCGATTGGGTAGCCTGTCGCCTTGCTCGCAAGCGCGGAAGATCGTGAAACGCGCGGGTTTACCTCAATTACCGCGTATTCAAAACTGTTGGGCTCCAATGCTAATTGCACGTTACAGCCGCCCTCGACACCTAACGCTTTAATTATATCGAGCGCCGCGGATCGCAGCATCTGGTATTCCTTATCCGCGAGAGTTACGCAGGGCGCGATGACGATGCTGTCCCCTGTGTGTATGCCGACAGGATCAAAATTCTCCATGGAACAGACAGTTATTACATTTCCCGCGCGGTCGCGCATCACTTCATATTCAATTTCTTTCCAGCCGGCGATTGATCTTTCTACTAGTATTTGTCTTATCGGGGAAAGCGCAAGTCCGTTAGCTGCAATTTCCCGCAGCCTTTCTTCGTCAGCCGCGCTGCCGCCGCCTGATCCTCCCAATGTAAAAGCAGGGCGCACAATTACAGGATAGCCGATCTCTCCCGCGAACTTAACCGCTGTTTCAATATCAGTCGCAATCACCGAGGGAACGCACGGCTGTCCGATGCTTTGCATCGTCTCCTTAAAGATTTTTCTGTCTTCCGCTTTATCAATCGTTTCAGGTGAAGAGCCAAGAAGGCGGACGTTGTATTTTTCGAGAAAGCCGTCACGGGCAAGCTGCATGCAAAGCGTAAGCCCTGTCTGCCCGCCAAGACCGGATAAAATACTGTCAGGGCGTTCTTTCTCAATGATGCGTTTTATTGTGGTGAGAGTCAGAGGCTCTATGTAAATTTTATCCGCTATGTTGTTATCTGTCATTATTGTCGCCGGATTTGAATTGACAAGAACAATTTCAATTCCGTCTTCACGTAACACACGGCATGCCTGAGTGCCCGCGTAATCAAACTCTGCCGCCTGCCCGATTACAATTGGACCGGAACCTATTACCAGTACTTTCTTTATATCTTTATTCAGCGGCATATTGATTGCACCTCTCTATAAACCTGTCAAAAAGAAAACCCGTATCCAAAGGTCCGCCGCACGCCTCAGGGTGAAACTGCACGGAGAAAGAAACGCCGTAATCCAATCCTTCGCAGCTTCCGTCATTAACATTGATAAAGGATAATGAACCGAGGTTCGAGTTATCTGCAATTACTTCGTAACCGTGATTTTGACTCGTTATATAAACACAGCCGGTTTTTATTTCTTTTACAGGCTGATTGGCTCCTCTGTGACCGAACTTTAATTTTCTTGTTTTAAATCCGTTCGCAAGCGCCAGAAGCTGATGCCCCATGCAGATTCCAAAAATAGGGATGCCGCTTTTTATCAGCTCTTTAAGCGTTTCAACTATCGGCTTGTTTGCGGGATCGGCAGGATCGCCGGGACCGTTACTCAGCATTATGCCGCTT
>JGI24695J34938_10000811_pt1 | contig 29036 bp, 25 predicted proteins | sample TergutCo191P3_FD_34938 | JGI IMG/M metagenome (IMG submission 34938)
TCGGCAAGTTTTAAGTATTGTCCGTAGAAAAATAAACTGTCCCCGTAGCAAATGGAAGCGGACTGTTGGGTCGTGTCAATCTGGTGAACTGTTAAATCAAGTGTTACAATAGTGTCGCAGGCGCCTGTGGTAGAGGCTACCCGTTTGCTGTAAATACCGGTTGCATACAGCATATCGCCATAGAAGTGGTATCCCACGTTCACACAGGCTTCTGTTTCAATGGTTTTTGTAAGTAATGGATTTACCGTTAGTGTCAACTCAATCACACTGTCGCAGCCCGTAATGGTAGATGGTAAAGTATGATAGTAAGTATCGGCAAGTTTTAAATACTGACCGAAGAACAATAAACTGTCGCCGTAGCAAATAGAGGCTGACCGTTGGGTCGTGTCAATCTGGTGAACCTTTAAATCAAGCGTTACAATGGTGTCGCAGGTGCTTGTGGTGGAGGGTACCAGCTTATTGTAAATACCGGTTGCATACAGCATATCGCCATAGAAACTGTACCCCACGTTTACACAGGCTTCTCTTGCTATATTTTTTGTAAGTATTGGATTCATCGTCAGTATCAACTCAATCACACTGTCGCAGCCGGTGGTGGTAGATTGTAGCGTATGATAGTAAGTATCTGCAAGTTTTAAATAGTGACCGTAGAAAAATAAACTGTCTCCGGTGCAAATAGAGGTTGACAATTGGGTAGTATCAATCTGGCGAATCGTTAAATCAAGTACTACAATGGTATCGCAACTGCCTGTGGTTGAGGGCGCCCACTTGTTGTAAATACCGGTTGCGTACAGCATATCTCCATAGAAACTGTAACCCACGTTCACACAGGCTTCTCTTGCTATAGTTTTTGTTAGTATTGGATTAAGCGTTAGTGTCAACTCAATCACACTGTCACAGCCGGTGATGGTAGATTGCAGCGTATGATAGTAAGTATCTGCAAGTTTTAAATATTGTCCATAGAAAAATAAACTGTCGCCGGTGCAAATAGAGGTTGACAATTGGGTAGTATCAATCTGGTGAATCGTTAAATCAAGCGTTACAATGGTGTCGCAGGCGCCTGTGGTGGAGGCTACCCGTTTGTTGTAAATGCCTGCTCCATACAGCATATCTCCATAGAAGTCATAACCTGCATTCACACAAGTTGCTTTTGCTATAGTTTTTGTAAGTAATGGATTAACCGTTAATTTCAACTCTACTATACTATCACAGTCCACGTCAGTAAATTTCTGGATGAGATAGTAAGTATTAGCATCTTTTAAGTATTGACCGCCAAACAATAAACTGTCACCGTAACAAATAGAGTCTGACAATTGGGTAGTAACAAATTGAGGAACTGTTAAAGTGGGAGTGCCGGATTGCGTATGGGAATAGAGACAGCCTCTTCCCGACAGGGTGTTGTTTGTAGTATCGCAATCATCCTCACCCAGCGAGGGGAAGGTGATATTGTCGTCCATGATGCGCGCCCAAATCAAGCAGTTGTTAAAGTTGCCCGTCAGAAAAAAGTCAATCGTCTCAATGTCGTTCTTGAATATATCCACCCCTACCTCCCGTACGTTTATAAAAATACTGGATTCAATAGGTTTGCCTGAGGTTCCGCCATTATAGAATGCAATGGGTGTTAAAGCGGCAATGGTTGCATCTCCAATACTGCGAATGGTAAGAGTTACCTTAGTAGAAGTAAGGCTTATGACTTCCACATCCATATTTATCAATACGGCATCTGCTTTTCTCACAATAGGCACATAATCTTCTCCATATTTCACAATAGGCTGCTGTATCCATGCTCCGTTGTAAGGAGTAATCGTATTTCCCATTCCATCCTGATAGGGGGTAAGCAAATCCTGAGGGTTTGTGGGGACTGTTAGATCATCATTAATATGTAGGGGGTTATATAAATTTTGATTCCATACAGGAGGAGATGGCGACCATTTATAACTATCATATTCAAATACCATAATATAACCATTTGCTGCGGCAATATTACGAGCATCAGCACTTCGGGTAACAATGATATCGGCGCATCCGTCAAGATTCACATCGGCAATAACCGGATATTCTAAACCTGTCCCTCCAAATACAGCATCAGGGTGGTGGTTTGTTTCCGGTGTTGAAAACAGGATACTTGTGCCCGGAGTAGAAACCTTTTCATTAACCGTTACATAATCTCTTCCCATTTTGTTATTCCCTCTTGCAGGAGAAAGAACCCGCAAAGTAGCTTCATCTTTGTAGCATATATCTTTTGTTCCATCATTGTCAAAGTCGAAAAGCGTTATGCCCGTACTGTGCGAGCGATCAAGATGTTCCATTGCCCAACTTAATTTTAAGCGCTCCTCTATCTCCGTTGCTGCTGCATCGTAGGTTAAACCTATAATATGGCCACACAAAGAGTTAGTACTAAATGGACGATTAAATCGCCGGTTGCTATTCGATGTCTGATTATTGTCCCAACCGGCTGCGGTACCGCTACTACCCGCTGTTCCCTGCCGTATCGCTTCGTCTGTTAAAGGATGAAATTTAATTCCTGTACGCCCGCTCCTGTTAATTTGAACGACACCTGACAGAATACATATTTCAGGCAATTTGAGGCTATAGTTAGCGCCATCCCAACCATCCTTCTTCCCATTAATATCTCCGATAAAAGGAATACTGTAACTTCCGTTTGCACCATCGGAATAGTAAGTAATAGCTGCTTTTACCTGCGAAGGATAGCGAGGATCCCATATATAAACTAATATTTTAGTATCCAAACTTCCGTTATCACAGGGTTGAGTTACAATAATATCAAGGTGCCCATCGCCATCAATATCTGCTACCCGCGTAAAACCATCGCTGAGATAATGCGTTGTTTTAGTACCGTTTGTATTTTCCGTTAAAGTTACGGATACCGGTCCCTCAATGGTGGTATAAGTATTTAAGGTATGATTAGTAAGACTGTTAATTTGTATTTTGTAAATACGGTTGCCTGTAACAATCTCTTGTATTCCATCGCCGTCAATGTCCCAAATAGCAGGCGTAGCCACATATTCATCAGCATACGTTCCATTCGAAGGTCTGCGCCCTGTCAGGGCAACCCCTTTTATCGAATTGGCGTTTGCTTGTGTGGTGGGAGTGGAATATACATTATCTACCAAACCTATATTTGCCGCCAAAGAACTATATTTCGGCGTAGCCGCTGCTCCCTGCCATGCCATTAATAAAGCGCCGGTTTGACCATTATACACTTTGTTATATACAATCACTTCGGGAATGCCATCTCCGTTAATATCTACAATATAAGGATGGGGCGTATTGAATGGACTGTTTGTAGCAGAAAGAGGCGCTTTAAATTTTACAGAAGCCTCCCATAATATATTCATTGCGGTAATCGTCTTTCCGCTAAAAACAGGTTTATAGACAATTACAGCCCCATCGGGGCGAGTATAGACTATTTCTACTATTCCATCTCTATCCAAATCGGCAACTGCCAAAGGAGAAGGCGGACGGTGATAGCCTGTGCCGGAACTTTGACTATAATTTGTGCCAAAATCTTTGCTGTACATTCTTGCACCTGTTTGCCCATTATATATGTTAATGTATCGGGCAGAAGGTCTTGCATTACCTGCACCATAAGTTCCATAAACTCCAAGTGCAATAATTTCGGGTTTAGTATCGCCGTTGAGGTCAACAACTAAGGGAGAGGTGAAGCCATCAATACAATAACCGTCGCCGCCACTCGCATCTCCGCCCAAAGAACCACCCATGGTGAAGCCTTGGGTAGTGCTGAACTTCCTCCTGATGGTGAAAGGCAAATCGGGAGGCATAAGTTCGTAGCAAACCGCAGCTCCATTAATTACGTTGACAGGCAAATCCTCTATAGTTATATACACCTTTGCCGTTGATTCAATACCGCCACACGTTATCTTATAGACCAATGAATCTTTCCCAAAAGAACTAGACAATATACTATATTTCAACTCATTATTTGGATCTATCTCCACCAAAGCTTTTGTTGGCGGCGTTTCGATAGCGAGTTGTATGGCGCCTTTGCTGCAACTTCCGGTAGAATCGTTCGCCAACACATCTATCATAAGAAACGACATGCCTTTCGACATCAATACAGAATCGTTTACCGCCAATAGAGAATTGCCTGCTCTTATAAGAGGCTCATGTTGGGTTTCAAGAATAGGATTTCTCCATGAGGAGGCAGGATCAGATATCCCAAATTCTTTGCTTTGAGTAATGGGTTGAGCAAATGAAAATTCCACGATCAAAGAAAGCAACAAAAAAAGTGTAGTTTTTTTAATCATTCTATTATTTTTAATTGTTATTTGTAAATGTTATTTTTATTATTGTACTATATATATACAATTCTTATAATTTTTCGTTACTTCTATTCTTTGAGTTGGTTTCAAATGCAATTTTATTTTCGGTGTAAAGCTACAAAAGAATATTGTATTTTAATTGGGTTGGCAAAAATATCCTGAAAATTAAGATTTTATAATTCATTTTCGTAAATGCAAATTTCAAAAAATAGTATTGTCCGTAATATTTTTTCGGGTTCTGAATATTTGTGTCTAAAAAAAAGATTATCTAAAATAAGTTATCTTATATTGAATTCATAAAAAAATTATTACTCTGATTTTAATGATTTTAATCTTTTTTGAAATATTTTTTTTATTTTGCATAATTTTTAAGTAAAACCAGCGTTTACTTTAAACTTGTTTGACAATAAAATAACTGTTATGGAACATATTACATGGTATGATGCCTTCATGGAAATCATTCAGAAGAAGTATCAAAAAAGAACACAATTAACAAAAGCGTTAATAGAACTGCTTTCTTTAGAGCGGGAAGCCGTTTATCGGAGGTTAAGAAAAGAGGTTAGTTTCTCTGCTCATGAAATTGCCATACTGGCGTCTGCATGGAATATTTCCTTAGACGAAATTATGGGGGTAAACTCCGGAATTATCTCTTTTCACATGAGAATTAACAACCTTCATGACCCCTCGGAAGAAGAATGCAAGTTCATGCGGTATATTACACAGTCCATCGACTACCTGAAAAATTTTCCTTCTACGGAATTTATGGATATCTGTAATAAATTACCCCGCCAGTTGCTTGCCGGCTATGAATATTTGAACAGATTTCATTTGTTTAAATGGACTTATCAATATTGTAATTATAAAGAGGCGCTTCCTTTTTCAAAGATTATTATGTCGAAAGAACAGCGCAATATTACCAAAGAATATTACAACGCCGTTAAACAGGTCCCAAATACTAATTTTATTTTAGATTTTAAAATATTTGATTATCTAATTAATGACATTCGGTACTTCATTTCCATTTACATGATTACGGAAGAAGAAAAAGAACTCATTAAAAAAGATATACTGGACTTGTTAGATTACCTGCTGGAAGTTGCCAACAAAGGATATTACCCTGAAACGCACAAAAGAGTAAACTTGTATATCTCGCAACTAAAAGTGCCAACAGGTTACAGTTATACATATACCCCAGAGGTAAACACCTGCTACGTGCATGTATTTGAAAAATTTGAAATCTACACTTTCCACTCCGAAATGGTAAATAATTTTATCTCCTGGATGCAGCTAAAGAAACGAACCTCTATCCAAATATCTGAGGTGGACGAAAGAAGTAGAATTGAATTTTTCTCAAAACAAAAACAATTAGTAGAAAGTTTATAATATTCTCAATAAAAAAACTAATAAAATAATATTGATATGATTACGGAAGAAACTACATGGTATGACGTTTTTATTGAACTTCTTCATGAAAAATACCCTAAAAATGCGCAGCTAACATACGAAATAATGAATTTGCTATGCCTTGAACGTGAGGCTGCATACAGAAGGTTGCGAAAAGATGTTGCATTTACTGCCAATGAAATTGCTAAGATTGTTACCTCATGGAATATCTCTTTAGATGAAATTATTGGTGTCCATTCAGGAAAAACACCCTTTAGAATGCAAGCCTTTAACTACCTTAATCCCTCTCCTAAAGAGTTTGGATACCTGCAAAAAAGAGTAAACGCGCTGGATCATTTTCAAACCGACGCCTACTCGGAATATATGGAAGTGGGAAACAGATTCCCAAGACCTATAAACATAGGATTCCTCACATTATACCGTTTCTTAATCTTTTATTGGGCTTACCAATATAGTAACAATGAATCGCTAAGAGAATTTTCAAAAGTTACTATCTCCAAAGATCTTTGCAAAGAATTTGAACGATATAAAAATAATCTGATTCATGTGAAAAATACCAGTTTCATTTTAGATGAAATGATATTTGAAGCTTTTGTACATAGCGTTGATTATTATCACTCCATCTCAGCTATCACCGACAAAGAAAAAGAACTTATTAAAGAGGAACTTTATGGTTTATTAGAATACTTGTCAGAAATTGCTAATAAAGGTTGCTATCCGGAAACAGGTAATAAAGTTAATATCTATATTTCTCAACTTACCATTGATACAAATTATAGTTATTACTATTCCGACAAATTGAAATCATGCCGGATTCATGCTTTTGGAAAGTTTGATATCACAACGTATGATAGCGATATGGTTGCCAATTTTAGAACATGGATGAATTTAAAGAAAAGATCTGTCATCCAAATTTCTGAAGTAAACGAAAAAAGAAGGATTGAATATTTTGCAAAACAAAGAAAGATTGTGGACAGTTTGTAAACCTCTTTTTGCGACATACCTAAACTTAATTCATATTTATTACACTTATTGAGGGGTAATTTTATCGATTGTACATAAATGTAAATTTTGCAATATGTTGTTTTTCGTAAATTATTAAAGATATTTAACATTTATACTCTTTTATATTTTTTTTACAAAATTCTATAACCAATATAAGAACTATTTTGCATGTTTTTTACGGTTTTAGTTTAGTTTGCTTATTATACACACTTTTTTTGATTTGGCAAAAAATACTTATTTTTAAAAAGCTGCGTTATTGAATACTTTTTGAGAAAAACCTTTTTAAATTATTTAAAACTATATTTATAATCTCAAAGAAATCGATAAGAAAATGCTATTAATAATCATCTAATTACTAAATAAATATTTTATGAAGCCTACGACGTGGTATGATACCTTTTTAGAAATTATTAAAAAAAAGTATCCCAAAAAAGCCCAATTAACAGATGTACTAACTGAACTACTCTCTTTAGAGCGAGAAGCTACCTACCGGAGACTGCGCAAAGAAGTCTTTTTTTCTGCACAAGAAATTGTAACCATCGCATCCGCCTGGAATATTTCGTTGGACGAAATTATGGGCGTTAACACCGGAATTATTCCTTTTCAAATGAAGGATATGAACGATTCAAATGCCTTAAAGGAAGAAACTAATTTTCTGCAATCCGTTACACAATCTATTGCCCATGTAAACGATTTCTCTACAGCAGAATTTATGGATGTTTGCAATAGATTGCCATATCAATTGCTGGCAGATTATGAGTATTTGAGCAAATTTTATTATTTCAAATGGGTCTATCAATATAATTGTGTAGATGGCGCTAACCCTTTCTCAAAGGTTGATATTCCTGACGATACCCAAAAATTTGCCAAAGAATATCATCGGGTAGCTAAACAAGTGGCTAACTCCAGTTTTATTTTCGATGCCAAAATATTTGAATATCTAATACACGATGTTGAGTATTTTTGCTCCATTTACCTGATTACAAAAGAAGAAAAAGAACTTGTAAAAAGAGATATCCTTAGATTATTAAACTATCTGCATGAAATAGCAAACACCGGGTGCTATCCAGAAACCCAAAACAAGGTGTCTCTATTTATTTCAGAACTAAATGTACCCGTAAGCTATAGCTATGTTTATACGCCAGAAATAAATGTATGTAATGTTCATGTATTTGAAAATAATAAGATCTATTCCTTTCATTCAGAAATGGTTGAGAATTTTATTACATGGATGCAACAAAAGAAAAAAACATCTATCCAAATATCAGAAGTCGATGAAAAAAGTCGAATCGATTTTTTTGCTGTACAAAGAGAACTGTTGAACAATTTTTAATACTATGAATTATTTTTACATACAATAATAAACTTTAAGATTATGAAAAAAAACACATGGATTGACATTTTTATTGAACTTCTTCAAGAGAAGTATCCACGAAATTCACAATTAATAGCAGAACTTGTGGACTTGCTATGCCTTGAACGTGAAGCAGTTTATAGAAGATTAAGAAAAGATGTTGCATTTACTGCCAATGAGATTGCAAAAATTGCTACTACATGGAATATTTCTTTCGATGAAGTTATTGGTGCCCATTCCGGAAAATTACCTTTTCAAATGCTTCCATTGAATTACTTGAATCCCTCTCCTAAAGAGTTTTACAGTATGCATGAAAAGATCAAAGCGCTGGATGATGTTCAAACGGCTGCTTATTCAGAGTATATGGAGGTGTGTAATGTTTTCCCAAAACCTCTCAGAATCGGGTTCCCTATGTTGTTTCGTTTCAGTATTTTCTACTGGGCATATCATTACAGAAATGATGAGTCGCAAAACCTGTTTTCCAAAATTGTAATTCCAGATAGTATTTACGCAGATTTTGAATACTATAAGCAAAACATAGTTCATGTACAAAACACCAGTTTGATTTTAGATGAAATGGTTTTTGAGTATTTCATACACAATGTTAATTATTTTCACTCTATTTTAGCTATTACAGACAAGGAAAAAGGGCTCATTAAAAAAGAGTTATACGCATTACTGGACTACATGAAAGAGATTGCGAATAACGGCTGTTACCCCGAAACGCGAAAAAAAGTGTTTATGTATATTTCTCAACTTACTATTAACACCAATTACAACTACTATTATTCCGAAAATTTGAAAACGTGCAGTGTCTCCGCATTTGGAAAAGATGAGATTACTTCTAATGATTCTGAAATTGTTGCCAACTTCAGAGAATGGATGAATTTAAAGAAACGGGCAGCCATCCAAATTTCAGAAGTAAATGAGAAGAGAAGGTTTGAGTTTTTTAATAAGCAAAAGAAAATTGTGGATAGTTTGTAGAAATTAAAAGCAGAGCAGCATTTTTACATTTTTTTCTTATCCAGTACTTAGGTTATTATAGTGGATAATTGTAATTGAGTAATGAATCTTATACAAGAAAATATTTGTTTATCGCACAAATAAAAGTTTAGTAAATTCTTCTATTTTTGCGCACTGATAAAATCAATTATGTGTATAGTATTGTAGTTGAAAATCTTACCAAAAGATTCGGAAGTTTTACTGCCGTAAATAATATCTCTTTTTCTATTAAAAAAGGGGAGATTTTTGGTTTTCTTGGTGCGAATGGTGCGGGGAAAACCACTGCCATGAAAATGATGTGCGGACTGTTGTTACCCACCTCCGGAATTGCCAAAATTGGGGGTTACGACTTGGCTACACAGTCGAAATTGATCAAGAAAAATATCGGGTACATGAGCCAGCGGTTTTCGTTGTATGATGATCTTACCGTGTATGAAAATATGCAGCTTTTTGGCACAATTTATAAAATTGAGAAACAAACGCTGAAACAACGCATTCAAGAAAGTTTGAATGAATTGAATATGAATGATTTTGCATACGTATTGGTAAAATCACTGCCTTTAGGTTGGAAACAACGGCTGGCGTTTGCCACTGCACTGCTGCACCGCCCGCAAATCGTCTTTTTAGATGAACCCACCAGCGGAGTAGATCCTATTGTACGTAGAGAGTTTTGGGGACTCATCTATAAAACCGCCTCAACAGGAGTAACTATATTTGTAACAACACATTATATGGACGAAGCCGAATATTGCGAACGCATCTCCATTATGGCGGAGGGAGAACTAAAACTGATAGGCACGCCCAACGAATTGAAAGAGCAAATGGGCGTACAAACCATTGACGACATTTTTGTAAAATTTGTAAACCGATAGTGATGAAAGCGTTTTTAGCCATTTTACAAAAAGAATTTATTCACATTGGGCGCGACCGTGTATCACTCTTTCTCGTTTTGGCTATGCCCATAGCGCTCATCCTGCTGTTCGGGTTTACCATCAGTACGGAAATCAGAAACGCCAAGATCTCTATCCTCGACCAGTCGAAAGATACGGAATCAAAACAGTTGATTGAAAATATTACCGCTTCAGGGTATTTTCAAGTAGTGAGTTTTTTGGATACGGAAACTGAAATTGACCATGATTTCAAGAATAAACACATCAAAATTGCGATGATTATTCCGCCGCGATTTGAGGAATCATTAGAAAGAGATAAAATGGCTAACATTCAAATTATCAATGATGTATCGGATATTAACATTGCTTCTATATTAAACAACTATTTACGCACCGTATTTAACGATTATATCACAGAATATAACCGCAACAAAAGTGCATTAGAAAATCCCATTTCGATTGTAACCACTATGCAATATAATCCTGAACTGAACAGTGTGTATATGTTCGTTCCGGGCATTATCACCCTCATTATGATTATTATAACGGCGCTGATGTCGTCCATTACATTAGCCCGCGAAAAAGAAACCAACACCATGAATATGATGTTGATTACTACGGTGAAAAAAATCAACATCGCCATCGGAAAAGTCATTCCCTATATGCTTTTGTCGCTTATTAGTACCGTTCTCATATTGATTATCAGTGTGTTTGTTTTTCACATGCCCATTAAAGGAAGTATTGGACTGTTGCTTTTCCTGTGCATTATTTTCATGTTTACCTCCGCTTCTTTCGGTTTGCTCATTTCAGCGGTATCCAAAACCCAATTAGACGCCATGATGGTAACAATGATGGGGTTGTTTCTGCCCACCGTTTTGCTTTCGGGTTTTCTGTTTCCATTAGACAACATGCCACTCTTTTTCCAGTGGTTAGCCGATATTTTCCCTGCCAAATGGTTCATCATTGCCATTAAAGATGTGATGCTTAAAGGCGCCAGCTTTATGGAAATAGGAAAATACCTGATTATTCTTACCGGTATGTCGGTTTTGATGGTAGGGTTTAGTTTGTCGCAAATCGACAAACGATAAAAGGATACTAAAGCGCGAAAGGGAAAATATTGAGGTGCCGTCAGCTATTTTTTGGGTGCTGATTTACCCAATTAAAGTGTCTCAAAAATTGCAAAATATTAAAGTCAAAATATTTTATCCATATGATTTTTTAATGCCAAAGTTAAGAGACAAAAAATACGAATAGTTATCAATGCTCAAAAAAAATTCGTCAACAGGCATTGTATCGTTGATAAATTTTATGTTTATTCGCGCCGAAATCATTCCATCATATAAAATATGACACCTACACTCAACTTTATCACCTGGACGGTCTCTCCCGAAATATTTTCAATCGGCAGTTTTTCAGTACGCTGGTACGGCGTACTGCTTGCTTTCGGCTTTTTTTTAGCTTATGTAACCTTGTCGAAAATATTCAAAAATGAAAAATTGTCGCAACAACTACTTGATAAACTTACTATTTGGTGCATCGTTTGGACGCTCGTGGGGCTTCGATTGGCGCACTTTTTGTTTTATGAACCTCAATACTTAATTCAACATCCACTGCAAGTGTTGCTTCCTTTTGATGAAAATTGGAACTTCATTGGATACCAGGGGTTGGCAAGTCACGGGGCGGTTATTGCACTCATTTCGTTTCTCACTTATTTTGCATGGAAACACAAAATGAACGCATTGTGGTTGTTAGACCGTTTGTGTGTGGTTATCCCCATTGCGGCGGCAATGGTACGTTTGGGCAATCTCATGAACCACGAAATTGTGGGCAGCATTACGCAAGTGGCTTGGGCATTTAACTTTACAAATGGAGGTTATGGTGTTGCCGATACGTTACGCCACCCTGCACAATTATACGAATCACTCGTCTATTTTTCGCTCTATATTTTTATGGTAATCTATTACTTTAGAGTAACTAAAGGAAATATTCCTGCCGGAAGAACAATCGGAACTTTACTCACAGTGATTTTTACCGCCCGCTTTCTCATTGAGTTTGTGAAAGAAGTACAAGTGCGCAACGAAGTTGGCATGACGTTAAATATCGGACAGTGGCTCAGTATCCCATTCATTCTTATTGGATTAGGTTTATTGATATATTCGTTCATTAATAAAAATAATATTCCGCATTACATGGAACCCAAACCCAAAACTTCTTCAAAATAATTATGGAATATATTGAATTAGAAGTTATTGATGTTGAAAGTTCTCCTACTCCTTCGGAAGCATTTGCCTTAATTGTGCGTGAAAAAGAGGGCGAAAAAGAGATGACCATCGTGATTGGATTACAGGAAGCTCGCACTTTGGTTTTGTTAATCAATAAGATTCAAACGCGCCGCCCCGGAACACATGAGTTATTTAAAAACTTTATGGAACTATCAGAATATAAGTTAAATAAAGTATCTATTTATCATTATGATGAGGGTGTATTTTATGCACATTTATCGCTTCACAACGATGAGATTGACTTTGATTTGGATGCGCGAACCTCCGATGCTATCGCTATTGCCTTGCTGATGAATGCGCCGGTGCTGATTAAAAAAGATATCTTTGAAAAACTGTCGCTTGCACCGCGCAAAGAGGAAACTTCCATAGAAGATTTTAACCCCGATATAGAATTGCAACCCGAAGAATTAGAACTATATATAGAAAACAAACTACAAGAGATGCCTTTGGAAGAATTACAACGCCTTTTGCAGGGCGCTATTGACAGTGAGGACTTTGAGTTGGCTTCAAAAATTCATGATGAAATTAACATAAGAAAATCTTAAAACCGATACCCCTTATTTTCAAAAGTTCCTTTAGTCGATGCCCGAAAATTCCAAAGTATTATTAGCTATGAGCGGTGGGGTGGATAGTTCCGTTGCCGCATTTCTTTTGCAACAGTCAGGCTATGAAGTTATTGGCATCACCTTGAAAATGTGGAGTTACGAAAAAACCTATCACGGCAAAGCGGGCGCAACCTCCGACAGCAGTTTTATTCATGACGCGCAAGCATTGGCAAAAAAACTTAATATTGAGCATCATGTAGTGGATATTCAAGATGATTTTGCACAAACCATCATTCAAAATTTTGTAGATGAGTATTTTGCGGGACGAACACCTAACCCGTGCGTGCTCTGCAACCCAACCATGAAATTTGGCGCCTTGTTTCATTACGCTGATTTATTGGGTTGTAACAAAGTGGCAACCGGTCATTATTTGCGCTTGAAAAACGAAAACGGTAGATACTTTGTTTCTCGTGGTCAAGATATTACCAAAGATCAGTCGTATGTTTTGTGGAAAATGTCTCAAGCGCAACTGTCGCGTTGCCTTTTCCCGTTGGGTGCGTTCACCAAAGAGGAGGTGAAAGCGTATGCCCGTTCTTTTGGAATAGAGTCAATTGCCGACAAAAGAGAAAGTTACGACGTTTGTTTTATTCCCAACGGGGATTACAGAACTTTTTTACAGTTGCAGTGCCCTTCGGCGTGCGAGAGCTTGCGCGGAGGCATTATCTGCGACAAAAACGGCAAGTGGCTGGGCAAACATCGCGGCTACCCGTTCTACACCATCGGGCAGCGAAAAGGATTGGATGTGGCAGTAGGACACCCCATTTACGTAACTCACTTAGACCCTGAAAACAACAAAGTGGTTTTGGGTGAAAAAGAAGATCTACTTTCCCAAACATTATTTGTAACCGATTGTAACATATCTAAATACGAAAAACTTCCCGAAAACTACCGCGCATTAATTCGTATCCGCTACAAAGACGCCGGCACAATGGCAACCATTACTCAAGAACTCAACGGATTGCGATGCACTTTTGACGCTCCGGTTTCGGCAGTAACCCCCGGACAATCAGCAGTGTTTTATGATGGGGATGATGTAGTTGGGGGTGGGGTAATTGCTTCAAATATGAATAAATAAAAATGTATTTTTGCCGTTGAATTACAATAATAACAATAGATAAAATATATGCTATGGAAACAACAACAAAAATAAACGGAACAACAAAAATAAACGGTAAGAAGAATAGAATAACTATTACTAAACCAAAAAAGAAATCTAAATTTACACTGTGGTGGGAAAAACACCCCAATGGAATAGTTACAATTTTAGACGAGGAAGCAGTATTACAATAGTTATGAGATATTATATTGATACCAATGTTTTTATTTACTCTTTAAGAGATAGATATTGCTTAAAGAAGAATGTGTTACAGTTATTAGAAGATTACGAAAATCAAATTTACATAAGTTCTGAAAGTATAAAGGAGTTTATTCATTTGTTTCAACAAAACAGAATTATAGTAAACATCAAAAAAGTAGATGATATTTTTGAACACATTGATAATTTGGGTTATACGATAAAGTATGTTAAAAAAGAACATCTGAAAACATTATCCAATTTGCCCATAGAGAAAACACATAATGACCCAAGCGACAGGCTTATTATTGCTCAAGCCATTACAGAGAAAATACCTGTAATTAGTTCAGATACTGCTTTTCCTCTTTATAGGAAACATGGGTTAGATTTAATAGAAAACTAATGTAATTTGAGAATAAATCGGCAAAAAGTCGGCAATTTCTTAAACCAAAAATCGCTAACAACCTTTTTTTTAGTTTATTAGCGATTTGTTTTGCGGTCCGGACGGGACTCGAACCCGCGACCCCGTGCGTGACAGGCACGTATTCTAACCAAACTGAACTACCGAACCGTTTGCGTTTGGGTCGGCAAAAATATAAAAATTATTATACCACAAAACAAAAATGTTTTTTTTAATTCCGCCGCCTATGAATATCTGAAGAATCCCACGACTGGTGCAACAACTCATCGTGTATAATACGGACTATAATTAAAAATATATCTAACTTATTATCAACAAACCAGCTAATTGCCTTATCTTCTTGGCGACACGCAGCAGCAAAGAGAGACAGAAACCAAAGTTGGTTATCAATCAGCCATTTTATGGCGTTTTCCTCTCCGTCAATGGCATTGCTCAAAACGCCAAATTCAGGATAGTTGCTCTTCAAAAGCCAATGTAACGCCTCCGCGTTGGAATGAACGGCTGCAGAAAATGCCGCCAACTCAGGATAGCCTTGTTTAAACAAAAAATCGGTAAACTTGACGTCGCCTTTTAAACTTTCGCTCAAGGCTAATAATATTCTGGGATCATAATCGGTAAGGCAGTGCGACATAAATACGTTTTTCGGTCGCGCAAATATACATGAAATCTTATTCCCAAGCGCATGAATAAAAATCAAGACCGTAGAGGCTTTAGCGACTTATCATACAGCGCTTGTAGCACAACTATTACCTTTAATATCTTTGCATTTAGGTAATCGACGGCTGTAAAATGCCTTAGTATTAACCTGAGTTCGGGATAAGAAAAAAATAAAAAATGATTGCATAATTGATAAAAAAAATTACTCAAACAACAACTTCAACATCTCCTCAATCTTCCCAATCGGAATGAGTTTTATGGGATACATAGAAACATCCAAGCCTTTCATATTATATTTTGAAAAGAAAAATCGTTTAAACCCCAGTTTATTGGCTTCAGCGATGCGTTGTTCAATGCGGGGTACGGGTCGAACTTCGCCACTGAGCCCCATTTCGCCAGCAAAACAAGTTTGCGAATCAATAGGAATATCTGCAGTAGAGGAGAGGATGGCTGCCATGATTGCCAGATTGATTGCCGGATCGTCAATATTAAAACCGCCTACAATATTAAGAAACACATCTTTAGCACCCAATTTAAATCGACATCTTTTTTCTAAAACTGCCAGCAACATGTTTAACCTGCGCAAGTCGAAGCCTGTGGCAGAGCGCTGCGGCGTGCCATACACAGCCGTACTCACCAGCGCCTGTGTCTCAATCATGAGGGGACGGTTTCCTTCCAAGACGGAAGCTACAGCCGTGCCGCTAAGCAACTCATCGTGATGCGAAAGTAAAATTTCGGAGGGATTGTTCACTTCACGCAAACCGGCAGCGTTCATCTCAAAAATCCCTAACTCTGATGTGGAGCCGAAGCGATTTTTGATGCAACGTACAATGCGGTAGCCATAATGTTGGTCGCCCTCAAATTGCAAAACGGTATCTACTATATGTTCCAATATTTTAGGTCCTGCAATAGAACCATCTTTGGTGATGTGCCCGATGAGGAATATAGGCAGTGTGGTAGTTTTTGCCAAGTGTTGAAACTCTGCAGCACACTCCTTTATTTGGGAGATTGACCCTGCAGCCGAGTCAATCAGCATACTTTGCATGGTTTGGATAGAATCTACGATGATGATGTCGGGTAGCAGCTCTTCTATGTGTTTTACAATCTCTTGCGTTTGCGTTTCGGTAAGGATGAACAGGTTTTGGCTGGGCTGTTTTGAGATCCTTTCGGCGCGCATTTTAAGTTGCGTTTCACTTTCTTCGCCAGAGATGTAGAGCACTTTGCTTCTTTGCAACGCCAGCCCCATTTGCAGTAAGAGAGTTGACTTCCCAATGCCGGGTTCTCCGCCAAGCAGGGTGAGTGAGCCGCGCACGATTCCTCCGCCTAAAACAGCGTCAAGTTCCTGAAAACCTGAAGCAATGCGCGGCACCTCCTCCAGCGCAATCTCGCTAAACGGTTTAGGCATCGACTTAATCAGGGGCAAAAGCGTTTTCCCCTTTTTTTTTTCCTCCCTAAGAATTACTTCTTGCTCAAAAGTATTCCACTGCCCACAGGAGGGGCATTTCCCAATCCACGTAGCAGATTGGTAACCACATGATTTGCAATAGAAGAAGGTGTTTGATTTTGCCATATATGAGATTTTTCAAGTGCGCAAAGATAATATTTTAACACATACTTTTTTATTAACTAAATAGAGTTTCAGGGCAAAATCATTACAACTGCCTTTTTTCTGTAAAAACATATTTTTCATAAAATTTTGATATTCAATGTTTTTGCATTGATATCTTTATATATTTATCTCATAATCAATAATTTAAAATTATATAGATAAAGAATTTGTTAGTATAGATGGACAATCAGGAAAGCCAGTAGAATGCGAGAAGGAAACTCCATATGTGTTGAAATTTTATGTGTATTTTTTTGTTAAAAAAAACAACATTTTTTTTTATCACCGCCCATATACAATTTTTACTATTTTTGACCGCTCAAAAAAAGAGAAGGAGAGATGGCCGAGTGGTCGAAGGCGCACGCCTGGAAAGTGTGTAAACGCCGAAAGCGTTTCAAGGGTTCGAATCCCTTTCTCTCCGCGAACGTAAATAATTTTAAATAAATAAATTATAAATTTTACTAAACAATTAATCATTAATTTTAAACGTACAGTTATTATGAAAAAACTAATCGCTTTATTTGCCGTTGTAGGTCTTTTGACCTTCGGTATGATGCAAAATTCTTTTGCACAAAATGGAAAAGTTGCGGAAGATCCCGCCCAAATTGAACAAACTGATGCAGCTCCCGCAGAAAAAGCCGCCGTTATTGAAGACAGTGACGACCAAATCCAACAAAGCTTACATTATGTTTTAAAAGACAAATTTATTGAAGGTACAGCGCTTTGGATGTCGCCAATTCTTGTCTGTCTGATTATTGGTTTGGCTTTCATTATCGAAAGAATTTTTTATCTCAATTTAGCTACTGTTAATTCTAAAAAATTATTAAGTAAATTAGATGAAGCTTTAAAATCAGGTGGCGTTGAAAAAGCTAAACAAGTTTGTAGAGACACCAAAGGACCTTTGGCTGGCGTATTCTATCAAGGGCTTGACCGAACCGACGAAGGCCTCGAATCTGTTGAAAAAGCATTAGTGGCTTACGGTAGCGTACAAGTTGGCAAACTGGAAAATAACTTGAGTTGGATCTCTCTTTTCATCGCTATCGTTCCTATGATCGGATTCTTGGGTACTGTTGTTGGGATGGTACTTGCTTTCGACGATATTGAAAGAGCAGGCGATATTTCTCCTACCATTGTTGCCGGTGGTATGAAATTGGCGTTGATCACAACCGTATTCGCGTTGATCACCGCTGTAGTTCTTCAAATTTTCTACAATTATATTATATCTAAAATTGATTCTATCGTTGTGGATATGGAAGACGCCACAATCTCATTCATGGATATGATGATTAAAAATAAATAATTGATTTTCTTACATAAATAAAATTTCAAAACATGAGGAAAATTATTAACATTACCATATTTGCGCTCGCAGGGTTGACAGTTATTCTGTCGGTGATGTTCGGTATTGGCTTCAATCAGGAAGCTAAAGACAAATTCCGCAACATCGTTGATGTAAAAGCCAGTAACCCCCAAATGCTTACAGATTTACAGGGCGCTACCGTTGAAACTCTCCCCGCCTTTATTGATAAATATCAAGGTGACCTTAATACACGTAATGCCGACTTGAAAAAAGAAAAAAAACAACGCGATATTTTTTATACTTTTAGTTATCAATTAGGTACTATCTTTGATGCAGAAACATTTAACAATTTTAAAGCCAAATTTCCTACCTATTCGAAATCAATGTTCGCCGAAGCAGATAGAAAAGAGTATTTCGTTAACGACTTTAATAAAGTAAACTCTTATGCCGATTTTCAAAATTATTACGACAAACTCCTTGCCGATTACGCAGAGGTTTCCCAAGATTACTTGAAAAAAGTGAGTGCTGTAAAAGCAGAAACCACTTTACTGAAACAAGTGAGCGACATTAATTCCGCTATTTCTACAGTTAAAAAAGAGTATGACCTGAAAGAACTCCAAAAGGATACTAAAACTTTTAAATCAGAGTCTTGGCAATTTAACCTTGCTTTGAACCTGTCTTATTTTCTGTTCTTTGCAACTTGCGCCATCATGTTGTTTTTCTTATTATGGCACACCTTTAAAAATATGAAGAGCAATATCGCTTTAGTATTAGGCATTGGTGCAATCGTGCTGTTGGTCTTCATTGGCTACCTCTTCGCCTCTCCGGAACTTTCTCCGGTTGCCATTAAAATGCAACAAAGCCCCGAAACAGTAAGATGGATTGAAACAGGACTATATGCTACTTATGCTATGCTTTTTGGTACGATAGCCATCATTGTTGTTACCATGATTATTAACGCAATAAAAACAAGATAGATATGTCAAGTCGTAAACTCCCCGCATTTAATACAGCGCAAATGGCAGATATTTCGTTTCTGCTGTTGACGTTCTTTATGATGACGTCAGCTATCAATGTGCAGCAGGGGATTCCAAGACGTTTGCCGCCTCCCAGCGATGGAAAAACAATAGTTGATATTAACCAAAGGAATATATTTCAAGTGATCGTTAACTTTAATGATGACGTGCTTGCTAATGGTGAAGTTATTCCCTTAAATCAACTGACTCCCCGCGCAAAAGAATTTTTGGAAAATCCTCTGAATAATCCCCATCTCCCCGAAAAGGATGTAAGACTCATTGAAAATATGGGCGAATATCCAATTTCAAAAGGTGTACTCTCGCTTCAAAACGACCAAAGCACGTCGTATAATATGTATGTACAGGTGCAAAACGAATTGCAACGCGCTGTAAACGAACTTCGTGATAAAGTTTCGTTGCAATATTTCGGAAGAAAATATGAACTTTTGGACACCACTTTGCAAAAAGCGGTTCAAAAAGCGGTTCCTATGAATATTTCTGAAGCGCCACCCTCTAACTATGGTAAAGAAGAATAATTAAAGAAAGGAGAAAATTATGGCACGTTTTAAAAAAGATCAAAAAAGAGAATTGGCGCCTATGGGCACCGGTTCAATGGCAGACATTGTTTTCATGTTCTTGTTCTTCTTTATGGTTATTTCCAATATGAGGGAAACCAATGTTAAAGTTAATTTGGCTATGCCTGCAGCCTCCGAAATTCAAAAATTGGAAAAAAAATCGCTGGTAGCCACAGTATATATTGGTATTCCTAAAAATGAAAATGAGAACACCCTCCCTCCCGGAAAAGTTTCTGTACAACTAAACGACCAAACAGTTAAACAGGAAAATTTCGTTAAAGATGTGCGCGACTTTATCGCCGTTGAGAAAGAATCTCGTAATGAAGAAGATAAACAAAAACTTACCTTCTCTATTAAAGCAGATAAAGAAATTCAAATGCGTTACATCAACCTGATTAAAGCAGAACTTCGTACCAACAATGCGTTAAAAATTAACTACGCTACGTTAAGAAAGTCGCATGATTAGTAGATGTATTTTATTATAACGAAGGGGCTGAAGGACAGCCCCTTTTTTTGTGATTGAAGAATCATTCATTCCACCATGACTTCTAATTTTTCTGCTGCTGCATTTGTTCTATTCGTGTTTAACTGTTTTTAAAAAAAAACATGTTAATTTGCACCCTCATTATTCATATTAATCAAGGAAAAAAATAACCGAATGAAAAACTACAAATTTACCATTAATGACAACAAGTATTCAGTTGATATTGTTGATGTTGAAGATCAAATGGCAACTGTGGAAGTAAATGGAACTCCCTATCAAGTAGAGTTGGAGATGGAAGTTCGAAAACCGGTTTCGACCCCTAAAAAGGTAGTTAAAGTTTCACCGGCGCCAACACCTCAAACTGTACAATCTGCTACTCAAACCACAGCCCCCATACCCAAAGTGCCTCAAGCTACTGCGGCTCCTTCGGGTGGAAGTGTTATCAAATCGCCGCTTCCGGGTATTATTTTAGACATTTTCGTGAAAGAAGGAGATCCTGTGAAACAGGGACAACATGTAATCATGTTGGAAGCCATGAAAATGGAAAATAATATTGATGCTGATAGAGAGGGTATTATTAAAGAGATTCGGGTAAAACATAATGACTCTGTAATGGAGGGCGATGTACTCATTGTAATTGGGTAGCTACGGATATATAACCCCAACGGTTTTTCGAATCGTTTTCCGTTTGCTGTTCAAATTCCAATATTCCATTTTTACAATATACAAATCAGGAGGAACACGATAGTTTTTATCTGATACCCCGTCCCAAAGGAAAACTTCTTTCAATGTACAAATTCGATTGTTTGCAATTGTTTTGATAAGATTTCCTGATCGGTCAAAGATGGTGAGTGAAACTCTGTTTTCACACTCCTCAAAACAGCAATGAATTTCCACATAATCGGAAATGCCGGATTGATTTGGAGAAAAAACTTCGGGGATAATCTTTATTATATCTTCTGAATTATTATGGTTAGAGAATTGCGAATTTTGATAGCCGGGGGTAGCAAATCCAAAACTTTCGGCAGCAGATTTCCAATTATGATCATTTTGCGTCTCTCGCTCAAAACTTACTCGCTCTAAAGATACCCCTGCGACAGAATTTAGTAGCGGATAGTGCATTGCTTCATCGTATTGAAACCGATCTATGGTATTATAACTTTTGTCGCTCAAAAAAACTACTCCTGAACTGTTGGTGTAGGAAGGTAACGAGTCGCACTGCACCAAACGTTCTATATAGGGCACAAAGTATTGTTCTTCAGTAACGTTTTTCAGTTTACACAAAGCCACATACTCATTTGGGAAAAGCAAAAAACCGGAACTTACCGCAGGTATTGATTTATCGGGAAGTTCAGCGCCTCCCGAACCTATACGCACCAATGCCAAATCTATGACTTTTTGCGATCGGTTATACAATTCTACAAATTCTGCCCGCGCATTATCCCTTGCATTAAAAAGCACTTCATTAATCACTAAATCAAAAGGTTGAGGAGTAGTTGGAAGAGCAAAACGATACGACCAATTTTTTTCAATTGTGTTTTGTGCACAGTCCCATACTCTATCTTTCATTGTGAGCATGTACATCACGTTGGGTTGCATAGGATGCCGCAGGGTTATTTGTAAAATGTTGTTATGAGGAGGCGCTTCACTCACCGAAGCAATCTCTAAATCTTTATCAAGTGCAAACAACTGCAAAGTTTTTGCACTATCGTAAAAAATAGTTTCTGTAAAAAACACACGCAAATGTAATGAATCCATGACGGTAATTTTTTCAATTTCAGGAGGGTTGTGATCCGGATTTTTGGCAAGAATAGAGTTTTGTTTTCCGGGTGTGCCACCAACATTAGCAATGGAAGAATCCCAATTATTTTCACCGGTGCAAGGATTTTCAGGGTCAATCATCTCTAATGACCAGCCTCCATCCGACTTGTGTTTATTTCTATGCCACAAATTTGAAAACTCAATTTCGTGAATTACTTCATTTTCTGCATTGTAAAGTATCAATTGTGTTCCGGCATCCGCAATGCTTAACGAAGAAACACAGTAGATGTTTGCCTCTGTATCATCTTGGTAATCATTACAAGAATTGGCAATAAGAAAAATATATCCATTGGGTGGAATCCGTATTTCAGGCAGGTTTTTTGTGGAGTTGTTTATTTTTAATTTCCAATTTGTCAAAATGACAGTGTCGGGAACACCAAAATTGTGAAGTTCAATATATTCACAATTAGGCAAACCAACAACGGGGTTAGGTTTTGCCATAATTTCTGTTATGAGTATGTCGTTTCTGCGAATTTTAGCAAAACAAAAGCGCCCCGAAAACTTTTCAATTACATTACCTGCCATATCTTCAATGTTTTCTATTGCTATGGTGTTAAAAATTCTATCTTCAAACTCATTTTCAAACTGAATTTCAACACGTGAAAAATCATTATTTACAAAATCACACACTGCGGGTTTTAACGTATCATTAATTATGTAATTTGAAGATAATAAAGCGGTTTCTGGGGTTACATTTTCCGAGAAATGAAAGTGCAATGTTTTGCCGTCTTGTTGCGGTTGCAGCGAAAGCACTTGTGGTTTCACCGTATCCATTTTTGGCGGTCCAAAGTAGAAATCATCAAAATAGAACTTTTTGCTGTTCGATGCTGTGTATTTGCAATATATACCTAAAGCGGCGTGTTCAAACTGCTCCACGCTTACACCCGAAGTTTCGGTTTTAAAGATTCCGTTTAGCAGTTCATCCACCAAAATTTCCCAATGGTTAGGTTCTGTGTATCTGACTTTTATATTCAAAAAAAAGCTATTAGAAATTCTGCCTTCTGTTCCCCGGCAAATGGAAGTGTGAGAAGTGCCGTTTTGATAAAAAAGTTCTATAGCGTCTTGTGCCAGATTTTCCCCGAACTGCAAATAGTATCCTCTTAGAAACAAAGAAGTTAAATCAGTAGTGTTGGCAGTTAGATAGATTCGCGCAAAATTATTGTTAGAGGGGGCAAACGACAAGCGGATATAAAACATCCACTCCCACACATCGTAGAATTGTGGTGTTGGCAACGACAAATAGGCTNCCCCAGCCTCTATGGCATTGAGTTGCAGTTCATGGTTGGAGTTTACGGTAAACAGCGTTCTATCTCCTACCCACTGGGGAAAATTTTCATCCGAAAAAGAATCAAAAATTTGAGCAAAGGAGCAAAAAGCCGACAGGATAAGACCTGTTAAAACAACAAACTTCTTCATAATGAGTGATATATTAGTATTTTTAGTGCAATGAGTTAAACGCAGCAAATATAATATCTCAAAAGGCGTTTGTCAAGGGGTAAGGTAATTTTGTTGAAAAAAAAATGAGGGATTGGCTTAAAAACAATCACCTTCAACGGCTGTTTTTACAATGTAATGGGCTTGCCAACGCAGTTGTTGCGGGAGATGTTGTTTCGTGTATCAACTTAACAAATTCAATGTTGGCAAAGTGCCCCGGTTTACGGGCAATGATTTCACCCTTAATGGGTTTTCCAAGGAGGTACAAATCTCCCAATAAATCAAGTAGTTTGTGGCGCGCGGGTTCATTTAAATATTGCAATTGAACATTGTTTAGTGTACCGTTTTCATTAATCTGGATATCTTTTTTGTTGAAAAAAGTGCCGATTTCTTCTAAAATTTCAGGGTCAGGTTTTTTATCCACAAAAACAATGGCATTATCCAATTCACCGCCTTTAACTAAATTATGTTTAATAAGGTATTGTAATTCATGTAAAAACACGAAGGTTCTGCAAGGGGCAATATTTTCAACAAATTCTTCCATTTTTTTAATAGAAGCATACTGGCTGGAGAGCACGGAAGTGCCATAATCCACCATAACCGACACGGTAAACTTCTCGGCAGGCACTAAAATCAGTTCAATACCTACGTCAGGTTTTTCAAATTTAACCACCTCCTCAACAGAAATATATTCTCTTGGTTCGGACAAATCCATGATGCCGGTTTTTTCAATGATATGAACAAACGGGGCTGCACTTCCGTCTAAGATAGGCATTTCTTCTGCATTGATCAGAACAAGCAGATTATCAATGCTCATACCTGCCAAGGCCGCTAATAAATGCTCAACGGTTTTCACGATAGCACCGTTTTCTTGCAAGCTAGTGCTACGCGACGTGTCAATGACATTTGAAATATGCGCCTTAACGGTGGGCTGGCCATGTAAATCAATTCTTTGAAAGACAATGCCATGATTTGCCGGAGCAGGTTGTAATTTGATAGTGACTGCACATCCTGTATGCAATCCTTTGCCGGAGATTGAAGCCTCCGAAGCGATTGTAGTTTGTTTTTTTTTCATAAAAACTTGTTATTTGAAAAAATCACTCTGATTTCTTCATTTGTTTTTCTAGTACATTAATTTGGTTAAACAATTCAGGTAATTTTTTTCTATATATAATAAGTTTTTTTTCTTCTAAAGCGGATGCTGCTGGGGTTCCCAGCACCGTTCTATTATCAGGCACATTGTTTGTTACGCCCGATTGTGCGCCAATAATGACGTTGTCTCCAATTTTCAAATGACCAATGATACCCACTTGTCCTGCAACAATCGCCCTCTTTCCGATTTTCGTGGATCCGGAAACACCTGATTGTGAGGCGAAGGCAGAACCTTCTCCAATTTCACAATTATGCGCAATTTGAATAAGGTTGTCTAATTTCACATGGTCATGAATTTTGGTTGAACCTAACGTTGCCCTATCAATGCAAGTATTTGCGCCTATTTCCACGTGGTTTCCAATGGTTACGTTGCCAGTTTGCGGCACTTTGAAATAGTCGTTTCCTTGTTGAGCGAATCCAAAACCATCTGCTCCAATTATCGCACCGGCATGAATAATAGTATCGTCTCCTATTTCACAATCGGCATATACTTTCACACCGGAATAAAGAACGGAGTTGTTTCCTATTTTCACACCATCGCCGATGCAAACATGCGGATAAAGTTGCGCATGATCTGCAATTTTTGCATGCTCTCCCACGCTTACAAACTCTCCGATGTACACATTTTTGCCAATTATTGCCGTGTTTGCCACACAAGCTTGCGGTGAAATGCCCATTTTTTTAGGCTTCATTTGTTGATACACTTCCAAGAGTTTTGCCAATGCCAGATAGGGATTTTCGGCGCGGATAAGCGTAATTTGAATAGGCTTTTCCGCCACAAAGTCTTTGGACACAATCACCGCAGAGGCTTTTGTATCGTAAATATAATCAGTGTATTTTGGGTTTGCAAGAAAAGACAATCCACCTTCAACGCCTTCTTCAATTTTACATATAGTATGAATGGTCGTGTTGGGATTTCCCTCAATAGAGGCTGCTATTATTTCTGCAATTTTAGATACCGTAAACGTCATCAAAAATTTTTCGGCAAAAATAGAATGTTTTTTTAATGGCAAATAAAATTGGGCTATTAAAAAAAATATATATTTGCCGCCCCTTATAAAGGAGGTGAAAAGAAGGAGAGATGGGTGAGTGGCTGAAACCAACAGTTTGCTAAACTGTCGTAGGGGAAACCCTACCGGGGGTTCGAATCCCCCTCTCTCCGCAAAAAATCCAAATATTTTTTTTTCAACTATGGTTTTAACAAAATGCTTGAAGTAACTCTTTTTTTGTACTTTCGCCGCCTAAAAAAAATTTAACGATGCCCCCACTAATTACCCCTTCTTTTGGATTGCTTTTTTGGATGCTGATAGGTTTTGGTATCCTGTTTTTTATTTTGGCAAAATTTGCATGGCCAGTCATTACAAAAAAAATAGCTGAACGTGAACAGTTTATACAAAATCAGCTTACCGAAGCAGACTATGTGCGGCAAGAGATGAAAAACCTCAAATCGGAACACCGGCAGTTGTTAATTGAAGCTAAAGATGAACGCGACAAAATATTAGCAGATGCTCGAAAAATGGCGGATAGGCTGAATGATGAAGCCAAACTGCGCCGCGAAAAAGAAACCGATAATATGATGGCAGAAACACGCGCCGCAATAGAAAACGAAAAAAAGAAAGCCATAATTGAAATCAAAAACGAAATAGCCAATCTCTCTATAGAAGTTGCAGAAAAAATCCTCCGCGAAGAATTTAAAAATTCCTTGCGGCAGGAAGAATTGATTCTGAAGTGGGTGGAAGAGATGAAGTTATAGATATCTACTTTTTAATTACCAATATGGGTTCTAACGTAATCAGTTCCCTCTAATGCTCGGACGGGTGCAAAACTTTCAAATTCGCACAAACTTTCAGGCGAGCAAATGCCTTACTTGCGCCAAGCACGCCCCCACGTATTGTCATTGTATTCAATCTTTTATATTCTTTTTTTCTTAAAAAAATATTTACGTTTTTTATCCGCCAAAATTCAACTTGTATAGTGTTGCTTTTTTTGATTCGACAAGTTAGTTTTGTCATGTTCACTCCGTTCACACCACAAAACTAACACCACGCAAAATGCATAGCATCCTATTGAATCACAACTTTTTTTGCCACCCGATGTCCCTGCGTTGAAGCTACCACAAAGTAGATTCCTTTTTGCAAACTCGCTACATCAAGCATACCATCATTAAAATGAGCTTGCGCAAAAACTATTTTGCCAGTAAGGTCATATATGGCAACGTGATACGGCGTTTGTTGGTTCGTTATTATATTAATAAAGGTATCTGCCGGATTGGGCGTAACGTTAAAGGTTGAAAAATAAGAAGGGAGCTCTTTTATACTTTCTTCTCCCAAAACATAATCTATTTCAATATCTGTAATGTAGCCCTTTTTTATATGAAGACTTTGTGCACCGCTACTTTCCAAGCGAAAACGCGCTTGAAAGAAATCACTATTAATAAACTGATTAAGAGAAATTTCACAATTTACCCAATTGGGATTATCACCTGTTATCTGGGCTAATTTGTGCCATGTTTTTCTGTCGTTGGTTACTTCAAAAAACAGTCTTGCATTATACCATATTCCTCTAATAGTATCAGCCCATTTAAAACGAATAGCAATATTTTCAGTATTTTCCGGAATAGGAAACCAGTCTAATTCTGCAATAGATAAATAGTTGTCCGGAAAAGCTACAGTTTCTGCCGTATTACATAAAGAGGTTTTATTGCTAATAGTTTTGATTACCCAGTTACTTTGCTCAAACCCATGTCTATTTTCAGTAAAATCGTTAAAATAAGGGAGTTGTAAAGGTGTAACAAAGGTTACCTCATCTTTGAAGGAGGGGGCGCTTTCCTGTCCGTTCTCCTTGTGAACGGCAATGACGTAGTATTCATATTTATTTCCCAATTCAACATCCTGATCTTCATAAAAATTGTCGGCAGTTTCTCCTACAAAAGCGCCATTTCTAAATAATTTGTATGAAGAGGATTCACTGTTGTTATCCCAGCTTACCTTAATTTTATCTATACCTGAACAAGCGCTGAGGTTTTGGGGAGGCAACCACGCATTTGCCAATTCAGTAGAGGAAGCTAAAACTGCCTGTACGAATGCTTTTGCCAAATCCAATCTGTTCACGCCGCATTTTACGCCTACCTGATAGGGTCCAATCGTATCACACATTTGGTGGTAGCAAGGATGTTGGCTATGGTATTCTATATCACCAATATACAAAGAGGGGTATTCATACATATTAAATGGCATGTGGTCGCCGCCGTAACTGTCGCCTTCGCTTAAACGAATGGTGGGAATAGAGGGAACATAGATATTTGCTGTTTGATGATAATATTCAAACAGTGCTTTCGAGATGTTGGAATAGCCGGAAGCCATTAAGGTGTTTGGGTTATCGGGAGGAAACCAGCCAATCATGTCCATATTAAAATGGGCGATAATGTTCATGTTTTCTTCTGCGCATTTTTTGGCAAAGGGCAAACTGCCCACCATCCAATACTCCTCCGCATTGAAGGGCACAAACAAAATAGAGCGTTTTGTGGGGATATTTTTGAGCAAGCGCGCGCATTCCAGCACGCCGGAGGTTCCGGAGGCATTATCGTCAGCGCCGGGACCCACCGCTATATCATACGTGGAATGGTCATAATGCGAAGTAATCATGATATATTCATCAGGAAATTCGGTTCCTTTTTTCACTACCACCACATTTCCCGCTTCCAATTGGGTTCCTTGCATGTTAAAAAAATGAATAGAAATATCATCAACATCATAACCATAAGATTCAAAACGGTCAATCAACCAATTTTGCACGATTAATGCTTCCGGAGATTTCGCCACTCGGAAAAATTGTTGCATGTAACGAATGCTGCTTTCTATATTGCTTTGATTTACCTGATTAATCAATTGCACAATTTCCTGCTTGGGCTGGGTAATTACCGGATAGGATTGATTTCTGTTACCTTTGTTGTTAATTAACGTGGCTTGGGCGCAGATGTTAAAAGACAACAAGGTGAAAAGAAGGGTGCAAAGGAAGTGGGATTTTTTTATGGGAAAAGTGGATTTTTTCATATTGAGAGATTAAGGTTGCGAAAATAGAAGAATATTTTTTAATTTCTTTTGTAATTCAAATTTTGATATAATTTCGCGCCCTTAATTCAAATTTTTTATTAACTAAATTTATCACATTATGACAAAAAAATTTTTTGCTGAAATGATCGGAACCATGGTTTTGGTTCTCATGGGCTGCGGTGCTGCAGTTTTTGGCGCCGACTTAATGCAGAGTATTGGCGGAAGCACTTCTGCCTCCTGGGTATTGATGGTGTCTTTTGCCTTTGGTTTGGCTGTAGTTGCCATGGCTTACACAATTGGACCTATTTCAGGGTGCCACATCAATCCGGCAATTACGTTAGCCGTTTTTATTAACAAAGGAATCTCTGCTAAAGGGAT
>JGI24695J34938_10000812_pt1 | contig 29016 bp, 27 predicted proteins | sample TergutCo191P3_FD_34938 | JGI IMG/M metagenome (IMG submission 34938)
AAAGCCAGGAACGATCATTGCGTCCTATCCCGCTGCCGATGCTGACGCTTAACAACACAATGCCCGAAGGTTTTTTTATTACAGAGATACCAAGGCAGATTCCTTTAAGTATTGAATCCGCAAATATGTTACGTGACACGAAAATGCCGCTTAAAAGCCCGCTTGTCTTAAAAAACCCGCGTGTTTTTTCGGTCGATCTTGCCGCTCCGACAGGAGGCGAAGATTCGGCGCTTTTCCAGATTGTTATGGAACGTTTTGTGAAATTTGAATGGGAAAGCGCCCGCATCAGCCTTGAACATTATCTGTCGCTGCCGAGATCCAGAGACATTGAAACGCGCGCCCGCTTTTATCTGGGACAAACATTTTATTATACCGGCAGCTTCCGCGAAGCTTTAATGGAATTTCTCAAATTCAGATCATTCCATCCCGCGGAAGCTAATTCATGGATCGAAGCTGTATTAACCGCGATGGTCTATTAATTACTGTTCGTACTGAGCCAGGCATAATTCGTAGTAACGGCCCTTTTGCGCCATCAGCTCTTCGTGCGTGCCGCTTTCTACGATTTCTCCTTCGTTAATAAACATTATCCTTGTACAGTTTCTGATTGTAGAAAGACGATGCGCTATAATAAACGAAGTACGCCCCTTCATCAATGTTTGTATTCCTTCCTGCACAAGCTGTTCGGTTCCGGTGTCAATGCTGCTTGTCGCTTCATCCAAAATTAAAATTCTAGGGTTGGAGATCAGGGTGCGCGTAAAAGCGAGCAGCTGCCTCTCTCCTGCGGAAATGCCGCCTCCGCGTTCCGTGATTGGAGTGTCATACCCCTGCGGCAGTTTTTCGATAAAACTGTGGGCGCCGATCAGCTCAGCCGCCGCGCGGATTTCTTCGTTTGTCGCGTCAAGTTTCCCGTAACGGATGTTATCGGCGATTGTTCCGGTAAAGAGAAAACTGTCCTGCAGCATAATTCCCATCTGGCTTCGAAGCGAATGAAGCGTTACTTTCATTATATCCATACCGTCAACAAGAACCTGTCCGTTTTCGATATTGTAAAAACGCGAAAGAAGATTTACGATTGTCGTTTTTCCCGCTCCCGTCGGTCCTACTATCGCGATGCTTTGTCCGGGATGCGCGTTAAAACTTATATTGTTAAGCACTTTGCGCGCTCCGTCATAACTGAAATTTACATTCTGGAATTCGACATGCCCGCGCAAAAAAGGAAATTCCATCGCGTTGGGAATATCGTTTATTACAACAGGTTCGGCGATAGTATCGAAAATTCTGTCAAGGTATGCCATCGCGGTGATAAACGTGTTGTAGATATTGGCAAGGTTTATAATCGGCTGCCAGAACCGCCACACATAATTTCCCATAACAAGCAGCATTCCGAAACTTGCCATCGGATTCATCCAGTAAACGCCCATTACATATACAAACGAAAAAACAAGCTGGCTTATTGTTTCCGTGGAAAACCAGACAGTGTTGGATATATATATCGCCTTCATCCACGCTTTATTGCGTTCGTTCGTAAGGTTTTCCATGATCCCCTGATTTTTGTCCTGTCTGTCAAAGGCTTGCGTTACTTTCACTCCGTCGATTGATTCCTGAACATAAGCGTTAAGATTCGCGCCTTTGTTGGACACATCCTGCCACGCCTTTCTTTGCGCCGGTTTAATCAGCAGTATAAAAACCGCGAATATCGGAAGCCCCAGCACTGTCATTACCGCAAGCTGTGCGCTTACCTGAAACATAAAAAAGATTATAAAAATTATATTTAAAACTTCGATTATAAAATTTATGATGCCGTTGGAAAGCGCGTCTGAAACACTGTTTACGTAAGGAACTACGCGGACAAATATTTTTCCGTGAGGACGGCTGTCAAAAAAACTGAACGATAATTTCTGCAAATGAGAAAAAAGATCGTATCTTATGTCATGAATAATGGCGGCTCCGGCTTTCGCGACAAGGATGTTTCTGATTGCACCTAACGCAATGCTTACGATTATCGAGGCTGTCAAGAATAACGCCATCGTTAAAAGAAGGTTTATATCTTTATTGGGAACCGCTTCGTCTAACGCTTTTTTTATAAATAAAGGTCCCACAAGCGACGACAATGACGCCATGATGCTGAATAAAAGAGAAAGTTTTAAAGGTCCCTGCGCTTTAATCAAATATCCGACAACTCTTTTTATGTTAAAAAGGCTTACCTTTTCGTCAAGGTATTCGTCAACGTCGTATCGGTTTCGCCCTTTTGCTGTTTCTTGTTTTACTTTATTCCGTACCGGCATTTAATTACCCTCCAGCGCGTTAATTCCCGCGTTATTCTGCAGTGACCATATTTTGTAATAATACCCGCGCAGGGCAAGAAGCTCCGTGTGCGTTCCCCTTTCGATTATTTTTCCTTTGTCCATGACAAGAATTAAATCCGCTCCCCTGAAAGACGATATCCTCTGAGCGATAATAATTTTTGTGCATGGAAAATCAAGCTCCTTTAATTGCTTTTGAATATACTGCTCTGTTTCGCTGTCAACCGCCGATGTAGTATCATCAAGAATAAGAATCGAAGGTTTAATTGCAAGAGCGCGGGCAAGGGCGATTCTCTGCCTCTGACCGCCTGATATTCCGACGCCCCTCTCGCCGACAAGCGTTTCGTAGCCGTCGCTCATTTCTTTTACAAAGCTGTCGGCATCGGACTGAACGGCGCGTTTGATAATTTCATTTTCGTCTAGCTCCGGCCTTCCGTACGCGATATTTGATTTTACGGTGTCCGAGAATAAAAACACATCCTGCATCGCTACGCCGATTTGCTGCCTCAGCGAAGATAGTTTATAACGTCTTATATCTTCTCCGTCCAAAAGAACAGCGCCCCAGTCAGGCTCGTAATAACGGGTAAGCAGATTGATAAGCGATGTTTTTCCCGACCCGGTGCTTCCGAGAATTCCTATAGTTGATCCCGCCTCGGCAGTAAAATTTATATCATCGAGTATTGCCGAACCGCTAATATTTAATTTAATGTCTCTGAATTCGATTTTTCCTTTCGGTTTTTTCGTCAACTCGATAGCCCCCGACATATCGCCGATACCTTTGGGAGCTTCCGTTACTTCGCGGATCATTTTGGCGGAAGTCGAGAAACGTTCAAAGTCCGCAAGAAGGGGACCGAGCATCCACATGGGACCGGAGAGCGCCCATGTAAGCGAAGAGAACGCCATATACTCACCCGGGGTAATCATTTCTTTGATTAAGAAAACACCGCCGACAGCGAGCATTATTACCATGAGAGAATTGCTTGCCGCTTCCAGCAGAGGATGATACCTTGCCGTGATAACGGCGTTTTCGCAGCTTGTGTCGCGGTAGTCGGCGTTATTTTTTTCAAAGCGTTTTTTTTCGTGCTCTTCCCGCGCAAACGCTTTTACAACCCTGTTACCGTCAATGTTCTCTGTTACTGCGGTTCCAAGGTCTGTCAATTTTTGACGGAGCAGCCTGAAACGCGGCCTGATTCTTTTTACGAACTGACGGCTTATAATCAATATAAAAGGAGTTACCGCGACAAGGCAGAGAGCAAGCTGCCAGTTAAGGTATATATAGAAAATAAATGTCGATATAAAAAGCACTACAGCGTCAACAATATTGAAGGCGATCCATGCCGTTGAATGGCGCACCATATCAAGGTCTTGGGTCATCCGCGTCATCAGGTTTCCAGTCTGAAATCGTCCCAGAAAGCGGAAATCCTGCCAATGAATTATTTTAAACATATCGCTGCGGATATTGGTCATTACGCTGGTACTTGTTAATTCCATCATTATAATCATCAGGTAACGCAGACCAAGTCTTAACAATGTTACTGCCATCATTATTATCAGCAGCGGAATTAAAGGCGATGTGTTTTGCCCGATAATAACCTCGTCAATTATTCTCTGCCCCAGCGCCGGGTTTACAATCCGTATACCTGCGGTGATACCCGTAAGGACAAGTCCTCCCAAAAAGAGAAACTTTTTTCCTTTCATGTAGTTCCAAATCCATTTTAATTGATCCATGATAATTGGGTATTATGATATTTTTATATTAAAATAACAAGTGGTGAGGCTGGCTGCGGGCAGGCGCGGGAGCAAAACCTTTGCTAGGAATTCGCTGTAGAACCTCAGGGTTTTTTATTATTATTTAACTTATAAACAATTATGCTAATTAAATGTTGCGCTGAGTTTCTTTCGCGAGGAGCGGCAAAAATGGTTTTGCTCCCGCGCCTGCCCGCAGCCAGCCTCACCAATTTTTTTGTAAAATAAAATTAAAAATAACTTCGTGTGGTTTGTTCGTGTGGTTAGTGTGGTTCGCGGTAAAATTCTTAAAAAAAATTAACTAAAAACCTTTGATTTTTTTTCCGAAGAGCATGTTTTGGTAACATCTCAGGCAGCCGGGGAACATGCCGCCGTCGCTTTCGCGCAAGGCTTTTCTGAATTTGTTGGCGCGCTCTCCGTTGTAAATTTCTTTGATTCCGCTGTCTTTAATGTTACCCAAAATATAATCGGGATAATCGGCGCAGAAGTGAACATCGCCGTTGTAGTTTACATTTAACTGACACCAGGGAACAATACATTGATTGCGCACAGGCGTTTCAAGTTCGGCGTAATAAGTGTGAGTTTTTTGCGGATTTAATGTCGGAACCGTCAGCACCGGATGTCCGTAATTTTTTTCTTGAATATCATGCAGAATCTTGTGGAGTCTTTCTCCGTCTATACCCAAATTGTAACCTGTATTGTAAGCTTCAAGGCAGTCGATGTCGGTGTCCAATTTTTCTTTCATGAATTTTTTCTGCGTCGCGACAATGTTGTCGTTCGTGTAAGTGCCAAGATTATAAATGTGCATGTCAATTTTATATTCTTTGCTTGCTTCGGATAAATTAGCCAAGTCGGTGTAATTTTTATTGGTAACGCAGGTGACAATCGATAAAAGCGGGTACTTTGTTTTTTGTTTTTCTTTTTCTTTGTTGATTGCTTTAAAACCCGCTATTACTTTATCGTACGCGCCTTTGCCGCGAAGCTCGTCGTTTGTGTCGCGGAAAGCGTCAAGCGAAACAAAAATTGTGCTCCATCTGTCTTTGACAATTTGTTCCGCATGACGCTCCATCAATGTTCCGTTGGTGTTCACAGTGACAAGAAGACCTTTGTCTACCATATATTTGCATAACGGAAAAATATCGGGATACAGGAAAGGTTCTCCTCCCCAGACATAGATAACCGGTTTTTGCACAGCGATATCATCCACAAACTTTTTCCATGTTTCAAGCGGGAGAATTTTTTTGTTTTCTTCGGCGGCGCAGTCGTTCATAACGCCTTTATCGCCGTATTGCCCGCACATTTTACAGCGCAGGTTGCACGCTCCTGTCGGCTTAAAATAAACCAAAGACAGATTTTTAAAATGGTTATGACCATAATCGCGTTTCGGCGAGCAATGCGCTTTTCCAATCCGCAAAAGACTGGAGGTTAACTTTTTTCCCAATCCCAAATTTTTCGAGAACAGAAGCGGAATCATTGAATAGTTGTTTTTCACGCCTGTCCTGCCGAACCCAGTACATTTTTATTTTTATGAGCGTAAAGCTTCTTTAATTCGTCGCGGGCAGGACCTAAGTATTTGCGCGGATCGAATTCATCTGGTTGTTCAAAGAAAACCTTGCGGATTAATGCGGTCATCGCCAGTCTTCCGTCTGAATCAATATTAATTTTGCAGACAGCGCTTTGTGCCGCTCTGCGAAGCTGTTCTTCTGGAATGCCGACAGAGTCGCTTAACTTGCCGCCGTATTTTTCGATCATATGAACATATTCGATAGGTACTGATGAAGAACCGTGAAGTACAATCGGGAAACCGGGGATGTTTTTTTCGATTTCTTCAAGGATGTCGAAGCGAAGCGGAGGAGGAATTAAAATGCCGTTTGCGTCTCTTGTGCACTGATCCGGTTTAAATTTCGCCCTGCCGTGGCTTGTGCCGATCGAAATCGCGAGAGAGTCAACTTTTGTTTTATTCACAAAGTCGATAACTTCGCTCGGCTGCGTATAATGGCTGTGCTCGGAAGAAACATCGTCTTCAACGCCCGCCAAAACTCCGAGTTCTCCTTCGACAGTTACATAATCTTTTTGCGAATGAGCGAATTCGCATACTTTTCTTGTAACAGCTACATTTTCGTCATAAGAAAGATGCGATCCGTCTATCATAACCGAAGAAAAACCGGTTTCGATGCAATCTTTGCAAATTTCGAAAGAATCGCCGTGATCAAGATGAAGAACGATGGGAATATCATAACCAAGTTCATGAGCGTATTCGACAGCGCCGCGTGCCATGTTGCGAAGAATATTCTGATTAGCGTATTTGCGCGCGCCTGAAGAAACCTGTAGAATAACAGGCGATTTTGTTTCGACACATGCCTGAATAATAGCCTGCATCTGCTCCATATTATTAAAATTATACGCAGGAAGCGCGTATCCACCCGAAACCGCTTTTTTAAAAAGGTCTTTTGTATTAACAAGACCCAACTCTTTATAACTTGTCATATTGTCTCCTTAGGATATTTTTACCATATTAGTGTTATTTTGCGCACTTGGTCAAGGGAGAGCCTTATTCGAAGACCTTTTTAAAGTCTATTTGGCAGCCCGGGACAGTGATTAAAGGGACTTCATCATCTCCCGAGTAACCGTGATGAATGTATTTACCGTTATCAAACTCCAATGTGGTAATTACCTGTTCTTCGGGGTCAATCATCCAGTATTCGCTGACACCGGCTTTTTCGTAAAGATTCAATTTAGTAACCATGTCGTGAGAACGGTTAGAAGACAGAATTTCTATAATGAATTTAGGAGCGCCGTTGTAACTTTTATCTTTTAATTTTGATTGATCGCAGGCAAGAAAAATATCCGGTTGTACCAGTGTGTATTTATCGCCTTTTTCATACAAAGGAAACACATCAAACGGCGCGACAATCGCTTTACAATTATGAACAGACAATTGTGCGTCTAATTGGGTAAATAATCGCCCAACGGCTATTTGATGCTTGTATCCGGGGGAACTCATCGCATATACAGAACCGAAAATTCTTTCAAATCGAGGTTCTTCCAGAGAACGTACAGGTTTTATATCATCTTCTAATTTTAATGCAGCTTGCATACCTATATTCTACCGCATATTTTTATAGTGTCAATGTTTTGATTGTCCACTGCTCACTGCCCGTTTAATATGATACTATTCAAATAAATCAGCCATGGATAAAAATTTAAAAAAAATTTTAATAATCTTCGCTTTTACGGCTTTGGTTCTTTCGGCGCCGTTTTTCATATTGAACCTTCGCGCGCCTGTGCTTATTGTATCCGACGAAATATTTTTAAATCTTTACGGCAGAGAAAGAATAAAAAAAGACACTTTTTATAACTCTCTCGTTTTATTTCGTAATATATTAACTGTAGAAGTCGCCAATGACGCAAGCGAAGATATAATCGCTCTCGCTGTTCATGGAGTCTCTAAAAATCCTTATTGCGTGATTTTTCCGCTTCGGTTTGCGGCTTCCGCTTTGATGTATTACGAACACAACCCCGGTATCCGCACAGTGGTTCTCGAAGGCAGAAGCGCGGAAACAAGCGAGATAGATGATTCTGTCAATATCTTTAAATATAAGACCGATATAGAAGCGGATTTTTTTAAAGCCGGTTTTCTGGCTTCGGCATTTAAACTTCCTCCCGTACCTGAATCCGAAGAAAATCCTGCGCAGAACGCCGAGGACATAAGAAAAAGGCACATAGCTGTTTTTTTGGAACTTCGTTTGAATAATGCGTCGGGATTAAAAATCAAGGAATCATTTTTGGCGGGAATGAATGAACATAACGAAGATCCTCCCGAAGTTCGGTATTATACGTCTTATTCCGATTTTTCAAATTTTACCAATCTTTCATGTGTTATTTTAGCCGGAATCGGCTCGGAATTCCTTGAAAACAAGCAAGGAGTGCCGATAATTGTGTTTACATGGCTTGATCCGGCGTTAATTACATCAAACGTGACCGTAATAATCGATGATTCGCCCTGGGCGCAGGCTGTTCAAGCTGTAAGACTTGCCGAAAGCGGAGCAAAAGAGGGGTTAATAAAATCCGAATTTTTGACGCTTGACAGGAAAAAAGTTGACAAAAACCTTCTTCGAAAAATTCGATAAGAACCGTTTCCAAAAATTTAAGTTTTGGAAAAGCCTTAATTAACACGGAAAATATAAAATTATCTGTGATTATTGACAAATAATACTTAAACAAATATAATTAAACTAAGGCTTTATATAAGGAGTTAAGGATGAAACAAATCAGTTTCAAAATTATTTGCCTGATTGTTTGGGCATGCATAGCGGTGTTTCCGGGATTTGCTGATGACAAAGCTATCAGTTATGAATCAAGAATTCTGGAAACTTTTAACGGAGGCGATGACGCTCCGTATATTTGGAAAACACAAGCCAGCAGATTTATATCTTCTGTAAGAGACAGCAACGGCGAACCGGTTCAGGATAGCAGCGGTAATGAACAGAAATTTCCCCGTACAAGCTATGTCGAAGCATGGCCTGCAGCGGTTTTTGGATACAGACCTACCGAAACACTGAGAAGCTTTGGTATTCATGGTCAGTTTGACAGAAGAGGTTATAACTGGATCGATTTATATCCTGTTCTTGCAAATGATTCCGACGAAAAACCGTTCGAAATTCCCATTCCGGGAAGAGTAATGAGTCTGGATATGTGGGTTTGGGGCGCAAACTTAAATTACTATATAGAAGTTTTTCTTCGCGACTACCGAGGCGTGGTTCATACTCTCAGGCTCGGCGATATCGCGTTCCCCGGATGGAAGAACCTTCGCGTAAATGTTCCTTCCAATATAGTGCAGGCAAGACGCACATTACCTTCTTACGCGGGTTTATCATTTGTAAAATTCAGAGTATGGACACAACCTGTCGAAAGAGTCGATAATTTCTACATCTATTTTAAACAACTCAGGGTATTAACAGATATGTTTGAAAGTCTGTTCGACGGCAATGATTTAGCCGATCCGGATTTTATTGATAGTATATGGGCAAGCAATTAAGGAGTATCAAAATGAAAAAGATTTTATTAATCGCTTTAATATTGAGCGTTGGCGCGTTTGTGTATGCGCAGAGCGCGGTCGGCGATCCGAACGCCGCAATGCTCGGGATTGATTCAGCTCAGCAGTATATAAAAGAAATATCTGTTGACAAGTTTGAGCACGAAGGTTTCTGGAGATCCACAATGTCAAGCGATACCGGGTATACCACAACGAGGTTATTCGGCGGAAATCCTGACAGACCTGCCGGACCCGCGGCTAAACAGCCGATTCCTGACGAAGAAGGCTTAAATATCCCCGACATTCATGTTCTTGGCACCAGAGTGGATTTTCTTCGCAGAGGTTACAACAGCTTTACGATTTATCCCACCCGCCCCATTCCAATCGAAGGAATAACAAAAACTGTTTCTGTATGGGTTGCAGGACGTAACTTTAACCACGAACTTGTCCTTCTGATTCAGGATTTTTACGGAAGACATTTTGAATTCCATATGGGAAAATTAAATTTCATGGGCTGGCAGAAGCTTACTGTTCCCATTCCGCCCGCTCCGGATGACGGCATTAACGGCGTTATGCAGAGAAGCTATCATCATCCGGGAAACTTCGGCATAAAGATTGTCGGTTTCAGGATTGATTGTCATCCGCTTGAAGCCCGGGGAAGCTATTATATCTACTTTGACGATCTTCGCGCGGAGACTGACCTATTTACCGAGCATCACCGCGATGCCGATGATATGGTCGATGGCTGGTAATTAATGCAAAAGGCTGCCTTCGCGGCAGCCTTTTATTTTTATATGCAATTACTACAGGGAAAAGGAGCTGCTCCCGGAGCCGCGGCAGGCAGCATTTTTATTTATAACGAGAGATTTAATATACCCGCCGAAAGCGTTGTTTCGCCGGGGGAGGAACGATCGCACCTTGATCGTTACCTGTCAATAAAAAAAGAAGCCCTTGCCGAACTTGATAATATAAAACAATCAGTGGAAAAAGTTGATCCGGCAAGAGCGCAGATATTTGAAGCGCAAAAAGAAATTGTAGAAGATATAATTATCAACGAAGAAATTCCGGCGCGTATATTAAACGAGCGCTGGGCAGGCGATTGGGCGGTTTATCAGGTTTACGAAACTGTTTTAAATGTGTTACGCAAAACTCCCGATCCTTTAATCGCGGAGCGCGCCGCGGATTTTGACGATGTGCGCGCATTAATTTTAAAATTATGGTACGGGCAGAAAACTTCGGGTCTTTCTTCGTTAAAGGAACCTGTAATAATTGCAGCGCGCGAATTAAAACCTTCGGATACCGCAAGCCTCGACAGGGAAAAAGTGCTGGCTATTCTGACGGAACTTGGCGGAGTAACTTCGCATACCGCGATAATCGCCAGAAGTTACGGCATCCCCGCCGTGCTGGGTATTGAAGGGCTTCTTGAATCGGTTAAACAGGGACAAACCGCGGCTGTTGATTCAGGCGAAGGAAAAATATTTTTAAATCCTGATGACGATATAATAAAAGAGTTCAGAAAAAAAGGACACGCTTTTAATAAAGATAAAAAAGACGCCGAAAAATTCCGTAACACAAAAGCGCGCACATCCTGCGGAGTAAAAATCGATATTGGCTTGAATATTTCCGGAGTCAATGACGAAGAAATAACAGCCGAAAGTTTTACGGATTCTGTCGGATTATTTAGAACGGAATTTTTGTATATGCAAAAGAATTCTTTGCCCTGCGAAGAAGAACAATTTGAAGCTTACAAAAAATTAATTGTACGCTTCGGTCAAAAGCCTGTCTGTCTTCGCACGCTGGACATCGGCGGCGACAAGAAAATACCCGCAATTGATTTTAAACCGGAAGAAAATCCCTTTCTTGGAAACCGGGGCATAAGATTCTGTTTAAGCAATCCGGAAATTTTCAAAACACAGATAAGAGCCGCTCTCCGCGCTTCGGTGTACGGCAATCTCTGGCTTATGCTTCCCATGATCAGTTCCGCAGAAGATATACGTTATGCGAAAAAAATAATCGCCGAAGTTCATGATGATTTATTGTCAAATAATGTTAAAATAAATGAATATAAAATCGGCATAATGATCGAAATTCCAAGCATCGCCCTTGTTTCCGATCTGATTGTAAAAGAAATTGATTTTGCCAGCATCGGCTCCAATGATCTTTGCCAGTACCTGTGCGCCGCGGACCGCATGAACGGTTCCGTAGAAAATTATTATAACCAGTATCATCCCGCCATTTTCAGAATCATAAAAAAAGTAATCGCTTCTTTTAATGACGCAGGTAAATCTATATCAATTTGCGGAGAGCTCGGAAGCGATTTAAACGCTCTCCCGGCGCTTATTGGGCTGGGTCTTAGAAAACTAAGCATGGGAGCCGCCTCTGTCGCTTCCGTAAAACGCGCAATTTCCGGTCTTAACATGCAAAAAGCCGAAGAAATCGCCGCAAAAACGCTTGAATTGTCTACCGCGGCGGAGATTCGGGAGTTGCTTACCGGGAAGCAGAAAGGGTCTTAAACCTCAGGTATTCTTTTCCACAGTTCTTCCAAAGATATTTCTAGTCCCGGAAAAATATTGACAGATATTCGTTCGTCATCATCATAACTTGCGCTTTTGTAATAGCCGTTTTCGTAAATATGGACATTTATTTTTCTTAATTCCGGTTCAATTACCCAATATTCCCGTACACCGGCTTTAAGGTAATAATTAAATTTTAAGAATAATTCTTTATGGGTATTCGACGGAGAAGAAATTTCTATTATTAAATCCGGGGCTCCTTTAACTGAACCTTTCTCAAGTTTTGCGGAGTCGCAGACTACCAGAAGATCGGGCTGTACCACAGTGTTATCGGATTTATCTTTTTTTGGAAACAAGCGGACATCCAGAGGAGAAGCAAATACTCTGCAAGGTTTTCCCTGCAGCCAGTTATCAAATTTTGATGATAAACCCATTAAAAGCGCTTGATGCGCTACAGACGGAGACGCCATCATATAGATTTCTCCGTCAATTAATTGACAGCGTTCCGAGTTATCCCATAATAAATACTCCGCATAAGTGTATTTACCGTTTTTATCAAAATCGTCAATCAACGCGGCATCCGCCATAAAATTTCTCCTTGTTGAACCTTTTCCAAAAGCTGAAGTTTTGTTAAAGCCCTAGTTAATAATATACATCATTTTCTGACATAAACAAAGGCGTTTCTTTTCTTTCCAATTCTTTTAATAACTTTCAATTTTGTAAGCACATAAAGAGTTCTTCCTGCAAGCCATGATTTAATGTTTGCTTTTTCCGCCAGAGAAGCTACAGTAAATTCGTCTCCTTTTTTAAACGGAAAAAAACGTAAAAAATCTTTAGGTTTAGAGAAAATAACGCTTTCGCGGAAAGATAATAATTCTTTGTCTTTTATGCTGATTCCTTTTCTCCGCCATGAACCATTGCCGTCATTAACGCGCTTTTCCGTAATATCAACAAGAACCGCTTCTATGATCACTCCTTTTATTAAGGGTAATTCGGGAGCGTAAAGAAGCGCGTTAAAAATGTCCCATAACGAACCTCGCGCCGAGCTCCTGCGTTTGTGAAGCAGTTTTCCTTCGGTGTTATAAACTTCGATTATTTTTGATACGGCAATAGGATGAATTATCCGCACTTTTCCCGCGGCGGCAAATTCTTTTACTTTCTTTTTAAGAGGCGCAAAACTTCCTGTTTGTACCTCGATAAATTCTCCGTCTTTGCGGACTCCGTCAGCTACATATTCGCCGACTTCAACCTCATTCTTTCCGCCTAAACCTGTATATTGAAATTTTAATTTTTTATGCAGAGAGCTTTCATTCTTGGTGCCAATCGATTTCTTGTATCTCTGCGCCTGCGCGAGCAAGGATTTAATTTTCATTTTTTTTTACTATATATAATCTTTTAATTCTTCGGCGCTGACCAGATCGAGAAAATGATAGACTTCGCTGACCCCTGTTCTTTCATCGGTTTTTATCCCTTTTACCTTAAAAGCCACCATTTTATTTGTCGGCAGGGGAGTGTTTAAAATGTTTCCGTTCATGTCTACAAGGCTGTTAAACGGGAGTCGTCCTTGAATTTCCTGAATATCGCCCTCGGGAAATACGATAAAATATTCGTTTATCTGCATGATTTATCATAACTAAACTGCGGTATTCATGCAATTGCGTTATTTTACTATACAAATATATAGCTAAAATTCTAAAATTCCAAAAAATTATTTGAAAATATTATGATTAGTTATTGACGTATTTTTTATTTGGAGTAGAATGGGTTTATACGGGTTTAATAGGGTTTTAAGGGGAAAAAAGGGTGACAATGCTGACAGGCGAATACAATGCAATCCTCGATGAAAACCGCATTACTTTGCCCAAATTCCTGCGTGAAAAATTAAACGTTATTCATGTGTTTGTAAGTAAAGGCGTTGACAGATGCATTTGGCTTTACGACAGGGATAAATGGAAAGAAAAGGTCGGAGATATTGTCGAAGAAAATATCGATATTTTTTCCAAAAAGGACAGCCGTCTTGTAAGAAAATATATCAGTTCCGCCGTTGAGCAGAAAATTGATTCCTCGGGAAGAATTCAGCTTTCTGACAGTCTTAAGGAGTACGCGAATATTACCAAAGACTGCGTTGTGTTAGGTGCAATAGATCATATAGAGATTTGGGATTCGAAGAGTTACAGCGATTACAGTAACGAAGATATTGAAGATAACGCGGCTGAAGTCTGTGCTGCGGCTGATGAACTCAGCATGAGAATCAAAAGGAAAAGGGGTATTGATTGACAATGGAATACGCGCATACCCCGGTGATGCTTAATGAAGTTTTGGATCTTCTTGGTCCCAGGGAAAAAAACGAACTCATGATTGACGCTAATACCGGAGAGGGCGGACACAGTTTCGCTTTCCTTTCTAAGTTTCCGGAACTAAAGACAGTTTGCATAGACGCGGATAAAGAAATTCTCAGCGCCGCGAAAGAACGCCTTGACGTTTTTAAAGATCGAATTTATTACTATAACGGCTGGTCTTATGACTTTTTCGGTGATTACCCGCAGGAGTTTAAACGCCCCGATACAATTCTTTTTGATTTAGGCGTAAGTTCCTACCACTATAAAAAAAGCGGTAAAGGTTTTACTTTCGAAAAAGACGAGTATCTTGATATGCGTATCGATAACTCTAAAGGCGTAAACGCGGCGGAGCTTATCGCAAAGCTTCCCGAACGCGAATTGGCGGATCTTCTTTACAATAACGCCGAAGAAAAATATTCTCGCAGAATTGCCTCGCTTATTGTAAGCGAAAGGCAAAAATCCACAATTACAACTACATCAGCATTAGCTGATTTGGTTCATAAGGCTGTGCCCGCTTCTTACAGGCATGGACCTATTAATCCGGCGACGAGGACTTTCCAAGCCCTGCGGATCGCCGTAAACGGGGAGCTCTCGCAGCTCCCCTCACTCCTTGAGGCGGCGCTTAGGGTTCTCGAACCGGGGGGACGGATCGGGATCATCAGTTTTCATTCGCTGGAGGACAGAATTGTAAAAAATTTCTTCCGTACAATGAATAAAAACTGTACCTGCCCTGAACAAGCGCCGATATGTAAATGTAGCGGCAGACGCTCAGTCAATTTGCTGACAAAAAAGGGTATAACACCCGCAAAAGAAGAGATTGAGCGTAATCCGCCTTCCCGAAGCGCGAGACTTCGGGCGGCAGAAAAAGTTTTGGATGAGGACTCAAATGATTAAAAGATATTTGCTGCTGTATTTTGTTGTGTTAACAATTCCGCTTCTTCTCGGTCTTTTAGTCTGGCAGTCTAATCGTTATCAGGACCTTTTAAGAGAACTGGTGCGGCTTGAGCAGTCGCAGAAAGAATGGATCGAAAGCAATAAAAAGCTGATTGCCGGCATCGGCGAATATTCGTCGCCGGAAAGAATCGATTTTATTGCGCGTAACGGACTTGATCTTAAAAAATTACCGCCTGAGTATTATCTTCAGGTACGAATAATGGGGGGGAAGGGGCATGAATACTAACCTGCTTGAGCTTGCCGAATTGTCCTCCGTTCTTGGAGCTCGTCATGTTTCTCATTTACCCGCGCAAAGCGGTTTTTCATCGGTTTCTATAGATTCACGCAGCGTAAAGGAAGGAGCGCTTTTTGTCGCTCTTGCCGGTTCCGCCTGTGACGGACACGGTTTTGTCGAAGCCGCGTTTAATGCAGGCGCCGCCGCCGCTTTAGTCGATGTTTCCAAGCTTGAAAGTTTTAATCTGATTGATATAGCGCAAAAAAACGGAAAAGATTTAATCGCTGTCTCTGATACGTTAAAGGGGCTGCAGGAGTGCGCGCGTGTTTATCTGGAAAAATTTCCGGGGCTTTTAAAAGTCGGTATCACGGGTTCATCCGGAAAAACAACGACAAAAGAAATCGCCGCGGCGATTATTTCCTGCGAAAAAAATATCGTTAAAAACGAAGGAAATTTAAATTCCGAAACAGGTCTTCCGCTTTCTGTTTTTGAAGTAAGGGATCATCATGAAGTCGGAATCTTCGAACTTGGAATGAACAGACCCGGCGAAATCGATGAAATCGCGTATGTCCTTAAACCAAACATCGCGCTTGTTACAAACATCGGTTCCGCCCATATCGAATATTTCGGCAGTAAAGATAAAATTGTTAACGAAAAAAAAGATATTTTTAAATATCTAAAAAACGAAGATACCGCGCTGGTTCCCGTCAATGACGAATATTCCGATGATCTTGCGCGCGGTGTTAGCTGCAATGTAAAATATTTCGGCGCCGGCTGTTTTGACGAGTTTGAAGGAGCCGAAAGTCTAGGTCTTGGAGGAACCGAGATTATATGGGCGGGAGAAAAAATTCGTTTTGCCCTTCCCGGGAAACACAGCTTTGATGACGCGATGGCGGCTGTCGCTATTGCGAAGGAAATTCATGTAAGCGCAAAAGCGGTAAAACAGGGGCTTGAATCAGTTAAACCCCTTTTCGGAAGGCTCGAGATTTTAAACGGGCGTACAACCGTTATCCGCGATTGTTATAACGCGAATCCGGAATCAACGGCAAGGAGCATTGAGTTCTGCGATTCGCTCGAATGGCCGGGAAGAAAAATTTACGTTATTGCGGATATGCTGGAACTTGGAGACAATTCTTCTTCGGAGCATGAAAAACTGGGATTTATTCTGGCAGTCTCTTCGGCGAGAAAAGTTTTTTTATTCGGAAAACAAATTGAAAGAGCTTCCGCGTTTCTTGCAGACAACGGAAAAAGCTTTATTTATACAAACGAGATTGATAAACTTTCCGGCGCTTTGAACAGTTATGTGAAACGAGGTGATCTTGTGCTGTTAAAAGGATCGCGCGGCTGCGCTTTGGAAAGATTAAGCGATATGCTTTTAAAAGGTTAACGCGGTGATTCCGGCGGAGTTTTACAAGGGGGATTTTGATGTTTAATGAGTTGATAGAATGGCTGTACAGCATTTTTACTCCGTTCCGCGTTTTTGGATATCTTACATTCAGAAGCGCGTTTGCTGCTTTAACAACTCTGCTTATATGTTTTATCTTCGGCGGAAAAATAATCGAATACCTGCGGAAATTAAAAATCGGACAATCAGTGCGCGAAGACGGACCTAAAACTCATCTTGTAAAATCCGGAACGCCGACGATGGGCGGAATATTAATTATAATGGCTGTTTTTACCGCGATGCTTTTCTGGGGGAGCCTGCAAAACAGGTTTATCTGGATTACAATGGGAGCGTTTTTAGCGTTCGGCGTAATCGGTTTTTTTGACGATTATCTGAAAGTTACAAAACGCAATTCGGCAGGTCTTCCCGCGTGGGCAAAACTTGCGGGGCAGTTTGTCATTGCTATTACGATTGTATTAATAATTTATTTTACAGGTACGGAAGAAACAACGGCGCTTTATATTCCCTTCTTTAAAGACCCTGTATTGGACATGGGATGGTTATGGATTCCCTTCGCGGTTCTCCTTGTTGTCGGCGAATCTAACGCGGTGAATTTTTCAGACGGTCTTGACGGACTTTTAGCGGGGCTTTTAATAATTGTTTTTTTAACGTTAGCTGTTTTAACATATATAACAGGGCGCGTGGATTTTTCGGAATATCTGGGTATACCTTATATTCCCGAAGCCGGAGAGTTAACGGTATTTTGTTTAGCCGCCGCGGGCGCCTGCGTCGGATTTCTTTGGTTTAACGCTCATCCCGCCGAAGTTTTTATGGGCGATGTCGGATCGCTTTCGCTCGGCGGTTTAATCGCGGTGATTTCGCTTATAACAAAAAAAGAAATTTTACTGCTTGTTATCGGCGGAGTTTTTGTTTTGGAAATCGCTTCTGTAATAATACAAGTAGTATCTTTTAAACTAAGAGGAAAAAGAGTTTTTAAGATGGCGCCTCTTCATCATCATTATGAATTAATGGGCTGGTCGGAAACGAAGACTGTGATTCGTTTTTATATATTGGGCGGACTTTTCGCGATTATCGCGTTATCTACATTAAAGATTCAATAAGGAACGTTATGTATCAGTTTGAAGCTGAAAGAGCGCAGAATAAAAACGCGACAGTGCATCTCCTGTACTTTTGCATAATCCTGTTATTGGGAACAGGACTTGTTACGCTTTATTCAGCGTCATACTTTTTTGCGGATCGGTTTTTTATGGACAGCCATTATTTTATAAAAAAACAAATAATTTTCGGTGCAATCGGAATAGCGGCGTTTCTTATATTCTCCCGGCTCAGTCTTGACGTTATACGAAAATTTATTCTGCCTTTTGTCTTTACCGCGGTTATACTCTGCGTTTTAACTTTTATTCCCGGCATCGGCGTTGAACGCTACGGAGCGTCGCGCTGGATCGAATTCGGTTCGATGTCGTATCAGCCTTCCGAGATGGTCAAGTTTGTGCTGCCTGTGTATCTGGCTCATCTAATCGATAAAAAATCAGATAATCTTTCCGGTTTTAATACGGGTATTTTAAAACCTGCCGCGGTTACAATACTTTTTTTCACTCTTATCTACATGCAGAATAATTTTTCCACGGCGGTTTTTATCATCTTTAACGCGATGATTATTTTTTTCCTTGCCGGAATGCGCTACAGATATTTTATTTCCGCTGTAGTATTGATACTCCCTGTCGCTTCTCTTTTGGTTTTCACTAAAGAGCACAGAGTAAGACGCCTTGTAAGTTTTTTAAGACCGGAATGGGATCCTATGGGAGCGGGTTTTCAGGTCAACGCAAGCAGAGACGCGATTATATCAAGCGGTTTTTTCGGAAAAGGCATAGGAGAAGGAACCCGGAAACTCGCGAGCATCCCGGAGATTCATTCGGATTTTATTTTCAGCGCGTATGTCGAAGAAACCGGTTTTATAGGAATATTATTGTTTCTCGCGCTGTTTGCGGCGTTCGCGGTTCTTGGCTACACCGCGGCGTTAAAAAGCGAAAGCGTTTTCGGAAGACTGCTGGCTGCGGGTTTAACTACAATGATTGTATCGCAGGCGCTTTTAAATATCGCTGTTGTTTCCGGGGCGTTACCCGCAACAGGAATTCCTCTTCCGTTTTTTTCGGCGGGAGGCTCTTCGCTGCTGACAACGCTGATATGCGCGGGTCTTATAACAAATGTGGCAAGAAGAGGCGGCGTATTAAAAGAAAATATTATAAATATTCCGGAGAATGAAGATGAGTACTGAATATTATTACGCCGGCTCTGATAATTTATCCTCTGATAAAAAATCATCGCGGGTTTCAGGCGATATTTCCCGCGGTAAAATAGAAAAGGGATTAAAACGCCTGTTAATAATCGCCGCGGTTATTTTCGCGGTGCAGCTGATCTGGCTTTTCGGAATAAGTCCTTTTATTCCTTTTTCTACGGTAGATATCCACGGATTTTCATCGCTTCACCGCGCCGAAATTATATCGCTTGCGGGTCTTGACGAAAACTCATCGTTTATTTCAACTAACACAAAAATCATTCAGGAAAAATTATCCTCTCATATACTCGTTGAATCCGCCGTAGTAATGAAACATTTTCCTGACAGATTGTCGATTCATTTAAATCCGCGCATTGCTTCGGCTTATGCTTTGACAAGCGTAAATTCCAGGCAAGCTCCGATTTTTATCGACAGGCACGGAGTGTTTTTCAAGATAGAAGAAAGCGGCGCGCGGGAAGGAATGGAGTTTCCGGTGTTATCGGGAATAGAAAATCCGCAGCTTGGTATGCGTCTTCCTTCATCTTTGATTCCTCTTGTAATGAGCCTGAACAAAATGGCGTCTTCTTCACCGGAGCTGTTAGCTGCAATTTCTGAAATCAGAATCGAAAGAAAAACGCTTGACGGATATGATTTGGTTTTGTTTCCGGTTCACAGTCCGATAAGAGTGAGGGTAGAAAATAATTTAACCGAAGATATGCTCAGATACGTGCTTTTAATGTTAAATGTCTTTAATAATGACGCTCAAAAACCGGAGGAGATTGATTTCAGATCAGGAATTGGCTCATATAAAGTAAAGGAGCAGTCATTATGATTAATAAAATAATTACTTCGCTGGACATCGGATCAACGTGCGTCCGCGCGGTTATCTGTGAATGTGATCCTGACGGAAGTCTAAATATTATCGGAGTGGGTTCGCGACCTTCTACAGGCTTAAGAAAAGGCGTTGTGGTGAATATCGAAGCTACGTTACGTGCAATTGCTTCGGCGGTTGAAGACGCGGAAATGATGAGCGGTGTCGAGGTTTCCGACTGCTGGACAGGCATAGGCGGCAATCATATCAACGGAATAAATTCGCGCGGAGTTGTCGCTGTTACGGGAAAGAAAAAAGACACAAGAGAAAGAGAAATCACCCAGGATGATATCGAAAGGGTAATAGAAGCGGCAAAAGCGGTTGTGATACCTACAGACAGGCAGATACTCGAAGTTATTCCGCAGAATTTTAAAGTTGATGATCAAAAAGGAATCAGAAATCCTTTGGATATGATCGGCGTGCGCTTGGAATCGGAAGTTCATATCATCACATGCACTGTGACAGGCGCGCAAAATCTTATTAAATGCGTAAACCGCGCGGGCTTCAGGGTAAACGAACTTGTTTTACAGACGCTTGCCGCAGGCCGCTCGGTTCTTACTCAGGAAGAAACTGAACTAGGAGTTGTGTTACTCGACATTGGCGGCGGAACGACGGATGTTCTTGTATATGTAGAAGGCACTCCGTATTCGACGTATACGATCCCCGCAGGCGGAACGCAGGTAACAAACGATATTTCCATCATAAAAAATATTTCGATGGAAAACGCCGAAAAAATAAAAATCGACGCCGGCTGCTGCTGGGAAAAATTACTCGACGAAGATGATTCTGTGATAGTGCCCGGTGTAGGTGGCAGACCGCCTGTATCAATTCCAAAGTCGCAAATCCTCGCGATTATAAAACCGCGGATGGAAGAAATTTTTAAATTAGTTAAACAGCATCTTGATAATTTAAATCTTATGCGCCCTCTGGGAGGAGGCGTTGTTCTTACCGGCGGAACTGCGCAGCTTATGGGTGTCAGCGAACTTGCAAATCAAATTCTCAAACTTCCGTCAAGGATTGGAAACCCCATACCTACGCAGAATCTAAAAGGATTGGTTGATGAATACCGTGTTCCGGCGTATGCCACAGCTATAGGGCTTGCGCTTGAAGGAGAAAAAAGATCGTGCCTTGAATCGGGCGAAAGAAGCGGCGACTTAAGGCAGGGTGACAAAAAAAATATAGCGCTTATCAGCAAATTAAAATCATGGCTGAAAGAGGAATTTTTTTGATAATTGCAATTAAAACATTTTGTTTTAATTCGGATCAATAAAAGATATATAACGGGGGGGATATGAAAATGAATGTTTTAGCGGTGTGTGAGCTCTCGGCAGCTCCTAATCTTAACGGTGAAAATACGGATAGCCTGAAAAAACCGCAGGTTATTCAATTTAAACCGCAGGAGCCTGCGCCGGTCAGCGATAACAGGAGCAAAGCTGCCGTTTATCAGCAAATGCCTGCTGTGATTAAAGTGATTTCCGCCGGCGGCGGGGGAGGCAACGCGTTAAACAGAATGATCGACGCTAACATGACAGGCGTGGAATTTATTGCAGCTAACACCGATATACAGGATCTGCACAACAAGAGCAGAGCTGATGTAAAAGTGCAGATAGGAACCGAAGTTACAGGCGGCAGGGGAGCGGGAGGTGTCCCGGAGAAGGGAGAAAAAGCGGCGCTTGAAGACAGCCTCGCGATTGCCGAAGCTTTGATCGGCGCCGACATGGTTTTTGTTACCGCAGGAATGGGCGGCGGAACAGGAACGGGATCAGCTCCGATAATTTCCAGAATAGCAAGACAGCAGGGTGCGCTGACTGTAGCTGTTGTGACAACTCCTTTTGAATTTGAAGGCCGCTATAAAATGAGGCTTGCCGAAGAAGGAATCGCAAAGCTCCGTCAGGAAGTTGACACTTTAATTGTTATTCCCAATCAGCACTTGTTTAAAATAGTTGATAATAAAACAACATTGGATAAAGCTTATCATCTTGCCGATGAAGTTCTATGTCAGGGTGTTCAGGGAATATCGGAGCTTATCACAAAAACCGGATTTCAGAATACCGATTTTGCCGATGTTGAAACAATCATGAAAGGCAAAGGGGATGCGCTTATGGGTATCGGTTTTGGTACGGGCGATAACCGCGCGGCGGAAGCCGTGACAAACGCGATTGATAATCCTCTGCTGGAAGACACAAGCATTAACGGAGCTACCGGAGTTTTAATAAATATTGCCGGTCCTGAGGATATGACGTTAGTCGAAATTCAAAACATTATTAAAACAATAAAGGAAAAATGCGATCCGGAAGTAAATCTTATTCACGGTATACGCAACGATCCCGATCTTGACAATACCATTCAGGTAACGGTAATAGCGACAGGTTTCCGCGGAAAACAGCACGCCGCGGTAACTCCTTCTGTTCCCGAAAAAGCGGCGGATTTGGATTTTATCGATTATAACGAATACGAGCGCATGGTAAAAATAACAAAACAACCCGATTATCTTTCGTTCCTTCCGCAGAAAAATTATCAGGATGATCTGGATGTTCCGTCTGTTATACGAAATTACAGTTACAAGACGGATGAAAAAACCGCGCCTGAAACAGAGCAGCCAAGACAGCTTACGGTGAAATAATTGGAAAAAAAAGCGTTATTAAAAAGATATTCATCCCGTCTTATCGCGGTAGAACGCCTGAGCGCTCTTACAAAAGAGTGTTACAGGCTGGAAATTAAAAAGTTTTTGGATTATCTCGAAGCCGAAGAAAAAACGTTAGACGAAACAGACGGTGTTTTTCTGTCAGCATATTTAAAAGAACGCAGATACGAAAATGACATAGATCCGCGCACGGCGGCTAAAGCGGTTTCGGCGCTTAGATCGTTTTACAGGTTCGCTCTTGACGAAGGATTGACAGATAACAATCCCGCGGACCTTCTTGAAAATCAAAAACGAAAAAAAAGGCTTCCTGAAGTTTTAGATAAAGAAACAATCGAAAGTCTTTTTGGAATGATCGATGTTTCAAAACCTCAAGGGTACAGGGATAAATGTATTTTCGAGCTTATTTATTCCGCGGGATTGCGCGTATCAGAAGCTGTCAGATTAAATATTGAAGATATCGATACGGACAGCGGAATGGCAAAAGTCCGCGGCAAGGGAGACAAGGAGCGCATAGTTCTTTTCGGAAACGAAGCTTCGGGACAGTTAAAACATTATCTTGGATTTATTCGTCCCAAACTGGCGGGTAAAACAAACAAGAGCAGCGCTTTATTCATTAAGAAAAACGGCTTGAGGATTTCCAGAAAAGGCATTTGGAAAAATTACGCGAAATGGGCGATGCTTGCTGGGACTTCATCGCATCTTCATACATTAAGGCACAGCTTCGCAACTTCACTGCTGGAAGGAGGAGCGGACTTAAGAACTGTTCAGGAATTATTGGGACATACGGACCTTTCTACAACGCAAATTTATACTCATGTAGAAAGATCAATTCTGCGGGAAAATCACCGCAGATTTCTTCCAAAGCTGAATATTTCGAAGACATGAGAGCCGCAGGAATGATATGAAAAGATTCAAAGAATTTGTTATAGCAATTATGATACTCGCCGCTGTGGGAGCATTAATTTATTTTATGTATCAGAGAGGAAGCACAAGAGTAAACAGAGAACTTGCAAGGCGCATGGCGGAAATCAGCCCGCGCGGAAATACCCCCGAATCAATCGACGGTTTAAGGCGGGCGATTGCATTATATGAAGATCAGATAGAACGCAATGTCAGGGAAGGCGCGCAGACAGGCGTTTACTGGAAAATTCTCGCGATAAGGCTTGCCGACAGAAACATGCACCATGACGCGCTTGAAGCTCTCGAAAGAGCAATTTATTTTAATTCGGAAGACGCGGTTTTATTTTATTTAACGGGAGTGTCCGCGGCTTCGGTTGCGAAATCTGCGGTTGGATTTTCGGGAAATGCCTTAAGAGAAAAAGAGCAGTTTTATAATCTTGCCGAAAACGGATTTTTACGCGCTCTCGAAATTGACATTACCTACGCAAGACCGATGTACGGACTCGGTGTGTTATACGCTTTTGATCTTGACCGCCCCGATGATGCGATAGTTCAGCTTGAGCGTTATCTGCAAATAAGGCCGTCAGATTTATCCGCGATGTTCGTTCTTGCAAGAGCTTATATCATGATAGAAAATTATTCGCGCGCTATAGATATTTACGACAGAATTATAGACAGAACAAGGGACAGAAAATTTAATTCCATAAGGGAAGACGCGCAAAATAACAGAGACACTGTAATGGGGTATTTATATGAGTAACCGGGGACTTTTAGATTTAATCATTTCTGTTTTACCCGGACTTAATATAAAAGAAAAAAATATTATGATCGATTCATTTGACAATACGGATGATTTGTTTGTACAGTCAAAAAGCGATATAGAAAGAATATTGGGCAGAAGGTTAAAAAATTTTTGGGACTTAAGCGAAGTCAGGGACAGGGCGGGACGTATTGACACAACTTGCAGAATGAGGTCAATTAAATGGGTATCGAAAGAAAGCTGCGATTATCCGCCTCTGTTAAGAGAAACGTACGATCCGCCTCCTGTGATATATTATAAAGGCGTCTTACCGAATCCTGAAAAATCACTTTTAGGCATAGTCGGAACAAGAAAACCAAGCCGGCAAGCCGCGGAACAGGTTTATAAAATAGCGGGTAATATAGGCCGCGCGGGAATTTCCGTGGTTTCAGGGCTTGCTGTCGGAATTGACGCGATGGCTCACCGGGGGAATTTAATCGGCAACGCTCCGGGGTACGCTGTTTTGGGATCCGGCGCAGACGAAATATTTCCGTCTGTAAACAGGCCGCTTGCCAAAAGATTGCTTGATTCAGGCGGCGCGATAATTTCGGAATATCCTCCGGGGACTCCTCCGGCGAAGTGGACATTCCCCGCAAGAAACAGAATTATCGCGGCTTTATCGCGCGGCGTGCTGGTCGCAGAGGCGCCGAAAAAATCGGGCGCTTTAATTACGGCTTCGTTCGCTTTAGAGCAGGGAAAGGATCTTTGGGTAGCGTCCTGCGGAGTGAACGATGAAAATTCTGAAGCTTCGCCGATAGATAAAAGAGGCACCACAAAACTGGCGGATGACGGAGCCGAAATAATTTTTTCAGCATGTGATATTTTGATAAAATGGAATTTGAGAGACGCGGATGCAAAGCCAGATGCGCGGATTGGATCATCCAGGGAAGAAATGGTTTCTTCTGTGGCTGAATTATTAAAAATTGATATTTAAATTTATTTTATATCAAAAGGATATTGTATGGCAAAAGAAAAAACGGTGAAGACCGCGGCAAAAAAGAATTTAGCAAAAAAAGAAAAACAAATCCTGGTTATTGTCGAGTCGCCCGGAAAAGTTAAAACAATCGAAAAATACCTTGGCACCAGTTATAATGTCAAAGCATCAATGGGGCATTTGATCGATCTTCCCAAATCAAGAACGGCGATCGATGTCGAGCACAATTTTGAACCTGAATATATCACTGTCCGCGGCAGAGCGAAAATATTGAAGGAACTGCAGTCAGACGCGAAAAAATCCGGCAAAGTGCTGCTTGCGTGCGATAATGACCGCGAAGGAGAAGCGATTGCGTGGCATTTGCGTAACGCGATCACATCAAAAACAGAACAAGTTCCGATCGAAAGAATTAGTTTTAACGAAATTACTCCGCAGGCTGTTAATGAAGCTGTTCTTAATCCCCGCGGAATTGACGAAGCTAAAGTTTCGGCGCAAAAAGCGCGCAGGGTTTTAGACAGGCTTGTCGGTTATTCCCTTTCTCCGCTTCTGTGGAAAAAAGTCAAGAACGGATTATCCGCAGGCCGCGTACAGTCAGTCGCTCTTCGTTTAATCTGCGAACGCGAAAAAGAAGTTGACAGTTTTATTCCAGACGAATACTGGACATTGGAAGCGGACATCAAAGCGGGTAAAACAAATTACACAGCGCAGCTTGCTTTTTGGAACGGCAGCAAACCCGAATTAAAAAACGAAGCCGAAGTAAAAGCGATAATAGAAAAAATACAAAACAGCGAATGTATTGTTTCCGATGTGCGCGAGACAGATAAAACGATCCGTTCCAAACCCCCCTTCACTACTTCGCAATTGCAGCAGACGGCGGCGAATCGTCTTGGTTTCACCTCACGCAAAACAATGCAGGTTGCTCAGCAGATTTACGAAGGCGTTCAGATCGGAGCATCCCGCGTCGGTTTAATAACATACATGCGCACAGACAGCGTTCGGATTTCCAACACAGCGCTTGATGATGTAAGGCTCTGGCTTAAAAAAAATTATCCAAACGAACTGCCGGAAAAAGCCATTGAGTATACTGTCGGAAAAAAAGCGCAGGATGCTCACGAAGCGATAAGACCGACATACACCGAATATACTCCGGATTCGATTAAGGAATATCTTTCCAAAGATCAGCTGCGTCTTTACACGATTATATGGGAGCGTTTTGTATCAAGCCAGATGAACGCGGCAAAGAGCAGAACTGTAAGCATAGATATAAAAGTTAACGCAGGCGAGGATGAAGGAATTTTCCGGGTCAGCGGAACAAAACTTTTAGAAAAAGGTTTTTATAAAGTAATAAAACTTTTATCTTCCAAAGAAGAAAGCGGCGGATCATGTCCTTCGTTAAAAACAGGGCAAAAAGTAAAAGTAGAAAAATTCAAGAGCGAACAGCATTTTACCCAGGGACCTGCGCGTTTTTCCGACGCTTCAATTGTTAGGACTCTGGAAGAAAAAGGAATAGGCCGCCCTTCGACATACGCTTCGATTATTTCCGTTCTGCTTGACAGGTATTACGTTACGCGGTCAAATAAACAGCTTGTTCCGACAGTTCTGGGAAAACTGATAAACGAAGTGTTAGTCGAACATTTTCCGCTTTATGTTGACGCGGATTTTACAGCTTCCATGGAAACAAAACTTGACGAAGTCGAAGAAAACAGAGTCAGCTGGCCGGAAATGATTAAAGATTTTTGGTATCCTTTTAAATCGACGGTTGACGAAGTAAGCAAAACGGTTGAGTCATACAAGGGAACGTTAGACGAACAAACAGACATTATATGCGATAAATGCGGCAAAATCTTTTTAAAAAAACTGGGGCGTTTCGGATATTTTCTTGCATGTTCCGGATTCCCCGAATGCAGAAACACAAAATCAATACCTCTTGCAAAATGCCCTAAATGCAAACAGGGTGACATAGTGTCAAGAAAAACAAAAGGAAGAGGCAAAGAATTTTACGGCTGCACAAATTACCCCGAATGTGATTTTATCAGCCACTTTAAACCGATTAAACAGGACTGCCCCAAATGCGGATATTTTATGGTGGAAAAATACGACAAGAAAAACGGCTCGCATAAAGTGTGTATCAACCCCGAGTGCGACTATTTGCACGCAGTGGATAACGAGTAATGCTGAATGTATAAAATGGAATGTGGAAAGATAAAAGGAGTTATAATTTGAGTATAATGCAGGAATATTTGGATTATATTGAAGCAGTAAAGGGATGTTCCCGGAGGACTCTTGAAGCTTATAATAACGATCTTACACATTTTTTAAATTACTGTGACAATCACGGGATTGCGCCCGAAAGCGCTGATTCTTACGAAGTGCAGCAGTTTATCGCGGACCTTAGCGCGGAGAACATGGCGGCGGCGAGCGTTAACCGCCATCTTTCTTCGCTGCGCGGATTCTACCGCTGGATGAGCCGTTTTAAAAAACGCGAAGATAATCCTTGTTATAAATTAAAAAATATAAGAACGCCTGTGCGGATGCCGGCTGTGTTGTGGGAAAATGAAATGGCGGATTTCGCCTCACTGCCCGGAAAATCCGGGATTTTATGGCCGGAAAGGGATAAAGCCCTGATTATGGTAATGTATTCGGCTGGACTGCGGATCAGCGAAGTGGTTTCGCTTAACATGAACGATATATCCGTTTCGTTTGATGAAGCGAAAATAACAGGAAAGGGAGGCAGGCAGCGTTATGTGTTTTTTTCTGATCAGGCGAAAGAAGCAATCGCCGAATATCTTCCGCAGAGGGAAGAGCGGTTAAAAACGGCGAGCATCAGCGGAAAAAAACTTTCGCTTTTTATTAACAGGAAAGGAAAGCCAATTTCCGTTCCCGGAGTGCGGTGGATCATTTCGCGTTATGCGCAGCATTCGGCGCTTGGAAAAAATATTCATCCGCACGCGCTGCGCCACAGTTTCGCGACTCATTTGGTAAATTCGGGATGTGATGTGCGCATTGTGCAGGAAATGCTTGGTCATTCAAGCATTTCGACCACGCAGCGTTATACGCACATTAATATAGAAAAGATGAAGAAAGTTTATTCGGCTTCTCATCCGCATGCATAGCGGAGTGTTGAATAATTATTACGGAATGTTTGGTTAAGATTTTTTTGGAGGAATGTATGAGCGGCAGAGAAGAGATTAAATCGACAACGGTGATTGCCGTGCGAAGAGACGGGAAGGTTGCGATGGCGGGAGACGGGCAGGTTACTATGGGTAATACTGTTATGAAAAATAACGCCCGGAAGGTGCGCCGCCTTATGGACGGAAAAGTGTTATGCGGTTTCGCCGGAGCTACAGCAGACGCTTTTACGCTCTTTGACAGGTTCGAAGTTAAATTAAAAGAATATTCAGGCGACCTCGCCAGAGCCGCCGTGGAACTTGCCAAAGACTGGCGCATGGATCGCACTTTGCGCCGTCTCGAAGCGCTGCTCCTTGTCGCGGATATTTCGAAAACACTGCTTATATCCGGCACAGGCGATGTGATCGAGCCTGCGGAAAATGCGCTTGCGATAGGTTCGGGAGGAAATTACGCGTACGCCGCCGCGCTTGCGTATCTTGAAGGAAGTTCTTTTTCCGCTAAAGAGATCGCGGAGAAAAGTTTAAAAGTTGCAGGTAACATCTGTATTTATACAAATATGCAGATAACATTAGAAGAATTAGGATGAGGTTAACTAACATGGATGAAAAAAAACAACAAAACGAAAAAACGTGCGAACTTACTCCAAGGGAAATTGTCGTTGAACTGGATAAGTACATTGTCGGTCAGAAAAAAGCAAAGAGAGCGGTCGCTGTCGCGCTTCGCAACAGAATGAGAAGACTCAAACTTGATCCTGAGTTACGCGAAGATATCGCGCCGAAAAATATTTTAATGATAGGTCCGACGGGAGTAGGTAAAACAGAGATAGCCCGCCGTCTTGCGAAACTTGCGGGTTCTCCCTTTATTAAAGTAGAAGCCACAAAGTACACCGAAGTCGGATATGTCGGGCGCGATGTAGAATCAATGGTGCGCGATTTAATGGCGGCGGGCTTTCAAA
>JGI24695J34938_10000817_pt1 | contig 28937 bp, 28 predicted proteins | sample TergutCo191P3_FD_34938 | JGI IMG/M metagenome (IMG submission 34938)
ATTGCAGTATCACCATTTTGTAAAAAAACATCTATTTCAAAAGAAATATCATTTTTTTTGTCACGAACTTTATGTTTGGTACTAGCTTCTTGAAAATCATACCCTAATTCACGAAATTTCTCTTGAAGATTAGGTGAAATTAAATACTCTACAACATCGCCAAAACTATTGGTAAAATCGCCAAGACGCTTGCCAATCTCCTTTACCACCTGTTCTGTGTCTTTCAAAGATAAGGCTGTTTCTTCTTGCCGTTCAGTGATCCTGTCTAAACGATTTGCTGTTTTATCAAGAATTGCCCAAATTTGTTCAAAACTAGTTTCTTTTTGGTAATTCGTCTGTATTTGTATATCTCCCATAATTTGCCCCTACCTGTAATATAACACTTTTCAAAGCTTTTTAACAGCACAAATCCCATATAAAGTCCAATAAACTTCTTTTCTTTCGTGAAAAACCTAAAAAAATGGTAAAACTCCTATACTATTGAGGATAAGATTAAATCTTTAAATATTCAAGGGCACGGAGCGGAGGAATACCAAAAATATTTTTACTTTTTTTCATTCCCGGTAAAGCGCCGTGCAGGGCTGCGCCATATATATTACAGAGGTTTCTATTATAGAAAACCTAAACTTAAACAGCAGCGTTTTTGAACGCTGCCAGGGTAGAACCACCCGAAGGAGAAATGTATATGGCTATTTTACCAATGGATGCGGATATCCTGCCGCCGGCAGACGACCGAATCTTCAAAGTACTGCTTACTCACCCCGATGCGAAGCAGGTGTTGATTGATGTCATCTCATCAGTGATAGAAAAGACTGTAGTTGATGTCCACATTCGCGCTAACGAAGTTCCTGCAATGGATGTTGATGAAAAAAACCAGCGTTTCGATGTGAACTGCACAATCGACACAGGTGAACCTCAACCGAACTCAAAGGGTGAAGGTTCCCGCTTTGATCAGGTAAATGTCGAAATGCACTGTTACAAACAGGATGAAATCGGATATGAACATACAAACTTTATAAACAAGTACGTGTACTTTTTAACCGACTTGCATTCGTCACAGGAGTCAACAGGAAAAAAATACAGGAAATTAGTAAAAACATATCAGATAACATTCTGTATGTACAATGTTTTTCCGTCTTTACCTGATTATGTTCACTGGTTTTCACTAAGAACAAGTCATGGCTACCAGCTTACCGACCAGATAAACATGGTGATAATTGAGCTGGATAAAATAAACAAATTGTTAAAGAAACCGGTAGAGAAATTGACATCATTTGAGAAATGGTCGATGTTTTTCAGGTTTGCACAAGAGCCTGTACAAAGAAATCTGATTAATGATATAATTACAGGAAAGGAGGAGATAGGAATGGCAGCTGCATTATTACAGGAAATAAGTAAAGACGAAAACGAACGCGCCCGGCTTCGAAGCCGCCGAATGTACGAGATGGATCAAGTCTCCAACATCCTCACTGCTGAAGAGAGAGGCGAGATAAGAGAACGAGAAAAATGGCAGGGTGTAATCGCCGACTATAAAACAGAAATCGCCGACTATAAAGCGGAAATCGCCGACCATAAAGTTGAAATCGCCGACAAAGACGCGGAGATCGCCAGACTTAAAGCTGAGTTGTCTCGTTAAGTGAAATTTTTAAAGCGTCAGGTGATGTATTGCCTGCCGCCTTTTTTAGTAATCCAAAAGATTAACCACGAAGAAAAACACTGCCGAACCTTTGGTTCGATGGTGTCATTTTAAAATGTCAAGTTTAATTACAAAGGTAATCAACACCTTTATCGAATACCCATTCTGCGGCAGCTCCAGCAATTTTACCTGCCCATTGATTACCACGTAAATATGTTTTTACAACATACTCTACAGCAGTACCTATACCTATATTTACTACTGGCAAGACAACCCTTTGAGAAAAAGATGAACAAACAACTTCAATCCAACCAGCTCCCTGATAAAAACGAAGGGGAATTGTTTGCTGTACTCGGTCACTTTCTATGTAAAAACTACCAATTTGACTATTTATTTTATAAATTCGAACATCGCCAAGATCAGCAACTAATTGCTGAGAAAAGGCATTCACACCCGTCATAAACAATAGAATAATTACCATTATTAAATGCTTTTTATTCATAATTGTCCTCCTTGAATATTATAAAGCTATGTAACTTTTTCATATTTAAATAATTTTGTCAAGTACTTTAATAATTATTTTTGATAATCATACTTACCTATGCACCCCTACAAAACCGTTACCGATATGTCGATACACACCTAAAAAACTGTCACATAACACAAATTAAACACCAATCCCCGCCAATCCGCGTCTCCCCCCGCAAAAAAAGCTGCCCCGAAAACCCAGGGCAGCCTTTGTGCTAAACTAAAACGTTTTAATTAGCGAAATAGATCGATCACGGTTCAACTGGTGCACGTACAATTGTGATACTTGTGATGTAGATAAAGTCACCTGCTGTAACAGTATTTGGCTGAATTCTAACATTATTTACCTCATCTGCCTGGAATTCACCGGTAATATTAAAAGTCGCTCCCTCGTTTATACTCCAGTTTACAGCAGTTCCACCTCCACTAGAACCAGGACCAATTACATTCCAGTCACCGGAATTAACAAGAACCTGTCCTCTGTAATCATCAGCGGCATAACCCGTTACTGTTATTGTATCGCCTGCCTGGAAAGGAATATTAAGTCTTACGCCGAAGTTACCTCCGTTATCAGTATCTTTTCTAAGTCGCAGAACCCATGCATCATTTTCATAATCCCACATCGGTCTATTATCTCCTCCTACCCAAGTAAAATAAGTACTCAAAGGAGGCATGGGATTATCAGCCGCGTTGTATTGGGGAACATACGTTCCTGCTTCTAACTCAACATCCATCCCAGGAACATCGAATCCAGAAATTGACATGAAAGTTGATAAAAGACCTGTAGGAGGAGCCGACGCTCTTAAATCAAGGGTACCAACCACTAAACCTGTCGCAGCAGTAAAGCCGGTAGAGGCGCCAACATCAAAGGTTATATTATATAGTCCGGGGTCAGTCGGTGCTGTTGCACCTGATGCGCCGTAACTAATAGTAATAACGCCCTGGCTCATATTGTATCTGGGTCTAATGAATACAGGAGCAAGCGGCCCATCGTCAAGGTAGTGTAAGAAAGTAGCTGTTATATAGAAATCTTTAGCAGTGGGTGTTACATCCGTTACAGCAACAGGAGTTTTAGGTATGCAGAAGAAAGCGTCCTTGACAAAAAAGTTACCCGAAGCCCATGCATTAACGTAAGCATAAGTCGTATCTACCTCTTCAAATGTGTTTACTCTCCATAAATCTTCAATTGCTACATAAAACTCTAAAGCATCAAGTTCATTAACAGGCGCTGTCGGATTTGGTACTAAACCTGAAGCACCAAATGTCAAATCCACACGCTTATCCTCGTGACGTTCCAAATGTTTAACACCTACAGCGCCGCAGTTACCCCATTGTATGGAGTTATTAGTACCTGTGCCTGAATTACCGCCGTAAATTCTAACCAGAATTTTGTCGCCGCGTTTCGCGTTTTTAACCCAATCAAACTGTTTACCATCGAAGTAACCCTTACCGGTCGCTTTTTCAGCCTCTACTGATGAACCTGCTTCATGATCATCACCTACTTCCGGTAAACCATTCTCACCATTCTGTAATAAGGTTAATTGCCTTGCAATGTATGGACATTCACAGTCTACCCAGTCTTCTATGCAGAGCAAGCAGTAACATTCACCGTAATGCGCAGCCTCTTCATTGCTGCCATAATACTCGTCGCAATATTTACAATACACTGGAGTTCCCGGATCCGTTCCGCAGCACGGACAAGTATTGTCGCATTCGTCTGTGCATTCACAACCTGTTTTACCGCATGTGCAGCCGCCAGGGTTTGTAGTATCGCAGCATTCACAGTCACAACCGGAAGGACAAGGAGTTTCACAAGTACAACCGCCTTTGCCGCATTCGCAGTTTCCACCGCTTGAACCCGTTCTGCATAATCCGCAGTCACAATTTACGACGCATGTACAAGAGCCTGGACATGTGCAGCCTGCAACTGTACATTTGCATTTGGTATCAACCGGTTTTTTAGTGTTGCTGCTGCTATTGTCTTCATCGCAGCCTAAAACCAGACCAAATACCAGCATTACTGCCAGTATAATCATCCACAACTTCTTCATAAAAAAGCCTCCTAAATTTTTACGCTCTCACAATGAGAGTGTTTTCTAACACTCGTTACACGAGCCTATTTTAAGGGCACTCCCCTTCAAACTCAATATATAACATTAACGTCTTTTTATCAATACTTTTCTATATTTTTTACCAATTTTTTATAAATAAAATGCCATAAAAACTAACAAAAAAAGCGTGTTTCGAAACTTACTACATAATCGTTATTGGCGAAGGTTCCCTGTTGGCTGGACAGGAGAGGGGGTGGATATTTGATGTAGTATCTGATTCTCATCCTAATATAAATAAATTCTATAACAATTTTTGTATACTATCGAAATTATTAAGAGTGCTTTCAAGTAATGCTTGTAAACTGGATGTGGCCTTTGAATTTTTTGAAATGTTGTTGCCATTAAATCTTCTTTATCTTTTAGTGCAAAAATAATATCATCTCTGGTGCTTGATTTATTAATCATTGCCGGCTGATAACCACCTGATGGCACAACGTGTATTTGATTGCTATGCGCAGCTACGTTTTCAGTTTTCTTGTACTGTTTCATATTGAAACGGCATACATGTATTCAAGAAATCATTGTAATCTCCTAAATAAACATCAAGAATTGCATCCCCTGTAGTTGAATTTATACAAAAATCTTTTAATGAAAATGTCGGATCCGGCCTATTTTCTTTATCCAGATATTTAAATGCATTAATAGCAAATAATTCTTTTGGTTCAGGAAGTATATTTTTCATATATTTATAATAGTTTAAATTAACATTTGAATTATAATAATTATAAAAATTAATTTTTATATCTTTAAGATTGATTAATTTATTTTTCTTCTTCTGTATCCAATTTTTCCCTTTTTCAAATAAAAGATTATTACCGTCTATTATTCTTTCAAAATGTGATTTATACCAATTATACACACTCCTTTCATAAAATATTGATTTCTTAAGTAAGTTATTATGTATTTCTTTAAAACGAATAATGCGTTGGCTTTTTCTATTATTCAAATATTTTATAAAGCAATAATAAATATTTTTTAATCATTAGTCAAGATTATGTTTTAATAGTTAGTATTTATAATAATATATACATTTCAGCCCACTCTAATGCAAGCCTCAATATACGTGGAGATAATTTCCCTTCCAGAACAGCCAATGTTTTAATCTCTATCTCAGCATCTTATTAATTGTATAATACATGAAAATGAGGAGGATTATGATCTTTAAAATATATAGCTATGGACATACCTTTAAAACGACTTAATTCTGGCATGTTTAAAATATTAGTATACATAAAAAATAATGTCAATGTTAAAACTTCAGACATTCAAATCTTCCCCTCAATGTAATTCGTGAGAATCCGTTTCCCTTCTTCTCCTCCCCTAATAATCGCAAAAAAGCCCGTCTTTTAAAGATCTTGTCAAAGGAATAATCAAAAAAGTTTTTTATATCATATGTCAATACCTCTAACAAAGCAGAAGAAATTATCAATCAGGTTTAGTCTAACAAGCTATAATCTTCCATTATCCATTGCCTCTCGAACCTCGTCTCGAGACATATCTGGGTTAGCAGCACATTTAGAATCTAATCTTTGATTGTATTCTCTATGAACTCGTTCTTGTAACGTTTCCCACCCAAAAGTATGACCTGCTATATTATTAGAAACATACTTTTCATGTTTGTCACTCCATACACTTGGATCTACCGAATCTGGCATATTTTTATCTCCTTAAAATTATTTAATTCGTATACAATATATAAACATTAAGTCTATTTCGAAGTGTTTTATTAATAATAAAAACATTTTATTATGTCAATAACAATCTATCAAAATTTTCCAATATTGTCAACTGTATGCTGTAATAAAACAGATTCAGGTAACTGACCTTTTGTCATCCCGAAAAATGGCTTGCGCAGCAAAACCAGCAACCGCAAAATGTGGCGGAATCCGAGGGGTTCTCCAAGAAGAATAAAAGTCCACGGATAACCGCGAATTTTCACTGATTAAGCAGCGATTTATTTCAATAATTCGCGTAATCAGCGTAATCAGCGTGTAAATTCTTACTTCTCGGACAGCCTCGAAGCATTTCCATATTTTAATTATTCTTTAATTTTTTATCGACCCATTTTACACATTCTTCTGCCATTATTACTGAATCTCTATATTCATCTTCACTTATAGGAGTATAATCTCCTGGGTATCTTGTCTGCACCGCATAATCATTTAGGACTGCTTTTTGCCCTATCAAGCCATATTTTATAATCAATTTCCATACATTACTTGCCCTTCTTTCTCTATTGTTTTATAAATATATCCTATTTTATCTTTCAATTTATTATATTTATCATAATCTATAGCAAGAAAATCAATGGGTGTTGATATGTTGGTGTTTAATAGCTCTTTATACAATAATCCAGTAATTTTTCGTTCATTTTCTAAATTTTTTACAATTATTAAAATGTCAATGTCACTATTCTCGTTGTTTTCTTTTCTGGCATAAGAGCCAAACAAAACTATTCTTTCAGGAGATATTTTTGAGGTAACCAACGTAACAATTTGGTCAATTATTGATAAATTTTGTTCCATGGTTATAAAATATCATACATTTTGCTGTTTGTCAAGGGTTTTTATCTATTATTATGATTTTTGTTTAAATATGGCGCATAACGTTTATCATACAGAACAAACCATCTTTATTTTCTTTTTATAATTCTTTTTTTCACATCTTTATATATTTCCATTTTATCTTTTTTTCCTATTCCCCAAATTTCAATTATTTCTATTTTATTTTCATCTTCTGTTATTCTATATACAATTCTATGTTTCTTTTTATTAAAATATATTTTATAATATCCTGTAAGGTCAATATTATTTTTATTTCCCAATGATTCACCTAAATATGGATTTTCTTCCAAATCTTCAAATTTATCATCAACTATTTTTCTTAGACTTCCATCAAGATTTTTATATTCTTTTTGAGCTTCGGGAATTAATTGTATATCCATGATTATTATAATCCCTTAATTTTTTTCCATGAAACATTTTTTTTAGGATTATATGTTTCCATTCTTTTTTCTATAATTTTCTTTATTTCATATCGTTCATAAATTTCTTCAATTTCCTTTAAATATTCATACTCTTTAAATGACAATAAAACAGCTTCCATGTTATTATTTTTTAATATATATACTGCTTCCCCGGTACTCGATAAGGATCTGACTGTTTGAGTTAGTTTTTTTTGAAGTCTGGTAATAGGTACCATTTGTTTGGGTTCCACTAGCATTTTTTACTCCTTAGTTATTAATATATAATAAAATATATATTATTCTATATATAATGTCAAGTATAATTACATGTATTATTAATTTTATGGTATTTTACGCACTATTTTGGTTTATTTCGTCTAACAAACACTAACTGTATAGCCGCCTTACAGCGGCTGGCGCAAATCCCCGCCGAGGCGCGCTGCTCGGGATAAATCCCTCGCGCCTAATCATTCTCATTGACTTTTATTAGGCGCCACGTCTCGCTTCTTTTATTCATCCACATGTCTTCGACGTGCATCATTTGACGTCCGCAGGGCCGCAAAAAAGTTTCGAGTCCCGCAAAAAAAAAAAATTAATATATTCTCACGTTTGAATTATTTATTAAAAAGCTGATAATCTTTTGCGCCCGACAGGACTCGCCTTCCGTTCGGCAACCTCCTGTTGCCTCACTCCAGGCCGTCTTTTTTGCTAAACCGGCTCCTGCCGGTTTACCCTACGAAGGCTTTCGCCTTCTCCGGGCCGCAAAAAAGTTTCGAGTCCTGCATAATTTAAAATTATTAAATATTTATCTTGATTTATAATTTTTAAAAAGCTGATTTTTTTCTGCGCCCGACAGGACTCGAACCTGCAACCTACGGATTCGAAGTCCGTTACTCTATCCAGATGAGCTACAGGCGCTATTATTGGGTTATTAAATTTAACATTCAAAAGCAGCGTGTGTCAATATTACACAAATTGATTATCAACTTCATTAAGAAAAAACAATCATCCTCTTCTGTCTATAATAATTGTAAACATAGCTTTTTATTTAAACAATCAAAAACTAAAAAAAACAACATGGGCGGCAAGCGCAAACGCCCTGCCGATGACATATGGCTATAAGCCAGCCACGCGCAGCGTGCAAGCTACAGACAACGAGCCATTTGGCGCTCATTAAAGCACCGCATTATGCGGTGTGGATGAAGGGTCTAGCACAGCGTGGCGCCCAAATAAAGTCAATGAGATGAAGGCAGCGCGAGGGATTTATCCCGAGCAGCGCGCTCCGGCGAGGCGTTTGCGCTTGCCGCCGTGTTTCAATTTTTAGAAACTGATTTAATAAAACTGTAATTAATTTTTAAGGGTGGATGACGGGCTTTGCCTTCCGTTCGGCAACCTCCTGTTGCCTCACTCCAGGCCGTCTTTTTTGCTAAACCGGCTCCTGCCGGTTTACCCTGCAGAACCTCTCGGTTCCTCCGGGCCGCAAAAAAGTTTCAAAGCCCGCAAAACTATTAATTATTTTATCACAATACTTTTTAATAATTATCTTACTTTAATATTCTTTAAAGGGTGGATGACGGGCTTTGAACCCGCGACAACAAGATCCACAATCTTGGACTCTACCCCTGAGCTACATCCACCATGTCACAATATGTGATTTTTACAATATGGAGAAAATCATCTGTTTTGTCAAGATAATCGCTTTGTCAGCTTCCTTACGTCGCTTTTCAAGAGCCGTGCGTCTCCCTTCAGGAGCCGCGGCGGACAAAGGCGTCGCGGTAGCCTATGCTCCTGAATCGCGCAAGAATCGCCGCGCTTTCGCCCTGATTTAACGGACCTATCAATATGCGGTACATATTATCACCGTTCATGTATACAACAGGCTTGTAATTGCGGTCAATTGCTCTTATCGCAGGTTCAACATGATCCGCCGAAAGCGCCGCTACCTGTACATAGTACCGGCCGCGATCCAGATGGTTTATCGTGGTCACTGAAAAATTTTGTGAAGGTAAAACGGCGGATGTTATAGGCGGCGTCACAGGCGCCGGAGGCTGCGCTGCGCTTGGCCGCTCGGGAACCGCCCTTACAATGCCGGGGATAATATCATTAGGATCAATTCCATATACGCTCGGAGGAGGATTCGGCGTTGTTTCTACAGGAACTAAAACCTGCTGTACAGGCGTCTTTTCTGCAACCGGCTCTTCAGGAAGCGGCTCAGGAGTTGCTACCCTTTCTTCATTATTCTGCCAGGGAGATACGTCTTTAATCACCTCGTTGCGCGGTTTTTCAGCGTAATAAACCGGGGTGTCTTTTTCCAGTTCTTCCATCGTTCTTTCGGGGAAGAAAAGAGGCACGTCTTTTTCATTGTAAACAGGCGATCTTTCGTTAATTTTTTCTGAAACGTCTTTTACAAATTCTTTTTTTATATCATTGTTCGCGACAAGAACAGGTTCTTCTTTTGCAGGTTCGGGAATTTTTACAATTTCTGCAGGCTCTGTTGGTGTATCTTCTTCAGCTTCAATTTTGCCGATATAAGCGGGTTCTTCTTCCTTTTCAGGTACGGCTTCTGTAACCGAGGAACTATATTCGGGAAATGGTTCAAGGGGAACAACTTCATAACCGGGAAGATCCACAATCTGCAGTCTGCCGGTTCCTCCCCATTCGGGTTCATCCACTACATAGCCAAGTCCGGCTGTTGATGAAGGAGGAGCTTCCACCGTTTCAATTTCAGGTTCTGAAGGAACATAAGTATCGTCTTCGTATACTTCAGCGAGAAGAACTTCTTCAGTGATGTTTTCTTCCGTAATTACATTGCCTGAATCGTATTCAGGAATATCAGACGACATTGTTTCCGTAAAACGCATGTAGGCGATCGGATCCGATGGCTGTACCATTCTGATTCTGCTTATGGATCCTTCTTTCATTCCAATCAAATCCGCGGCCTGACGCGATACAATCGCTAAAAGACCCGGGCTGTTTATTGTGTTTGATACAATCGCTCTTGTGCTTTTGCCGCTTTCAATATTTGTAATGTCTACTACGGTGTTTCTGGGGAATGAATTTGTAGCTACGTAGTATCCGTCTTCGGGAAGTTCTCCCACAGGAGCTACCGCCGCGGCGCCTTCCCATGGAGATGACCCTTGAAGCGTAAAAAATGCCGTGATTAAACAGATGATAAAAAGTTTTCTCATAATAGAGTTCCTCTCGCTATTCAATATAAGGCACAAAAGCCCTTGCAATCGATTTCATATTGTCGTACTGAGCCGTCAAAGTATTGTATTGCTTTCCTGCCATTTTTCTTTCCATCAATTTTTCTTTTTTCATTACATTGTATATGGACACCGATATTTCACCGGGCATCATAAACCCGTCCGCGTAATCGAGCTGGGCTACAAGGACAAAATTCACTCCGCACATTTCGGCTTCTTCAAGGTCGATAAGCCTTTCCATGTTAGGCGGTTTTTTATCAAGCCTAAGAACAGGCGCGTTGCTGACTATGTATCCGGCGTCGAAAAAGACATCCATGAAGGCGCCTTCCCATAATTCGGACTGTCCTATTTTCGCTTCTTCATTAAGCCCGGTTTCAATTATGTAAAATGAGATCATGGTCGCGCTTACGGTAAAATTAAGAAAAAGGCCTGTTATCAAGGCAATAATAATACGTTTTGTCATGACTCCTCCATTTATTTTATCGGCACTCTTTTCAAAAGACAAAATAGAGAACATACTGCTAAAAATGAATTATTACGCAATTCAAGTGAAAACCCGGTCTGAGGATAAGTTCATAAAGCTGTTCAAAGTCCGTCATCCCGATATAACCTTTCCAATTCATTTCCCGAAAAGACAGCTCGATATAAGGCGCGCGGGAAAAACAAAACCGTCAACTTCCGCCGTATTTCCGGGTTATATCTTCATCGAAGCAGAAAATGACGATGAAATTCAGTCAAAAAAATGGGATTTCAGGAAAACCGATGGTTTTTACCGTTTTTTGAAGTCAAACCAGAATATTACCCCCCTTGCGGACAAGGATTTAGAACTTGTTCTTCATTTCATAAATAACGCGGGTCCGATCGCCGGAAGGTCAAAAGTGTACTTTAACGAGAATTCCCGCATTGTTGTTGTCGAAGGTCCGCTAATGGGACTTGAGGGAAGAATATTAAAGGTCGATAGAAGAAAAGGGAGAGCAAAAATAAAGCTCGACCTTTACGATGATTCATTTACTATCGACCTTGCTTTTGAAGTGATTGGCGCCCTGGAGGTTGGCAGAAAATGACGCTCGAACGGAGGGGACAATCATGGAAAAATCAAAGCGTCTTTATATTATTGGAGCGGGTTTCGCAGGCCGCACTCTTGCAAACGAATTAGCCAAGAAAAAGATATTCGGCGAAGTCGTCGCCTTCCTGGATGACGATCCTGAAAAAATAGGTAAAAGAATAGACGGGATTCCCGTCCTTGGACCTATAAGGGATGTCGCCCTCCTTTTAAGAACAAACCCCGCGGACGAAGCCATCATCGCGATTACAAACGCGAGCAGGGAATATTTAAAAGAACTTTATGACATCCTTGTAAAAGCCAACTTTCAAAAGATACGGATTCTTCCGGGTATTTCGCAGATTATAGACGGAGACGCTCACCTTATTCAAACACGATCCATCGACCTGCAGGACTTACTCGGACGCAACCCTGTCACCATCAAACTGAAACAGAGTCTTTCCTATGTGCGCGGAAAACGCGTTCTAGTAACTGGCGCTGGCGGCTCCATCGGAAGCGAATTATGCAGACAGCTTCTTTCAGGCGGCGTCGCAAGGCTTTACCTTTTAGGGCACGGGGAGAATTCGATTTATCAAATTGACAGGGAACTGCGTCTTTTACAGGATGAAGGCGTCGGAGAAAAAGCGGCGATTGTACCGGTCATAGGAGACTTAAAAGACGCGGAATATATGGACTACATTTTAAGCCAGTTAAAAGCTGACGCGATCTTTCACACAGCGGCGTACAAGCATGTCCCCATGATGGAGGAAAACCCCGTCGCGGCAATCGAAAACAATGTTCTTGGAACCGAAAACCTTATTAAATCCGCCGTAAAATACGGCACAAAGCGTTTTGTTCATATTTCCACCGATAAGGCCGTAAGCCCTGTTTCCGTCTACGGCGCGTCCAAATATATCTGCGAACAGATGGTGCTAAAAGCGAGCGAAGAAACAAGTTCTACCCAATTTGTAGTTGTACGCTTCGGTAATGTGCTTGGTTCCCGCGGGTCAATCGTTCCGCTGTTTCAACAGCAGATTGAAAAAGGCGGCCCTGTAACTGTAACACATCCTGACGCAAGGCGTTTTTTCATGACAATCAGCGAAGCTTGTTCTCTTGTTTTAAAAACAGGCGGAGTCGGAGAAAACGGACGCCTTTACCTTCTCGATATGGGAGAGCCTGTCAGAATTCGCGACCTTGCTGAACAGCTTATCCGCTTTCACGGGTACGAACCTGAATCAGAAATCAAAATTGAATACATCGGGCTTCGTCCCGGCGAAAGACTGGATGAAACTCTCATAAACGATTATGAAGAACAATCAGAAACAGAGCACGACCGTATTCTGCAGGTAAGCCGCAAAAAGCCGTTGGATATCGATATTAATTCGCTTCTGAATGAATTAAGACCTATATGCAAATTTGATCCTGATAAACCGAAATTATACCGCAATGCCAATCTGTTACGGTCTGCAATTGATAAAATCATATAAGTATCATAAAATGACTCATTAATGGAACTCTTGCCCTTTCTGGAAGATATTTTCCCGCGCAATGCGTTGTACGCCAAAACGATAAGATCCCCCGTTGCGAAGGGTTTTTTAAAGCTGATTCAAACTCCCAAAATACCGGAAGGCTACACGGTTATTACCTCCAAAAATATACCGGGAATCAACAATTTGGAAGGCACAAAAATGCCCATTCTTGCCGATTCAAATTTGTCGTATATCGGGGAGCCTGTCGGGATTCTTCTTGGCCCGGATAAAACAAAACTTGAGGAACTTGCCGCAAGAATCAAGGTTATCTGCGACGAGGAAACTCCTGTTTTTACTCTGGAAAACGAATCTGTAATTACTCGGGAAATCAATATCGGAGACGCGCTTAGAGCCATGGAAATATCCCGAAAGATTGTAACAGGGCATTATAAAACGGGTATACAGGATCATTGGTATGCCGAGCCTGTCGGCGCTGTTACATGGTTCAAAGATGAGGGCTCTTCAAAAGGCAAAAAAACATCAACCCTGATTGTAAGAACCGCTACCCAATGGCCCTACCATGTAAAACGATGTATTACCCGCGCGCTTGGAATTGAACCGCTTGCTGTTTCTGTTGAACCTACAGCTCTTAACCTTCATATGGACGGGAAACTCTGGTATCCGTCGCTTATCTCCTGCCACGCCGCTTTGGGGACATTCATTACTAAAAAACCTGTGCGCTTTATTTTAAGCAGAGAGGAAGATTTTCACTATACGCCAAAACGATGCAGTACGAATATTGCGATTGCCGCGAGTATCGGCGATAACGGTAAAATCGACTCTGCAAAGCTGGATATTTCCGTTAACCTTGGCGCATTTGAGGTTAACGGTGAAGAAATTCTGGATCAAATTTGTTTTGGAAGCATTGGTTTATATAATTTTAACAATTTAAAACTTAACGCAAGGGCGTATTGTACGAATATTCCGCCTCAGGGGCCGTTTTCAGGCTTCGGACTCGCGCAGGGTATTTTCGCCATTGAAAGGCATGTTTCCCTAATCGCTGATACCATGAATATAGACCCCGCCGTCTGGCGTAAAGACAACATTAATACGCAGTTAATCTCATCTTCAGCCGTATCCAAAAACAGCGTCTCAGGCGAGGAATTGATTAACACTGCAGCATCTATGAGCGATTATCACCGCAAATGGGCATCTTTTGAACTTCTGCGCAATTCGCAAACAAGTAAAAAAATCGATAAAAGCGAGACTTTAAGAGGCATTGGAATTGCCGCTGGTTTTCAGGGAAACGGCGTACTCTACCCCGGTGATGAAAAAACTCCGTTTTCTGTTGAAGTAACATTGACGAAAGAAAGTATCCTCGAGATAAAAACAAGCATTACAAGCACGGAAGATTACAGCAAAATCTGGCAAAGAGTCGCGGCCGTGACAATGTCCATTGAGCCTGAAATGGTTCGTATCGTCTGCGCCGACGCGCCGGACTGCGGCCCTAGCTGCGCTTCCAGAAACATTACGGTTGTTACAAAACTGGTGGAAAAATGCTGCATAGCAATCCGTAAACAACGTTTCCATGATCCGCTTCCGATAACTGTGCGCCGCTCTGTAAAACCGCAGGCAGGCTCTCTTTGGGGCGGGCGCATAAAGGTTAAGGATTCAAGCGGGTTTGAAAAACCCGGACTAGCGGCGGCGGTTGTAGAAGTCTCAATCGATCTTATCGACTGCATTCCGGTCGTCCGCGGCGTCTGGCTCTGCGTTGACGGCGGAAAAATAATTTCCAAGAACAGAGCAAAACGCGCCTTAAGCCGCGCCGCCGCGCAAAGTCTTGGATGGGCGTTCACGGAAATTATCGAATATATAAACGGCGTTCTTCCAAGAGCGCAATACGACAATTTTACGATTTTCTCTCCCATGCAAATTCCGCCGATTCATATTGATTTTTTAGACAGCAAAAGCGCGGATCCAAAAGGCATCGGCGATGTCGCGTTTACCTGCATTCCCGCCGCGTTCCATCAGGCTGTCTCGCAGGCATTAGATCACAGTTTCAAATCGATCCCCCTAAAGAGAAAAGAAATCTGGGAAATGATCCGCGCAAGAAATATCGATATGCCGGGGGTGAAAAATGACAATTAATTTTATCCTTAACGGCGAAGATGTCATTTTCCGGGGCGAGCCGGGTGTCAGATTGATCGATATCCTGAGAGGAACCTTCGGGCTTTTCGGAGCGAAACCGGGTTGTCTTGCAGGCCAGTGCGGAGCGTGCACAATAATTTTTAACGGACAGGTAAGCCCCGCGTGTTTGATCCCGGCTTTTAAAATCCAGGAAAGTGAGATAATAACTATCGAAGGTTTTTCCCAGACAATTGAATATCAGGAAATAATGAACGCGTTCGCTGAAGCCCACCTTGGAAACTGCGGTTACTGTGAAAGCGGAAAAGTTCTTTGCGCGGAAGCTCTCCTAGACAGAAATCCGGCTCCGAATAAAACGGAAATCTTAAAAGGGTTTTCCGGAATAAAATGCAGATGCACAAATGTGGAAAGGCTTGTAATGGCGGTTGATAAAATCGCGGAAGCCCGCAAAAGGAGGCTCAATGGAAGCGCCTCTTAATCAGGTAATTTTTCCTTCGTCTTTTCAGGAATTATTCGCCGCGTGGAACCGTTTCCCGAACGCGGTGCCGTATGCAGGAGGCACAGACCTGATCGGCAGACAGGAAAAAAATATGATAGACCTTCCTCCGGTTTTCCTGTGCCTGGATAAAATCGAAGAACTCCAGCGCATAACAAGAACCGAACACTATCTTGAAATCGGCTCAATGGTAAAATTAAACAGGCTTATAAGGCTTGGAAAAATTGTTCCTGAAATTCTGTCGTCATGCCTTGAAAACATCGCCGGTGTTCAATTAAGAAACCTCGCTACAATCGGCGGAAATATTTGCAGTAGTTCACGTCTTCTCGATCTGCCCGCTCCTCTTACCGCTCTAGAAGCTCAGTATGAGTTCAGAAATGCGTCAAATGCTACGCGATGGGTATCGGCCTCCCGTTTTCACAGTGAGGAGCAGACCGCCCTGGATAAACATGAATTATTAACCAGAGTAAGGCTTCCTCTTCATCAATGGGATTATGCTGTGTATAAAAAGTTCCTTGCGGAAGATCATTTAAATACCGAAGCTTTGGTTTTTCTTGCAAAAACACAAAAAAATGTGCTTTCGGACATAAGAGTCATTTATAAATCCAGTTCGATATTGCGGAATAAAGACGCTGAAGACATCCTAATCGGTAAATTCCTGCCGTTCAGCCGAAAAACCGCCGAGGAATTTATCTCAAACTGGATTGGATTCCTCGCTCAAAAGCCTGAAATTAAGAATTTTTCCAAAAATTCGCTGATAAGCAGCATCGAAGAGAACATTTTTAACCTTTCTGAATAAAAATCCCGTTTTTCAACGGCTTGAACTCATTCTCAAATTTATGTTAAAATGATAGTCAACAATATGGAATAAACCGCCGGTTCAACAGAGTGCGTTTCGGCCGCCTGTACATCCGTCGTCCGCAGGCATTTTTGCGTGCAGGCATCATTTTCCCCCTTTTTTTACCGGTTTTAAACCGGGAAGGACGTTCTTTTGCATTTTGCTTTTGGAGAATATAAAACAAGCATTCACATCCGAAAGGAAATTCCTCTAATCGAAAATATTACAGGCGATTTCGGCAACTCAATTTTGATTGCTGATGAAAACACAGCCTATATCGCGGATAAAATCAGAAACGGAAGGGACATTCCGCGCTGTATTTTAAAAAACGGCGAAGAAAATAAAAACTGGAATTCTGTTGAAACAATTCTGCGCGCCGCTCATCACGCGGGTCTTGGCAGAGACTGTATTTTTATCGGAATCGGCGGCGGCGTTATCAGCGATTTGTCGGGGTTTGCCGCTTCCATTTACAAACGCGGATGCCGTCTTGTCTTTATTTCCACCAGTCTTCTCGGAATGGTAGACGCGTGTATCGGCGGAAAAACGGGATTTGATTTGGCGGGCATTAAAAATCTAATAGGAAGTTTTTATCCTGCGGAAACCGTATACATACCGATATACGCTCTTTCCACATTGCCGCAAATTGAATGGAAGAGCGGAATGGCTGAATTGATTAAAACGGCTATTCTTTCGGGCGATGATTTCCTTGAGCTTCTTTTTCCGTTAGCGGCAAATTTTGAAAACGCCTCTTCGCTTTTGAAGTATGACACATTCAGAAACTGCATTGAAAGAGCCGTTGCGTACAAGGACAGCGTTGTAACTGAGGATCTTTATGATTTCGGAAAACGGATGCTTTTAAACCTTGGACACACATTCGGCCACGCTCTGGAAAGCGCCGCAGGCCTTGGTAAAATTACCCACGGAGAGGCAGTCGCATGGGGCATTGTAAGATCCTGCGAACTTGGAATATCGCTTGGATACACGCCGCAGGCAAGAGCGAAGAAAATTAACAAATTAATTTCTTCTTTCGGCTATGAATGTTCATGCCCTCATCCTCTTGCGCGTAACACTGAGGCGCTTCTTCACGCCATAAAGAGCGATAAAAAAAATAAATATAACAAATATTCCTTTATAGTTCCCGATGAAAGCAGCGCCCGCGCTGTAGAAATAGATTCTGACGACACTAAAACATTGGTTGATATACTAGCCGGCGGCATAACACTTTGAAACCTTTTTTTCTTTTCTTTTTTCTCATTTTTTTTATTATTTCCGTTTCAGCTTTCGCGCAGGAAACCGAAATTGAGTCTGATTCAACTGTAGTAAACGAAGAGACGGAAGTAACTGAGCTTTATGAAAATCTTTATGACGATGAATCTGTATTTGTAATTAATTCTTTTAAATATAATGTTAAAGGCATAACCCTTCCTTTTATGCTGAATACAAAAACCGAGTTAAAAGCCGGAGAAGAAATAAAGGGTAAGAAAAATCTTGAAGCGTTTATTCAGGATAAAAAGCAGTTATTAATAAATGAAAGGGTTTTAAGCGATGATGTTGTTATTGAATACAGCATCGGAGAAAAAGACGAAGAGGATAAGTTCCCCGTAGACCTCGCTATTTTTGTGGAGGATACTTGGAATATTATCGCCCTTCCCTATCCGAAATACGACAGCAATTACGGATTTGAACTTACAATAAAAGCGAGAGATTACAATTTTTTCGGCACAATGAATCCCTTAAGAGTGGATTTAGGTTACAAGTACAATCAGGAAGGCCGTTCATTTTTCAACCTTATGGTTGATTCAGGAATCCCTTTTGAAGCGTTCGGCTTAAAATGGCATTTTGATTTTGACAATTATCTTGATTACAGACCGGATGTTGAACTTCCCTGGTATTATAAAAACAGAACGGCGATATCAGTAGATATACCCATTAAACGGACAACTCTTAATCTTTGGTTTTCAGAATCATTCATTGTAAACGAGGAAAATTCAGAAAAAGACAAACTTCTTTACGGTCAGCGTTTTCAGGAAGGGCTTTATATGTCAAGTAATCCCAATATCACCTGGAAAATTCCTACCGGGCTTGAAGTCGGAAATTACGGGGAGCTGACATACACTCCAAGCATTTACGCTGTTTTTAATCATGAGTTTCCTGACTGGCCTTTACAGGAGAACAGAAAAGGCACGTATTTTTATTTTACCCATAATCTTTACTTTGGAAGAATAGACTGGAAGGGAAATTTCCGCGAAGGCATTTCTCTGCGCCTTGATAACTCATTCAGTTTCAGCGTTTATAATTTTGAAAATAAAACCGACGACCCCTGGGGTTACAGTTATTCAGCGAGAGCTATAGGTCATTTTATTTTTATCGAAGATCGTCTTGGTTTATCAAGCCGCCTGTACCTTCGGCATTGGATTAACGATTACAGCGAATACGCGGGCAATACGCTGCGCGGCGTTTACGACAGAGTCAGATATGAAAATCTGTATCCCGAACTGATGTTCTCGGTAAACCTTGATTTGCAGTTTAGGATTTTAAGGCTGCTTCCATCCACATGGTTTCCCGGCAGCGATTTCTGGCGAATATTTGATCTTGATTTGCATATAAATCCGATTATTGATTTTGCGTGGTTCAAACCTTATAAAATAGAACCGTCGTTCAGCGCTGATTTTTTTCTGCTGGGCGCAGGAATAGACACAATTATTTTCCCGCACCGTTTCCGCAGTCTTTATTTCAGAATTTCAACAGCCTGGAATCTTTCTAACATTTCAAAAAAAGCGCCGGATATAATTAAAGATTTGGAATTACTGCTTGAAATGGGTTTTCATTATTAGGAGAAATCATGTTTAAAACAGCTCTTATCGGCTGCGGCAGAATCAGTTTTAAACACATCGAAGGCTTTATTGATAACGCGGACAGGCTTGATCTTTTCGCCGTTTGCGATCCTCTTGAAGATCGCGCAAGGGAAAAAATCAAAGAATATAAAAATAAATTTTCAAATGCGGATGTTTTAATATTCACGGATTATAAAGAGATGCTATTAAAACATAAACCGGATATTGTAACTATAGCTACAGAATCCGGCAAACATTCTGAAATCGCTGTTAACTGTCTTAACGCGGGCTGTCACGTGATATGCGAAAAACCAATGGCATTATCATCAAAAGACGCCGATAACATGATAGCGGCTTCAAAAAAGGACAATAAAAAACTTGCAGTTTGTTTTCAGAACAGATTCAACGCTCCCGTTCAGAAAATGCGGAAAGCTCTTGAAAACGGACGTTTCGGAAAAGTTTTGCACGGTATGGTGCAAATTCGCTGGAACAGAAATGACGCGTACTACGCCGAAGCTCCGTGGCGCGGCACATGGGAACAGGACGGCGGTACTTTAATGAATCAATGCACTCACGGCATCGATCTTCTGCAGTGGATGATGGGTGAAGACGCCTTTCGCGTGCAGGCTCAAACACGCCGCTATATGCGCCCGATAGAAGCTGAAGATTTCGGAGCCGCTATCGTCGAGTTCAAAAACGGTTCTGTCGGAATTATCGAAGGAAGCGCCGATATTTTTCCGAAAAATATTAATGAAACTCTTTCCATTTTCGGCGAGAAAGGCTCTGCGGTTATCGGCGGACTTGCAGTTAATAAAATTGAAACATGGCGTTTTTCAGATTCTAATATTGCAGGAGACACTGAAGAAAAAGTATTAAATCCAAATGAAAAAGATCCGCCGACAGTTTACGGCTTCGGACATTCCGCTCTTTTTAAAGATTTTATCGACGCTGTAGAAAATGATCGCGAGCCTGCGATAAACGGCGAAAAAGGAAAAAAAGCGCTTGAATTGATCCTTGCAATTTACAAATCGCAGAAAACAGGATTGCCTGTAAATCTTCCCTGCGATTTTTCAACACTTGAAATGAAAGGATACTTTAATTAATGAAAGTGCCTTTCTATGACGCGACGCGCGAATATAAAATCTACAAGAATGAATTCGACAAGGCGATTTCTGATGTTCTTGAATCGGGCGCGTTTATACTCGGCAAACAAGTTCAGGATTTTGAAAACGCTGTCTGCAGGTTTACAGGAGCGAAATACGCTGTTGGCGCGGCAAACGGAAGCGACGCTCTTGTAATTGCATCCGATATTCTTGGCTACAAAAACGGCGCGGAAATATTAACGCCTGTTTTTACATTCATTGCCTCTGCTTCATGCGTCGCGCGTCTGGGAGGAAAACCTATATTCTGCGACGCGGACGAAGATACATTCTGCATGGATATGAATGACGCTCAAAATCGCATAACAAAAAATACAAAGGGAATAATTCCCGTTCATCTTTTTTTGCAAACCGCGGATATGAATTCCTGCATGGAAATCTCTGAAAAACATAATTTAACAGTGCTTGAAGACGCCGCTGAAGCTTTCGCAATGAGAACAAATTGCTATGGAGAGCGCCATGCCGGCACAATCGGCGACTTCGGCATTTTTTCATTTTTTCCCACAAAAACCCTCGGCGGCTACGGTGACGGCGGAATGATTGTTACAAATAACGAAGAGCTTTATAAAAAGGCAAAAAGTTACAGAACACATGGAGCTGTTAAAAAATATCATCATGATTATATCGGTTATAACTCACGCCTTGACACCTTACAAGCCGCAATATTGAGCGTTAAATTAAATCATATTGACACCTCCATTCAAAAACGCGCGGAACACGCCGCGCAATACCGCGAATTGCTGAAAGATACCGCGCAGATAAAATTACCTTCAGTAAAAAAAGGCAACAAAGAAGTTAATTATGTTTTTTGCGTAAAAGCGGAAAACCGCGGTAAGCTTGATGATTATTTAAAATCCAGAGAAATAGGAACTTCGGTCTACTACCCCATTCCGCTCCATCTGCAGGAATGTTTTAAGCAATACGGCTTCAAAAAAGGCGATTTTCCGGTATCCGAAAAGTTATGCGAAACTGTTCTCGCGCTTCCGATGTTTCCTGAATTAACAGAAGATGAGATTAACTATATCTGTGAAAGTATAAAAGGATTTTATAAATTATGAGTGATATATCTTATTTTGTTCACGAATCCAGTTTTATAGATGAAGGCGCTAAAATCGGAGACGGCACAAAAATATGGCATTTCTGCCATATTATGAGCAACGCGAAAATCGGTAAAAAATGCGTAATCGGACAAAACGTAAATATCGGTTCAAGCGCAATTATAGGAAACAGGGTAAAAATTCAAAACAATGTTTCCGTTTACGATGACGTAATTATTGAAGACGATGTTTTTTGCGGACCTAGCTGTGTTTTTACAAATGTATTAAACCCGCGCGCATTCGTGGAAAGAAAAAGCGAATATAAAAAAACAACAGTAAAAAAAGGCGCCTCTATCGGCGCTAACGCCACAATTGTCTGCGGCGTCACAATCGGCGAATACGCCCTTATAGGAGCAGGCAGCGTAGTCACAAAAGACGTGCCTTCTTATGCCCTTGTTTACGGAAATCCAGCCCGCGTTCACGGTAAAGTTGATGTAAACGGAGACAAGAGCAAAGATTGATAAAATGAAATATAAAATTAATATATTTAATAAACAAGTCTCGGTTGAAACGTTAATTGTTTTATTATTTTCAATTTCAGTATTAATTTTATATTTTTTACCTTATATTATTTTTAGCAGCTATTCTGTTATTACAATTCATGATAATTTAGATTCAACCATACCTATATTAAAAATGTTAAAAGACAATTCTTTGTTTTTTGCATTTGATAAACCTGCAACCATGTTAGACGGCATGTCTTCTTTATTTTATTCAAATTATTCATTTTATTCTCTTGTATTTAATATAATGAATGACTACGCAGCTTTTTTTATTACATATTTTTTATCTGTTATAATAAGTTTTATATCATTGTATATAATATTAAAATATATTTTAGTTATACCATTTAACATTTCAATATTGGTATCTCTCTGTTTTTCTCTCTTGCCGGTTGTTCCTGGCTGCAGTGTTGCTGTCAGCACAGTACCGTTAATATTTCTATTATTTTATTATTTTTCATTCATCAATTATAAATTTTCTTATAAGATATTTTTGATATTATTATTTCCTTTTTTTTCCAGTTTTACCATGATTGGAATATTTATTTTAGGTTTTTGGCTTTTATTTTACATATATTTAATATTTAAAAATAAAAAATTATATCCGAATTTACTAATTGGATTTATATTACTATGTTTAGGATATATACTTGCAGATTTAAAATTATTTTATGTAATGTTTATTTTAAAAATGCCTCTTAATCGCTCTATTTTCCAGGCAATTCCGCAAATAGACATTTTTCTTAATTCTTTTTTAAATTATTTCGTTAACGGTCATTATCATTTTACTTCATTCCAGAAATATATTATTCTTCCTGTCTCATTGCTTCTTTGTATTTACTTTTTCATTAATTTTATAAAAAATAATAAAAATAAATTGTTATATCAAAAAGAATCAAAAATTAAACTTTTCAAGTTTATCGCAATTTTAATATTTATAATTTCATTAATTGCAGCGCTTTATGAAACTAAATTATTAAATATTTTTATAGTTAAGTATATTCCTGTTTTAGTTGGTTTTAATTGGGGCAGAGTCTGGATTTTTAACCGTTTTTTATGGTATTTGTTATTCGGTATTTGTTTGTATTTAATTACAAACATTAAAATTGGAAAAACTTTTTTGATTAATAAATTACTAATTTATTCTTTTATTATTATTCAATTAGGATTTATTATTCTAAAACCTGTAACATATAATGATTCAATCAGAACGTGGTTTAATTATTTTTTAATTAAATCTGAGAATATTAAAAAATTAAAACCTGATTTAAATTATGATAATTTTATAACTTACAAAGAATTTTTTTCATCAGATTTATTTAATATAATTAAAAATGACATTTCATATTCAGATGAGAATGCAGCCGCTTTTGGTTTTCATCCTTCAGTATTAACATATAATGGTTTTAACACAATCGATGGATATAATAATGCTTATCCATTGCAATATATGAAAAAATTCAGATCATTAATAGCGCCTGAATTGGAAATTAATCAAGAAGCCAGAGAATATTATGATAGCTGGGGCGCAAGAATGTATCTATACAGTTCTGAACTGCCTTACCAGCCTACCAGAAATAAAAATACATCTCCTGTGAATCTTAATATTGATATAAATGTTTTTAAAAATGTTTTTAACGGAAAATATATATTATCCAGAGCTGAAATTCTTAATAAAAATATTCTTGGATTAATATTAAGAAATATATATTATGACAATAACAGTATTTACACTATTTATTTATACGAAATTAAACAGGAGAGCTAATGCTTAAAAATTCAACCATACTTGTAACAGGCGGAACAGGTTCATTTGGAAATACATTTGTTCCGATGACATTGGAAAAATACAATCCAAAAAAGCTGATAATTTATTCTCGCGATGAAATGAAACAATGGGAAATGGCCAAAAAATTCCAGGACGATGACAGAGTTCGTTTCTTTATAGGTGATGTCCGCGACAGAGAACGTCTTTACCGCGCACTGGACGGCGTTGATTATGTTGTCCATGCCGCAGCCACTAAAATTGTTCCAACCGCGGAATACAATCCCTTTGAATGCGTTAAAACAAATATAAACGGCGCAATGAATCTTGTTGACGCTTGTATTGATAAAGGCGTAAAGCGATGTGTGGCGCTTAGCACTGATAAGGCAAGCCAGCCTGTAAATTTATACGGAGCCACAAAACTTTGCAGCGATAAATTATTCATTGCAGGTAATTCATACGCAGGAACAAAAAATACCCGCTTCTCTATTGTCAGATACGGAAATGTAATGGGTTCCCGCGGTTCTGTTATTCCTCTCTTCATCGAACAAATAAAAAACGGTGAAATAACAATCACCGACGAAAGAATGACGCGTTTCATGATCAGTCTTGAACAAGGAGTAGAACTTGTTTGGCATGCATTTGACGATATGGAAGGGGGAGAAATATATGTTAAAAAAATACCTTCAATGAAATTAACAGATATTGCTCTTGCCGTATGTGAAAAAACAAAGCAAAGAAATATCGGCATTCGTCCGGGAGAGAAACTTCATGAACAGATGATAGGTATTGAAGACGCTCCTTTTACATATGAATATGATGAACATTTTAAAATTCTTCCTCAAATTCATGAATGGAGCAATGATCCTTTCAGAATAAAAAACGGTAAATTAGTATCAGAAGGTTTCTCATATTCATCTGACAACAATACCTCATGGATGTCTATTGATGAACTAAAAAATTGGATTAATAATAATATAACAAAAATTGGTCATATTTAATGAAAAATTTCATCCCGTACGGCAGGCAATGGATCGATGATGACGATAAAAAAGCTGTTGAAGCTGTTTTATCATCAGATTTTTTAACACAGGGTCCTGCTATAGAAAATTTTGAAAATGCAATTAAGGAGTATACCGGCGCAAAATATTGCGTGGTTGTATCAAACGCAACCCAGGGTTTGCATATTGCCGTTTCTTCGCTTAATATTAACGAAGGGTCAGAAGGCATTACTACTCCCATTACTTTTGCCGCATCAGCTAATTGCTTAATTACAAACAATCTTATTCCGGTATTTGCAGATATTGATCCAAGAACTTATAATATTTCTCCAAAAGAAATAGAAAAAAAAATTACTTCCAAAACAAAAGTATTAATACCTGTTGACTTTGCAGGTCAGGCAGCAGATATTGACTCAATTAATAAAATTGCAGATAAACACAATTTGTATGTTATTGAAGACGCCGCGCATGCGATAGGATCATATTATTCTGACGGCAAACCTGTCGGCTGCTGTCATAAAACAGATATGACAATTTTTTCGTTTCATCCGGTAAAAACAATTACATCAGGAGAAGGCGGCGCAATTACCACAAATAATGAAGAAATATATAAAAAACTTTTAAAATTAAGAACAATAGGCATTACAAAAAATGAATCTGAGTTAAGTAAAAATCCGGGTCCATGGTATTATGAAATGCAATTACTCGGCGGCAATAATCGAATAACAGATATTCAAGCTGCTTTGGGACTCAGCCAATTATCCAAATTATCCTTTTTTAAAAAAAGGCGGAAAGAGATCATTAATAAATATAATAATGCATTTAAAGATAAGTCTAATGTAATTATTCCTTTTGAAGAAAATGGACTTGACAGCTGCTTTCATTTATACGTTTTACAAATAAATTTTGAAAAAATCGGCAAATCAAGAAAACAGGTTATGGAAGAATTAAAATCAAACGGAATAGGCGCGCAAGTGCATTATATTCCCGTTAACAGCCAGCCTTATTATATTAAAAATTACGGTGATTATCAAAAAGAATTATTTCCAGCCGCAGAGTCATATTATAATAAATGCTTGAGTATACCGCTTTTTCCAATGATGACAGACGATGATGTTGAATATGTAATAAATTCATTAAATAACATTATTAAAATATTATAGGAGGTTTTATGAAATCTTGTACTAGATGTGTTTTGCCGGAAACGCATGAAACAATTGAATTTGACAATGAAGGCGTGTGCAATGTTTGCAGACAGGCGGAAAAAAAGCACAAAGAAGTTGATTGGGACGCTAGAGGAGAAATGCTGAATAAAATTATCAATGAATACAAAAATAAAAACCAATATGACTGCATCATACCATACAGCGGCGGCAAAGACAGCACATATCAATTATTATATGTTGTTACGCGATTAAAATTGAAACCATTAGTAGTTAGATTTGATCACTGGGGGTTCAGGCCGTTAATAAATAAAAACAATCACAGAATATTTAAACAGCTCGGCGTTGACGTTTTGCAATTTACGCCGAATTGGAAAGTTGTAAAGCAGCTTATGCTGACATCATTGCGTGAAACAGGTGATTTTTGCTGGCATTGCCATACGGGTGTTTTCGGTTATATTATGCAAATTTCTGTTAAGTTCAATGTGCCTTTGGTCATATTCGGTGAATCTCCGGCTGAATACCGCGCTTATACGTCATTTGAGCAAATTTGCGAACTAGAGCAAGGTTTATTTGAAAAAATGATTAATCTTGGAATTAATAACGATAAAATGCTTTCTTTATTGCATGGTAAAGTTGATCGCCGTGATTTAATGCCCTATGAATTCCCGCCTAAGGAACAGCTTGATAAAATTAATTCAAAAGCTATCTGGCTTGGCAATTATATTAAATGGGATACAAAGAGTAATGTTGAAGCAATAAAAAAAGAATTAGGCTGGAAAGGACAGCCTGTAGAAGGTATTCCGCCTGAGTATGATTATGAAAAAATTGAATGTATGTGGCAGGGAATTCGCGATTACTGCAAATTAATAAAAAGAGGACACGGAAGAACAAATCATCTTATGTGCATTGATATAAGAGCGGGAAGAATGGATAGAGATAAAGCTATCAAATTATGCGATAAATACGACGGTAAGCGTCCTGATTCTCTTACGTCTTTCTTAAAAACTCTTGAAATATCCGAAGATGAATTTATTAAGGAAATCATGAAAAGCGCTCACCCGAAATACCAATTTAATCCCAAATTAATAAAAAACGGTAAGAGGCTGCCAGATGCTGATTTATGGCAAATATGATAATACCTTCCAACAACAATAATCTGGTATTTGATAATCTTTTATTACGCAATCTGACATTAGAGGATTGTACTTTTAATTATGTAAACTGGTTAAATGACGAAGATGTAAATAAATACTTGGAAACCAGATTTATAATTCAGGATATAGAAAAAATTAAGAATTTTGTTCAAACTATTAATGATTCATCAGACAGTTGTTTATTTGGTATTTTTGTCAGTGATGTTCATATAGGAAATATTAAGATAGGTCCTATCCATCCAATTTATAAATACGCAGACATCAGTTATTTTATCGGCGATAAATTATATTGGGGCAAAGGATACGCTGCAATAGCTATAAAACTTATTATTGATTTTGGTTTTTCAATATTGTGCTTGAACAGAATTCAGGCCGGAGTTCATGCTAGCAATTCAAGCAGTGTGAAAGTGTTAGAAAAATGCGGTCTTAAAAAAGAAGTCGTATTAAGACAAAAAATTTTTTACAATAGCGGTGATAGTAAAATTTGGGATGATCATCTTTATTATGGAATTTTAAGTTCCGAGTATACTAATTCAAAATTATGAAACTTTGTTTAGGCACAGCGCAATTTGGTCTTGATTACGGCATTAATAATACTCGCGGTAAAATACCGTATCAGGAAGTTACAGAAATATTAAATTATGCTCATGAAAAAGGGATTACAGAACTTGATACAGCCAGCGCGTACGGTGAGAGTGAAAAGGTTTTAGGAGATGCTATTTATAAGACAGATAAAAATTTTAATATTTTTACAAAATATCCGGCAAATACCGAGATAAGTCCATATCAATTTATAGAGACATCATTGGATAATTTAAGATTAAAAGCAATTAAAGGTTATTTATTTCATAATTTTTCAATTTATAAAAACAAACCTGTCTTAATTGATGATTTTATTAAAATAAAAGAAACGGAAAAATCTGAAAAAATTGGTTTTTCTTTATATTATCCAAGTGAAGCTGAGTATATTTTGAAAAATAATTTACCCTGTGATATTTTACAGATACCGTATAATATTTTCGATCAAAGATTTAACTATTTATTACCTGAAATACATAACAAAGGGATTGAGATATATATTCGTTCAATATTTCTGCAAGGATTATTCTTTAAAAGACCTAATACTCTGGAAGATAAATTTACTTCAATAAGCGGCAAGTTATGCGAACTGCAAAGTATTGCCCGCAAATATTCTGTTGATTTAGCTGCGTTTTGCATGAGCTATGCATATTCTAATAAATTTATAAAAGCTATTGTTATCGGTATTGATTCATTAGCTAATTTAAAAGAGAATATAAATAATTATTTAATAATTCAAAGTTTGAATATTCCTTCGTCTGTTTTTGAAGAATTTGCTGTCAATGATGAAAATATTATACTTCCTTTTAATTGGGATAAATAGTTGAAAAATACAGTTGCGATTATTCCAGCCCGCGGCGGCTCAAAACGAATACCAAAAAAAAATATCAAAGATTTTCTTGGCAAACCAATGCTGAGTTATGCAATAAACGCATGTAAAGAATCAGGTATTTTTTCAGAGGTAATGGTTTCTACAGACAATCAAGAAATTTCAGATACCGCAAAAAATAACGGAGCGGATGTTCCCTTTTTGCGCTCTGAAAAAACTTCTGATGACTATTCAACTACCTATGATGTTGTGGAAGAAGTTATCAGAGAATATAGAAATATTAATAAACATTTTGAATATATTTGCTGCGTATATCCTTGTGTTCCTTTTCTTTCAGGAAACACATTACAAAAAGCATTTAAACTTCTTTTAGATTCTAATAGTGACGCGCTTCAGCCGGTTTGTAAATTCCC
>JGI24695J34938_10000818_pt1 | contig 28924 bp, 33 predicted proteins | sample TergutCo191P3_FD_34938 | JGI IMG/M metagenome (IMG submission 34938)
CAGGGTTTATTGGCGAACCTCGCGCCTGATTCCATAGAAGAGCCATTGTTTCTGGAACTGCTGTCTTGTACAGGCGGCTGCATTAACGGCCCCGGCATTTCAGGCGCTGTTCCGGGCGTTATCCGAAATATTCGCCTGAGTAATTACGCGAGCGCCGCGGACGACACTCTTGACGAAGCCTCGCTTTCGCTGTCGCCTTCTGTAGAAGCGGATTACCCTCTTAGCGCGCTTCCAAAAACTGTTTATTCGGAACAGGAAATTTCCGACGCGCTGAGGCAAGTCGGCAAATTCAATCTTTCTGATCGCCGCAACTGCGGAAGCTGCGGTTATGATACCTGCCGGGATTTGGCGGTAGCTCTGTTAAACGGCTGGGCGGAAAAATCAATGTGCGCTTCATATATGCGAAAACTGGCGAGCCGGACAGCCAACGGCATTATGAAATCAACTCCATCAGGAGCTGTCATTGTAGACAAGGAACTTCAAATTATCGACTGCAATGAGCCATTCGCGAGAATCATGGGAGAGGAAACGGAAAAACTGTACGCGATAAACCCGGGGCTTGAAGGAGCTGACTTAACAAAAATCGCTCCCTTCGCGGTTTATTTTAAATCCGTCATCGAATTAAACGGCCCTGATCAAATACAGTGCGATGTCAGGGAAGGCAAAAAAATATTCCATATAAAATTATTCGCGATAGAAAAAGGCGAGACCGCGGCGGGTATTGTTGACGATATTACAGAGCCGAGGGTGCGCATTGACAAGACTGTCGAACGCGCGCGGGATGTAATAAAAAAGAACGCGGCTGTAACGCAGCAGATAGCGTTTTTATTGGGCGAGAACGCCGCTGAATCCGAAGCGATACTAAACTCCATAATCGAATCATACACCGCGGAAGAGGAAGAGCATGATGCCTGAAATATCGGGAACCTCCAGCGCGGTTACCCTCGCGGCCGGTGAGAATTCCCGCGGCAGCCTGTCCGGAAACGCCGCGAACCTGATGATCAAAAACACCTTCATTGAAGTTGAATATTACCAGATGTGCAAGCACAAACAAAACTCGCCCGGGGATATGTTCGTTACGCAGAAAAACCCGGGAGACGGCAGGGTTATTACAGCCCTTTCTGACGGGCTTGGATCGGGGATAAAAGCCGGAGTGCTGGCGGGTCTTACAGCGACAATGGCGGTTAAATTCATATCATTTAATATCCCGATAAAAAGGGCGTCCGAAATTATTATGAACACGCTGCCTGTGTGCAGCGAACGCGGAATCAGTTACGCGACATTCACGCTGATTGATATCTCGCAGGACGCCACGGTTAAGGTTATGGAATACGATAATCCGCCCTGCGTGCTTATCCGGCAAAAGACTGTTGTGGAGCTAGAAAAAGAAAAAACCGCTTTTCACAGGCAGGATAAAACAACAGGTCCAAAAAACGACACTTCGGTTTTTTACTCACATTTTTCTGCTCAGCACGGCGACAGGCTTATTTATTTTTCTGACGGGGTAAGCCAGGCCGGCATGGGCACAAAGATGAACCCCTTCGGCTGGACAGCGAAAAAAGCTCACGCGTTCGCGCTTGAGCAAGTCATGCGTAACCCGGATATAAGCGCGCGCGACCTGTCCCATTTCATCGTCCGGCAGGCTTCGTTATTCGACATCGGAAAACCAAAGGACGATATTTCCTGCGGCGTTGTGTACTTCCGCAAGCCAAGGGATATGATGGTGCTTACAGGCCCTCCGATGCACCGCGAAAGCGTTTCGGAAATGGCGGGCATATTCGCTTCCTTTAACGGAAAAAAAATATTGTCAGGCGGAACTACAGCCACTATCATAAGCGAAATATTGGGAAAGCAAATCAAAGTTAATATGAAAAGTTATGACAAGAATATTCCCCCCTGGTCTGACATGGAAGGGGCGGATTTGGTTACCGAAGGCATTATCACTTTGGGAGCAGTCTCGGAAATGCTTGAACATCGCGAGGAGATCGATACTTATGCTTTAAAGCAGAACGCGGCAACCCGTATTGTAAATATGTTTATGGAAAGCGACAGGATCACTTTTATAGTAGGAACCGCGATCAACGAAGCTCATCAGGATCCTAATATGCCGGTTGAGCTTGATATACGGCGCAATGTAATAAAACGCATGGCTTCCCTGCTCAAGGAAAAATTCCGCAAAGAAATAATAATTAGATATTTTTAAAAGGTGAAACAATGAAAAAACACAAAGTTACCATTTGTACCGGCACAGCCTGTTTTGTCATGGGCGGCTCGGAACTGCTGCTTTTAGAAGAACAGCTTCCATCTGATCTTAAAGCGGTTACGGAAATTGAGGGATCTCCCTGCGGCGGCATTTGTAATCAAAGCGAATACAAAGGAGCGCAGGCGGATCACGCGCCCTTCGCGCGGGTTAACGGAGAAATAATAGAACAGGCAACCGTTCAAAAAATCATTGACTGCCTTAGAACAATTCAGCAAAACCGCGCGTCGGAGGATTAATAATGCTTAACATGAATAATAACGCCCACAGGCTAAAACGGGAAATACTTGTGCGTCTTACAAAGATTCAGCTTGACGGCAGACTTGAAGAAGCCGTTGATAATATACCAAAAGAACTCGCTCCCGTCGGCAGCGCTTCAATCCGCTGCTGTATCTACCATGACAGGGAAATAATCCGCCAGCGCGTAATCGCCCGTCTTGGGTGGAGCTTAGAAAATTACGATGATAACAAGAGGATTTCCGAATACGCGAAGGAAGCTCTCGCGAGGGATAAGCCGACATGGCCGATACACACTGTAATTGACGAAGCTTGTAACGCGTGCGTGCGATCTCACTACATGGTAACAAACGTTTGTCAGGCTTGCCTCGCGCGTCCTTGCATGACCAACTGCGGCAAGAAGGCGATTGAAATAAAGGACGGAAGGTCTTTTATTGATAACGATAAATGCGTAAGCTGCGGCTTATGTCAGCAGAACTGCCCGTATAAAGCGATCATTAAAATTCCTGTTCCCTGCGAAGAAGCCTGCCCTGTCGGAGCTATCACCAAAAATGAAAACGGCAAGGAACGTATCGATTACCAAAAATGTATCGCCTGCGGCAATTGTATGAGGGAATGTCCCTTTGGCGCTCTTGTGGACAAGAGCCAATTGTTCGACGTGGTCAAGCATATAATGGCCGGCAAAAACATAATCGCTCTTTACGCTCCGGCGGCCGCGGCGCAATTCCGCGTTGAAAGCGGTCAGCTAGAAGGCGCGCTTCTTGCCTGCGGTTTTTCCGGCGTTGTTGAAGTAGCGCTTGGCGCGGACATCACCGCTGACAGGGAAGCGCGGGAATTTGAAGAGCGCGTAGAACAGGGCGGTAAAATGATGACCACCTCCTGCTGCCCCGCGTATGTGCGGGCGGTGCGCCTTCATGTGCCTCAGCTCGCGGACTGCATTTCCACTACTCATACGCCAATGCACTACGCCGCCGAAATCGCGAAGAATGAATTCCCCGGCTGCGTTACGGTTTTTATAGGACCTTGTCTCGCCAAACGGCAGGAAGGTATGGACGATGAACTTGTTGATTATGTCCTATCCATCGAGGAGATCGGCTCTCTTTTTATCGCCAAAAATATTGACGTAGCGAAAGCGGCGTCCGTTCCGGGAAAAAAACTCCCCACATCAAGCGGAAGAAACTTCGCCAAATCAGGCGGCGTAGCTCAGGCTGTGAAAGCGCGGCTTAGAGACCCCACGCTTTTAAAAGAAGCGATCATCGACGGTCTTGATAAAGCGGGAATGAAACGCCTGTCCGAGTTAGGAAAAAAGAACGCCGGAGAGCTGCCGTACACCGAGGACACGCCAAACCTTGTTGAGGTAATGTCCTGTCAGGGCGGCTGCGTCTCAGGGCCTTTAGTGGTTACTAACCCGAAAATCGCTCTTACACAACTCGCTAATTACGCGAAAGCCGCGCTTTAGGCGCGGCTTATAAAGTCATATTCCTTTAGCTCGCCAAACGGCAAGCTAAAAAGGCGTTAATTACTCAACCTTGAACCTGTTCACTTCTTTGATTAATTTGCTGATCGCTTCTCTGTTCTTGGCGCTGATGTCGTTAACGTGAGTTACGGCAATGTTGATTTGCTCGGCGCCAGTCGCCATTTCACTCATACCGGAAGCGATTTCCTGCGTCGCTTTTTCAAGATTCAAGCTTTCCTTGATTACTTCCTGCGAGCCTTCAAGCATTTCCGTTGAACTAATGTTAACCTGCCTTGTTACCTCTTTTACACTGCTTATGCCGTCCAGAGTCTGCTTGGAACCTTCTTCCTGTTCTTCCATAGCGCGGCGGATCAGGTCTTCCTGCTGCGCGACGGTTCTTACGCTTGTATCAATCGCTTCAAACTTATTAAGAACATTTTCCGTGGATTTTGTTATCTTGTCGATAGAGCTCTTTATTTTTTTAAGTACTGTGCTAATCGTTTTGGATTGCACGCCGGAACTTTCCGCGAGCTTTCGGATTTCATCGGCGACAACAGCGAAGCCCTTGCCAGCCTCGCCCGCATGCGCGGCTTCAATCGCGGCGTTCATGGAAAGAAGGTTTGTCTGGCTCGCGATATTCTGCATAACGGAGTTGATTTCCAATAGACCTTCGGACTCCCGGGAAATTTCCTGAATATCAGACGAGACTTCCTGAAGACCTGTACGTCCGTCTTCTGAAGCGTCTGTCAGGTTTTTAACATTAGAACTGTTTTTCTCAAGCGTGTCGGTAACAGAAGCGATATTGGCTACCATTTCCTCGATAGCCGCTGACGCCTGCGATACGTGCACATTCTGATCCTCGACATTAGAATTTAATTTTCTAATGTTGTTTGTAACCTGTTCCATTGTGGCGTTGGTTTCGGTTACGCTGGCGCTTTGATTTATTACCCTGCCTTTAATGCTTTGAATGTTGGCGGTTATTTCGTTTACGGCGGCGGCGGTTTCATTCATGTTGCTGGCAAGATCGGTTCCGATACCGGATAATATATCGGCTTCTTTCTTAATTATTAAAATCAACGCTTTGATTTTTTCTATTGTCTGGTTAAAGTAACGGGAAAGTTCTGTAATTTCATCTTTGCCCTTTTCCGCGATTTTAACCGTAAGATCGCCTTCGCCCTGCGCGATATCCTTTAATGTCGCCGCTACATTTACAACCGGCATCATTGTAAAATGAAGGACGAAGTATATAATTACCGCCACAGCCGCGGCGATTACAAGCGCTAGAATGATGGTCAGCTCTGTCATATGGTTTACTTCGGATAAAATAAAATCTTCCCTTGCCGCGACCATGACAGACCAGAATGTGTCCGAATTTCCGATGCGGGCAGGTGAAAAGAAAGTTTCCAAAGTTGTTCTCATCGCGGGGGAATACGAAGAGCTGTGAAGAATACTTCCTTCAGTGACAGCCTTGATCGCGCTCGGCAGGTCATCGCCTAAAAACCCTTCCGTATCATTCATTTTCTTACCGATACGATCGCTGAATGTATGCGCCAGTACGGTTCCGTCGTTCGCGTAAATAGCCATCAGCGCTATTTCGTCGTTGCCTCTGACGGTATCTTCTAAAACATCCTGCATTTGCTCGATGTTCACAAGATATCCAACAGCTCCTATAATCTGCCTTGTATTATCATTCACAATAGGTCTCATCATTCTAACCACATACCCCTCTTTCCCGAGAATTTGTCTGGGGATGGGAGGTTCTACCCTGTCTTTCAGGTTGTTGACATTAAGGCTGTTTAGGTACGCGTATGTGGCGTCTATATCAGTATTTACTCTTACGCGTACATCGCCGGTTTCCCTTGTATAACTCATCGCGTATTGCCCCGCGGGACCGGAACCTACTCTGTCAATCATCTGCGCGTCCAAGCCGTCAAGAGCATTGGGCCTCCAAACCGTATAAATCTGCAAATACTCAGGATTCGCTTCCATTACCGCTAATATCATCTGGTCAAAACGGTCGCGCCTCTCTTCAGGAGAGTATTGTTCGTATTGAGAAAATATATTCTCAAGAGTGCTAAGCATGGTAAAACGACCATTTTGCCTGCCTTCCCAGAACGCGGCTTCTTTGTCCGCTATTAAATGAATTACATCTCTGTTCAGACTGATGGCGATTTCTGACGCGCTGCTAAGCAGGATAATCGAGATTGTCGCGACAACGACAATCAATATGGCAATAACCATAATACTTAATCTAAGTTTTAGCTTCATTTTTCCCCTCTTTTTATTACATTATAATCCATAGTATTATTGTAATCTATTTTTTTCAAAATTTGCATATTTTATTAATAAATTTGTTAAATATAGCGCGGCTTTTTCTTGACATTCAATTAGATATTAATAATAATAGTAAGTAAGCGCTCACTTACTAAACAGAAAAAAATAGAAGAAAATAAATGGAAGCGAAACTTTTTGATAATGAAGCAAAAAAGATAACAGATAAACAAAAATTAATAATAAAAACCGCGATAGAATTATTCAGCGAACAAGGTTACGCCGCGACATCAACAAGGGAAATCGCGCGAAAAGCCGGAGCAGCCGAAGGATCAATTTTTAAATTATTCCCGGCAAAAAAAGATTTATTTTTATGGATTATAAGAAAAACTATTAATACTGCCCTTTTGCCGGTTATTTCAAGCGGTATAAATAAATTAAAGAAAAAATCATTTAACAGCCGCGAAGATTTTCTCGCGGCGTTTTTGGAAAACAGCGCGGAATTAATTCAGGAAGACGATCTGTTATTCAAAATTTTGATTCAGGAAATTCCATTTCATCCGGAAATCCGCGCCATGCTGTCAGAGCAGTTAAATAAATTACCAGCAGACCTGATCGCGAAAAAATTAATTTTGTCGGAAACACACAGCGAATATAATGAAAGTGATATTATAAATTTAATGATTTCCTGTATAGCGGTTTATATTCTTTTTGGAGCAGTTTCAAAACGCCCTTGAAAAAAATGATATTAGTGTTTTCTGTTTTTCGCTGTTTTAAGGCGGGCTGTCGCGCGGGCGATCGCGGTGCGCGTGCGCAGGTATTCGATATGCGACAAGTGTCCGCGTAAACGTTCCTCGGCGCGCTGCAAAGCTTTTTCAGAGCGCGGCACATCGATGTCCTCATCCCATTCGGCTGTGTCAACAAAAAATTCGATTCCGCATGAGGACACATTCATAATCCCCTGACCGAGCGCCGCGCTTCGCCACGCGCCGTTTTCTTCAATTTTTAAGGGGCTGTCCGAAATTACCGCGGCGCTTGGCATATGACCAGTTAGCACACCCATCTCCCCTTTCGGAGTTTTCGCGATAACCTGCGAAACCTCGCCTTCGAAAAAAACTTTATCGGGAGTAAGAATTGAGAGCTTAACGTTTTTTCGCATCTTCGTATACATCCTCAATTGTGCCTTTCATATAAAAACAATCCTCAGGAATAGCGTCGCATTTCCCGTCCAAAATTTCTTTAAAGGAACTGATTGTGTCTTTTAACGGCACATATTTTCCGGGGTTGCCGGTATAGGTTTCCGCTACACAGAAAGGCTGCGACATAAAACGCTGGATTCTGCGCGCGCGGTTAACAATTATTTTATCCTCATCGGATAGTTCTTCCATTCCGAGAATCGCGATAATATCCTGTAACTCAGCGTAACGCTGCAATGTCTCCTGCACATGACGCGCTGTGGTGTAATGTTCATTCGATACAATCGAAGGCTCTAACATTCGCGATGTGCTTTCTAATGGATCAACCGCCGGATAAATTCCCATCTCTACAATGGCGCGCGATAAAACTGTTGTCGCGTCAAGATGAGCGAAGGTGGTCGCGGGAGCCGGGTCTGTTAAATCATCCGCCGGAACGTACACGGCTTGAACGGATGTGATAGAGCCTTTGTGGGTGGAAGTGATGCGCTCCTGCAGCGCGCCCATCTCGTTGGCGAGGGTCGGCTGATAACCAACGGCCGAAGGGATGCGTCCAAGCAGCGCGGAAACCTCGGAGCCTGCCTGCGTAAAGCGGAATATATTGTCGATAAAAAGAAGCACGTCCTGCCCCGCTACATCGCGGAAATATTCCGCCATTGTCAGCCCCGTAAGAGCTACGCGCATACGAGAGCCGGGCGGCTCGTTCATCTGTCCGAACACCATCGCTGTTTTTTTGATAACGCCTGACTCGGTCATTTCCAGCCAAAGATCGTTTCCCTCACGGGTACGCTCTCCTACTCCTGTAAACACAGAGTAGCCGCCGTGGACAGTCGCGACATTGTGAATCAATTCCATTATTAAAACTGTTTTGCCTACGCCGGCTCCCCCGAACAATCCGATTTTTCCGCCCTTGGCGTAAGGCGCCATAAGATCAATTACTTTGATTCCCGTTTCCAGAACTTCGGTTACGCCGCGCTGGTCGGCGAAGCTTGGCGGGCTTCTGTGAATTGCCCATTGCTCTTTGCCTTTGACATCTTCTTTTTTATCTATTACTTTGCCAAGCACATTAAAAACTCTGCCAAGCACATCTTCGCCGACAGGAACTGTAACAGGTCCTCCGGTATCAACGGCTTCTACTCCCCTGACAAGACCTTCAGTTGGAGACAGGGAAACGCAGCGCGCGGTATCGTTGCCGATGTGCTGCAGCACCTCCGCGGTAATCACGCCGCCGGGACCTTTAATTTCCACCGCGTTATTTAATTCCGGAATATCGCCATCCGAAAATTGAATATCCAGTACAGGTCCTATAACCTGCGATATTTTTCCACTCATTTATGCCTCCTATCCCATAGACGCCGCGCCGGCGACAATTTCCGTAAGTTCCTGCGTGATGGAACCCTGACGCACGCGATTGTATTTTAACGCCAGTTTGCGTAGCATATCGTTCCCGTTTTTTATCGCGCTATCCATAGCTGTCACGCGGGAATTTAACTCACACATCCATGCCTGTATCAGGCAGCTGAATATATAACCTCTCAGGTATTGGGGAATCAACGTATTTAAAACAGCGTCCGGCGAAGGCTCATATTCTGAATAATGAACTGCCAGTTCTTTAGATACCGCGTCTTTAGATGTCGCATTTAAAGATACTAATGTATCTTCAGGCGACAGCGGGAAGAGCCTCTCTGTCGAAGGAACCATGCGCACAGCGGATTGGAATTTGGTGTAAATAATGTCAAAGCAATCCACCTCGCCATTTTCAAATAAATCTACCAGGCGCTCGGCGATTTCGCGGGAGGAAAATAATGTCGGGTTTTCCGCCGCGCAAATAAAGCTCTCATCAAGCGGCACAGGAGGCGGATCTGAGATAATGTTTATATGAGAAAATTTGCTGTACCCTATATGCCCGACAGTCAGCACTTTGACAACTTTTTTATTTTCTATAGCCTGTAAAGCCATTTTAATTACATTTTGATTGTAGCCTCCGGCTAACCCTCTGTCAGCCGAGATAACAAGTAATCCCAGATTTTTAACTTCTTTGCCGGTATCAAGATATTTGCTTTTAGATTCGCAGTTTTCTAAAACAGACGCGATGGCGAGCCGTATGCGATCATGGTAGGGCTGGCTGCGTTCAAGCATTTTGCGCGCTTTTACAATATGCGCTCCCGCGATCAGTTTTTGCGCGTTGGAAATTTTAACTGTCTGTTTTACGCTTTTCATGTGATCGCGAAGATTACCTTTGCTGCTCATATCATCACCGCCTTATTTGTGAACGGAAGACGGCTGGAATTCTTTCGCGTAGCCGGCGCACAGTTCACGCGCTTTAGTTTCCGTCTCTGAAGAAAATTGCCCTGAGGTTCGGATCGCGGCAAGCAGATCAGGCGCCTTTTCTTTGAAATACGCGATAAGACCGTTATTGTAACGCGGCACATCAGAAGAGATTAATTTTCCTAAAAATCTTTCCTTGGCGTTAAAAAGCAAAATGACCTGCTCTTCCATCGGGATGGGAGTATGTAAGCCCTGCTTTAAGGTCTCCATTAATTTCGCGCCGTGATTCAGTCTTTCGCGCGTCGAGACGTCAAGATCGGATCCAAACTGCGAGAACACCTGCAGTTCGCGGTACTGCGCTAGCTCAAGGCGAAGCGATCCCGCGACGCGTTTCATCGCCTTTGTCTGCGCCGCGCCTCCGACGCGCGAAACCGACAAGCCTACATTTACAGCGGGACGGAAACCGGAGTGAAACAATTCTGTCTCTAAAAAAATCTGTCCGTCTGTAATTGAAATTACATTTGTGGGGATGTACGCGGAAATATCCCCTGCCAATGTTTCGATAATCGGAAGCGCGGTAATAGAGCCGCCGCCTAAATCATCCGACAGGCGTGCGGCGCGTTCCAAAAGCCGCGAATGTAAATAGAAAACATCCCCTGGATACGCCTCGCGCCCCGGCGGCCGTTTAAGCAGCAGCGACATTGTTCTGTACGCTACAGCGTGTTTTGATAAATCATCATAAACGATTAAAACATCGCTGTGATCGCTGTACATAAATTCTTCAGCTATAGCGCAGGCGGCGTAAGGCGCGAGGTATTGAAGAGGAGCTGAGTCGGAGGAGGATGAGCAGACAACAATGGTATGATCCATTGCGTTGTTGCGATGCAATGTATCAACAATGCCCGCTACAACAGAGGCTTTCTGTCCTATCGCAACATAAACGCAAATCACCCCGGTGTTTTTCTGGTTAATGATCGCGTCCACAGCGATTGATGTTTTACCTGTCTGCCTGTCGCCGATGATCAGCTGGCGCTGCCCGCGTCCTATGGGAATCATTGAGTCAATCGAAAGAACGCCGGTTTGCAGCGGCACATTCACAGGCTTACGCTCGGTCACGCCGGAGGCAAGCGCTTCAACCGGACGGGTCTTATCGGTTTTTATCGCGGGACCATTATCTATCGGCTCGCCTAAAGGGTTTAGAACTCGTCCCAAAAGCTGCTTGCCTACGGGTACATGCATCGTGCGGTTTGTGCGTTTAACTTTTGATCCTTCCCGCACCCCTTTGTTTCCCGAAAACAATACGCAGCCCACGCTGCTTTCTTCCAGATTGAGAGTCATGCCTGTATTGCCGTTCGCGAACTCCAAAAGCTCACCGTTCATGCATCCCAAGAGCCCGTGTACATGCGCGATGCCATCTCCAATCTGGATAACCGTTCCTGTTTCTTCCAAATCTTTATTAAAATCGTATCCTTCCAAACGCTCCAACAACAAACGGCTGGTCTCGCCCGGTTTAACTTGCATAATTAAAACCCCCTATCAACAACTGTTATAAAATTAAAACTGTTTTATAACGAGCTACGCATTTCGAATCAATTTGCCCATATCTACCAGTCTGGTACGAAGGGAGCAATCCCAGCTTTGTCCGTCACATTCGGCGATAAACCCGCCGAGAAGACTTTTGTCAAATTTATAACTTAATCTAATGTTTTTAAAATTTTTTCGATCATACAAACCTTTTACTCCCGCGGCTTGTACTATTTTATCTATAATTTCAGATGTTCCATTTGTAGATGGTACATCAGCAGATGTTCCATCCGCCGGTGAAACATCCGAATATATTTCCAGGCGAAAATCTATTATTCCCATTTCTTTGCAAGCCATCTTGTCAAACGCTGCCGCTATCTGCTCAATTTCACCTAATCTGCGCGCCGCCGCTAAGACGCAAAAAAACCTTTTGGCGACAGGATGAAAATTATCGCCCAGCGCGTAATTTACCGCGGCAAGCTGCTCTCTTACAGGGAACACAGGAGAGGAAAACACAGCCGCGCTTTGAGCGAACTCAATGGCGAGAGCGCTTAAATCCAGCGCGACCCGCGCGAGAGCGTTATCTTTTTTAGCCGCTGTCAGTAAAGCCTCGGCATAACGAACAGCCGCGTCAGCCATGACTTATACCGCTTCTTCTAAGCCCCCGCAGCGAAGCTTCAAGCATTGAATCGATAAGCGCGCGGTTTTTTTCGCTGTCCATTGATGATTCGACAATCGCCGCCGCGGCGCCTAAAGCCAGTTTTATAACAGCGTCCCGCGACTCTGAAATCGTCTGCTGATAATCGCGCGCGGCTTTTTCCTCTCCGGCTTTTACAATGTTATGCGCTTTTTGTTCAGCCTCGGCTACTATGCGTTTATATTCGCGCGCGGCGCGCTCCCGCGCTTCGTTTGTCTTATCAACGATTAAACGCTCAAGCTCCGCGTCCTGATTAGCGCGCCTGGTTTCCATATCGGCGATAACCGCTTTGGCTTCCCGCGCGCCCTGCAGCATGTCGTCAACGTCTTTTTGCCTTGAGTCGATAATGTTTGTCAGCGGTTTCCATAAAATTTTTGTTAACACAATCATCAGGACAATAAGCGAAAACGCTACAAGGATTTGTTCCGGTATATAAAAATTAAAGATATTCATTTAAGATCACCCGTTCCCAATAATGATGAACGCGACCAATAATCCGTAAATCGCGCAGGCTTCCGCCAGTACAATCCCTAAAAACGTAATCATGCGTATCGATTTTTCTTTTTCTGGCTGACGAGCGATTCCCTGACTGCCTCCGCTTGCCGAGATCCCGATTCCAATAGCGGCGCCGGCGCCCGCGAGCGTGGCGGATCCAGCCGCGATTAACGCGGGATTCGCCTGCGCGTTTCCAATTATAATAAACGCGATTAAAAGCCCGTAAATCGCGCAGGCTTCCGCCAGCACAATCCCTAAAAAGGTTATCATGCGTATCGATTTTTCTTTTTCAGGCTGTCGGGCGATTCCCTGACAGCCGCCGTCAGAGGCAAGCCCGATTCCAACAGCGGCGCCAGCGCCGGCTAGAGTCGCAATACCAGCGCCAATTAAAGATGGGTTCGCTTCCCCCGCGGAAATTATAATGAACGCGACCAATAATCCGTAAATCGCACAAGCTTCCGCTAGCACAATCCCTAAAAATGTAATCATGCGTATTGATTTTTCTTTTTCTTCCTGTTTGGCGGTCGCGATAGAACCGCCGCTTGCCGCGATGCCGATCCCTATAGCGGCGCCCGCGCTGGCGACAGCCGCTATACCAGCGCCAATCAGACTTGTATTCGATCCCTGACCGGGAATAACAATTAACGCGATTAATAAACCATAAATTGAACAGGCGCTTCCCATAATAATCCCAAGAAACGTTATCATGCGTATTGATTTTTCTTTTCCCGGGTTCAGGGCGATTGCCCTGGAGCCGCCGCTTGCCGCGATGCCAATTCCAATCGCGGAACCGAATCCCGCGAAAACGGCGATTCCAGCTCCAATCAACGCTGCGTTCATGTCATCCCTCCACTTCTACAGCCTGTCCTATGTAAAGACAAGTTAAAAAAACAAATATATACGCCTGTAAGATACCGTCAAAAAAATCAAAATACGCGGAAAAGGGAGCCGCGATTATCCCCATAGTATGAAAAATTAATTCCATAATGACAAAAGCCGCCACAATATTTCCGAAAAGACGCAGACAAAGAGACAGCGGTTTTGTGACATATTCCATAAGATTAAACGGCAGCATCATAGGAATCGGCGCTAAAAAACTTTTAGCGGTTCCCAAAGGACCCCTGTAACGAAAAGAGGAATACAGCACAATCAGAATCGTCATTATAGCCAGAGGCATCGCTACGTTGATATCCTTTGTAGGCGTGTAAATGTTTAAGCCGGGAATAAAATTAAGAACGGACAACAGGTTAGCCATGCAAAGAAACAAAAAAAGCGTTCCAATATAATTTACATATTTTTTATAATAAGTATCGCCGATAAAATCCCTGCACATACCCCTGATAAACGCGACAAGCATTTCCAGAATCACCTGCGCCTTGCCGGGTCTTTGATTCAGTTTCCTAGCGAGCAGTAAGCTTGCCGCGACAACAAGGACCATCGCTATCCAGACGCAAAGGAGAGTATTACTAAGCTCAAATTTAAAATTTCCAAATGAAATCTCAGCTATTATTAAACGTTCAAGCTTATGGAAGACCTCATCCATTGTTTCATTCCCGTAAAATCGACATATTTAGAAAATTGAGCCTGTTCCAAAAACTAAAGTTCCAGAACAGGCTCAAGTATAACATGGTTTTTTCTATGAAGCAAAGAATATTTTATTCTGTCTGGAAGTTCCTTATCCACGAACCCTTGGTTATAAACTTTAACGCCAGCATCATGATAATTCCGGCAAGAGCGCAGCATGACGCGATAACAAACGCCGGAAACATGAGACTTATGTCGTCAGCGGCGATATTTTTATAATACCCCGCGATTTGAGAGGAAATTATCGCTCCCGCGCCAAAACCCAGCAGCACAAATCCGTAATTAACCGCCATGTGTTTGGCTCCGAATGTATCAGCGGTTAGCGACGGGAATGTGCTTAACAACCCTCCATAAAAAAATCCGATAAAAGCGATTAACACATAAATCCAGTAACCGTTTACATTAATAACGAAAAGCGGAAAGACAGCGCATCCTGAAAGCAGAACGATGATTGTGTTTTTCCTTCCGATTTTATCGGAGATAATTCCCCACAAAAGACGGCCAAGCGAGTTAAACATGGAAATCGCGAGAACGCCGATTGTAGCGGTCGCCGCAAGCCCTTTGGCTACAGCGATTGGTTTAGCGAAGCCGATCATCATAAGCCCGCCCATACAAGCGAGCATGAAAGTTAAAACAATGATGTAAAACCGCGGCGTTTTAAACATTTCTACCGGAGCGTAGTCTCTCGCGGTTTTTACCGGGGCGGTTTTTGAAACAGCGCTGTCCATCATATACCCGTCAGGCGGGTTTTTCAGTAAAAAGCTTCCGGCGGTGCATACAACAAAAAAAATTCCGCCAAGCGCCATAAAAGTTTTAGGTTCTCCGGCGCCTGTACCGCCGAAAGTTTCGATTAGTTTTTCTATGATGGGCGTGAATATAACTCCGCCAAAACCAAGCGCTGAAACAATTACTCCTGTAACAAATCCTTTTTTACGCGGAAACCATTTTTGAGCGCAGGCGATAGTTGTCGAGTATGTAAACCCCATGCCAACGCCGCCCATAAATCCGTAAGTAACCCATAAGAGCCATCCATTTTCGGGCGTTACAAATGAAGCCAGAAAAAATCCAGCGCTTAAAATAACGCCTCCTATGAACACTACAATACGCGTGGAATATTTAATCGCGAGTTTTCCGCCGAAAACGCTGCCAATTGTCAGCGTGGCAAGCAGAAGCGAGAATGTTAGTCCCGCCGCGGCGTTGTCGCCGCCGAAAATACTGTTCGCGATGCCTGTCTGGAACACACTCCAGATGTAAGCGATGCCGAGGGTAAGTTGAATCGCTATCGCCGCGATTACCGGATAGATACCTTTGTTTTTCATGATCTTTTCCTTTATGGCAAAAAAAAACGCCTGCGATAACCGGAACCTTTCAGGTTTTTCCGGTTGCCACAGGCGCGTTTTTGCCGTTAGTCTTTTATAACTTTGGCGCTCCTCCATAAACAACCGGACGTGTAATAAGGGAAAGGCTAAATAACGAAATAAAAGACACTCCGTTAAAATTACATTCGCGGACGCTGATAACGCGGGTACGGTTATTCACCCTGAAACCTCCAAAATTATTTCGATAATAATCGAATAGGTCATTCTATGACAAAAACGCAGTTCATGTCAAGAAGATTTTAAAAATATCGCTTTGAAAAAATCTGTTAATTTTTAAACACTATTTCGCGAGTTTTTCAAACAGTTCCTTAAAAAGATTGTCCCTGTTTATATGATACACATAACGGTAAAAATGACGGCGGGGATCAAAGCTGTAATGATTGCTGTACTCAGGAACAGGACAACGCTCAAGCCTGTCAAGCATGAAATCTCCGTCCAATAACCACGCGACCGCTGTTACATCCCAGATAACGCGCGTCCATGTCGGGATGCCGCTGTCGTGAGCAGCGGCTTTTGTCGTAACATCAACAAGGTAATCGCAAAGCTGATTCTTTCCGCGAAGCCATTTCTCAAGCTCAGGACCGCTTGTCGTAAAAGCTGATACAACTCCCATGCACGGAAGCTGAACCAAAGCGGCGCCACATCCAAAAATAATTCTGCCTGCCGCGATATCTCCGCCGCAGTTAAACTCGGCGTTATCAACCCAGTGCAGCGCGTTTCCGCCAAGCCAGATAATCACAATCCTGTCGATTATGCGCGGCTCCATTAAAATCGCTGAGGCTATATTTGTGATCGCTCCTATACTGATGACGTATAACGGTTTTTCGCTTGTATAATTCATCGCGAGTTCGGAAAGAGAACAAGCCGCTTCTGATTTTACAAACTCCGATTCGTTTTTTAAAAAATTGGCGGAGCCGCGCTTAACAAGAGGATATAAATCTTCGCGTTTCATTAAAGAAAGAATTTTTAAAATCTCATTATAACTTTTCTCCATTCCGTCAGCCGGGCTTAAGGAATTTTGGTTAAAAAAGGGCGCCGCGTAAATTCCCTTTAACCGCGATTTCTCATCTGACTTTATCAAAAAAGCAAGCGCGAACTGATCGTCAATTTCATTAAATGTATCAGTATCAAGCACAACATCAACTTTTCCTTTTGGTTTTTCCAGCCGGGCAAGCAGGCCGCCGTTATACGATAAATCCTTTTTATTTTCCATAATCATTCTCCTGTATTTATTATATTCCTTAATAATTTTATCATGGGATCAAGTTCCGCGCGGATTCGTTTTAAAAATGATATGTCAGATAATTTTGATTGTCTGCCTCCGGCGTAATCGGGAAAATGCGCCCATAAATAATCACATTCTTCTATTAAAACAGAAAATCTTTCCCTGTCAATTTCTTCTTCGTTTGTAAGATAGCGGCGTAATTCGTTCAAACGGTTTAACTCAGACTCAAAAAAAGACAGAATATTCTGCTTGTAATTATCATTATTAATATTTTTATCGTTTCCTTGTTTTTGATCCTCAGGTTTCGCGTCCGCTGATAATAAATTAAAAGTTTCCGTTATAGTAAGCGTTTTTAAATCAAGAGGTAATCCTGTTCCCATAACATCAAACAGCCGTTCATCTTTACTAAATTCATTTTTAAAGGTTTCATGATAATGACGCATAACGGGACTTGAGAACGCGGGAACGCCGGATTTGGACAAAACAGGAAATGATTTTTCTTTATAAGCTTCCGCGCTTACTAAACCGCGAAAACGGTTTTGCCTGATAAATTTTAAAAAACAGCCCGGCGCTCCCTTACAATGATACTTATCGGCGGTAAAAGAAAAATCAAGACCTGAACAGATTATATTCCCGCTTGTCGCGCGCCGCGCGATTTCGACGGCTGTAAGACCTACAGAGCCAAGCGGCGGAATTTCCGGAGGCAAAAGCCCGCGTTCTTTAAGCCGGGAAAAAATCCGCAAGCGCGTCCACGGCGTCATAAACAGATATCCGCCAGAATCTAGAACTCTCGCGGAAGCCGGCAGGCAGGAAAGATCAGCGGCGGCAGGAACATTCCATCCGTTACATGGAATAAAATCGCCAAGATTCCAATGCTGGCTTTCCAATATTACAGCGAGATCGGGCATAATTCCCCTTTCTTTTAACGCTCCAAGGCAGGTGTCCACGCAGATAATTTTAAAACCGCGCCTTACCGGAAATTCAGCCGCTTCAGAAAAATTATTTTTAAGCATATCAAGAGTTTCGTCTAACGATGGACCAGCGCCGAGAACCAGGACTGTCTTCTTCCCGAATGATAATTTATCAAGCGGCGAAAAACGCGAAATATCCGCGAGATTACGAAGAGCGTTTCTTATATACAAGCGCCCAAGTTTCGCGAGGGTTAGAGCGTTCCCCCAATCGGTAGCGATCTCGGCGCAGACAGATTCGTAAAGAGAATTGTAAAGATCGCTTTTAAGCTGCCAGCCACCTGAAAGACGCGCGACTTCCGCGCGGCGGAACGCTCTTGCTCCCCATGTATTGTAAATAAAATCAGACAAAGACGCCGCGTCCTGTATATTTGTCAGGCGCAGTTTCGGTTTTTTTAGAATGGAGATATCTATATTATTTTTGGAAAGCTCAAATAATTCCTCATCGCATTCTACGCAGAGGATCGCTGAAGACGGCGTTTCATTTTCCACTCGCGATAAAAACGCTGAAAGCCCGTAACCGTACAACGGAGAAGGACAAAAATAAAGGGTTCTTTCGCGTAACGCTAAAGCGCTGACAATTTTTAAAGCGCGCCCTTCCGGGTCTACTCCGGAAAGAAGAGTTTTTCCGTTTTTTACGATACTCGCGCGTTTTACGGGCTCTTCTTTCATAAGCCGCCCTGTAAAAAATTAAAAAGGCATAAAATACTGGAAGAACGCGTTCCAGAATATGCTTGGGTCGCCGGCTCTTTCAGAATTAACAAAATATTGCTGAATTATCTGCTCAGAAACATACGCGAGCCACCATGATGAAAACATCGTTTCTAGGTTATTAATAAAGGCTTCATCCGTATCTGTTTCTTCCGTAGGAATAAACACAAGTATATCAGAGCCGGAAACAAACGGCTCGGAAAAATCATTATAAAGCGCGGATAAAATAGTTCTCCAGAAATTTTCGTTACGCGACAACGCCGCGAACTGGCTGTTATCAATATTATTCACGGAAAAATTATTCAACGGCGTAAAAAGGTCGGTATCTCCGTAATTAACCGCCAATGGCCCAAAGACATCTCTTTCAAGCTCCCACGCCAGCGCTGTTTCCTCATAACCGGAAATTCTCGCTTCGGCGATAAAATCCCGGGCGCGCGAAATTGTCCAGTCATCCATTCTGCCTCTTTCATAGCCTCTTACATAAAGCTTGACTCTGTCCATCACAGTTTCATCATTAAAATCGGCGGTTCTCGCGGCGTTCTCGATTCTGAAAAAAGACCATCCGTTTGAAGTAACGATTATGTCGCTAATCTCTCCGGCTCTAAGATTAAAAATAGCGTTTCGATCCGATGTATTAGGGATATCATTTTCAAGCTCAAAATAATATCTATTGCCCATATCACCGCCTGTCGCGGCGTAAACTTGATCGGAAGATTGATTTCTGGCGGCGTCTTCAAATGTAGTAGTTCCGTCCATAATTGACGCTAAAACTCTTCTCGCTTCCCTCTCGCTGGAGCTTATTGTAATTTTAGATAAATGAATCGAATTAAAAAGCGTAGAATTGCCGCGCGCGAAGGAAAGATACTCGCTGTCAGGATAATCATTTATGGAAAAAGACACCATTTCGTATACTCTTATGGGAGTCGCCATATTCGCGATAAAAGCCGCTTCTCCCTTAGGATTCATAAGAGAAAAATAATCATAAATAAACATATTTTTAATTAACGATTCCTGTTCCTGCCGCCAAAGAGCAGAACGGGTAGATTCAGGAGTCGCGCGGAATAAAGCTTCGGAGAAACGTCCGCTGTCCTGAAACTGAGCGAGTTTCGCGACTTCGCGATCGACAAATCTGTCAGGAACCGTATAGCCGGACCTTGCCATAATCTCCAGAATCGCTGTATGGGCGAGAGCTCCTTCAAACGCAAGCCGCCACATCTGCGCGGATGTCCAGAAATCACTGACATCAACGCCCTGAGACTGGTAATAATTGTAAATACTATTATAGTTCCGCGCTAAAAAATTTCCGGGAACATAAGTAATCGGCGTTCTATCGTAATACCCGAAAGTTAAATCGTCTCCGGAACCGCCAAATCTGCCGCCGGAAAGAAGATCGCCTCCAAGAAAAGTAACAACTACAAGAACCAATATTACAACAGATCCAATATATATACCGGGGCTTTGTTTGAATTTTTTGCCAATTTCTTCAAAAAAGGAACTTTTTTCCTTATCTGCAGCGTTATCCTTCTTTTTTGCCATGAAATACCTCTGAATTAATAACTGAAAGCTAAAAATAACATTTTTTACTTATTCTGTCTAGTGGCGAAAAATACCGATGTCGGCAAAAAATACATGAAAAAAACAAAAAAAATTTATTCTCGGTCATGCGATTTGGCGTTTTTAACCCATATATTACGGGATAAAAAATATCCCGCGGAGGTTTTTAATGAAAAAATATCTAATGTTGTCCGGCGTCATTTTTATTATGTGCGCCTGTACAACGCCGGAAGCGGCTCTATCTGTAAAGATGCAGGGAAGCAGTTCCCAGTCGCTTATCTTCGAAAGCTGTAAAGCTGTCTCTGAAAACGAAATTGAATTTGTTTTTTCAAAAGGAGTAACAGTGAAAAGCGCGAGCTTATTGCCGGACATTCCTATTGAATCAATAGAAAACGGAAGCACAGTAAGGATTAAACTAAGCGAAGCGGCGCAGCCGGGCAGTTTAATCACAGCTGACATCTTAGCCGAAGATGAAAACAGGAACACGATCAACGCGCTTGTATCGTTTCGGGCGAAAAACAGCCGGATGCCGAATTTAGTAATAAATGAAGTATGCACAGAGAATTCAAATCCAAGAACAGAGTTTATCGAATTCCTGATGTTATCGGAGGGTAACCTTGGAGGCATGCGCGTTGTAATAATGGGAAACACTAACGCGTCAAAACTCACCACTTACGAATTCCAGCCTATAGAAGTAAAAAAGGACGAGTTTGTCGTTCTTCATTTAAGAATGGTCGAGGACGCGAGCGTCAGCGAATACGGCGAATCTTTAAATGAATCGGGAGGAAGAAACGCGTCTCCTTTGGCGCGCGACATCTGGATACAGGGAAACTCGAAACTGGTTCATAAAGAAGCGACAATAATATACGCGCTGGATCAGGACGATAAAATTCTCGCGGCTTTAATGATTTCTAACAGCGCGGATAATTGGTGGAGCAAAGATTATCACGCGCAGGCGGCTTCATTTCTTTTTAATCAGGGTTTCTGGGTATCAGCAAGCGGAAACGCGAGCGGCCCTGTAAACGCGGCAAGAAGCGCGGGAACTACCAATACAAGAACAATCAACCGCGATGAAACCGCGGAGAATCCAAATCTTTCATCTTCATGGTATGTTACTGTGACAAGCGGAGCGACAGCCGGAAGGTCAAATAATACCGGCCGTTATTCAAATTAAATTTTTAAATAAGGATTCTATTTCATGCTTGGGAGCGGCTCCGTTTTTCTGAGCCGCTATTTCCCCGTTTTTAAAAATCATTAAAGAGGGAATAGATGTAATGTTATACCGCTGGGCGGTTTCGCCGTTGTCATCGACATTTACTTTACCGACTTTCAAACGTCCCTGATACTCCCCAGCTATCTGTTCAATTACAGGGCCAATCATTTTACACGGACCGCACCACGGAGCCCAAAAATCCACCAAAACCGGTACCGGGGATTTTAATACCTCCGCGTCAAAATTATCATTTGTGAAAGCTAAACAACTCATTAGAATTCCCTCCCCTTTGTGTTCTGGAAAAAATTACACAGCAGCGGATTCTTTTATTGTTTCGACCGCGGCTTTTTCAGGTTTAGCTACGGTCAGTTTTTTCGTGCCGTTTTTTATCGCCGCTTTGCATGTTTTACATATCTTAAATTTCTGCCCTTCGGCTTCCTGTTCATAAAGCACTTTTACATTTTCCCTTTTACAAACAGGGCATTCGCCTCTGCCTTTCGCGTATAATTCCTTGATACTTCTACCTCTATGTGGTTTTGACATTTATTTCCCCTTGTCATCCTTGCTTTTGGCTTTGGAAGATTTACTGTCTTTGGCGTCCTTGGATTTTTTATCATCTTTCTTTTTTGTCTTTTTATCTTTATCCGTATCAAGTTTATAATCGACAAGTTCAAGAATAACGACTTCCGCGGCGTCGCCTTTGCGCTCGCCAAGCTTGATAATACGCGTATAACCGCCTTTTCTGTCTTTCATTCTGGGACCGATATCGGTAAAAAGTTTCGCTACAATGCCTTCATCGTATAAACGGCCGGAGATGATTCTGCGGTTATGAACGGAATCCTCTTTGGCGCGGGTTATCATTTTTTCCGCTGCTCTGCGGACTTCCAGAGCCTTAGCCTTGGTGGTTTGAATTCTTTCATGCCTGAAAAGGCTTGTTACCATGTTTCTGCGCAGCGCCTTGCGGTGCGACGCCATTTTATTTAGCGGGTTAAATCCTCTTCTATGCTTCATCTTCGGTTTCCTTTACTTTAGTTTCCATACGCGCGTTTTTAAGGACATTTAAATCCGTTATGCCCAGACTTAAATTCCATTCTTTAAGTTTTTCTTTTATCTCCTGAAGCGATTTCTTTCCAAAGTTGCGGGTTCTGGCGATATCATCCTCAGTTTTGCGGGTAAGTTCCCCGATTGTTTTTATGCACGCGTTCTTTAAACAATTTGATGAACGGACAGAAAGCTCAAGTTCCTCAACCGGCGTATTTAAAATTTTCCTGATATGATCGTTTTCATCATCAAGATCATCGTCAACGCCAAGATTGTTTTCATCAAAATTAATGAATACCGAAAAATGATCCTTGGCGATCTTGGCGGATTCAGCCAAAGCGTCTTCGGGTTTTACTGTTCCGTCCGTCCAGATTTCAAGAATAAGCTTATCGTAATCATTGCGCTGTCCTACGCGGGTAGACTCAACATTGAATTTAACTTTTTTAACGGGAGAAAAAATCGCGTCCACCGGGATTGTGTTAATTACTTCGATATAGCGCTCGTTTACTTCGGAAGGCACATACCCTCTGCCAAGATCAATCTGCACTTCAAATCTGACATTGGCGTTATCCATTAAAGTCATTATATGCTGACCTGTCGACAAAACCTCTACCTGTCCCATTCTCGCGAAATCATCGCTTTTAATTTCCTGTTTACCTATCCATTCATAAAGCAGAACATCCTGCTCGCCGTCCTGAGGCAGTTTAAGGCGAATTTGCTTTAAGTTATTTATTACTTCGAGAGTATCCTCGACTATGTTTGGAATTGTCTCAAACTCGCTGGACACATTATGCGCGGTTCCGTTCGCGTCGATTGATTCTATTCTTACCGCGGTAATCGCGTACCCCTGAATCGATGAAAGCAGAACTCTGCGTAAAGTATTACCGACAGTTGTACCCAAACCCGGTTCAAACGGAGCCGCGGAAAACTTGCCATAATTCTGGCTGAGTTCGCCATGTTCAAAGGTTATGCTCTTTGGGCGTTTTATACCTGCCATAAGGTTCTTACGAGCCATAATGTCTCCTTACTTAGAATATAATTCGATTATCATCTGCTCTTTAATGTCACCAAGATCGGTGATATCACTGCGGCGGGGAGAAGCGACGAATACACCTTTCATCGCGTCTGGATCGAGAGTAAGCCAAGGCATTACTCCGGATTTGCCGTATTCTTTTAAAGCTTCTTTAATGATAGTCATATTTCTGCTCGCGTTCGCGATACTTATTTCATTTTCCGGTTTAACAATATACGAGGGAATGGTAATTTTTTCGCCGTTAACGCAGACATGACCGTGCAATACAAGCTGCCTTGCCTGACTGCGCGATGTAGCGAACCTCATCCTGTATACAACATTATCAAGGCGCCTTTCCAAAAGAATAAAAAGATTCTCGCCTGTAATTCCGGGCATCCGATGAGCGCGATCAAAGAAGAGCCTGAACTGCTTTTCTACCATCCCGTAGATTCTTTTTAATTTTTGTTTTTCTCTAAGCTGAACGCCGTAGTCCGAACGTTTACCGGGGCGGGACTTGGGATCTTTTCCCGGCGCTGGGCGCTTTTTGTTCATAGAACACTTATCGCTCTTACAGCGATTCCCTTTGAGCATCAATTTTTTTTGTTCTACACGGCACATTCTGCAAACAGGGCCTGTGTATCTAGCCATATTTCTTCTCCTTAAATACGTCGGGTTTTTCTGGGCCTGCAGCCATTATGCGGAATAGGCGTTACATCGCTTATGGATTTAACTTTTATCCCCATTACTCCAAGCTGCCGGATAGCTGACTCTCTGCCAATTCCCGGCCCTTTAATAAATACATGCACTTCCCTTAAACCTGCCTGCAGCGCTTTCTGCGCGGCGGTTTCAGTTACTGACTGCGCGGCAAACGGCGTGGATTTTTTAGCTCCGCGGAATTGAAGCATACCCGAACTTGCCCAGGAAACAGTATTTCCCATCATATCAGTAATTGTAACAATTGTGTTATTGAAGGTTGCCTGAATATAGACATTTCCTTCATATACGGATTTTTTTTCTTTCTTCTTTTTTGTAGTCTTTGCAGCTTGAGCCACTTATTCCTCCGAACCTATTATTATTTCTTCTTGCCGGCGACAGTCTTTTTCTTGCCTTTACGGGTGCGCGCGTTTGTTCTTGTGCGCTGTCCGCGAAGAGGAAGTCCCTTGCGGTGACGAAGACCGCGGTAACAGCCAATATCCATTAACCGTTTTATGTTAAGCGCGACTTCGGTGCGCAAACGGCCTTCTACTTTATAGTCGCTTTCTATAATATTTCTCAGTTCGTTAAGCTCTTCCTGAGAAAGATCGTTCATCATTCTCATTGGATCCAGTTTCGCTTTCGCTACAATCGCTTCCGCTGTGGATCTTCCAATGCCAAAAATATAAGTTAATGCGATATTAACATGTTTGTTCGGGAGGTCAACTCCCACAAGACGCGCCATAGCTTCTCCTTACCTTAACCTTGTTTTTGTTTATGCTTGGGATTCTGGCATATAATACGAATAATCCCATTGCGTTTAATGATCTTGCATTTATCGCAGATGGGCTTCACGCTCGTTCTAACTTTCATAGTATAACCTCTTTCCTTACAACCTGTTATAAATTCCGTCCGCGTATTTTACCGCGTTTAACAAGACCTTCATGATGATGCATCTTCAGCAATCCCTCGATTTGCTTCATTGTATCAAGTCCGACACCAACCATAATAAGAAGCGATGTGCCGCCCATTAAAAACGCGATTGACGACGGGATTCTGAAAGCAAGCTGAATTAATGTCGGCGTTACCGCGATAAAAGCGAGATAAATCGCTCCCGGAAGCACGATGCGGTTTAAAATTCTTGTAAGATGTTTTTCGATCGCGTCTGTCCTGATTCCGGGAATTGAACCGCCGTTTTCTCTGATTTGCTTCGCGATTTCTATCGGGTTCAAAGTTACCTGCGTGTAGAAGTAAGCGAAGAAGACGATAAGAATAACATATAAAATATTATAAAGTGCTCCTAACGGATCCAGTAAACGCGAAGCGGTCGCGAGCCACGGCACATTTCCGCCGACAGTCTGCGCAATCTGAAGCGGGAACATCAAAATGGAAGAAGCGAAAATTACGGGAATAACGCCTGAGGGATTTATCTTAAACGGAATGTAAGTGTTCTGCGCGCCGTACATTTTTCTTCCGACTACGCGCTTCGCGTAATTAACAGGGATTTTCCTTTGCCCCTGCTGCTCAAAAACGACCAAAGCCACAATTCCGATAAACATCACAAGAACAATAACTACAAAGACAGGGTTTATATCTCCTCTTCTCATTAAATTAAAGAGTTCTATAATCGCTGTCGGAAGACGCGCCACAATACCGGCGTAAATTAAAAGCGAAATGCCGTTTCCAACTCCCCGTTTTGTGATTTGCTCGCCAATCCACATCAGGAACATCGTTCCGGTTGTTACAGTAAGCATAGCGATTAACGTAAACGCCAGCATACTGATATTTAAAAGGGGCTCTGATGTGCTGCGGGAAATAACCTGCGCGTACTGCGTCACCGCGAATGATTGAATCAAACATACAACGACAGTTCCGTACCTCTGCCATTTTTGAATTTTTTTTCTGCCGCCGTCTTCCTGCGATATTTTTTTAAGGCTCGGGAAAACAATAAGCAGAAGCTGCATAATAATGGACATCGAGATATACGGCATAATTCCAAGCATGAACACAGAGAAATTTGAGAACGCGCCGCCCGCGAAGAAGTCAAGATAATTTACGATCGGATTTCCGCCGCCTGAGCTTCCCATATCAAAATAATTTTTTAACACGGTTACATTAATACCGGGGATTGGAAACACCGCGCCGATTCTGAATACTAAAAGCATTCCGAAGGTGAACAGTATCCGTTCGCGAAGTTCTTTAATTCTGAACATTCCAATAATTGGATTTGCCATTTATTACTTCCCACCCGCGGCTTTAGCTTTTCTCGCGGCTTTTTTTCCCTGACCCATTTTATTTTTTGGTCTTGCTTTTTCTGGCGCGGGAATAACCGTTACATCCCCGCCTGCTTTTTCAGCTTTTTCTTTCGCCGAGGCGGAGATTCCGTCAACTTTAAAACTTAATTTTTTTGAAAAATCGCCGTTCGCGAGAATCTTTACAGGATCGTTACCTTTAACAAGATTCTTTTTTCGCAATGAAGCGAGGTCGACAGTTTCGCCGGATTCAAAATGTTTTTCAATTTCGCCAAGATTGACTATCTGCCATTCCTGTTTAAAAGGATGGTTTGAAAAACCCCTTTGAGCCAGTCTGCGGTATAAAGGCATTTGTCCGCCTTCAAAACCGACATAAGTTTTACCGCCTGATCGCGCTTTCTGGCCTTTGTGTCCTTTACCGGATTGCGTGCCTTTACCAGAGCCCTGACCGCGGCCTAATATTTTCTTCTTTTTATTCGCGCCCCGCGGAGCATGCAAATCATAATCGTGCGCCATTATTTTACATCCTCCACTTTCACTAAATGAGAAACTGATCTCACCATTCCTTTAATCGCGGGAGTGTCTTCCTGCACAGTACAGGAACCGATCTTGCGAAGACCCAGCGAACGAACTGTAGCGCGGTGCCTTGGAATCTGCCCGATTGTACTGCGCACAAGGCGAATTTTAATTTTTGCCATACTAACCTTACCTAAGCGCGGCTTTATTACCGCGCGTTATGATCGAAAATGAAACCTGCTTCATTTTAACCCCAAAGCTCATTTAGGGACTTGCCCCTGTTTCTGGAAATTGTCTTGGCATCCATCATCTTGCTGATGCAGTCAAATGTCGCCTTAACCACGTTATATTGACTTGACGATCCGATGGATTTTGACAGTACATCGGTAACGCCTCCGGCTTCCATAATCGCCCGTACAGGACCTCCCGCGATAATGCCGGTTCCTGAACATGCCGGTTTTAAGAGCACCTGCGATGATTTAAAAAGACCAATTACTTCGTGAGGGATAGTTCCGTTTTTAACCGGCAGATGAATCATGTTGCGCTTCGCTTTATCGATGCTTTTGCGGATCGCCTCCGATACGTCATTTGCCTTGCCAAAACCAAAGCCGACTCTGCCTTTGCGATCTCCGATTACAGTGAGAGCCGAGAAAGAGAAACGCCTTCCGCCTTTTACAACCTTAGCCGTTCTGTTCAGCTTGACAAGTTTTTCGATAAATTCTTTTTCGGCGTTTTCGCGATCGCCTCTGTCGCGATCCCTTCCGCGTCCGCGGCCTTTTCCCCTGCTTTCGCGCCGTACTTCATCGGACGCTTCCACAACATCGGAATCCGACGCGGCGTCTTTTTCTTCAAAATTATCGTTAGTCACTTTTCCCTCATTTGCGCTGTTCATATCTTTATTTTTTGCCACCTATGCCCCCTAGAAATTGATTCCCGCTTTACGGCTGCCGTCAGCGAGAGCTTTAACAATTCCATGATACAAATATCCGTTGCGATCAAATACCACTTCTTTAATATTTTTTTCCAAAAGCCTTTTCCCGATGATTTCACCTAACTGTCCGGCTCCCGCGATGTTGGCTTTAATGTTTCTTAAATCCTTTTCCAGTGACGAAGCGCAGACAAGCGTGTGCCCTTTAACATCATCAATTACCTGAACAGACAGACTTTTATTGCTTTTTGTAATAGTCATCCGCGGGCGTTCAGGCGTGCCTGAAATTCTTTTGCGGATATGTATCTTTCTCCTGAGTCTTTTTCTGTTTTTTTCCAGCATTTTCCGTAACATAAAACCTACCCTAAAACCTTAGTATTACTTAACACCCGACTTACCGACTTTCCGTCTGATAATTTCGTTATCATAACGTATGCCCTTGCCTTTATAAGGTTCAGGCCCTCTTAACTTTCTAATCTGCGCGGCGAATTCCCCTACGCGCTGTTTATCAATTCCGGTTACTGTAAGTTTGCCGCCCTGATCCACAGCGACGGAAAGCCCGTCGGGAATCGCGACAAAAATATCATTTGAATACCCAAGGCTCATGGATAAAAGTTTGCCCTGAACTTCAGCTTTGTAACCGACGCCGTTAACAATAAGCGATTTATTAAAACCCGAGGAAACGCCTGTTACCATATTATTAAGAAGATTACGGTAAAGACCGTGAAACGCTTTTGTCTGCTTTTCTTCGTTCCCCCGGCTTACAATTATTTCTGTACCCTTATCCTCAAACTTGATGATGGGGTGATACTTCTGCGCCAATTTCCCTTTAGGACCTTCTACAGTTACTTCATCATTTTTAAAAGTAACCTTAACTCCGGCGGGAATCTTAACAGGTATTTTTCCGATCCTCGACATATTAACCTCTATCTAGCGCGGCCCGCGCCGCGCGTTAAAATCGAACATGAAACTTGTTTCACGCGTCCTCTTACCATACCGTACAAATAATTTCGCCGCCGACTTTTTTTTCCGCGGCTTTTTTGCCTGTTGTTACTCCCTGAGAGGTTGAAACAATCAGGGTTCCATAGCCGTTTAAAACACGCGGCATATTTTTATATCCCATATAAACGCGGCGTCCTGGTTTTGATACCTTTTCAATTCCATGAATTATCGGGGATGTATTGTCGTCATATTTAAGGAAAACCCGGATTACATTCGCCCCTTCCTGATTTGCCTTCTTAAAATTTTTGATATATCCTTCTGTCTTTAAAATCTTGACTATTTCAAGTTTAAGCCTGGAAGTAGGAATATCAACTTTTTCATGTTTTGCCATGCCGGCATTTCTTATTTTTGTCAGCATGTCTGCAACTGGATCTGATACGCTCATCCTAATCTCCTACCAACTTGATTTTGTAACGCCGGGAATCATACCTTCGCTCGCGAGTTT
>JGI24695J34938_10000823_pt1 | contig 28834 bp, 14 predicted proteins | sample TergutCo191P3_FD_34938 | JGI IMG/M metagenome (IMG submission 34938)
AGTAATTCTTTAACAGTTGTTGATATAATAGTTAATTTTAATGATATTTCCCAATTTGCATTTACAAATACAACTGTTACTGTAACTGGTACTCTGGAACTATATAATGTACTCCAATTGACAACAGCGACCATTACAACTAAAAATTTAAAAATAGGTCAAAACACTGGCTCTAATCCGAATCGTGCAGGAGTAAACGGCGGAACTCTTACAATGGGCGGCGCTACTGTTGTTACCAACCCAAACAGCCCGGGTAATGGTGTTACGATTAACCCTGTAACATCAGATATAGGAAACATAGATACAGGTAATAGGAATGTTACTATAACGGTTGATCCAAATGCACCAAATATAAATATTGGCAATATTAGTTCTAATAATAATGTAACAGTTAACGCTGGTAATGGTAATAATAATGTAACAATAAACGATATTGATGCAGGAGGAAACATTACAGTTAATGTGCCAAACGGTACTGTTACAGTTCCTCCCGGCATTCCCGGTTTTGATTATAATACCCCCGGGATAGTAACAAGTGCAGGTGATCCTTCTTCTCCGGGAACTCCGGCAGCTAATCAGCACATTATGTATAGTCCTAATAATCCTTATCCGGGAGATACTGCTTACTTTTTTATTAATAGTAGTTCTGATCCAAGGACTACTATTACAGCTCCTGCGGGAAGAAATGTTTATATTCGCAATGTAGGCGCTCATACAGGCGCATTAACAGTTACAGTTACAGGCGCAGGTTTTATTGAAATCCACGGCGCTTACAGTTCCAATGCCGCTCTTACGTTAATCAGTGGAGCAGGCGGCGTTAGATTTAATAACTCTGGTTCTACCACTTATGAAGTTACAGGTATATTTACTGTTACAGGAACGATGAATATTATTGGAGACCACACTTCCATAAGAGCTCAATCCATAAATACAGGCGCTATAACAGGAACTTTTAATAACAGTTTAAGATTGAATTTAAGTAGCGGCAGCGGCAGTACATCAATAGGAACTGTTACTGAAATAGGTCCGCTTGCTTTTGGCGGTCCTGGAACCGCGACAACAAACGGAAATATTACGGTTGGTTCATTTACAGTTGATAACGGCGTAACTTTTACATTGCCTGCCGCAAGTACGCTTACTGTTTCTGATACAATTACTGTAAGCACAGGCGGTACGATTAATAGTGCCGGGAATATAACTTTTTCAGGCGCGGCATGGTCAATTGCAGGAACTTTTAATCCAACAGGCGGCACTGTTACTTTTTCCGGTACATCTCCTAAAACTGTTAGCGGAAATAATACATTTAATAATGTTTCTGTTGCCGCAAATGTTACAGTTAATTTCGCGAATGGCAGTAATCAAGCTGTAACTGGTAATTTAAATTTAGCTGCAGGATCTGTCATAAGAGCTGTTACTTCCGGGGCAGGGCAAACCCGCTGGAATCTTACATCGGGGACAATTGTTCCTGCCGCCGCATCATCAACAATCGCAGACTGTAACTCTACTCCAATTCATACATTTACTGCGGCGCAGGCAACTGACGGAGGCAACAACGTAAATGTATTTGCAATTACTGTTCAGGCGAATATGCATATTGTTTATGGTACATCTCAGCCCGCTGATTTAACTGGAGCCGAATATCAATTTATAAACAGTAATAATCCAACAGTGCCTGCAACAATCGCTCCGTCTGCCGGAAGAAATATTTTTATCGTTGGCGTTACTACAGGCATTAATACAACCAGTAATTTAACATTTACCACAAACGGAGCTGCCACTTATATTGAATTTCGCGGCAGTTTTACTTCATCGGGTACGCTTGCGCTTACGGCGGGAACTACAGGCGGCGTTAGGCTAAATAATGCGACTATTAATCTTGGTACAAATCCTTTTACTTTAACAAGCGGCACTGTAGTAACTTTAACTGGTACAGGCGCTGCCAACACTATTTCGGCATCTGTAATTACCATTGACGGCGGAAATAATACTACTAACGTAATTGTTGGCAACAATAATAACTTAACGTTAAACGGAAGCGCTTTGCTTGGTTCTGCAACAGGAATTGGCAATTTGGCAATTAATGGAAATAATTCGAGGTTAGGCGCGTCTGGACTTCAACCGGCGCAGATCGCTTCCATAAGAGCCGCATCTGTTGTTGTGTCAGGCACTGTCGAGATGAGAGGCCATGTTGAAGGAAATCAAACCTATAACGGGCTTGTTACTTTTGCAAGCGGTACAGAAACGGGAGCAGACGGCGCGGTTCGAAGGCTTGGATTAACAGGGCAAACTGTTACATTTAACGGCGGAATAATCGGCGGTCTTACTACAGGATGTCAGGTAATTATTCTGGGAAATGCTGTTTTTAATTCCGGCAGTTTTACAACAGCGCCTTTAATGCGGCGGCTGCAGGTAGACGGGACGACTATAATTAATGCAAACATTTCCACGCAAGCGCCTGCAACAAACCCAGTTGCAGCAGACGGTAATATGACTTTTACAGGAGCTGTAACTTTAGGAGCCAATGTTACGCTATCGGCTCCTGCCGCTGTAGACAGAACAATTTTATTTGGCAGCACTGTAGATAGCGATAATAACGCTACCCCTCGGTCTCTGACAATAGTTAATGCATCTGTTACTTTTAATGGCGTTGTTGGAGGAAATAATCCACTACTGACAATTACAGATACAACCGCTGCGACTCCTGCAAGAACTACCGCAATAAACGCGAATATTACTACTACAGAAAATCAAACATATAATAGACCTGTAACCCTTGGCGGCACTCCGGCTGCGACCGCCCGGATATTTACAGGCGGCGGCGCAGGAACAAGTACAATTACATTTAACAATACTGTTACAGGCAGCGCCGCTGCGCGTCCGCTTGCAATTTTTAATGCAAATGTAATTTTTAATGGTACTGTTGGTACTCTTGCAAGTATAAATGTAACAGGAACGCCGACTGCAGGCACAACAACAATTAATACCGCAACTATAACAACAAGCGGTGNGGCAGGGCAGAATTATAGCGGTAATGTTNTNTTAGGTATTAATACAACATTAANTGCAGGANCCGCAAATCCTGTTGTAATTGGAAGCGCATCAGGCAGGTTAAGCGGAGCGCATAATTTGACGATAACAGGCGCCGCAACACTAAACGGAACAAGCAGCAGGATCGACGCTTTAACATTAAACCAGACAGGTATTTTTCAGACAGCAGATTTGCAGGCAGCTATAGTAATTGTTACGCAAACAAGTAACATTGGTGTTAACATAAATACAACATCAAATCAAACTTACACGGGAGCTGTAACTCTCGCCGCAGGAACCGGAAATATAACTCTTTCCAGTGAAGCAGCCGCAAGCATNATAANGTTTTCCGGNACATTAAACGGCGCCCGTGATTTATTCATTACAAACGCGAATGCGACTTTTACAGGAGCAGTCGGGCAGACTGCCGCGCTAACAAGTTTATCTGTTGCCGGGACATCCGCGATTAACGGGAACGTGAGGACAACAGGAAATCAAACTTATACGGGCGCGGTAACGCTTGGCGGCACTCCGCCTGCGACCGCACGGATATTTACAGGCGGCGGAGCAGGCGTAAGTGTAATTACATTTAACGGAACTGTGGCAGGCAGCGCAAATACACGTCCGCTGGAAATAAATAACGCGGATGTAATTTTTAATAATACTGTTGGTACTCTTGCAAGTATAAATGTAACAGGAACGCCGACTGCAGGCACAACTACAATTAATACCGCAACTATAACAACAAGCGGCGCGGCAGGGCAGGATTACGGCGGTAATGTTTTACTTGGAAATAATGTTACTTTTGCGGCGGGAGCTGCTGCAAATACTGTAAGATTCGGCGGGAAAATAAATTCAACTTTATCTTCCGCGCCAAGGCGAATTACAATTAATCCTTCTGGTGTAAGGTTTGACGGTGATGTTGGAGATGCTGATGATATTATTTCTGTAGAAGTTTACGGCGCTGCCGCAATTAACGCGAATATTACTACGATTGGATCAAGAGATTTTTCTACAAATGATACGGATAACCGCCGTACAACAGGTCAGGATTATCGCGCGGCTGTAACAATTTTTAGAAATGTAACACTTACTGCCAAAGACTTGCATCTGCCAGAGCCGGCTACAGGCAGATATGTTTATATTCGTACAACATTAAACGGCGCTTTTTCAATTACATTTGAAGGCAACGCAAGATTTGGCGGCATTGTAGGTACTAATGACACAAGCGCGAATAGACCTTCTTCTATCACTGTAAACGGCAGAACAAGAAAATCTGCGGCCAATAGCTCGATAAATACAAACGGTCCTCAAAGTTATAATGGTGATGTAATATTTGAGGCTAGCCCTATTACATTTAACGCAGGAAATCTTGCCAATACTGTTTTGTTTAATAGCGCAGTTAGAAGTTATGACGCTACAGCGCGCGCTTTTATTATAACAAATTCCAGAGTTGTATTTAACGGAAACGTTGGCGGCGCCGGAAATCCAATTTCGACTGTTACTGTAAATACTTCGGGATCTGCTGTAATTAACGCAAATATAACTACAACAGGCGCGCAAACATATAATGTTGGAACTATAATTCAAGGTAATAGAAACCTTGTTAGTTCAGGCGCAGGAGCCGCAGGTACTATTAGTTTTACAAACACTGTAAACAGCATAGATTCAGCTTCTGCCGGTTTAACCGTAAATGCCGTAAATATTAATTTTACAGGTGCAGTTGGAGGTACTCATCCTCTGGAAAACCTTTCGGCTACAGGCGCGATTACAATCGGCGCAGGCGTTAGAACAGATATTAATCAAACATATACAGGAAATATCACTCTTAACGGAAGCAATAGAACATTTCAATCGATCACAGGCACAATTACTTCTACAGGCGCGTTTAACGCAGCTAACGGAGATTTTACAATTACAGCTAACAATATTGTTTTGGGCGGTGCAACTGTTACTTTAGGCGCGTTAACATTAGAATCATTAACACATATTGCAATTAACGGAAACATTACCGCGCAGCATATTATAATGAACGCAAATAAAACATCAGGCGTTATTAATGCCGCAAACGGCTTAACTATTCATGCAACATCAGGAACCGCAATTTCGCCCGCTGTATGCCCGGGCAGTATACCCGCTCATCCCATTGTAATGCACATGGAAGCCTTTAATTTTATTGTTCCCGCGTCAGGTTCGATTATTCCGGGAACGGAACCCGGATCTCTTGGAGAGCTGTGTCTCGATATCGAAACTGATATTACAATTCCAAATAATTATGTGTCCGGCAACCGTTATCATACGCATAAATTTAACCCTAACGCGCATTTAATTTATTTAAGCGCCGGGTCTGTTTCTGTGCCGGCAGAATTCGCAGGGCTTAATCCGCGCAATATATTTACAGCTTCAAGCAATATAACAAGTTTTAGTGTTAATGCAGGTTTTAACATTTATATACACGAAGTTGGAGCAAATACCAATGATGTTACATTTGAAACCGCTTTAACAGGCGCAGGTTTTATTGAAGTAAGAGGCAGCTATATTGCAGAAGATCTAACGCTTAACGCGAGAAACGGAGATTTACGGCTTAAAGACGCTCATATCGAAATATTGGGAGCTGGTAACTCATTTAATTCGACTGCAAATACAACTACACTGAACGGAACTTCAGGAAGCAGCATCACAGCGCCTTCTGTCTCGACCGGTACTGTAGTTGGAGGCAATAATAATCTTACGCTTAACGCGTCCTCTGGCGCTGTTATAATCGCAGGCACCGGAATGACAGGGATTAATGATTTAATTGTAAACCATACCGGCACAACATCTATTAACTTAAATGCAAATATTTACGCAACAGGCGTAATAAATCTTAATAGACCTATAACTCTTGGCATGTCTATTATGATTGTAACTCAACCTGACATGCCAATTACGCTAGGTGCGATTACAGGAAATAATTTTGATCTTAATATTGGCAATAGCGGAGCAGGACCGGCGGCAATTACCTTTAACGGCGCAACCGGTCTTGGCAATTTAATTATAAGCCGTCATGCGATTTTTAACACAGCGCCGATTACCGCAGCTACAGTTCATGTGACGGGTACAAGCAATATTAACGCGGATATTACTACCACAAATCATGACACAATACATAACGAAGCCAATACAACGCAGATGTACAGATCGGATGTAATACTCGGCGCGAATGTTACATTAACAGGACCTTCAATAAGGAATATCAGGATTGATGGCACAACCAATGGTACTGCGGCAGGTATACAGAGCCTTACCATTAATACAGCAAATGTTACTTTTGATAATTCAGTAGGCACAAGCGTTCCTCTTGCTGCTTTAACAACAAATGGAAACGCGACTGTCATGGGTCCTGCAGCCGAGATTAGGACTTCGGGCAGTCAGAATTATAATTCGAATTTAACAATAAATGCCGCAAGCGCTCATACATTTGTTTCTACAACCGGCAGTATTTCTGTAACAGGTATTGTTTCAAGACCTGTTACTACCGCTCCTGTTACAATGCAGGCTTCTCAGGGTATTACCCTTAATGGCGCAAACACGATTGAAACAACGGGAACTGCTGTTGTTACGCTTTCAAATAATCAAGGCACAGCTACTGGTAACATTTCTTTTAATAATACCTCAAGCTCTCTTACAGTAAGCGCTGTAAATACAAGCACGGCAGGAACTATCTCTATAACTCAAAACGGCGCTTTAATACTTGGTAATGTATCAGCAAACGCAAATATAAATATCACAAGAAACGGCACAGGAGCGGCTATAACGCAGGTTGCTTCAAGCGCAATAACAACGCCTGCGGTTTTATCTGTAACAAGCGCCTCTGCCGTTACGCTTAATAACGCAAATAATGTACATACATTGGCTGTACCTGCTTTAGGCGGCGCAATTCAATTTAATAATAACGCGCATCTTCGTACCGGAATCATCATGGCAGGAGCCAATAATATATCGCTTACAACAACAACCGGGAATAATATAACGCAGAATAGTGGAACATTTATCGTGACAACAGGAGAGCTCTTATTAAACTCAGGCGGCGTTATTAATATTAACGAAACGTTAAACGCTGTTTCTCTTCTTGGTATTGGTGGAGCAGGCGGAATCGTTGAATTTAACAGTGCTGTTTCCAATCTTGATGTAAGAAGTATTAATAATACAGGAAATAACGCGGTTAAAATTACAAATGACGGAACCATCACAGTTACCGCCATTGTAAATATGGGAGGAGAGCTTGATCTGTCTGTCGAGGATGGCAATGATATTACCATCACTGCTGATATTATCTGTCATCTGCTTAGATTATACGCTCCGGGCGGAATTGTAACGATAAATCCCGCTGTTAATCTGACAGCTAACGGAACTCAAAATTGCGCTTATCATCCGAACTGCTTAAATCAGGTTGCGATTTTTATTAATGCGGATCAATTAATCGCGCCTCAAGGCTCCGGGCAGATTAATACCGCGCCCAATACAGGGTTTTTGGGATTGTATTATGTATCAAACGGAATATCCGATATAGGCGCTCTTACGCCGGGATCGGGAACAAGGCTTATTGGAGGGCGTTTTTGTTCTCATGGAGGACTTGGATCGATACCGACAGACAGGCATTTGGTCTTTGCCTCCAATCTTGTAAATGATCCTGTTAATTGGCCTGACACTCAGTATTTTATCATTAACGCAAATGATTCAATGGGTCCGAATACATTTCACGCAGGAACAAACTTTAACATTTATATTGTTAATGTTGACACAATTCATCATCATCTTACATTTAATGCCGGTACAGGATTTATTGAGCTTAGAGGCAATAATGATCTTTCCGATTATGATGTTACGATTAATTCGCCTAATCCCGTAAGGTTAAATAATACAGCTACTACTTTCCATAATAATTTTACAGGACCTCTGTCCGCGCCAAGAGCGGTAACAATTGATAATTCAGGCGCAGTTCTTGTCACCAACAGCATTACAGCGCCCAATATTAATCTTGGCGCGGTTACAGCGGATGGTTCTGGTACTGTAAACAATCTTACGTTAACCGCGTCTTCCGATGGCGGAAGCGTAACATTCGCAGGCGTTATAGGCGCAAATGTAATCAATAATTTAATTGTTAATACAACCGCAGGCGCCTCCACTTCCAATACTGTAAATATAAACGCAGATATAACAGCGGAAGGCTCGCAAGTTTTTGCAAGTCCCATAACTTTGGGCGCGGCTGTTACGCTTACCGCAGGAGCCGCTTCCGGCATTTCATTGGGAGCAATAACAGGCGGCAATAATGCGCTTACAATCGAAAACGGCGCAGGCGTTGTAACAGGAAATGTTGTATTTACAGGCGTAAGCGGCGCTGGAAATATCGTAATCGGCAGAAACGCCGTGTTTAATACATTGCCTGTAACGGCTCTTTCGCTTTCTGTCCATGGCACAGCCGCGATTAATGTTAATGTAACTACAACAGCGGCATCCGGCAACGGACAGTTATATCAAAGTGATGTAACTCTTGCGGGAGCGGGTGATACGCGCACGCTTACAGGAAACGCAGGCAGCACAATAAGATTTGAAGGCAATATATTAGGAGCGAAAGAACTCGTGATAGCGGGCGCAAACGCTCATTTTGACGGAACAATCGGCGTGGAAGCTGCGCCGTTAATGAGTTTAAGCGTCGCAGGAACAAGCAGAATTAATGCAGATATTTTTACATCCGGCAGTCAAAATTATACAGGAGCTGTAACGCTTGGCGGCAGCATTACTCTTACAGGAAGCGGAGCCACAAACAGCACGGTTAATTTCGCAGGCGCTGTAACAGGAAACGCAAACACTGACCTTTTGGTAGTTAACAGGGCAAATGTTAATTTTATGGGAGGAGCAAACGGTCTTTCCAGCATAACAGTTGGTCCTCTGAGTCAGGCAGGTACTACGGCAATACACAGCCCATTAACCACAGTAGGTTCAACATCAAGCGATGGTATTTATCTTTATGGCTCTGTTGTATTGGGCGTATCAACGACGCTTACCGTTCATCCCGCGTCTCCTGTAATGCTTGGTCTTATTACAGGAGCCGGTTTCAATTTAACAATTAATAACGGCGCGGGAACCGGAGATGAAAAAGTAACTTTTACAGGTGCAAACGCGTTAGGCGCGCTTATTGTTAATAAAAATGCCGTGTTCAATACCTCTGCGATAAACGCGAATACAGTAGCTGTCACGGCAGCCAGCGCGGAAATTAACACAAATATTTTTACCGCCGCGGTTTTTGGCAATGCTCAAAACTATAACGCTTCTGTTTTATTGGGCGCGAATGTTAATCTTACGGGAGCCGGCGGAAGTACAATTCTCTTCGGCGGCGCCGTAAACGGAGAATTTGATTTAACGATAACAAACGCTCATGTTGATTTCACCGGACTTACAGGCGCAATCGAGCCTTTAAGATCCATAACTGTTACAGGAAGTCCGTCAATCGGAAACGCGTTAATTAATAACGATATTTCAACTGCAAATAATCAAGTTTATAACGGAAACGTGATATTCTCCGGCGCGGGAACTACGAGAACCCTGACTTCTTCCGGCGGCAGCATAAGCGCTTTGGGTGTTGTAAGCAGGACAGGTACGCCTAACGTTTTAGCCATTAATACATTACAGGGAATGGCGTTTATAAATCCTGCGAATACATTTAGCGGAGTTTTAATTTTAAATAATAATCAGACGGGAACACGGACAGGATCTGTTTCCTTTGTAACAACCGCCGCAATTACAGTAGGAGGCACAAATCCTGCCGCAGGAACTTCACCAAACGGTAATTTTAATATAACAGCCGGCGGCAATATAATTATCAGCGGCATTCAGGCAGCCGGAGATATTTCTGTAACTTCAAACGGCGGAAATATAGATGTTGCAGCCGCAATAAACTCATCAAAAGACGTATCTTTGGTTTCGGTTTCCAATAATATAAATGTAGATCACGCTATATCGGCTTTTAGAATCGATATTCATGCTGACGCGAACGGCGGAATCGTTTTTATAGGCGCCGTAGTTACTGCCGTGTCGGAAGGCGACGGATGTGATAATGGAGCTGCGATTTCGATCAGATCTGATATGTTTAGAGGAAATGCAGCAGGTGTCTTTAATCCCGGCGTAAGCACAGGACAGGTGTGCGTTCATTGGCAGACAGAAAATTCATTCGAGACAAGCGGCGGCACTGCTGCCGGAGGCAGAATACACTATCACAATCATATTGTTACTACTCTGCACATTGTTTACAGAAGAGGTCCTGTTACAGATAATCCTGGTGAATTACCGTTCGCCGCGGCGCAGATTTTCTATATCCAGGCTGATTCAGCAAGTTTTGGTCTGGATATTCAGGCGAGAACAACCGTCGGAAATATTTATATAATAAATATTGATGATTTGCCGGTTCATGATGACGCGAATAAGAGAAATATTGAATTTACAACTACCAACGCCGCCGGATTTATCGAAATCAGAGGCAATTATTTCTCTACCGATTTTATTACGTTAAATTCCGCCAGTGTCCGTTTTGTTGATACAGGCAGCGTTCAGGAAATGAATACGCCTCTGTTTACTGTAATCAACGGTTCTGTAAACGCAACTACCGGATTTAATTTGACAGGAAACGCTGTATTTACATCGGCAAACGCGGTTATTACATCGCCTCATATTACAATGCAAAATGTTACTGCCGATGGGTTAACAATTGCGAACAGCGGTCCTTATTGGCAAAACGGTTCTGTTACAGCAAGCAGGCATTACAGGCAGACAGGAGCAGGAAGCGTATTTTTGGAATCGGGCGTTAATATATCTGTAACAAATCCAATTAAAGCCGGAGCCGAAATAAGGTTTGCAAGCGTTATCAATTTGTCAAGCAATACGGTATTCTCCGTGCCTGTTTCGGGCGGAGCTGTAAATCTTGCGCAAGGCTTTTTAGGCTCACATTCGCTTTCTCTTTCCGGCGGTTCGCAGTTAGGCGCTATGGATTTGAATCTTGCCGGAAATCTTGACAATATAATAATCACAAGCGCAAGTTATGCCGCAGTTATAAGCAATAATCATATATTGCAGGGAAATGGAAGCACTCTTACTTTACAGGGCGAATCAAGCCAGGGAGCCGGAAACGGAGCTCATCTTGATCTATCTAACGGGTCGTGGCAGATAGGCGGCTCTCCATTAAGCGGGAATTCATTCTCTGGAGTCGAAGGAATATTAAATCTTGGAACAGAATCGCGAATAATCGCCGACTCTCTTAATTTATTGGGTGAATCCATTCCTTTATCGTTTACAGTTAATAACTCGGGAAGAGCTTTCTTCAGCGTTCGCGGCGATGTTGTTATTACTGATTTTGTTAATTTGGCAGGAAACGCTTCCCACTACCCAAACCTTGTGCTGGAAATGATTGGTAACGGTCCCACTCTAGCGCAGCAGGTTCAAACTATTAATTCAAAGCAAAGACTTGGAAGTCTCCATGTAAGAGCGGGTTCAAGAACAGACCTTACAGATGACTTGGAAATTTCCGGCGAAGTATTAATCGAATATGCGGCAAGCGCAGGCGGAATTTCCAACGGCGTTCTTAATGCTGCTGATAATAATATAATAATGTACGCAGGTCTTACAGAACCAAAGGGCAGAGTATCAAGATGGCGCATATTGAATACAAGTTCCAATATTGAAGCCGGAGGTACCGATACCCCTGTAGCGTTCCTGCAGGATGCGGATAAATCAGTAGAGTTCAAAAAAGTAAATGCCGCGGATGCAAATGTATTTATCGAGATAATCGGAAACACTGTTTGGCAGAACTTTATCTGCGAAGCCTCGGGCGCTGTTATTCAATTTTCTACTTATCCGCATCAGCATGTTTTCCTTCAATCAATAGAAGTAAAAGGAAGCAGCGCGTCAGACAGAATTACCTTAACAAGGCTCCCTGCTGTATACAATGAAAGCGGAGTTTTGGAACAGGGAGGCGCCGGATGGTCATACTATTATAATCTCGCTTCTCACGGAGCTCCGGGAAGCGCGTCCGCCGCAGGATTTGGAATTCCTTTATTCCCTGATGATCCTTATCTAAAAACAAACGCGGCGGAAAGAATTAAATTCTGGAATTTCAATATCGATAATATTCCGGGCTTAAAAATTGACAATGCTGTGCTTTATTTTAGTCATGCGTGGAGCGAGCCTGTAATTATCGAAACTAATGTATTGTTCTCTCCGTATTTTGACGGCACTCATGGTTATTTTAATCATAATTGGCGCATAGAAAGAACGTTCAAGATAATTTACAGTTTTGTGGAAGACGCAAACGGCAACGGAAAGGCTGATAGAATTCGCGTTCAAACATCGGTGCTGGTACAGGGGAACTTTACAGGATTCAGAGTCAGTGTTGACGGCGAAGAAATCTCAGGCGCAGGCAGCTTCAGCGTTGTTTCGGATGTAACAGGAAATCCGGATGATGCGGATTCATTCTATATTAAATTTACTGACAGGCTGTATCTGTATGACGGTCTTCCTCTTTCGTGGAAAATAATTGATAACCCCGCTCTCGTAGACGAAAAGGGCGGTCTTATAGGCAAAAATGACGGAACGGTCTTTACAACAATTAATACTATTCCGCCGCGCATAAGTTACGCTGTTACTCTGCCGAATCACGGCGAAACATTTGTTCAAATGTCACAGCCTGTAGCCCGATGGAATGGATCAGACGCACAAGTCAGCGGAGTATCATTTGCGCAGATCGCAGGTAACCCCTCGGTGCCGGACAAAGTGCAGCGCCCGCGAAATACGTTAATTTTCCTGGGAGATCCTGATTACCCGGTGGAATTTACTGTTAAGCAGGGACAACCCGAACAAATCGGAGCTTTCAATTTTGTTTTTGATAATAAAGGCAGTCAATATCAGACGCCGGAAAATCTCGCGTCTCTTCCGTCTATCGGATCGGCTGTGTCTTCTAATCTTTCATTTGAAATGAAAGGTCTATTTAGTCTTTCCGAACGCGCTCTTGACTGGGGCGGAATTGATCCAAGTTTCCCGCCGCCCAAGTATCCGGTTGACTGGAACTATTCAGGCTATCTGCCGTTCCCGGGTAATTATCATATAACAAACATTGCGGCTGACCCCTATCCTGTCACCAACATGTTTGTTCCTCCTTATCAGGTTTTAACGCCGCAGATGGTGATTGACCTGCAAGCCGGAAACTCTGTAACTCCGGCATCATTCCTGGGTGGCGCAGAAATAATCCGCAGAAACACAGACGTGCTTGTTTCCCGCGCGTCTCCCGCCGCAGGCGAGAAAAATTACTTTGCATGGCCTGTATGGGCAAGAAACAGCTCCAATAACTCAAGCGCGCCAGGACTTGCTAATGATCCAGGAACAATTTGGGATTTTGACGGAACGAAATTCCTTGAACCCCAGGGTGATATTAGACTCGGAGCTTTGTTAAATTCTAACCTTGGCGCAGTTGCAAATGATTTAACGCTTTACTGGTCAACGGATATTGCCGCGATATTTAGAAATCCTGCAAGTGGAGCGCAAGCCGGAACAAGCGGAGGCGGTCTTTGGATGCCGGACTTACAAGGTCTTAGAGAATCTGGTTATTGGTATGTTCCGCTTGCCCCGATGGCTTACATTCAGGAAGCACAGCTGGCTTCAGGAACAGAAACGCATTCTGAATATATACTAAGCGGAGACAATCTGCTTGTAAGCGGAAAAAAGGTAGAGTTTGTTTTTGGATTACCAAATATTGAGGATATGATAATCGCGCGTTTGGATATTCCTCAAGGTACATCTGTTCCTTCTGACTGGTACAGGCGTATAAGGCCGTTTGGTTTTGATATTCAGGAAGTGCGTACTCAGCGCGGCGGCGTTACAATTCTTAATAACGTAATAAACTCTGATAAAAGAGAATCAACTTTCCTTCGCTATCACCTATTGCGTTCAGGCAGAGTAACAATTCAGGTGCACACGCTTGACGGCACTCTTGTAAAATCGATCAGGCGAAACGAAACCCGGGAAGCGGGAGAGTGGACAGACGCGTGGGACGGAACAAACAACGCAGGACGCCCTGTTGCGAGAGGAATGTATTTTATCCGCATTGTCGCTCCCGATATCGACGAGATTAGAAAAGTAATGGTTGTACGCTAAATTTGGCAGCTAAAGTGGTAACTTAAGTTGCCACTTAGGGATAGGTAATTGAAAAAATCTGGTTTTGTAACAATTATTGGGCGCCCAAGTGTCGGGAAGTCTACGCTTCTTAACAGAATGTGCGGCGAGAAAGTGGCTATTGTAAGCAGCGTGCCGCAGACTACCCGCAACGCTATTAGGGGAATTGTAAATCGTGACAAAGGACAGCTGATCTTTGTTGACACTCCAGGGCGGCACTCAAGCGAAAAAAAAATAAATAAAAAGCTCATGGAAGTATCAGATCGCGCCTTACAGGAATGTGATTTAATCCTTTATATACTTGACGCAGCCCGCGCCCCGGGCGAAGAAGAAGCAGATATAATCACAGTCTTAAAACCGTTAATCGATAAAACCATAATTGCTATTAATAAAATAGATGTAACAAGCGCGGATATAGATAAAATAAAAATTTTTTTGAATCAAAACTTTTTTGTTTCTTCTCCCTCTGAGTCCTCTGTATCATCCGCGCCTCTGTGTGAACATCCTATCTATTTAATTTCTGCCAGCACAGGCGAAGGAGTCGATGAACTTCTTGACGCTTTGTACGAAAAAGCGCCACAAGGTCAAGCAATGTATGACGAAGAATATTACACCGATCAGGACACAGAGTTTCGTATCGCAGAAATTATCCGTGAACAGGCAATAAACCGCCTACGTCAGGAGCTACCTCATTCACTCTATGTAAGTATCGAGGACATGGAATTTAAGGAAGACGAAAAAAATAGACAGAATCTTTGGGTAAGAGCCTTTATAATAGTAGAACGTGAATCGCAAAAAGGAATGGTAGTCGGGAAAGGCGGAGAGGTAATTAAAGCCATTCGATTGGGAGCGCTAAAAGACTTAAAACGAATTTTCGACTGGAAAATTGATTTGGATTTACGCGTAAAGACCGGCAAGGATTGGCGGCACAACGATTATACTTTGCACAGAATAATTGACAGGAATTAATCTTTCTATTTTCCCACGAACCACACTAACAAACACGAACCTGATTTCTTATATCTTAGGTTTAGTTCGTGCGGCTGGTGGTTAGGAATTCTTCGATCTTTTTAAACAGATCATCAAATGTATCAACACATGGTAAATCGGAACAGTTCTCTCTGATTGACTGCGGTGCGCGAAAGAGGCATCCTGCGTGGGCTTCCCGTATCATGGAAAGATCGTTGAATGAATCTCCGGCGGCAAAAATCCGCGCGTTCATAGACTTAAATCCCATGACTGCTTTTTTCTTGCCGTCACTTTGGCGCAAGGCGTAGCCTGTAACATTTCCGTCAGCGTCAACTTTTAATGAATTGCAAAGCAGGGTCGGCCATAAAAGTTTTTTCATAAGCGGTTTTGCGAACTGCTCGAATGTGTCGGAGAGAATGACAAGCTGGGTTTTTTCACGCAAAGCGTTCGCGAACTCAAGAGCGCCGTCAAGCGGATCCATCGCGGAAATAACTTTTTGTATATCATGGAGCTTTAAGTTATTTTTTTTTAATATATCAAGGCGAAAGTTCATTAACTTGTCATAATCAGGCTCGTCTCTTGTAGTGCGGCGAAGTTCCGCAATGCCTGTGGCTTCGGAGAACGCGATCCAGATTTCCGGGACAAGGACACCTTCAAGGTCAAGACACACCATGTTCATGAAGGTATAATAGCATAGGCGTTGTATTGGTTCAAGACATGGAGAGATAAGAAATAAGGAATAAGGAATTGGGAATGAAGACGTTGGATATTTGTAATCCTTTTGGCGCTCCTGTTTATTTTATGGAGACTGTTTCCAGCACTATGGATGTTTCAAAGACTCTCGCCTGCGATGGATCTCTGCATGGTACTGTTATCACTGCGGATTTTCAGGAAGCGGGGAGGGGAAGAGGACAGGACAGAATATGGGAGACAGAAAGAGGGTTAAATCTCCCGTTTACAATTCATTTGCGTTACCCTTGTATCGAAGACATTCCTCAGGCATTAACCTTGCGCGCCGGGCTTTCGGTTTCTCTTGCTATCGAAAGTTTTTTTCCATCGCTCAAAGATACGATTCAGGTTAAATGGCCGAACGATATTTTGATACGGGATAAAAAAGCCGTAGGAATTCTCTGCGAAGCGAACGGCGGCAGCGCGCATATCGGTATCGGCGTAAATGTAATGCAAAAAGTTTTTCCTGATAATCTGCGAAGAAAAGCGACAAGCATTTTATTGGAAGCGGGGGAGGAAGAATTAAACCAAAGGATCGCGAAAATCAGAAATGAGAAGCCAGGAACCAGGAACTTAAATATTAAATTTATTCTGCTGGAAAAAATTCTTGCCAGCCTGTTTAATGAATTAAGCGATAAAAAAAATAACGACTGGAAAGATCGATTGGAAAAGCGATTGTATATGATTGGGAACAGAATTACATTTATCGAAGGGGGAGCCGATTCTGGCAGAGAAGTATCCGGTGTTCTTCATGGTATTGGAGAAAATGGAGAACTTTTAATCATGCCTAATGGCTCGCATGAGCCTAAGCCATTTATTACAGGCGAATTAAAATTTATAAATTAATTTGCTATCATTTTTATAATTTTTCTACTATAATGTATCAAATCACTTATAACGAGGTAATATATGTCATCATTATCGATTCCAGCCAGTGACGGGAAGGCTCATGATTTATTGGCGCTTGGCGCTTTGGTTACCCGCCTTGACCCGGGTATTATACCGTTTGCGGAGGCAAATGAGTATCTCCTTCATGTTTCGGGCGGCGAATATAATGTTGCGACAAATCTTTCCACCTGCTTTGGCATGAAAACCGCCATAGCAAGCGCGATGGTTAATTACCCGATTGGCAGACGAATTGAATACGCTGTGCAAAAAGCGGGAGTTACTCCCTACTTTAAACGCTTTGAACATGACGGAGTGAGGGGCCCCAACATGGCAATTGTTTGGAGCGATCGCGGGCAGGGCGTACGCGCTCCTGTTGTTTTTTATAACAGGTCTAATGAAGCCGCGCAGCAATTAAAACCCGGCAGTTTTGACTGGGATGCAATTTTTAAAAATGGCGTGCGCTGGTTTCACTCCGGCGGAATCTTTAGCGCGTTATCTCCCACAACAAGCGAACTTGTAATAGAGGCAATGCAGGCGGCAAAAAAAGCCGGAGCGATTGTTTCCTTTGACTTAAATTACCGCGCGAAACTTTGGGCGATAGCAGCCGCCGAACAGGGACTTAGCGCGCAAGAGGCAAGTAAGGGAGCTGCCAAGACACTTCGCAAAATTGCAAGTTATGTTGACGTGCTTGTCGGCAACGAAGAGGATTTGCAAAAAGGTTTAGGACTTAAAGGACAGGATGTTGAATCCAAAGGAGAGCTTGACGCTTCTTCTTTCTTTGGCATGATGGAAAGCGTTACAAAAGATTTCCCGAATATAAAAGCTGTGGCAACTACTTTGCGCGAAGTTCATTCAACAAACCGCCATTCGTGGAGCGCGGTTCTTTGGCTCGACGGCAAAACATACCAGGCTCCGGCATGTGAGCTTGATGTTTACGACAGAGTAGGCGGCGGTGACGGATTCGCATCAGGACTTTTCTATGGTCTTATGGCAGGAAAAGAACCTCAGGAAGCTTTGAACCTGGGATGGGCTCACGGCGCTCTTGTTACAACAACACCAGGCGACACATCAATGTTTAACCTGGAACAGGTAGAAGCCTTCGCCAAAGGCGGCTCCGCAAGAATTCAAAGATAAATCACGTAAAATAATTCTTTGCGTTTCTAAAAGATATATCACGCACAATGTTTTCGAGTTTTTCCATGTCTTTGGGGTATTCTCCGTTTTCTACCCAGCCGCCTATTAGATTACACATTATACGGCGGAAGTATTCATGACGGGGATACGAAAGAAAACTGCGGCTGTCTGTTAACATTCCGATAAAAGCCGGAAGCATTCCAAGATTGGAAAGGACGCGCATCTGCTCTTCCATGCCGTCTCTGTTGTCGCAAAACCACCAAGCAGAACCGAGCTGTATTTTTCCCTCGCAGCTTGAATCCTGAAACCCCCCCATGATTGTAGCGATAGGGTAATAATCTTTTGGGTTAAGCGAATACAAAATCGTTTTTGGAAGACCGCTGTCAATCGATTCCAGTTCCATTAGATCAAGAAGGGCGGAAAGATTTTCGCTTAAGTGCCTGTCGTTTACCGCGTCATGACCTGAGTTTATACCAATCTGAAATAACCTTTTTGTATTTACATTTCGCACGCAAGAAAGATGAAGCTGCATCGTGATATTGTGTTTTGCGTACAAGCAGGCAAGACGCGCGAGTATTAATGTTTTATACGCCTCTGATTCAAAAAGCGATACGCTTTTTTGATTTAACGCTTTTCTAAACGATCTTTCGACTTCCCTTATAGATGTTTCCATGTACGGAACATATTCAAGCGCGTGATCGGACGAGCGGCAGCCAAGAGATATAAAAAACAAAAGGCGTTTTTCCATAGCGTCAAGAAGGGATTCCAAATCCTTAATTTGAACTCCGCTTGTCTGGGATAAAGACTCAATATAAATGGTAAAATCGCTCGCGTTTAAATCCAATATCTTGTCAGGGCGAAAGGATGGAATAACCTTTGTATTTATTTTCCCGATAGGAGCCAAACCGTCTGCGATTGCCTTATGGCTCTCAAGCGAGTCGACAGGATCGTCAGTTGTCCCGATGGCGTATATATTTAATTTTTCAAAAATGCCTTTTACCGATAATTGGGGAGTTTGAAGCATAGCGTTGGCTTTTTCCCAAATCGAGGGAGCGCTTTTTTCTGTAAGAGGTTCATGGATATCAAAATATCTTTGCAGCTCAAGATGCGTCCAGTGATAAAGAGGGTTTCCAATCAGATTCTCTACAGTACGCGCCCACGCAAGATATTTTTCATAAGGAGGAGCGTCTCCCGTTATAAATTTTTCATTTATTCCCATTGCTCGCATCATGCGCCACTTGTAATGATCGCCTGAAAGCCACGCGTCGGCGAGGTCAGGCATTTGCCTGTTCTGGGCAATTTGCGAAGGAATAAGGTGGCAATGATAATCATAAACAGGTTCTTCCTTTGCCGCTCTGTATAACTCTTGCGCTGCTTCAGTTTCCAATAAAAAATTTTCATCCATAAACGTTTTCGCCATATAGTTCTCCTGTCAAACCGAAATATGTCTTGTACATTCTACCATAAAAATGCTAAATTTATATATGCCTTCCCAAGTCTCATTAAAAAATCTTCTGCTTATGCTTCTTGCTGGTTTAATCTGCGCTGTAGGAGCGGCATTTTTATTGAATTATTTATTGACAGGTCCCTCTCTTGGACCTCATTATGATTTTCTTTTAAGTAAAAAAAAGCCTGTTATCTCTGGCGAAATTCTAGTCATCAATACAGAGGAGTATATAGAAGGAAGTGACTTTTTTTTGGTTCTTATGACACTTACAGAAATGGAAGCCTCTAATTTGATACTGACAAGCAGACTTTCTCCATCATCCTCCCAAATCACCATAACAGACGCTGATATCCGAAGACGCTTCATGGAAGAATACAATCTGGCAGGCTCCAATATCCGCAATTTATTCGAAGGAATCCGCATGGGAACGGTTTCCCCCCTGCAGGCTCCACTTTATGTCGATCGTCTTGTAGAAATGACAGAGCAGGGAAGGGATAGATTAATTTCCGCGCTTATAGAAAGGGACGAGGATTTACTTCGTTCGGTAGCTGTCTTCGGCAATTTTTTGGAAAGCTACACAAGGCCTCGCCTTGATAAAGACGGAAAACTAAGGCGCGTAAAACACGCCGATGAAGATTTTGAGCATCCTGTTTTCCAATATTTAAAAAATCGCTATGCGGTTTCCCAGGTAGAAACATCAGGAGATGAAAAAACATTATGGCTTAGAGCCAATGACGGAAAAGAATTTGATATTCATCTTGATAATGAAGGCAATATTATTACGGCAGGAGCTTTTACTTTCCGCAGAATTAATATAAGCGTTATACGTGAATATGATGAATATTATAAAGCCATGCTTGCTTCCCTCCTTCTTGCGCAGGACGCCGGAATGTTTTCAAAGACCGCACCAGAGAAAATTCCGCTGTTCTCCGGCGAGTATTCAAACTCCTTGCTGGAAGAGCTTTTAAAAACACCGAACAGTGAAAACCGTTCGGTCTGGATAACATCCCGCGATAATTTTTTTAAGATTCTGGAAGAATATATTGACAGTTCGACAGATATAATAATGCTGAATGAACTTGAAGAAAAAATCGCGGATACAGATCCATCCAATACGAGGGCGCTCTCTGCTTTAATTGCAAGGAGAGATCAGATAAATCAAGCGTCACAGACGCTTCGCGGATTGTATGATAATCTTTCTGTTATACGCGCCGAACTAAAAAAAGAGCTTCCGATGTCGCTTTGCATAATGGGAATGGAGATGAACGCCGAGTACGCGGCTCTTTTGGCGAATACCCTTATTACAGGAAGCCATATAAAACCTGTTAATAATACAAATGTTCTCTTTTGGGCAATAACCGTTTCGTTCATTATATTGCTGATTGTTTTTCTTTTGCGTCCTTTTTTCCTGCTCGGCGCCGGCATTGTTTTAAATTTTTTCAGCGCCGCGGTATTCAGCGGATTATTTATCGTTTATTCATTCTGGATAGATCCGCTTATTATTCTTGGTTCTTCTCTTACAGGCGTTCTGATTATTTTCTACTGCAAGTTCGCGTATCTTAATTACCTTGCGATTAGTTTCCGCTCGGCATATAAAGCGGCGGTTCCAAAAAATACACTGCAAAAATTAATCAGCAGGGGAAGACCGGGGCTTTCGGAAATTAATGTCGCTTATGCCGCAGTAATCGCAATTAAAGATCCCAATTTATTCGGCAGAGAGGATTGCGAAGCTCATAAAGAAGCCGGAAAAATTAAACGCACCTTTTACGCAATGGCGAAAAAAGCCCTGTTCAACGCAGGAGCGGTTGTCGCCGGTTACGAAGGAGATACAATCTTCGGCTGCTTTGGATCTCCTCTCGAATTAAAGCCAACCTTAACAACCTATAAATGGACAGAAAGCGGAGAGCCTGTCGGAACCTATCATCCGGCGCAAAAAGCATGCGCGCTTGTTCAAAGACTATTAAAAAATGAAAAAATAACCTGGCGCTTCGGCATTGACGCAGGCGACTGCACTTTTTCATGGACTCAGGAAGCGGGTTTTTGCGTGAGCGGACGCACATCTGTCCGGGCTAGAATGCTTGTCTCAAAGGCATCACGCTATAAAGTCAGGGCTCTTATAACCAATACTGTCCGCGAAAAAACAGATTTGAATTTAAATAAAACAGGCACCCTGTACGATCAAGAGGATGCCGTGTTCGAGCTTGTTTAATTTATAAAACCCGGGTTTTAATTTGTCAGACTAAAGCCTGTTTCTGGGTCTTGTGATTTCTTTGGTAATTTCGTTATTTTGTCCCATCCACATACGGGCGTTTGTCTCGATATTTGTAAGCTCTGCGGTAACAAAATAAGTTCTTACGCTTCTGTTTGCGTCTCTGTCAACAATTGTTCTTACAGAACCTGTCATGATAAAATCAGCGCCGGTTTCATTTCCAAGCCTTGCCGCGGTAGCTTCGCTTGCATGTCCCTGTTGTTCCTGTCTTTCGGCGCGGACGTCATCCCTTGTGTCTCCGCCTGCGACAAAGTCAAGTTTTCCGCTGTTAAAAATAACATTTTCCATTATGGAAGAAATAATCGCGGTGTCGATATGCTCGCTGCTCTCATTTCTGAATCTGCCGACTATAACAGTCGGTTTTCTGTTTCCAGCGGCTCTTATTGCCTGCGCAACTCTTGCGCTGGAAAGGCAGTCGGCGATAAGAGATTCGCATACAATTCTAACGTCTCTTGCGTTCCAAAAGCCGCTTAAATCCCTTTCGGTTCCGGCTTCTACCCTGGTTACTTTTGTTGTTCCGCATGCGGATAAAATTAATACGCAGCCCAATAATACCAAAAATTTCTTCATTACATTTTCTCCTATCTTAAATTAACAGATTGTAAAAGATTTAATCTGTTTATATTTACAATTATATCAGGACGAACTTCTCTTGCGATAATGGTGTTCCCATGGTAGTAATTAATATAAACTGTATATGTACCTGGGTCAAGATTGATTCCGCCTATAAAGGCTTTATTTGGAAGAAACCGTGACATTCGTATATCGGCTCTTTCGGAAGAATCAAGAGCGGTTCTTGCTGCTGCTGCTACCAGCAATCCGCGAAGCTCTCCATACTGCCTTGCCATTTCCATAGCGGCTATATCCGCCACAGTGTATTTTATTATGGTTCTGATATAAGTCTTTATTAATATTCTTGAGAAACGGTTGTTATATGTTTCCTTAATAATGGCGCCTATATCCTCAAGCAGTTCCAGATTAAAAGCCTGTTCCGTTATTCCCTCTCTTTCTGCGATTATTTCGATTTTACTTATTATGCTCGCTCTCCCTACAAGCACCGGAAGTTTAAATTTCGCGGACTGCAGAATAGGATGCCTGAAAGGGAGGAAATGCGTTATTTGCTGTTCTTCTTTTATTGGAGATAACCCTGTAAAACTTATTACGTTAAGCCTTGCTTTTCCAGCCGGAATATTTCGCGCGGCTTCTACAGCGGCAGGGACAGGATGGGGATAAATGCTTTCGTTTGTTCTGAATGCCCTCGAAACCTGATCGAACTCGATACGGGCGGAATCCGTATTCCCAATCCCCTGGTAAAAAATCGCTCCCAGAAAACGCGCAAGAGCTGAGTTTGAAAAATTTACGGATTTTGTTTCCGGGAGACCGCTTATACCGGTTTCTTTCTGCGCTCTTTCGCTTAAGGTTGCTCCGCTTTCCGGATCCCTGAATTCATGTCTTCTTGCAAGCATATCAAGTTTGCCTGATGATTGGCTTAATTTTCGTATTTCTACAAGCGCGCCTTCAAGATCATTTCTGTTATAGTAATTTAACGAGTTAAAAACATTTATATAAATATCTTCAAAATCTTCGCCCGGATATACTTTTGAATTATCGTTTAATATATACGAAAAGAATCCTTCGGAAATGCTTCTTGTATACGCTTCCTCTATAAGACGCTCGGCGTTTTGAAGGCTTTCCGATGATGCCTTAAAGTCTCCGGCGTAATGTTCCAAAAGCCCCTTGTCCATAAACAGCGAAATCGAGTTTTTCTCGTTATAAATGGGTTTTCTTCGCTGCTGTCCTCTTACAATTTTATCAACAGCCGCGGCAAAATCGGCGCTTCCTACAGAGGCGTCTATTTCATTAAATGCCTTGGAGCTTGTCGCGCACGATAAAACGAGAAACGCCAAAAACGATGCCTTTATAATCCTGATTGCCGCTTTTATTTTTGCGTTTCTTGCCGGTTCCATTGTAACAATATATCAGAATTTAAAATAATTTGATATACTTTATGAATGATATCGAGGTTAAGTTGAATATTATTTTACTGGAAGAACATGAGCTTGGACGCAGCCTTCCCAGGCGCGACGAGCGCACAATTCATCTTTTAAAAGTGCTGCACAAGAAGTGCACAGATGAATTTGAAGCCGGCATCATAGGCGGAATGAGGGGAACAGGCAGAATAGAAAAGATCAATCTGGACGGATCGATTTTTGTCACTGTAAACGCGTCTGAGCCTCCTCCTTCGCGCCTGAAGCTCAGGATGGCTGTTTCTTTTGTGCGTCCGATACAGTTAAAAAGAATATTTAGAGAGCTTTCAAACATGGGAGTAAGCGCGATCGATTTAATCGGAACCGATCTTGGCGAAAAAAGCTACCGTGATACAAAACTTCTGGGTGGCGGTTCACGCGCTGCCCTTATCGAAGGAGCGGTGCAGTCCCGTGACACCAAACTCCCGGACTTTACAGTTTATGAAACTCTTGATAACTGGCTTGAGGTGCGTCCCTGGCAGAGAGCCGATACCTTGCGTATTCCGCTTCTTATTGCGATGGATAATATAAGAGCGGAAGGATCATTTTTTCATTTATCTTCGACAAGCCNCCCCGCCATAATCGCGATAGGTCCCGAAAGAGGCTGGTCTGACAGGGAGAGGGATTTATTTGAGAAGGCGGGATTTTTACGCCTCTCTATGGGAGAAAGAGCCCTTAAAACAGAAACCGCCTGCGTTGCCGCGGCTACGCTTGCGATGGAAAAAACAGAGGACGCGTATTAATATTAAGCTAGTAAGTATAACGCTTACTAGCGTTACGCTGATACGTATAATCAGGAAATTTTATGAACCAGGATAAAGTAAAAGAAAAACTGTTAGCGATAGAAGACGCTCCTTTGGAATTTACCCTTATTTATTCCGGCAAAAAAAGCAAGAAAGTAAACGGTCTTTATAAGCCCGCCTCAAGAGAAATAATAATCCATAACCGTAATTTTTCTTCCGATGATACCGGGCAAAATCTGCTTTTATATACGGCTATTCATGAGTACGCGCATCATCTGCACGCCTGCTCAAGAGGAGGCACTCTTTCGCCAAGAGCGCATACTAGCGAGTTCTGGGCGATTTTTCACGGACTTCTTGAAAAAGCCGAGGCTAAAAAAATCTACAATGATGTTTTTTCCGTTTCGCCTGAATTATTAAAACTGACTGACGTTATCCGTGATAAATTCCTAAAAAATAACGGCGAGCTTGTAAAAGAAATGGGCAAGCATTTAATAAAAGCCCATGATCTTTGCACGGGAATTGGCGTGCGTTTTGAAGATTATGTTGACAGAATGCTGCGTATTCCAAGAGCCGCCGCCAACATGGCGATAAAAATGTTTGAGTACGATATCTCTCCTGAAGTAGGCGCCGACAACATGCGTTTTCTTGCCGGGATTCGAGACGGCGATAAACGCAAAGCGGCGGAAAAAGCGCTTATAAAAGGTAAAAGCCCGGATACTGTAAAGGTGCAGGTAAAAGGCAAAGACAGCGAAGAAATTGATCCTGTCGCTGTTTTGGAAAAAGAAAAACTGCGTCTGGAAAGAACAATCGAAACTTTAAACAAAAGGCTTGAAGAAGTAAAAAAAGAATTAAAAAAGAATAAATAAGGTTTTTAGAAAACTTCAATTTTAGTTGAGTGTTAACGGCGGCGCTTATTTTACAAGAAATAAATCGTCGATTATTTTATCAAAATTTTCTACGTTGCTTAAAACCCAGTCTTCATCCAGTTTTCTAACAGGGCTTATTATTATTACATCTTTATATTTGGGTTTCCAGTAGAATCTATACGCTTTGCTCATAACAGAAGATCTGTCTATTCCGTTTCTTTGCGAAAAGGCGGCTATTAAATCGACATGATCCAGCGAAGGACCGTTGCTTATTATTCCTTTATCGTCATAGATTACTATACGCCCTGTATAATAATCGAGTTTTCCGTCCTGCAGCGACCAATTTAATATATAATCCATTTATTTCCTTAAATTTTTTGGCTTTTTTTTATATACCAAGCGCTACTTTTATCTGTGCTTTATAATCTTTGGCTGTTATTTTATTTTTTAGGTAATCCGTGACTATCTGGCGAATAACAGGCGGGAAGGCGTTCCAGTAGCGTTCCGGCCACGCTCCCATTTCTTTGCGAAGCCCCTTGTCAACTGACTGCTTCATTTCGCCTGTGGAAAAAGAGACAAACTGATCCACCATGGAAAGAATGACATCAGGCGGAAGGGAAGCGCCGCCTGCGCCAGAGCTTGTACTTTCTCCTGCTCCTGCTCTGTCAGGGAGCCATGCCTGGCAGAGATCGTTCATCTGTCTGTCAGTTAATTCAGGAGCATGCTCTTTTAATAATTTGACAATCATATCCTGGACAGTTTTTCTCATGCTTTCGATACTGCCGCCTACGCCGTCATTAATCTTTGTTGTAATTTCCTTCGCCATTTGCGCTGGATTGGGCATATCGCCGACAGCGCTAAAAACCGTTATATCGCGGCGGCGCCTTACGACAGCCTCGGCGAGAGCATCAAGGCTTCTTTCATCGCTGCGATTGAGAATATAATCTAAAGATTTTAAAAGCTCGGGATCTGTCATTGGCAGACGAATTAAACTTTTTTGGTTATATAATCGCTCTTTAGGCACCTTGTGCAGATTTTGAGTTTCATTGAAGTGCCGCCGGCTTCTGTCTTTACACTTACCAGATTTGGTTTCCACGTCCGGCGGGTTCGATTCTTGGCATGGCTGACTTTATTGCCGGTGATTGTATGTTTTCCGCAAATATCACAAGTCCGTGACATATTATCCTTCCTTACAGTACTGTAGTATCTAGAAATTCTGTGGTCTATTTATATGTATCAGAAAAATAATAAAATGTAAAGTCCTTATGAGCATAAAAAAAAGGGAACCAGGGTTTTATCCCCAATTCCCCATTTTGCCTAATTTCCAGCCCGAATGGAATTAAACCATATATTTGTGTATAGTTCCAAAAATTCGCCCAAATCTTCTACAAGCTCGGTATTGAGTAAATCAGACTCCAGATACATCGAGACGCCCGTTTTATATTGACGGGCAGGCACGTTTACTGTGGCTGGAAGACCAAACTCATCGACAAATTCGGCGTAAATCTCCGGTCTGTGGATAAAATCAATGAATTTATGCGCAAGACCTGCATTCCTCGCGTTTTTTAGGATGACCATATTATCAATATAAGACGGGCTTCCCGCGGGAATAAAAAACACTGTATCCGCGATTAACTGCGGATTATCAAAGATTTCTTCGTAAACTACTTCCGGAAACGCATGGACTACCCAGAAATCCTCATTGGCATAACCTTTACCGAATGTCTCGGCGTCAAATTTTACCAGATTAGGTTTCCATGAGCCATTTATTAGGTCTCTTGCTGACGTTACATGGGAGGGATTAATTGAATTTACAGAATATCCCAGATATGAAAGAGCGCCGCCGATTACTTCACGTAAATCATCAAGCATTGTCATACGGCCTTTAAGATCCTCTCTCGAAAAGATTGACCAGTTCCGCTCAAATACAGGAACCTTTGCCGTATTTACAATAATACCGGCAGCCCCGTAGAAGTACGGCACTGAAAATTCCATTTCAGGATCGTAAACCGCTCTTTTAAGCACTTCAGGATCGATATTGTCAAGATTTTTCATTTTTGATTTATCGATCCTTTCCAGCATACCTTCGCGCATCATTAATGGAACATAGTCCTTGGACGGAAACACTACATCGTATCCGCTTCGCCTGCTGCTTGTCGCGTTAAGCTTCGCGAACATTTCTTCGTTGGAGGCGAACTCGTCATATACTACTCTGACGTTGTACTCCTGCTCGAACTTTTTTATGACTGAATCCGGCGTATAATATGTCCAATTGTAAATATACAATTTCTCTCGTGAATCACAGGAAATAATGACAGGCGTTATAAGCGCCGCCAAAACCGAAAGATAGATGATGTTTTTTAATTTCATCATAAATCCCCCCATGTTAACGTAATACGTTAATTTTAAATTGATTTTTTCTATGATTATTCTCCTACTCTAATGGAGTTAAACCACGCTTCATTATAGTAATCAAGCGCAGACCCTAAGTCTCTTTTTAACTCTACGTTTGATAAATCTTCAGCGGAATACCATGTATTCCCCTGTCCCCTAAAACCCCTAAGGTATTGGCGAGCTGGTACATTCGCTGTCGCCGGAAATCCGAACTCATCTGCGAACTCGGCGTATATTTCCGGGCGGTGGATAAAATCGATAAACTTGTGAGCAAGCTCAACGTTTTTTGAACCTTTCAAAATTACCATGCTGTCGATATAGGCAGGGCCGCCTTCATCCGGAATAAAGAAAACGGCGTTTGCCATCATGCGCGGATCTTCCGCGATTTCTTCAAAGACAACTTCAGGATAGCCCTGAACTACCCAAAAATCGCCGGATGCAAAACCCTTGCCAAAAGATTCAGCGTCAAATTTTACAAGGTTTGGCTTCCATGAATTATTGATTAAATCCCTGGCTTCGATTATTTCCGCCTGGTTTACAGTATTAACAGAATAGCCGAGATAAACAAGAGCGTCTCCCATAACTTCCCGCATGTCGTCTAACATTGTCATGCGTCCCCTTAAATCTTCTCTTGCGAAGATTGACCAGCTTCTCTCGAAATTTGGAACTCTTGCCGTATTAACAATAACGCCCGCCGCTCCAAAGTAATATGGAACTGAAAAATCCATTTCCGGATCGTAATCGGTGTATTGAAGAACAACAGGATCAATATTAACAAGGTTTGGAATAAGGTTTCTGTCGATTCTTTCCAGCATGTCCTGCTGAATCATGATTGACACATAATCCGCGGACGGGAAAACAATATCGTAGCCGCTTCCGCCTGATTTCAATTTTGCGTACATGTCCTCGTTGGAAGGGAACTCGTCATAAATTACCCTTACATTAAATTCCTTTTCGAATTTTTCGATAACTGAATCCGGCGTATAGTATGTCCAGTTGTAAATGTAAAGCCTCTCTCTGTTATCACAGCCCGTAACCGCCAAAATGGCGATACCCAGTAAGCATATAACTGTATGCTTAACAGTTTTTGAAAGTGGTTCCAACTTTTCCTCCATAAAATCATCCTCCGTCTGTTTATTTAAGAG
>JGI24695J34938_10000824_pt1 | contig 28821 bp, 24 predicted proteins | sample TergutCo191P3_FD_34938 | JGI IMG/M metagenome (IMG submission 34938)
CTTCACCTTCGGCAATGATTTTGGCCGCATCCGCCTTAGCTTGGGAAAGCATAACGCTGACGTCCTTATCAGCTTGGTTACGAATCATCTGCGCTTCCGCTTCACCTTCTGATTTGTACATAGTGCGGACTTTCTCACGCTCTGATATCATCCTGTTATAAACAGCTTCTTTATTAGAATCGGGAAGGTCAAGCGCTTTTACTTCAACGGTGATGATTTCAATACCATAATCACTTATCGGAATTAAATTCGCCGCAATTTCTTCTGTTAATGATTTAATCTCAATGTCACTTGTTTGAATAACGACTTCTTCACCATCCAACGAAACCGCTTCGACTTCAACATCAATCTGTGTAACATACACATTTCCGTCACGGGAAAGAATAACTTCTTCCTGCGTCATGCTTGAAATTGTATTTTTAATCGCATTGTAGACGACCGTGTCGATACGGCCTTCCGCATTAACCTTAAGTCCGCTCAAAGTCTGATAATAAAGAACAGGTTTGGTAATCCGCCAAAGCACATAGCTATCAACAATCATTGTTTTCTTATCCGAGGTAATGACATCGGAACGCGGTAAATCATAGAAAAGAATTTTCTGCTCGCGCTTTTCAATCGTCTGAATAAACGGGATTCGGAAATTTAACCCGGGTTTATCAATAACGCGGACGATTTTACGGAATTGGAGAATCAAAGTATACTCATCCTGTTTAGTAACGACCGCTGTTGATAAAAAGATTAAAAGGCCGGCAATCAATATTATTAATAGCCAATCGGAAAAAATCAAACGGAATTTTTTCCCTGAACCTTTATTTTCATTATTAGTTACATCTTTGTTTTTGATAATTTTTTCTTCCATATTACAATCTCCATGACAGCGATATTTCTACGCTTTTTTGCTAATCATTGTCCGCATTGTTTTGACTATAATTACGTTCGGCCTCTTCGCTCGAATTTGTGAATGAATCAAGCGGGAGAATCGTTTCTGTTACCCCGTTTTCATTCATTACGACGACCTTCATATTCGGCATAATCCATTCCATTGCTTCATAGAACATCCGCTTCTTGGTCATTTCAGGGAATTTCTTATATTCCTCAAACATTGCGTTAAACTTAGAAACTTCAACATTCGCTTCCGCCACGCGCTGGGCCTTGGCTGATTCGGCTTCTCTGATTGTTTTGTCTACGTTAGCGCGCGCTTCCGGAATGATCGCATTCTCATATTCAGTTGCTTTATTAATAAATTCATCCATGTTCTGACGGGCGTCTTCAACCCCTTTAAAAGCGGCACGGATTTCTTCGGTCGGCGGTTCGGCATCCTGGATTGTGACATTACGGATTAAAATACCGATATCATGGGTATTTATTTTGTCAAACAACATATCCCTGATATTAGTCTGAATCTCGCTTTTCCCGACCGTCAAAACAGCATCAATCGGATATGACGCAATAACCGAACGAATGCAGTTCTGGGCGATATTTTTCATCACGACCACAGGATTCTCGGCGGCATACGCATATTTAACAGGGTCAGATACCTGATAAATGATTACGAAGTCAACATTGATAAAATTATAATCAGAGGTAATCATTACCGATTCATCATTAACGCTTTGATTAGTAGCTTCATTATAACCTATCGTTATTTCCTTTGTGGTTGTATCAATCTTTTGGACTCTTTGAACCAAGGGGATTTTGAATTTTATACCGGGTGTTGTGATTAAAGTCGGTTTGCCAAATGTGGTCACGACAGCGGCATGTTGCGTATCCAGCGTATAAACACTGTTAGTCGCAAATAAAAGGACTATTACGCCCAGAACGAATAACCATATCGAAGTTCTTGCTATTTTCATTATGTACCTTGCCTTTCCATAAAAAAAGTTCTATTAATCATCATATAGGGAGAGAAAATGATTGTCAAGTGGTAAAAAGTGCATATGTCATTCCGACAAAGGAAACAAGCGGATTAAACGTCACACAAAAAGCGTATGACCTTAAATATACCGGGTCATACGCTTTTTTATATAAATGCTACACAAACTCCTAATTATTCCATAGCATCAGGCAATAGTAACGCCTTTTCATATCTTTCTAAAATCGTCCGCTGAATTTTCTCGCGCGTCTCTGAATTAATCGGATGAGCAATATCCCGGTACTCTCCATCGGCTGATTGCTTACTTGGCATTGCGATAAACATTCCTTTTTCGCCTTCAATCACTTTAATGTCGTGTATCACAAACACATCGTCGATGGTTATCGATACAATCGCCCTCATCTTGCCTTCCTTAGTAATTTTACGCACGCGCACATCTGTAATTTGCATGCATTAACCTCCCTCGAAATTGTGAAAGATTATCCTTTCACTTATGATTGTTAGTTACAACTAAATGACATATCTGTCATTTCTTTCGACTACTATTTTGATACCATCTTCCCCTTTATGATAAGAATTAGCCCTAATGGTATCACGGCTCTCAACGATGCAATTTTCGATATGTGTATTATCTCCTATATAAACATCATTTAGTATGATGGAATTTTTAATAAAGCAATTATTGCCAATAAATGATTTCTTGAAAATCACCGAATCCTCAACGACGCCGTTGATAATACACCCGCTGGAAATCAAACTGTTCTTGATATGAGCACCGACATTATACTTAGCCGGCGGTAAATCATCAACTTTCGAGTAAATATCAGGATATTGACGGAAAAAGAAATCACCTGTTTCCTGCTTCAAAAAATCCATATTCGTGTTAAAATAATCCTCTACGGTAGCAATATTAGACCAGTATTCCTTAAGTTTGTAGCCAAAGATACGCTTCATATTCTTATAGCGGATTAAAATATCCTTAACAAAATCAAATCGATCCTCTTCGGCACACTTCTCAATCATTTCGATAAGCTGACGGCGGCGAACGACATAAATACCGCAAGATATCGTATTTGTTCGGGCGACGACCGGCTTTTCCTCAAATTCTTCAATCCGATGCTCTTCGTTCATTTTTAGGATGCCATAACGGTCAACATTATATTCCGCTTCCAAATCTTTACAGACGACCGTGATGTCTGCTTTGCGCGAAATGTGATATTCAAGGACTTTATTGAAGTCCATCTTATAAACACAATCGCCTGATGAAATGACGACATAAGGCTCATGGCTATTCTTAAGGAATGACAAATTCTGGGCGATGGCGTCCGCTGTTCCGCGATACCAAAAGCTGTTCTCGCTCGTCACCGCAGGGGTGAACACCACCAAACCGCCTTGTTTACGGCCAAAATCCCACCATTTCGATGAACTCAGATGTTCATTCAGGCTTCGGGCATTATATTGGGTAAAAACTGCAACTTTTTGAATATGCGAGTTGGACATATTGGATAACGCAAAATCAATACTGCGGTAACTTCCCGCAATCGGCATTGCACAAACCGCACGTTTCTGCGAAAGTTCCCTCATCCGATAATTATTTCCGCCCGCTAAGATTATTCCGATCGCTCTCATACGCCGGCACCTCCCTTAATTAATGATTTCCCGCCGGGAAGCACTCCATTATCGTAATCGCTCATATCGGTGGCACCGAAGATAACAGTGTTCTTGCCGATTGTCACGCCATTCGGAATGGTAGTCTTTTCACCAATTGTAACAATTCCATTATCATAAATATGCGGGTCGGTCTCATTAGGGACTGCATCACCGATACCAAATCTGACATTATCACCGACTGAAACATTCTCCGCAACAATCACTTTGTTAAGTTCACAATTCGCGCCGATTTCGGTGCGGTTCATGATTATCGAATCACGGACGACGCTGTCTTTGCCTATCGTTACACCGCATCCGATAACCGAGTTATAGACCTTACCGTAAATTCTGGTACCTTCGCCGATAATACTCTTTTCAACCCATGTACTGTCAGCGATATATTGCGGCGGTAAAATCTCGCTCTTAGTATATATTTTCCAGTATTCTTCGTATAAATTAAATTCCGGCACGATATCAATAAGTTCCATATTGGCTTCCCAATACGACTCAAGTGTACCGACGTCTTTCCAATAGCCATTGAACTCATAGGCAAAAAGACTCGCGTTTTCTTTATTATGGCAGTACGGGATAACATGTTTTCCGAAATCAAGATTCGGTAAATCAGCATTGTTAAGTAAAGCTTCCTTTAAGATCGGCCAATTGAAGATATATATACCCATCGAAGCCAAATTACTGCGCGGATTCTCAGGCTTTTCTTCGAAATCCGTAATCCTTTTTTCGTTATCCGTAATCATGATGCCGAAACGCTTCGCTTCATCCATCGATACAGGCATAACCGCAATAGTTACCTCAGATTTCTTTTCCTTATGGAATTCAAGCATTACTTCATAATCCATCTTATAGATATGGTCGCCTGATAAAATCAAGATATACTCCGGATTAAAACTATCCATGTAGTCGATATTCTGCAATATCGCGTTCGCCGTACCCGTATACCATTCACTGTTACTGCTCTTCTCATATGGCGGCAAAACCGTCACACCCCCAATATTACGGTCTAAGTCCCACGGAATACCGATGCCGATATGAGTATTAAGCCGGAGGGGCTGGTACTGTGTCAAAACACCTACCGTATCAATCCCCGAGTTGATGCAATTACTTAAGGGGAAATCGATAATCCGATATTTCCCGCCAAAAGCCACCGCCGGTTTAGCTACCTTTGATGTTAGGACACCCAAGCGACTACCTTGCCCGCCTGCTAACAACATAGCGATCATTTCTTTCTTGATCATACTCCCTGCTCCTATCTGTCGCCCCTACGAAGTAAGGCATTACTTTATAAAAACTTATGTTAACATGTTCTACTAAACGGCATATGATAATCTATAAGCCATAAATACTAATGACATTCATAAATAATGCTGATTTCATTATATCATATATATATTCAAAAATAAATGTTTTTTACTAAAAAATTGCTAGTTTTATCATGTTTTTTAGATAAATTAAAGAAAGATTTTTTTTATTGCATTCAATTCTTACAATTTCGCTATATTTAGTACTTTAGCACCGGTCATATCAAGATATTGTAATTTACTTTTAACTTATTTTTCGACTTATAAGTTTTAGTATTATGGTACTGGTTTTTTTACCATTAACCGGTTATAATAAGCTAGTGGTTGCGGTCAAAAGGAGAGGTATTTCATATGTATCAAATCAATTTTAAGGATCCTATTCATATTTATTTTATGGGAATCGGCGGTATCAGCATGAGCGGTCTCGCCGAAATATTGCTGGAACAAGGCTTTACCGTTTCAGGCTCCGATCTTAAAGAATCGGAACTGACGATTGCTTTAGCCGAAAAAGGGGCAACTATTTTTTATGGTCAAACCGCCGAAAATCTGAATCCCCAATGCGGCCTTGCGGAAATTGATCTGGTTGTTTATACCGCCGCGATTAAAGATGATAATCCCGAATTTATTGCCCTAAAAGAAAAGGGCATTAACTCAATGACCAGAGCCGAGCTATTAGGGCAAATTATGAAAAACTATCAAGTACCTATCGCTATCGCCGGAACTCACGGTAAAACCACCACCACGGGAATGGTTTCCGAAATATTACTTAAGGCCCGCCTTGACCCGACGCTTTCAATCGGCGGCATCCTTAATTCGATCGACGGAAATATCAAAATCGGCAAATCAGATTTTTTCGTCACCGAAGCATGTGAATACACTAACAGCTTTTTACAATTTTATCCCAAAATCGGAGTCATACTTAATATAGAAGCAGACCATCTTGATTTCTTCAAAAACGAAGAAGAAATAAGGCAATCTTTCCGCAAATTCGCTGAACTGATTCCGGCAGACGGGGTTCTCATCATTAACGGCGCGATTAAAAACCTTTCCGAAGTCGTCAATGGTTTATCCTGTCAAGTCATCGTTTACGGCGAAGACCCTGCTAATGATTATTATATCAGCGATGTAACCTATGATAAAGAAGCTCATCCGACCTTTACCCTAAACTATCACCCGCAAAGTTTCGCCGATGTTAAAGCCGCCGCCATATCCCACGCTTCCGAAACTTATACCTTGGGGACGCGGGGGATGCACAACGCCCTTAACGCCGCCGCTTCGATTGCCCTTTCCGATTACCTTAATATCGATACCCGCTTTACCAAAGACGCCTTAATGGCTTTCACAGGAACCAAGCGCCGTTTCGAAGAAAAGGGGCAATGCGCAGGCTTCATGATAATTGATGATTACGCGCATCATCCGACCGAAATCAAAGCCACCCTAGAGACCGCCAGAAATTATCCCCATCGTCTGATTTGGTGCGTTTTTCAACCCCATACTTACACCCGCACGAAGGCTTTCATGAACGAGTTCGCCGACAGCCTTTGCGGTGCCGACAGAATTATCCTGATCGATATCTATGCCGCCCGTGAAAAAAACGAAGACGGCATCAGCAGTAAAGATTTAGTAAATATTATCAAAAAAAGCGGAAAAGAGTGCTATTATATTTCTACTTTGGATAGTTTCGCCAACGCGGAAAAATTTATTTTAGAAAATGTTGAGCAGGGCGACCTGTTGATAACTATGGGGGCGGGAGACGTTGTAACTATCGGAGATAATCTGCTTAAGAATTAGTATTACACTTTATCCACATTTTTAACGGAGTTTTGCCGCTAAAAAATGTGGATATTTTTTCCTTGTATTTACTGAAAAATTTAATACTTATCCACTTCTTCCACATTATCCACATAAGCCGTAAAGCCAGTAATTTAGCGACATCTAGGACAAATTAGCTATTCCTTTTTTTTATTTATTGTGCTATACTCAACTTTGCTGAAGATGAAAAATTTGGTTACTGCGGGTTACAGTAGAATGGAGATGTTGATGGGATCGCTTACGATTTATCAAGACGACTACGAAGAGGCTACTATTGTGTCCAATCTTTTTATAGATGATTATTTAAAGGACGCTAATGATGCTCAGATAAAAGTCTTTTTATATTTACTCAGAATGATGAGTGCGCATAAAGCCACCAGCATTTCCGATATTGCGGATAAATTTAATTATCCCGAAAAAGACGTTATCCGTGCGCTTAATTATTGGGAAAACAACCTGTTGCTTAGTGTTCAGTATGACGACCAAAAATATCCTGTCGGCATCTATCTGAAACCCATCCCCAAGCCCGGGCAGACTAGACCCATCAATAATATAACCTTGCTTGCGGAAAAAGAAGCGCCGAAGAAATCGTTCCCGAAGCCTGCTTATAGTTTGGATGATTTAAAGGCATTCAAAGAAGCTGAGGATACCGCGCAGATTTTCTTTATTGCCGAGCAATATTTAGGAAAACCGTTAAGCACTTCCGATATTACCTCAATCCTATTTTTTATGGATACCCTAAAGTTTTCCGCGGACATGATCGATTATCTGATCCAGTACTGCGTCGAACGCGGTAAAAGAGATTTCCGGTACATCGAAAAAGTCGCTGTCAGTTGGGCGGAAGAAGGTATTATCACGCCGAAACAAGCCGCGAAAGCCGCCCGGAAATATGATAAAATAGTTTATGATGTCATGAAAGCGCTGGGCAAACAAAACAGCCCGACCAAAATAGAAGCCAATATGATTTTAAGCTGGACCCGTGAGTTCGGATTTGACCACGAGCTTATCTTCGAAGCATGTAACCGGACTGTTATGGCTGTCGATCGTAACCGCCTTAATTATTGTAACGCCATTTTACAAAAGTGGGAAAAAAATAATGTCCGCCACATCACGGACATAGCCAATGCCGACATCGACCACAATATGAACCGCACCGCCAAACCTGCGAAAAACAATAAAGCCACTATGTTTCATCAGTTCAAGCAAAATACATATGATTTCGAAGCACTTGAACGGGAGATGTTTAGCAACTAATGGGAATCAGTAATACACAATATAATGAAATAATGAAGCAATACGAAAAGCGCCGTGATATAAGCCGCCACCAACTGGAAAAACGCGTTGCTTATGTTTCCGAGCATATCGGCGGATTCAAAGAAACCGAAGAAGAGATTGCCTCTATTTCCGTCATGACTGCCAAAAAATATCTCAGCGGTGATGAAAATGCCCTTAACGAATTAAGCGATTTGTTAAATGAAAAGATTGAGCACAAAAAAGCTTTATTAACGGATGCAGGTTACGGCGAAGATTATCTTAATCCTTCATATGAATGCCCTGACTGCCATGATACAGGATATATCGGGCAAAATAAGTGCCACTGCTTCAAGCAGGCCATCATCAATTTACTATATCAGCAATCAGGTATTACGGAGATGCTGGAAAAAGAAAATTTCGCTCACTTGGATTATGGTTATTATCATGGAAAGGATCTTGAAAACTTTAAAAAAGCCGTCGCTAAATGCCATTTATTTTGCGAAAATACTGCTTATCAAAATCTCTGTTTTTATGGTACGGTCGGGACAGGTAAATCATTTTTATCGGCTTGTATCGCTAAGAATATGATTGAGCAAGGTTTATCCGTTATATATTACTCGGCGACTGATTTTTTCAAAAAAATATCCCGCCAAATGTTCGAGCGGGATAAAGAAGAAGCGACAATGGTGCATGAAGATTTAAGCACATGTGATTTATTAATCATCGATGATTTGGGAACGGAAAAAATGTCAGACTTTACTATTTCACAACTTTTTTCCTGTTTAAACTCCCGTCATCTTAATCAAAAAGCAACGGTTATTTCGACGAACTTGTCGTTTGAACAATTGCTTGACCGCTATACGGAACGTATTTTTTCAAGGATATACAGCAATTATGAACATCTTTTACTGACCGGGACGGATATTCGCATGGTCAAAAAACAAAAAACCCTTAAAAGCATCTAATTGCACACATGATATGGAAGGAGCAACTTCATAAATATGGCAAATCAAAAAGAAGTCCTTAATCTTGAAACAATCCCTGTCGGTTCACTTGGTATTATACCACTGGAAGGCTGTCGGTCATTAGGCAAAAAAGTTGACGAATTTCTTGTCGAATGGCGAACCGAGAGAAAAAGCGAACATAAGGATAGTTTAGCTTTTACTGGCTATCAGCGCGACAGTTATATATTGAAAGCCAAAGTCCCGCGCTTTGGAACAGGGGAAGCTAAAGGGGTAATTTTGGAATCGGTACGCGGAACCGACCTTTATTTGTTAGTTGACGTTTGTAATCACAGCTTAACCTATCATTTATTCGGGAAAGACAATCACATGTCGCCTGATGATCATTATCAGGACCTTAAACGGCTAATCGCCGCCGTCGGCGGTAAAGCAAGGCGAATAACCGTTTTCATGCCTTTCTTATATGAGAGCCGGCAAGATAAAAGGACTTCACGGGAATCATTAGACTGTGCGATTGCGTTACAGGAAATGATTAAAATGGGAGTAGATAATATTATTACTTTTGACGCTCATGACCCGCGAGTCCAAAACGCAATCCCTTTACACGGTTTCGAAACAATTCAGCCGACTTATCAGTTTATCAAGGCTTTGCTTAATAATGTCAGCGGACTTCATATTGATAAAGAGCATTTGATGGCAATCAGCCCTGACGAAGGCGGGATGAGCCGCGCCATTTATATGGCGGATGTGCTTAAGATTGATATGGGTATGTTTTATAAACGCCGCGATTATACCAAAGTGGTTAACGGGCGGAATCCGATTATCGCGCATGAGTTTTTGGGTTCGAATGTCGAAGGGAAGGATATGATCATTATTGATGATATGATTTCTTCGGGCGAGAGTGTTTTGGAGGTCGCAACGGCTCTGAAAGAACGAAAAGCGGGACGGATTTTTGTTTGCTCGACTTTCGGGTTATTTACGGGCGGATTTGAGCGGTTTGATAAGGCTTATGAGATTGGGATTATTGACCGGGTGTTGACAACGAATTTAATATATCAAGCACCTGAGTTATTGAATCGGGAATGGTATATTAATTGTGATATGAGTAAGTATATTGCCTATTTGATTGATACGCTTAATCATGACGCTTCGATTAGTGAGCTGCTTGACCCTAATGAGAGGATTCGGGGGGTTGTTAGTCGGTATCGGGCGGGGGAGATTGGGGGGAAATAGTGGTGATGCCAAAAAGAGAATAAGCTCAAGATGACACAACCCTTATCTAATGACATTGGTTTAATATATATGTTTGAATTGGCATTACTAAAACGGTTATTATATGTATAGCTGTTCCTTAACATTAAATGATTGCCCCAATAAATGACGCAATATTAATGTCATCCATTGTTTGTAAAGTAGAATTAAATCTTCCTAATGGAATTTAAGTTTACACTAGAATTTACATTTTCAATCAAGCTTTATTTTATTTACAGGTACATATAAGAAATTCTACTATTTAAAACACGGCACACTCATTGTCTCATCCCATTCGATTTATCAACAAGCTTCTTAACCGCCCTATCAAAATCACTCTCCATTTGCTTCATCTCATTAGCGCGATATATTTCAAATTCTCTTTCTGCCTTTTTTATTGCTTGTGTATGTGATACATTTCCCGCACCGGCTAAAGGAGTTTTATTTAGCATGGATATTTGCTTATCTAGCGCTATAACCCAATCTGCCATTGTCATAGGGTTTAGTTCAAGTGCCTGATATTCCGCATAATCCAAAAATTGTGATACCAATAGATTGAGCCGTTGTAATTCACCCTCAGCAAGATAGTTCTTAGCAATTTTTACGTCATCTTTCGTGATGTAATCACCTTTAAAATTCGTCATTCCGACAAGAGGTTTTTCATTATTAACACGTTCATGTATGATTTCGGCGGCAGTGTGTTGGTGAACAGCGTGATGTAGCTTGTTTTGTACGGTTGCAAAAAAAGTCTTAGTCATATCTGCTCTGGGATCGTAATCTGTCGCCGTAGCGTATATATCTGTTACTTGTTGATAAAAATTCCGTTCACTACTTCGGATATCGCGAATACGTTGCAAAAGTTCACGAAAGTATCGGGAACCACCCTGCTTAAGACGTTCATCATCCATGGTAAAACCTTTTTGGATGTATTCGTGTAAGCGTTGAGTCGCCCAGCGTCTGAAACGAGTTGCAATTTGTGATTGTACCCGATAGCCAATAGCAATAATTATATCTAAGTTGTAATGGCTAATTTCACGTTTAACCTGACGATTTCCTTCGTTTTGAACTAACAAGAATTTCTTGTGAGTTGCATTTATATCTAATTCGCCATCTCTATATATAGCATCAATATGCTGACTTATATTTTGCTGAGTTGTATTATAAATTTCAGCAATCTGATTTTGTGTCAACCATAAATCATCCTCAGCAAACTGTACCGATATTCTTGTAATTCCATTCTCATCCTGATATAAGATGATTTTATTCTCCGTTTGATTCTTCAACTTCAAGCACCTCCTCAAGCGACCCCTGTTTCTGCTCCCAATACTAGAATGTCGGCGATAATCTCCGATAGCTTACGCTAGAACTCAGATAAACTAACTATTGGGTTATGTGTTTGATTGTTCATTACTTGTCCTTCGTGGTTTATTTTATCTGCATATAAACTTAAATACAAATCATTTTTGATATTTACCCTGTAATTATAAACCTAAAACTTGGAAAAATCAAAATATACCGTACGAGCTTCTTATAGAGCCAAAGTTAAAACCATGTAAGAAAGATTTTTGCGCAATATGAAAAAAGACTGGAGTTTGAACTGCATAATTGCTATAATAATAAGACCGTGAGTTCGAAACCATCCTCAGGTGATTGTCGATAAGGATATAAGTGGAAATTGCTTATGTCCTTACTTTTTGAGATTTAATGCAACTAATAAAACGTAAAAATCCAGAGGAGACAATTATGAGTATGGAATTATTAGAAAACAAGGAACTTCAAGACCTTATCGCCAGTCTGGGAATAGATGATGCACCAGAGCAACCTCTCGGTAAATATGATAGAATGGCAATGAATTATCTTCACGATACTGACTCGGGACGGTTTTGCATGTTGAAATGACCGGTGAATTGATGTAAATGATTTATCGGGTGGATGAAGAAGCGATTGAAATGGTTGAGGCAATTAACCATAAATTATTAGAGAAATATCCAGTTCCACAAACTGATGATATTTTTGCTAAAGCCCGCCATTACAATACACAAAAATCCATTGCCGAAGAATTTGTTATAAAAAACATTGTATTCATTACAAGGTAGCGGTTAATTAGTGGTTAATTAGTGGTTAATTAGTGGCAGAAAAACTGTTTGACATTTCCCTAGAAATGCTTTAAGCTAAGGTCATAAGAAGTGCTACCGATAGACGGTTAGCCTCTCAAGTTAAGCATAAAATAAACCGCTTTAGTTTGTGAGACTGGGAGCGGTTTATTTCTGTGATTTTTTACGTCCTAATTCATATCCGAACTTTATGGAAGTCAACACTATGTCGAACAACACAATAATCAAATTTAAGTCGTATATAGTCATAAGTTACCCTCATCTTTCATGTATTTCATCTGTTTACACAAATGATTTCTATGTTATCAGAGGGTCGCAGTCCCTCTGGAATAGAGGGCTAACCGTCACCGTTTATGGTAGCACTTCCGAGCCAAATGCTCTGGGTCATTGCTGACTTATCTTAATTATGCAGCCGAACATACGTTTTGTCAATGAAAATATTGATTAAAAAACGATATTTTCTTGACATTCCCTAATACCCTGTTATACTAAGAAAGTCGTAAAACAACCTTTAAAGTTTTACGGCCAAACCCGTGAGTTCGAAACCATCCTCACGTAAAACAAAACTAAGGAGAAATGTACCATGCAAAAAAAAGTTCTATTTATTACTCAGGCGGCAATGATTGCTGCTCTCTATGTTGTGCTGACTTTCATCGCGAATGCTTTTGGGCTCGCGGGGGATAATGCGGTTCAAGTTCGATTTTCTGAAGCTCTGACGATTCTACCCTTTTTTATTACTTCGGCGATTCCCGGTTTGACGATTGGGTGTTTGCTTGCGAATTTTCTGACCGGAGCGCATTGGCTGGATATTATTTTCGGCAGTACCGCAACTCTGATAGGCGCGGTTTTTACTTATTTCATCGGGAAAATGGCGCGGTCTTACCAAAAGAGCAAGAAACCGAAAGCGAATCAAATCAAATGGCTGGCGCCGTTGCCGCCGATTATTTCTAATGCGGTTATTGTTCCGTTTATTTTATTATTTGCTTATGGAATCAGACCTTTGTGGTTGTCGGCAATCTTCGTGGCGCTCGGACAAGTTATTTCATGCGGGATTCTTGGGATGATGTTACTCTTTGCTTTGGAAAAAAGAAACATCTTCAAACTTGAAAAATAGCCCTAGACAGGGAGGATGCCAAGTAAATCTCAAATGGATTTACTTGGCATTTATTATGAAAAAGTTATTATTAAAATTATTGCTACTGCTGTTTGCTGTTCCTTATAATGTTATTATAGACAACAGAAATGTCTAAAGAATTATAATAAAGTAAACCTTTTTTTAAAAAAATATGAACAAACAGTGAACGGTGTGAAGAGTTATTCTAAATCGTGTTAAGGACCACGATTAAGAATAACTAAAGCTTCACACCAAAAAAATGGCGCTATTGCGCCATTTTTTTAAGCTTTAAGTAGCTTTACAGTACCCGCAAATTTGTGCGAAGCACAAATTTGCCGTATGACTATTCTTAATCAAGAATAACTTTCATACTAAGCCTTACCAATCGAACCGAAAATCTCCATCTTCTCTTTAACCGTGGCCTTAATCGCTTCCACCCCGGGGGCTAAGAGTTTGCGGGGGTCGAATCCTTTGCCTTCTAAATCTTTTCCTGCTTCTATATATTTACGTGTCGCGGCCGCAAAAGATAATTGGCATTCGGTATTAACATTGATTTTGGCTACGCCCAAGGAAATTGCTTTCTGAATCATTTCCGTCGGAATGCCTGTCCCGCCATGTAAAACTAAGGGCATATCACCCGTTAATTTCTGAATTTCATCAAGGGTATCAAAAGATAATCCCGCCCAGTTCGCAGGATATTTTCCGTGAATGTTACCGATACCGGCGGCAAGGAAGTCAATGCCTAAATCGGCAATCGCTTTACATTCAGCAGGATCCGCAACTTCACCTGTTCCGACGACACCATCTTCTTCACCGCCGATTGAACCGACCTCGGCTTCAATTGATACGCCCCTCGCACTAGCATCGGCGACCAATTGTTTGGTCTTTGCGACATTCTCTTCAATCGGATAATGAGAACCGTCGAACATAACCGATAAGAATCCTGCATCCATGCATTTGTAGCAGTGTTCAAAACTACCATGATCTAAATGCAAAGCTACGGGAACGGTAATATTCTGATCCTTTATTAAACCATTAACAATTCCGACGACGACATTGTAGCCGCCCATGTACTTGCCTGCGCCTTCGGAAACCCCTAAGATAACAGGAGAGTTACACTCCTGGGCAGTCGCTAAGATCGCTTTCGTCCACTCCAGATTATTGATGTTGAACTGTCCGACTGCATAGTGACCTGCTTTAGCTTTGTCAAGCATTTCTTTTGCTGAAACTAACATATTATTTTCCTCCATTTTGTTTCGTTTTCGTTTTAATTATAAACTATTAATGCCAAAAAAGATATATTTACAATAAAAATTATTAACAGATAATATTAAGTGCCTTCTCCATATTCTTAATCGTCACATCGATATGCAGTCCGCCGAACTCACCATCCAATGTCCAGGCGGTTTCTTCGGCGGCGGTAATTTTAAGATGCGATGTTTTAAACCAATACATACAATCGGCACTAAAATTACGGGTTAAAAGAGCCGCGATAAGATTATTGAGTTCAATCGGGTTTTTGGGCTTTTTTACCAGGGTTACTTCAAATAAACCGTCGTCAAGTTTGATACGCTTACCTGTTATATGCTTAAACCCGCCGACCGAAACCGAATTGGTAATCATCCCAAACAAGAAATCATCTTCAATATCAATACCTTCGGTCTCAACCCGCATCCGGCTGACTTTTATATCGGGCAGACGTCTCATTCCTTCCAATATATAAGCCATATTCCCAATCATATTTTTGATATCTTGTCTTGTTTCGTATGACACATCGGTAAAAAGGCCGAACGCCGCAATATAAACGAAATTAGCGTCATTAAAAACCCCGATATCGCAAGCAAAAAGATTTTTCTGACAAATTCGCTCCGCCGCTACCAGCATATTACTTGGAATCCGCAAATTCCTCGCGAAATCATTCATTGTGCCTGCGGGAATATAGCCGAGCGGAATCCTTAGCTTCTTAAGCATAATTCCGCTTACCACCTCATCCAACGTGCCGTCGCCGCCGCTGCACACGATCAGGTCATAAGCGTTTGCTTTCAAGCGGCTTACCACATTTCTGGCATCTCCCGGTGCCTGCGTCGGGTGAGCGGTCACGATAAATCCTGCTTTCGTAAAGATATCAATAATATCCAAAAGATTATTACGAATCTTCGCTTTTCCCGCCCGCGGGTTGTAGATAAAGAGTAACTTCATAGCATACTAACCCTTAAGGTAATTAATCATTTCATCCGCCGCTTCGTCTTCATCAGCCCCGTCGGTCATAACGGTAACACTTTCCCCGCTTTTCATACCCATTCCCATCATACCCATAATGCTCTTGGCGTTCACTTTCTTATTTCCCGAAAGTAAATAAACACTGCTCTCATACTTGCTTGCCATCTGCACCAAAACGGCAATCGGCCGTTCCTCCAAACCATTTGAAAGCCCAATCACTATCTGTTTCTCAACCATTTCACTCCATCCTCCTGTAATAATTATTTATACTTTCTAAGTTCAATATCTAAAACCCTGCATCTTTCGGGATATCTCACCTAGCTTTCTTAAACGATGATTCACTCCTGACTTACCAATCGGCGGATTAATCAACTCCCCTAACTCCTGTAAAGAAGCCTCCGGATATTCAAGCCTCAGTTCGGCTATTTGCCTTAAATTATCCGCCAATGCCGTAAACCCCATATTTTCCTTTATATAAACAATATCTTCAATTTGACGAGCCGCGGCGGTAACTGATTTACTGATATTCGCCGCTTCGAAATTAACCTTACGGTTAACAGTATTGCGTACTTCTTTTTCAACGCGCAAACTTTCTAGCTTGAGCAAAGCGTTATGGGCGCCCATAATATTAAGAAGCAAAACCAGCAAAGCGCCTTCTTTGATATATACAATAAATTTTTTGTTCCGTTTGATAATCTTTGCCTCAATAGAAAATCCGCTTAGTATATCTTGAAGCTTCACGGCATGTTGATAAAAATTCTGCACAAATTCAAGATGATAACCGCTAACGGGATTGCTCGTCGAGCCGTTGCAAATAAAAGATCCCCGTAAATAAGCGCGGCGGCAGCAAGTATTCTTGATTATAAGCGAACTGACTCCCTCACTTAAATCATAAGTCGGTTCATTGCCGCGATTAATCCTGAGAGCTTGCAATACTTTCTCAGTATCAGCCTCTATATTAAATGCTTTCTTTAATAAAGTAAAGTATTTTCTTTTTATTACTTCGTTATCGGTGGTAATAATAATTTCCGGTTTCCCATTTTGATGGGAAATTACTGCGCCTGACGAATACAAAATAGCTGCCATCTCCGCCAAGCGGCAATGGCGTCCCGTGGGAATCAAATTGCTCAGTTCGCTTTTTATTTCCGCGGAAAATGACATAAACGGATATATACCTTTCACTTATTTAAGGATATCGCGGTGAGAAACCTTTATCAGGTATTTTTTATTATCTTTTAAGTGGTCATAAAGACCATTGGCAAGCGTCACACTACGATGCTTACCGCCCGTACAGCCAATTCCGATAATAAGCTGATATTTTCCTTCGCTGATAAATGCGGGAATCAAGAAATTGACCATATCAGTCAATTTTGTCAGGAACTCATCTGCTCCTTTTTGCGCCATGACAAAATCACGGACTTCCTGATCATTTCCTGTTTTAAATTTAAGTTCATCGATATAGTAGGGATTCGGCAAAAATCTGACGTCAAAAATCAAATCACCGTCAATCAGAATCCCATTTTTAAAACCGAATGAAACAATATTCACAATCAAGCTTCTTGATTCTTCATTATGAACGAAGATTCGATCAATCTCTGTTTTTAAATCACGCACCAACAAGTTACTGGAATCAATAATGCAACTGGATATCCGCTTCATTTCACCCAGTATTTCTCTTTCTAAACGAATACCGTCTTCAATCCGGCCTTCGGGCGCAAGCGGATGGATACGGCGGGATTCTTTGTAGCGGTTTAACAGCATATTTTCTGAGGCATCCATAAATAGAATGTCAAAAACATAACCATTATTCCGCAAGTGTTCAAGCTGTTTGGGGACATCGCCGAAGGGATGCCCCGCTCTGACATCTACACCAATCGCGACTTTTTTTACCTCATGGTTTTCGATGCAAAGTTCAATAAATTTTTCGATTAAGGGGGTCGGCAGGTTGTCAACACAGTAATACCCACTGTCCTCCAACATTCTGATTGCGGTACTTTTCCCACCGCCACTCATTCCTGTGACGATTACTATTCTCATCTGTTAAAAATCTCCTAAAAGAATTATTTCCTGCTCCAAATTAATCTCAAAACGGTCATAAACCCGCTCTTTAACTTCTTTAATGACTTCAAGGATATCCGCCGCGGTCGCGTTACCGCGATTGACGATAAACCCGCAATGCTTTTCGGAAACTCCCGCACCGCCGATTGAAAATCCGCGCAGTCCGGCATCCATAATGAGTTTTCCCGCAAAATTTCCCGGCGGGCGTTTAAAAGTGCTTCCTGCACTGGCATAATTAATCGGTTGCTTTTCCTTACGCTTTTCCATTAAGGCTGATATTTTCGCCTGAATTTCGTCTTTATTGCCCGGCGACAACCTGAAATTTACTGACAAAACCGTATAGGGACGGTTTTTGATTGCGCTTTTCCGATAGCCGAACTCCATCGCGTCACGGCTTATCTCCATCAATTCACCTGTCTCATTCATGACCGAAACCGATTCGGTTACGTCAGCCATTTCGCCGCCATATGCTCCGGCATTCATCATGATACCGCCGCCGACTGTGCCCGGTATTCCGCAGGCAAACTCCATTCCCGAAAGGCCGTTAACAGAAGAAAATTTACACACATTGGCAAGTAAAGCCCCCGCTTCGGCAGTAACCAAGTTACCGTCAATGGCGATATTGCTCATTCCTGTACCGATATTCAGAATCACCCCCCGATAACCTCTGTCGCCGGCAAGAACATTACTGCCGTTACCAAGAATGAAAAAATCAATCTCTAATCTGCGCAAGAAAGGAATCAGCTTGATTAATTGTTCTTTATTAGTAATGCGGATAAAAAGATCCGCTTCGCCGCCAACCTTAAACGTGGTGTGAGACGCTAATTTTTCGTTTGATAATAAATCTTCGGATGGGATAATTTGATTTATATAGTCGTAAATAGATTTAGTTATCATATCTCTCCTGAATTGGTTTATTAGTAAATAGTATGTTTCGCCGTCACAATTAATCCTATTATTCTTCACTTTCCTCGTTGCGTTTCATTGATTCCTGGAAACGCCTGTAAAGCTCTTGTGTCGCGTTGTAGCCCATTTTTTTCTGACGGTGGTTGACTGCTGCCGATTCACAAATTAACGCCACATTTCGTCCCGGCCTAACGGGAATACTGTGGCAAACGATTTTGTTGCCGAGATATTCCGTATATTCTTCCTCGAGGCCGAGGCGGTCATACTGTTTTTCTTTATTCCAGTCTTCCAAATGAATTACCAAATCAATCGACTGAATATCTTTAACACTTGATACCCCGAACAAAGTCTTGATATCAATAATACCGATCCCGCGCAGTTCAATGAAATGTTTCGTCACATCAGGAGCGGAACCGATTAAGGTATCGTCACTGACTTTGCGAATCTCGACCGCGTCGTCGGTAACAAGCCTATGTCCGCGTTTAATAAGTTCCAAAGCCGCTTCGGATTTTCCGATTCCGCTTTCACCGATAATCAAAACACCTTCGCCGAAGACATCGACTAAGACGCCGTGAATACGAATACAGGGCGCTAATTTTACATTCAGCCAGCGGATAATTTCCGCCATAAATGATGATGTCGCTTTCCTAGACATCATCAGCGGGATTTGCCTTTCAAGTGCGATTTGCAAAAAAAGTTCATCCGGTTCAAGTTCACGGCAGAAAACGACCACGGGAATATCGTTGGAAAGAAGCCGGTTATAGATTTCCTCCTTACGTTCCGCCGAAAAAGACTGCATGTAGGTATATTCGACAAAGCCAATGATTTGCATCCGCTGTGCTTCATAATGTTCGAAATATCCCGCTAATTGAAGCGCAGGGCGATTAATATCAGGAACGGTTATTTTAATTTTCGAGATATCAATCTCAGGTGTCAAACTAGTAAGTTTCATTTTTTCAACTATGCGGTTCAGGCTTACACTTGGCATTTTATTTACTCCTTTACTTCTTAGACAGGGAACACACTAATCAATCTCATTTTCCTTCGTTTCTTCGTGATAATCTTGTTCTGTATTGACACTCCATATATTCCTCTTATCAATGCTCCCTGACAAAATATTCTTAACCGCTTCAAATGAAGTACACATGGAATGGTCGATATTATTATAGCGGTGCTGACCGTTACGCCCGACACAATATAAGTTCGGTATCTCACTCAGATATGCAACCAATTTCCCCATTTCATTATAAGTATCAAAGTATGCGGGATATGCCTTTTTAACCCTGCATACATGACTGTCTATTACCATCTCGGCATCGTCGATTAATCCTAATGTTACCATCTCTTTTATGGCAAAACGGCTGAAATCATCATCCGTCATTGTCCAATATTCATCGCCTTCGTTACAGAAATATTCAAGTCCCAGCCAAACGGTATTTTGCAAATCCTTAATCATATATGGCGACCAGTTATTATATATCTGGAAACGTCCCATTTTTACCGCTTTTTCGTGGACATAAATCCAACAGTCGGGAACAATATCGCCGATTGTCGAATACTTTGTTTTGTTAATCAGATTAAGCTTAGGGACTAAAACCCCCAATGTCATGTAATCGCGGTAAGGAAGTCCCTTGGCGATTTCGGCGATTTCTTTCGGGATATCATTCATTCCTGCGACCAAGTCTTTGACAGGCATCGAAGAAATGATATAGTCTCCGTCTATCGCCTTGCTGATACCGTTATGCTCGTATGTTAACCCTGTCAGCCGATTGTCCGCGCTTTTAATAACGCCTGTTACTTTATGGTTTCTGAGGATTTTTCCGCCCATTCCCATTATTTTGTCCGCAGTTACATCCCATAGTTGACCGGGGCCCAGTTTCGGATAGGTAAATTCCTCAATCAATGAAGTTTCCACCTTACGCTTCTTACTGCCCGGCATCAACTTGCTGAAAATATCTTTGATAATAGCGGTAATCGATAAACCTTTAGTGCGTTGAGCGCCCCAACTGGGGTCGATTTCGCGGGGATGGCGCCCCCAAAGGTTCTCGGTATAGTTTTCGAAAAACATTGAATAAAGCTTCTTGCCAAAGCGATTAATATAAAAGTCTTCCAGCGATTTTTCAGGCCGTTTGCGGAAGAGAATTTTTAAATAGCTGAAACCGACCAATATCGTCGTTCCCAAACCCATATTGGCTAATGTCGCGAAACTCAAAGAAATCGGATAGTCAAAAAAATGCCCGTCGAACATAATTCGGGATATCCTGCGTCTGGTAAGCATAACAACATCTTCTTTTTCAGGATCGGGGCCTCCTTTGGTCAGCGGAACTTGCCGGTTAAGAAGGATATCGTCATAAGCGGGGGCGCCTTGCATCGGAATTATGCTATTCCACCATTCATTAACTTCAGGCATCTTCGAAAAGAAGCGATGCCCGCCCATATCCATCCGATTACCATGATGATTGACGGTTTTGGAGATACCGCCCATATCTTCGCTTTCCTCAAAAACGATTACTTCAATATCAGCTTTTACGGATTCATCACAGGAATTTTTTAGCAATTCATATGCGGCGGTTAATCCTGCGGGGCCTGCACCGATTATTAAAGCTCTTTTCATAAGTCTCCTGCTAAAACCTTTCATCACCGTTGACGATATTCGAAAGGGATATCACCCCCTAAAATAATCGTCATTGTATTTCAAACACTATCTTATCATATTATCGCAATTGTTCCTAGTCTTAAATGTCATCCTGAGCGTATCAGAGGATCTAACCGCCGCTATTATTATTACCGAACCTCATATAAATAAATACGCGAATAACTGTCCGAAGTTTCAAACGCTTCCTCTCCGGCGAGTTTTAAGCCAATCTGTTCTGCGTTTTCAATATATGCGGCAGAAAACAAATATTTTCCGCCCATATCCTTAAGGGCATCTGTATCTATCGCGAAACTCTGATAAATAAAGGTATCTTTTTTTATTGGCCATCGGCCGTCGTTTTCGGCGCTGGTTAAATAACACCTGTTACCCCAGTAGTCGAAGTAAATTCGGTTTATTTCATCCTTTAATAGTTCAGGAGCAATAATTCGGCGAAACAAGTATTTATATTCAAGCGGATAGTTATTGGAGTATCCGTCCAAGCAATAAAACCCATGATAAAGCGCCGCCGCAGGATTGATCCCCAAGCTGACGACCCGATACTCATCCTGAGCCATACCCGTCTGCTCGCGGATATAACTTTCCACTTGTTCAAAAACGCCAATAGCATAATAATCGCGGTAGCTGATTGCGCCATAGGCGGGATTTATCATTTTTTGAATATTTAATCTGAAATTGCCCGCCATTAATATAGTAACGCCTGTTATTATACATGCTATTGCAACAATGGCAGTAGATACCGCCTTAACCCATATGACTTTGCTGTTACGCTGTTCGTCCGGCAAGAGAACAAACGCGATTGTCAGCCCCATCAGTAAAAACCATGTCGCCGGAGATATCCACATTACTCTGGCAAGCTGGAATGTCCCGAAAATATCTATCCTCGTCCGCAACCCTATCCCGGGCGCGCCATTCCAAAAAGCGGCAATCAGAGCAAGAATAAAATTAAATGTCAGCAAAAATACCATAATTTTATAAAGATTCTGCTTCGCCGAATTTTTCGGACGAAAAATTCCGTAAATAATCAAAATAAAAATTACCGCCGCCAAAAAATACTTGTGATAGCTTAAACTATGATCACGTCCATTCAAAAAACCGTCCAAAAGAATCCGCCAAAAATTCTCTGCCTGATAAATATAATCAGACTTATGTGAACGCGGTAAGGTTGATAGTCCTAATGTTTGACCGATTAAATCTAAGTTCGTCAGCAGGTATGCCGTCAGCATTACCACCCAGGCAATTATCATTTTGCCGAAATCTCCGCCTTTTTTATGAACATATAAGATACCGAACGGAATGAACCCGACCAGGGCAAACCCGATCAGAACCAGAGAAGAATTTAAGGCGAAGAAGATTGTATATAGCAAACTTGTTTTAAAAAGCCGGCCTTCTTTCAGTTGCAAAAATAAGTAAATTAATAAGGGAATCCCGAAATGCGATAATCCGTACACAGGTAAGAGCGGTAAATATGCAAACATCACCCCTGTCAGTGCCGCCGCCAATTTATTCTTTGTCAGCATCTCCGTCAGCAAATACATTCCGAGGTATCCGATTAAACTGCCTATCATTTGCATCAGTACCAGAGCTTCGAAATAATAACCGCTTAAGAAAAAAAGCACGCTAAACGGAGCGGGAGGGGTCATTGCCGATTTCGCGACGCCGCCCATAACCTCAGGAAGTATACCGTGTTCAGGAGCGGTGAAGAAATATTTGGCGCGCAGAATATAAACATTCATTTCGCCGTCAAGCTGATCGTGATAAGTTATTATTGAGTCTGTCCCCAGATAAATAAAGGGAATCAGCATCATAAAAACCGCGGCAAAACCTAAGTAAACCCAATATTTACTTTTCATAAAGTGTAAGCATTGTTTTTTCATCTTTCCATGTCACCGTAAATTGTTCAGGTATCGGGAAATAATTGTACCAAACAAGAATCTTATCAAATTCATATAAGTCGTCATAATCGACCACAATTTCGGACGGAACGCCGTCAACCCTTATCATCGTCAGTCCGAAAGCGATATTCTGCGGAACCGCGAATCCGCGTTTGCGGAAATAATAATCAAGCCATGCTTCATCTCCTGCGGATGTCAGAATTAAGGTATTCTCAAGATAAGCTTTTTCTTCCGCCGAAATTAACTCCGCGACCTCACGATACGGCTGATGGATTTGCGTAACCGAGGAAATCGCTTTGGAATATCCGATTATCCCCATCAAAGCCAAAAATGCTGATATATAGATAAAATTTCTTTTGCTTTTGAAAATTTCATCGAGACTTTTTATTGCGAATGAAATCAGCAAAATCGCGTGCGGGACTAAAATGAAGAAGTACCTTTCCGTATATATCGAACCCTTCGGATTTAAATAGCGGCTATATATAAAAGTCACCATTATAATCCAGAAAATGCTTAACAGCGTATGAATCCATAAATAGGAGGCAGTATTCCATTCTTTTACTTTGATGAATCGAATTGCGATAACACATGTTATTATAGCCGCAATCGCAAACAGCAGGAACAAAAGTGAATTTGAATTAAGAATAATATCAATTGAATTGATAATGGATATCCATTTAGGAACCAGCGAAACGGTCACAACGCTTAAATCATTTTTTACCATCATCAGCATAAAAATGAACCATGGCAAGACTGCGCCCAAGGCGATTAAGTAGGAGATAATACAGCGTAATTTTACTTTCTTCATAATGCATAATATCAAATCGCCGAAACCATAGAAAACCAAAAGGACCGCCCCATACCAATGCGTATAGATTAGCAGAGTCATCACAATGCCGTAAAGGATAATATTCGTAAAATTTTCTTCTTTGATTCGTTTATAATATATCCAGACTGTCAGCGCCGAAAAGCAAAACAAAAAGGGATACGGTCTTAGTTCCCATGCTCCTCTTGTTAATAAAACCGATGACAGCGCCGAAATGCAGACCGTTATATACGCTAATAATTTCCCGCCGATTTTGTTCGCGGCGAAATATAGAAACCCTATTCCGAACACTACTGATATAATTGATATGCTCAGAATATATATTTCACCATATGGCATAAGCGGATAAATGATTGCCAGCGCGTAGTAATAAAGCGGCATATTATATCCGTCCTCCAGTAATACAACCGCTATTTCCGCAAAGCTTTTGTTTGCGACCTTACCGATTGTCCAGACCATTTCATCAAACCAAAATGATTGGGCATTGGCAAAAGCAAACATGATAATGGTCATAAAAGCCAATAGCGAAAATCCCATACGGCGATACAATATTATTTGCTTCGGGTCAAAATCACTTTCATCAAGTAAATTAAAGTGCGGCTTTTTTAGAAGATATATGGCAAATTCGAGCAAAGTCAGCAGAATCATAACCAGAGCAAAAATGGCCGCCGCACCAATAACAATGCATGTGGTTCTGGCTGAAAAGGATGTTATTTCAAAGAAATTTTTAATTATTTGCGGTTCATGATAACCGCTTATGATATCATAATATATTCTAACGTAGCTTTGCTGTGCCATCCTGATGCACAGGACTACCGCAATTAATCCGCACGGAATCAATTTATAAAGCGACCAATTCTGTCGGCAAATTTCAATAAAATCAAATTTTGCAAAGATGATTATCAAAAGCGGCGTGAAAATAAATAAATTAATTATCACACCGAAAAGCGTTACCACATAGGCATTCGTAAATAATTCATAAATACTGAAATTCCATATTAATGACAAAGCAATAACGGAAACGGAAAAAATCAGATTCACTATTATCTTGCGTCCGGTCACACTATCCTCCCATGTGAATAACTTTTATACTAGGCAATATTAGCATAATTACCGGCGCAAGGCAAGACGGAGATTAATTTACTCTATTTCCGCCAAATAAATATTCACACGGCTTTGAATAATATCCGCAACCTCCTCGGCTGTTTTCTTACCGAGGAAATAGAAATCGGCTTCTTCTAAAACTATTTCCATAACACCCCGCTCAATTCTGTTGTCATGAAATTCAAGCGAGTAGATTAGCTCAAGAATCTTATCGACATCCTCATCTGTCAAAACAGGGTCATATGTCAGTGTAATACCATCATATGTTCTGGTGAACTTCTCTCCTGTAGATATTTTAACTGCTTCCGCCATTTCTTTAAGAGCCGCACTGTGAATGGGGAATCCTGCAACCTGTCCGCTCTTATCCATGTTCGCTCCGCTTTTAACCCCGACAAACTGAAAATCAGTTATAATACTTTTGACATACTCCCACGCGCCATCTTTTACTTCAGATTTTGCGGAGATTGCCATAGGATAGTTTAATATTGCAAAAGAACCCGCGGCGGCGTTTATAGTCGGAAAACCAATATAAGTTATCGGTTCTCCGAAATAATACAGTTCAGGTACTTTGGTTTCCAAAAAGCCGAATATTGTATCATTTCTAAATACTACTTTCCCCTCCAAGTAATCGTCTATACCTACATTTATATATGGTTCAGGGAAATATCGGTCGATATTTTTAAGCACAGTTATAAATTCCGACGTATTGAAATTGCACTTTTTTGTCTCAAAATCAATAAAAATATTCATATCTATTCGTATAGCATTTTGAAGTATATGCTTCTTTGACATATGATTAGCGTATCTTGAAGCGATAGGTACTTTTACCTCATATTTTTTATCTAACAAAGTTGTGAAATCATCCCATGTCAATCTTGTCTTTCCGCTAACTCCTTCATTATATAAAGAAACCGGACTCACTACTGTTTCAATCATAAAACCGGCGGCAATTGAATATAATTTTCCATCCGTTTCTTGCATTTTTAGGATGTTCGGTAAGTAATCATTCCGATTAAGTTCAGGGTCTTTGTCGATATATTCATATAAATCAACAAATAAACCTTTTGAACCATAACTATTAATGGGTATACCATGGTCAATCATCAGTATATCAGGGATTTTACCTGATGCTAAGTCGAGATTTAATTCTGTCAAAGTATCGGCAATCAATTGCCCTTCTTTCCAATATTCTTTAATTTCTATATAATACTCGGAATTGTTTTTATTAAAATCAATAATGGTGTCCTTTAATACAAAGTTGCTTTTCATCGTTGCAAGGGTAATATTTTTTTTATTCGCATCAGGAGGAATATCTGAGTTTTTTAACCTGACCAAGGTATAGATATCTTTAACTTTTTGACCTGCTTCCGGCATAATGTGCGCTTCAATTACGAAAATAAAACTGTTTAACATCACAACATACTTATTTGTATCATTTCTGCTTTGAGTGATATTTTGCTTCGTCCGGTCGATTAATTCTACACGCATTTCATCTTTCAAATTATGTCCGAAAATCTTTGACTCTGTACTTTCAAGAAACTCATACTCCTCATCGCCGCTTATATAATAAATGGATATGTAGTTATTTCCATCCCAAGTAGTATCAAATTGAAGGTTTTCACCTAATTCTTTCGCCGCCGCTTTTATTTCGCGAAAAAATGTCTCAAAATTCACGCCCCGCGTTGCCATTTCTGCCAGAATCCTGCCATCAGGCAGCTTAAAGATGGTTTTTAGGTTTTGGGGTTCATAAATTAGATTCCCCGTGCTGTCAAAAACGGCTGTATAGCGATTATCCGTACAGATATAAAAGAAATTATCATCACCAATAATGAAGTCTTTTATACCTGTTTTATATAAATTCGGTTGTTCTTGCAAAAGCTTAACAGTTTTTATATGATTACCTGTTTGGTCATAGCAATCAATATAACTTTCGCCATCTCCTAAAACACCGTCCGTTTCGATTGTTTGCGAGTATAAAAACCAAATAAAACCGTTTTCGTCTATGTAAGCAGCATCAAACCACCCATTTTCTTCATTTTCCATCTTATCAGGCGGTGAAAAGATGATTTCTGAAAGCTGATTGCCGTCTTCGTCATATGTAATAGCTTTTACTGCCTCTTCCTTTTTTTCGTCTGTAAAAGAGCCGATAATAACAATCTTGTCATCAAAGCCTGAAAAATTTCTGATTCTATTCAGATTAATTTCGGTGAGAAATTCAGTTTTATAATAGATATTATCCAAAAGTTCAATATCTTCAAAAGAATCATTACTTCCGCAAGCAGAAAGGAAGATAAGAAGAATTAATGATAAGCTGATGATTATTTTTCTCATGATACTGCTGCTCCAATCTAAATTAGTGTTTAATTGCATTAATCCATTACAATTGCAAAATGCTTTTTTATCGATATTTTGACCGATTAATAATATCGCTAGATTTATGCAAATAGACAACATTAGTATATCATTTAGCTAACCCTGTCATTCTGAGCCAAAAGCGAAGAATCTAAGTTTAATCAATATGAACGTGATATCCTTCGCTTTGCTCAGAATTCTAATAACAAATTAATCCTTCTTGGAAGCTCCGCATTCACAATGGTGTGTTATTTCAACAGGAGCATTGCTAGGAAAAAAAATTGTATGAGCAGTACATGTCCCATAACAGCGAACACCCGGTGGGCGATAATGATCTCCACCCCCAAAATGCGCATGAGCAGATACACTAGTAGATGCTAACATCACAAACATAGTAGCAATTGCCGCAATTTTTCTGAAACTTTTCACTAAGTATTTCCTCCATTCACAATTTTGTTTGAATTAGTTACAATTTTTCTTATACGTACTAAAATTACATCCTCAAGGGCATCACCTCCTTGGAATCTTAACCTTTATATTAGCGTTAGATTCCTTCTGTTTCAAAACTTAAAAGGCTTTTCAACCATTCATCATATACTTAAGATAATAACATATTTCATAATATTTGTGTTGATTTTAGCGTGAACGTAGCGAAATTCGTCCTGAACGTTAAAAACAAAGAGTAATATTTCCTGAAACAGGATAGATTTATGAAAAGTTTTTTCATTATTGTTAAAAGAAAATAAGAAATAGCAAATGATTAGATTTTTTACCATAAATCAAGAGAAGCGAGTTCAATCACTTTCATTAAAAAAATTAAAAATAATCTCCGCTGTCGATTTCGGTATTTCTGATAGGGCCGATAATGTTTCAACCGATGCGGTTTTGATTTCCTCAATCGACTTGAAATGCCGCATCAAAGCTTTCCGACGCGCAGGCCCGACGCCGGGTATTTCGTCAAGAACTGATTTGATTTGCGCTTTACCGCGCAGTGAACGATGAAATTCAATCGCGAAACGGTGCGCTTCATCCTGAATCCGCGTAATCAATTTAAAGCCTTCACTGTTCCTATCAATCAATATTTCATTGTTCTGAAAAAATAAACCGCGTGTGCGGTGATTATCATCTTTGACCATTCCGCACACAGGAATATCAATATTAAGTTCATTTAATACCTGCAACGCAATATTGACCTGCCCCTTACCGCCGTCCATTAAAATCAAATCGGGAAATTTGGTAAAACTGCCCGGTTCCTTTTCAAGTCCCTTTTCGTCTAACTCAGCCTGCTCCTTTGTACCATGCGTAAGCCTTCTTGTCAGAACTTCTTTCATACAAGCGTAATCATCGGGACCGCTGACGGATTTAATCTTGAACTTACGGTAATCACTGCGCTTCGGCTTTCCTTTTTCATAAACGACCATCGAGCCGACATTCGCAAAACCGCTGATATTAGAAATATCA